>Ga0184628_10001218_pt1 | contig 12845 bp, 10 predicted proteins | sample PLM4_5_b1_FD_133149 | JGI IMG/M metagenome (GOLD analysis project Ga0184628, IMG submission 133149) | Groundwater sediment microbial communities from an aquifer in East River, Colorado, USA - PLM4_5_b1 | ecosystem: Environmental > Terrestrial > Soil > Riparian zone | place: USA: East River...
GTGGACGTCGAGCTGTTCGAGATCAGCGCGGGGGGCGTCACCGAGCCGCGCGCGGATTGGACCACGGCCGCCAGCAAGAACATCATGGCCGACCTCAGGGCGCGCAAGGCGAAGCTCGGCGCGCGCGCCACCGAGATTGCCGGCGAGCAGGACGAGACGGTCGAAGCGCTGAACAACCTGCACGGCGCAGTGAGCCGCGCGATCGTCGTGCATCACTTCGGCCAGCTCAAGCTGCCGACCAAGGACGGCAAGCTCGACTGGACGCTCGGACCGGACGCCGCAAAGCTGCGCGAGAAGTCCGGCGCCGACTACGCGCTGTTCACCTGGATACGCGACAGCTACGCCTCGGCGGAGCGCAAGGCGATGATGGTGGTCGGCGCGCTGCTCGGCGTAGGGATGGGCGGTGGCGTGCAGCAGGCCTACGCGTCGTTGATAGATCTGCGGACCGGTCAAATCGTGTGGTTCAACCGCATGGTGCGCGGCACCGGGGACCTGCGCGAAGCCGAGCCGGCGGCGGAGACGCTCAACGCGCTGCTCACCGGTTTTCCGCTCTGAGGCCATGCAGCGCCGGCCGTTCCTGCTCGGCTGCGGTTGCCTCGCGCTCGCGGCCGCCACAGGCGTGCGTGCGGACGAGTACGACTACCAGGCGCCGCCGCGTTTTTCACGGCCCGATCCGTCCAGCGACGAGGGCGGCCTGTGGGCATACATGGACCGCCAGGAGCAGCAGCTCAAGCGCAGCAGCTTCCTCATCCGCGACCCGGCGCTGAACAAGTACGTGAGCGACATCGCCTGCCGCCTGGCAGGGGAGCACTGTCCAGAGATGCGCGTGTACCTGGTGCGCACGCCGTATTTCAATGCCTCGATGGCGCCCAACGGCATGATGCAGGTCTGGTCGGGGCTTCTCGTGCGCATGCAGAACGAGGCGCAGCTTTCCGCGGTGCTCGGCCACGAGATCGGCCACTACCTCCAGCGCCACAGCGTCGAGGGACTGCGCGACGCGAAGAGCCGCTCTTCGTTCGCGCAGATCCTGGGAATCGCGCTCGGCGTGGCGGGCGGCGGCAATCTCGGCATGCTCGCGCAGGCGGGTATTCTCGCCAGCGGTATGGCTTATGGCCGCGACCAGGAGCGCGAAGCAGACAGGATCGGCATCGCGCTGATGGCGCGCAGCGGCTATGCGCCCGCCGAGGCCGGGCGCGTCTGGGGCCAGCTGCTGGAAGAATCCGATGGCGCGAAGGCGGCTGGGGAGGACGTTTCGACGCCAATCATCCTGTTCGCGAGCCATCCGCCGCAGGAAGAGCGCCGCGAGGTCCTCGCGGCGGCGGCCAAGCGCGATTGGCCGGGGGCGACGCGCACGGGCACGGACGAGTACCGCGCCGCGCTCGCGCCGCACCGCATGGGCTTCCTGTACGACGAGGTCCGCCGCCGGCGCTTCGGCGAATCACTGGTGCTGTTCGACCGCCTGCTGCAAGCATCGCCGCGCGACGGCCAGGTGCAGTACTTCAAGGGCGAGGCCTACCGGCAGCGTGGGCGCGAGGGGGACACGAAGCTCGCGCTCGAGGCCTACCGCGCCGCGCTCGAGATGGACAATACGCCGCCGGAAGTGCACCGTTCGCTCGGCACGGTGCTGCGGCAGACTGGCGAAGACGCCGAGGCGACGCGCGCCTTCCAGCGTTACCTCGAGCTGAAGCCCGATGCCGAGGACGCGGAACTCATTCGCAGCTATCTGACGGGGAGCCAATCATGAGACTCGCGCCGTGGCTTGCCGCCGCCGCGCTCTGCGCGCTGGCCGGCTGCGCCGCCCAGATGGTCAAGGTGGAACCGGGACAGGTGACGGTCAAGGAAGCGCTGAGCTTGAACACGGCGCATGCCTGGAACCGCTTCGAGCTGGGGCAGCAGTACTTGAGCGTCGCGCCCGGTGCGGCCGAAGTCTGGACGCAGGACGGCATCACGCTCGACGCCCTCGCGTTCTTCGTCGGGGTCGCGCAAGGAGAGACCCTCGGGCGCGCGATCGCCGGCAAGAAGCTGCCCGCATTCCGCAGCACGATGACGCCCGGCGAGATCGTTGAGCTCTACGAGCAGATGGTGACGCAGGACGGCTCCGCGTTCGCGCTGAAGCGCGTCGCGCCGGGCCGCTTCGGCGAACAGCCGGGCTTCCGCTTCGAGCACACCATCACGCGCAAGAGCGACAGCGTGCTGCTCAAGGGCGTCGGCCAGGGCGCCGTGGTCAAGGGCAAGCTCTACCTGGTCGTCTTTACCGCGCCATCGATCTACTACTACGACCGGCACCTGCCGCAGGTCGAGCCGCTGATCGCCTCGGCCCGGATCCGCGCGCCCTAGGAGCCGCTGAACCGGGGTTTGCGCTTTTCCATGAACGCGAGCCGCCCTTCCTTGTAGTCCTCGCTCGCCGCGCAGCGGCGCATCGCTTCGCGCATGCGCGCCTGATCCGGCGTTCCCTCGGACTTCACGTACTCCTCCAGGATGGTCTTGGAATTCGCCATCGCCAGCGGCGCGTTCTCCAGCAGGGTGGCGATGACGCCGTCGACGTAGGCCTCGAGCTCCGTGTCGGGCAGCACGCGGTGCACCAGGCCCATCGCCAGCGCCTCATCGGCGCCATAGCGCCGGCCGAGGAACATGATTTCGCGCGCTCGCGCATGACCCACGGTTTCCAGCAACCGCTTGTGTCCCTCCACGTTGTAGGCAAGGCCCAGCTTCGCGGCGGGGATCGCGAACTGCGCGGCGCTCCCGCAATAGCGCAGGTCGCAGGCGAGCGCGAGTTCCAGCCCGCCGCCCATGCAAAAGCCGTGGATCATCGCCACCGAGGGCTTGCGCGAATCCTGTATCGCGTGCAGCGCCAGGTCGAGCAAGCCGTCGTACTCGCCGATCGCCGCCTGCCCGTCGCGCATCTGCTCGAACTCCGAGATGTCGGCACCGGCGGCAAAGGCCTCGGTGCCGGAGCCGCGCAAGGCGATGCAGCGCACCTCGGGATTCCTGTCGAAGCGCGCGACCGCCGCGGGCAGCGCACGCCACATGGCGCCGTTGATGGCGTTCATCTTCGCCGGCTGGTCGAACACGATCCAGCCCACGGCGCCGCGCTTCTCGAGCCCGAGGCGAGCCTCGCTCATGCCCAGCGCCCCGCCTCGACCTGGTGGAAGAAATCCTCGACCACGCGGTTGAAAAGCGCCGGGTCTTCCAGGTTGAGCGCATGGCCGCTCCTGGGAAGCACCGCCAGGCCCGCGTGCGGGATGGTGCGCTTCATCAGCAATCCGGGCTCGAGCGTGGCGTCGTCCTCGTCACCGGCCACCACCAGCAGCGGCGCGGAGATCTGCGCCATCCCGGCCGTGAGGTCGTAGAGCGAAGGCCGGCGCGCCTGGTAACCGAGCATGGTGTTGGCCGAGCCCAGCGCCGAGTGCTCGCCGAGATTGCGGATGAAACGATCGAAGCCGCGCGGATCCTTGGCCTTCAACTGCAGGCGCGCGGCGCGGTGGCCGTAGGTGGCAGCCGCTTTGGCCATGCCCTCCTCCAGCATCGCCTTCGCGGTCGCCCTGGCGTCACGCTGGAACTCGTCCTTTTGCGAGGGTACCGCGCCGTAGCCGCAACCCGCGACCACCAGGCCCAACGCACGGTTGCTGTACTTGATGCCGAAGTGCAGGGTGGCAAAACCGCCCATCGACAGTCCCACCACATAGGCGCGCTGGATGCCGAGCGCATCCATCACCGCCAGCACATCGTCGCGCGCGTGCTCCTGCGAGTAGCGCTCGAAGCTCTCGGGCACCTCGGAAGGCGGGTAACCGCGCGCGTTGTAGGCGATGCAGCGGTAGCGCCGCGAGAAGTGCGCAAGCTGCGGCTCCCAGCTGCGCAGGTCGCCGGCGAACTCGTGCACGAACACGATCGGTGCGCCGCTGCCGCATTCCTCGTAGTGAATTCTTACGCCGTCGCCGGTCTTGATCTGGGGCATCTTGCTAGACTCTGGGGAAATGGATCTGAAGCTTAAAGGAAAGCGGGCGCTGGTGACCGGCGGTTCGAAAGGCATTGGCCGTGCCTGTGCCGAAGTGCTCGCAGCGGAAGGCTGCAGCGTGCTGGTGGCGGCGCGCAACCCCCAATCCGGCCCGAACGCCAAGGCCATCGACCTGTCGCAGCGCGGCGCGGCCGAGGCGCTGGCCGCCTGGGCAGGCGAGCTGGACATCCTGGTGAACAACGCCGGCGCGATCCCCGGGGGGGACCTGCTGCGCGTGGACGAGGACACCTGGCGCCGCGCCTGGGACCTGAAGATGTTCGGCTACATCAACCTCACGCGCCAGGTATATGCGCGCATGAAGGCGAAGCAGGCCGGGGTCATCGTCAACATCCTGGGCAACGCGGGCGAGAAGCTCGATGCGAGCTATATCGCGGGCAGCACGGCCAATGCGGGCCTGATGGCCTTCACCCGGACGCTGGGCGGCGCTTCCCACGCGGACGGCGTTCGCGTGGTGGGCATCAATCCGGGACCCGTGGCCACCGACCGCCTGAAGAGCCTGTTCCGGCAGCGCGCGGAGGCCAAGTTCGGCGACCCGGAGCGCTACCCGGAGTTGTTCGCGGGCATGTCGTTCGGGCGGCCCGCCACGCCCGAGGAGATCGGCTGGGCCGTGGCGTTCCTCGCTTCGGAGCGCTCCGCCTACACGACGGGCTGCATCCTCTCGATCGACGGCGGGCTCGCCGCCCGGTCTGCGTGAACGAGCTCGCATGAAAGCCCTGCTGTGCAGGCAGTTCGGCCCGCCCGAGTCGCTGGTGCTCGAGGACCTGCCCTCGCCCAGCGCGGGCGCGGGAGAAGTCGTCATCAGCATCAAGGCGGCGAGCGTCAATTTCCCGGACGTGCTGATCATCCAGAACAAGTACCAGTTCAAGCCACCGCTGCCCTTCTCGCCCGGCAGCGAGCTCGCCGGCGTGGTGAAGGAAGTCGGCCCGGGCGTGAGCAACGTCAAGCCGGGCGACAAGGTGATCGCCTTCACTGCCTTCGGCGCGTTCGCCGAGGAAGTGAAGACGGAAGCGGCGCGCCTGTTGCCGCTGCCCGAGGGCATGAGCTACGAGGAAGGCGCCTCCTTCATCCTCACTTACGGCACCACCGACCACGCGCTGCGCGACCGCGGGCAGCTCAAGGCCGGCGAAACGCTGCTGGTGCTCGGCGCCGCGGGCGGCGTCGGCGTGGCCGCGCTCGAGATCGGCAAGGCGCTCGGCGCGCGCGTCATCGCCTGCGCTTCGAGCGACGACAAGCTTGCAGTGTGCCGGCAGCACGGCGCGGACGAATGCATCAACTACGCGAGCGAAGACCTGCGCGAGCGCATCAAGGCGCTCGTCGGCGGCAAGGGCGTGGACGTGATCTACGACGCGGTGGGCGGCCCTTACAGCGAGCCGGCGTTCCGCTCGATCGCCTGGCGCGGCCGGCACCTGGTGATCGGCTTCGCGGCGGGCGACATCCCGAAGCTGGCGCTCAACCTTGCGCTGCTCAAGGGCGCCTCGGTGGTCGGCGTGTTCTGGGGCGATTTCACCAGGCGCGAGCCGCAGGCTTTCGCCGAGAGCGCCAGGCAGCTCGCGCGCTGGTACCGGGAAGGCAAGCTCAAGCCGCACGTGTCCACGACCTTTCCGCTGGCGCAAGCGGCCGAGGCGATGAACCTGCTCGCCTCGCGGCAGGCGAAGGGCAAGGTCGTCATCCGCATCGGTGCTTAGCGGGTTTCTCGAGACGCTTGCCGGGCTGGCCAGCCCCTGGGCGCTCGCCTTCTGCCTCGCCGTAGTGTTTTTCGCCTACGCGCTGCGCGGCGCGACCGGATTCGGCGCCGGCGTGGTCGCGATCCCGCTGCTGCTGCTGGTGTTGCCGTTCACAGTGGTGATTCCGGTCCTCACCACGCTGGGCATCGCCGCCTCCCTGGGCCAATCGGTGCAGGAATTCCGCCATGTGGACTGGCGCGTGCTGCGCGGCCTCGCGCTGCCGACCGCGGCGGGCGTCGCCCTTGGGCTGTGGCTGTTCGCCTACATCGACCAGCAACTGCTGCTCAAGGCCTTCGGCGCGTTCATCATCGGCTACGGGCTGTGGGGCTTCCGGCCGCGCCGGCCCGGCGCAAGTCTGCCGCCGACTGCGCTGGCGGGCGTCGCGGGCGTATCGGGCGGGCTGGTGGCCACGTTGTTCGGCGGGATGGCGGGGCCGTTCTACGCCATGTATCTGAGGGTTCTCGAGCTGGACAAGCGGCGCTTCCGCGCCAGCATGTCCTCGGTGCTGCTATGCCTGGGCATGGTGCGGGCGGGCGGCTACGGCGGGCTGGGCTTCTACGACCTTCGGGTGCTCGCCGTGCTGCTGCTGTTCGCGCCGGTGATGGCGCTCGCCATGCTGGTCGGAGATCGCTGGCACGCGCGTCTGGATGAGGCGCGCTTCGAGAAGATCGTCGCCGCGCTGCTCGCGCTGAGCGGCTGCGCGCTGCTGTTCAAGTAGCGGGCGGCGCGCCGTCTCCAGGCCCCAGCGGACGCTGCATCAGCACGGTGTCCACCCAGCGGCCCAACTTGTAGCCCGATGCGCGCAACGTCCCTACGCGCAGGAAACCGAGGCGCGCGTGCAGCGCGATCGAGCCTGCGTTGGCGCTGTCGCCGATCACCGCGATCACCTGGCGGTAGCCGAGGCCCTCGCAGATGCGCAGCAGTTCGCCGAGGAGCAGCGTGCCGATGCCTTTGCCGAGGTGAGCTTCCTTGACGTAGATGGAGTCCTCCAGCGCGTAGCGGTAGGCGGAACGCGCGCGGTACGGGGCGCAATAGCCGTAGCCGAGGATCTCGCCGCGCTCCAGTGCAACGAGATAGGGCAGGCCGCGGCCGGTGACGTCCTGATGGCGCCGGCGCATTTCTTCCACGCCGGGCGGCACCTCCTCGAAGGTGCCGAGCCCGCGCAGCACGTGGTGCGCGTAGATGGCCTGGATCGCAGCGAGATCGCCCTGCGCGGCGGAGCGGACTTCCATGTCAGCAGGCGAAGTCGGGCTCTTCACGCTCGAGGATGCGCTTGAGCGCGGTGACGCAAGCAACGCCTTTTTTTCCCAGTTTTCCCATGGCGGCGATTATATGCGCCCCATAAGCGCGGCAGCGCACCGAGATTGCGCACCTGCGCCGCTACCTTCGATGTGATCAAGGAGCGAGATGAAGGTGAAGGTCGGCGCGGCGCGTTTTGCCGGGTGTTCCGGGTTGATCGTGTCGGCCCTGTTCTGCATTCTCGCCGGCATGCCTCTGGCGCACGCGCAGGACGCGGCGTCGCTGCGGGCGCGGCACGCGGCCTTGCGCGAGCTGTTGGCCAGCAACCAGTTCCAACGCCCGCTCTACCTCGCGTCGAGCCAGACGCCGGGCGGCCTGAAAGGCGACATCTACGCGCTGGTCGAACAGCCCTATGCCGTGGTCGGCCCGGCACTGCGGGGCCTGGACCCCTGGTGCGACATCCTGATCCTGCATCTGAACGTGAAGCGCTGTCGCGTTTCCACCTCGAAAGACGGGGACACGCTGAGCCTGAACATCGGACGAAAGTTCGACCAGCCGCTGGCTGACGCCTACCTGATCGAATTTCTTTACAGGTCAGTGGCCGCCGGGCCGGATTACCTGCAGGTGGTGTTGAACGCCGAGGACGGGCCGCTGGGCACGAGCCGCTACCGCATCTTGCTCGAAGTGGCGGCACTCGATGCCAAACGCAGCTTCCTGCACATGGCGTACTCGTACGCCTACGGCATGCTGGCGAGCGTGGCCATGCAAGGCTACCTGGCGACGGTCGGGCGCGACAAGGTGGGCTTCAGCATCGTCGGCAGCACGCGCAACGGGCAACCCGTCTACATCGGCAGCATGCGCGGCGTGATCGAGCGCAACACGATGCGCTACTACCTGGCGATCGAGGCCTTCCTCGGCGCGCTGTCGGCGCCGGCGTCGGAGCAGCTGGAAAAGCGCCTGAGCGCCTGGCACGCCGGCATCGAACGCTACCCCGTTCAGTTGCACGACCTCGAACGCGGCGTGTACCTCGACATGAAGCGCAAGGAAATCCAGCGCCAGCAAGTGCTGGGCTAGCGATCGGCAACCTCAATGCGTGCGCAACACTCCCAAAATCGCATCCTTGCGCCGCTGCGGGCCCTCGGCCTCAAGACGAAGATCCTGCTGGGTACCGCGCTCGCCGTTGCGCTCACGCTGGCCCTGTTCGACTGGAATTGGTTGCGCCCGTCGCTGGAGCGCCATCTCTCCGAAGAATCCCGGCGCCAGGTCAAGATCGGTGACTTGCAGGTAGAGCTTGGATTTTCCTTCGTGCCGACGGTGCGCCTGCGCCGCGTCCACATAGAGAATGCGCCGTGGGCCGACACCCAACGCCCGCTGGTGGTCGCAGGCGAAGCGTCTTTCACGTTGGCGCTCAAGACGCTTTGGGATGGACGGGGAGCCGTCGCCAGGATTGTCCTCAAGGATGCCGAAGTGGACCTGCAAAGGCTGCCCGATGGCCTGAGGAACTGGCGTCTGCGCGAGCCCGACTATCGCGGGCCGGGCAGATACAAGGTGCTGGCCATTGAAACGCACCGTACCAGGATCCGTTTTGCCGACCGGGGCATCGCTCTCGACATTGTCGGCACCTCGAGCCGGGCCGATTCCGTCGAGTCCGGCGCGCAGGCTGACCCGGCCCTGTCGACCAGGATCGATTTCGAGGGCAAGTACCGAGGTGCTGCGTTCGCGGGCACAGTCCTGAGCAGCGACCTGCTGACAATCCAGGAAACCGGAAGGTCCTTTCCCTTGCGGGGCCATGCGACCTCGGGCAACACCAGGGTCGACGCCGACGGGACGTTCACCGATCTGCTCACGCTGTCTGCGATCGATGCCAGAGTGCGCATCGCCGGGTCGTCGCTCTCGAAGTTGCAGCCGTTCGTCGACCTGCATCTGGCTTCGCGCCCTTACCAGGCCGATGCGCGGCTGCGAAAGGACGGCAACCATTACGCGGTCGAGCAATTGCGGGCGAAAATCGGCGCCACCGACATCGCCGGCGAGCTCGGTTTCCGTGGCGACAGGAACGGCGAAGGGAGCGAGCGACCGCTTCTGCGCGCAACGTTGCGCAGCGCATCGGTCGCTCTGGCGGACTTCGACGCGGTCGATCGGCCCGCGGCGAAGGAAGCCGCACCCGCACCCATGTTTTCGCGCGGCGCACTAGGCGCCGAGCACCTCAAGGCGATCGACGCGCACCTGTCCATCGTTGCGCGCAGACTCGAATCTGCGGCAATGCCGGCGCTGGAAAACCTCAAGTTCAGCGCCGATCTCGACGCGGGGATCCTCAAGGTGAAGCTGATCGCCCTCGGCCTGGCGGGCGGCCGCGCCATCGGCGCGCTCACGCTCGACGCGAACCGCGAACCGCCGTCCTCGCAGTTGGCGCTGGACTTTCGCGGCATGCAGCTCGATCAACTGCTGCCGGCGCTTGCGTCCAAGGGGGTCAGCTCGGGATCAGCGAACGCGAACCTCCAGCTGAGCGGCCGCGGCAATTCGCTCGCGGCGATCGCCGGCAGCGCGAGCGGATCGATGTCGCTGTCTGTGCCCGAAGGGCGCATTTCGAACCTGCTCGATGCAAAGCTCGGCCTTGACCTGGGCAAGATCCTGCGGCTGATGTTCAGCGCTGACCGCGCGATTGCCGTGCACTGCGCGGCGATCGCGTTCGATTTCAAGAACGGCCTGGGAAGATCGCGCGCCATTCTGCTCGACACCGACCAGACGCGCATCGACGGCAACGGCACTTTGAATCTGCGCGACGAGACGCTCGACGTGCTGCTCGATCCGACGCCGAAGAAACCGGGCCTGCTCGCGCTGCACTCGGCGATTCGAGTTCAGGGTGCGTTGCAGCACCCGGTCTTCGCGCTCGAAGACAATGCCGGGCCGCGCACGGTAGCGCAGCAGGAGTACGCACAATGCCTGTGAACGTGACATCCGCATCCCATGTTGTGGGGATTGCCGGACTGCATCCTCTCTGAAACAATGAAACGGTGCCACCTGCGCGGAATGCCGCGCTGGGCAGAGTCATTACTTGGGGGAGGAACCGCCATGTTGCCACTACTCGCGCTTCGCACCGGTCTGCTCGCCGCGTTGACGGCAGCTTTTGCACTCAGCGGCGCAGCCTTCGCCGCCGACCATGCATCCGGCACGGCCGAGCGCCTTGCCGGCCTTCGGCATGCGGCAACCATCACGGTAGACGATGAAGGTGTCGCGCACGTTCGGGCGCGCAACGAACATGACCTGTATTTCATGCAGGGCTGGGTACACGCGCGCGAGCGCTTGTTCCAGATGGACTACAACCGGCGCCTGGCGAGCGGCACGCTGGCGGAACTGGTCGGCACGGCGGCGCTCGCCAGCGATGTCCAGTTGCGCACCATCGGTTTGCGGCGCGCGGCGCAGCGCTCCTACGATGCCGCTTCCGCGTCGACACGCGCCGCGCTCGACGCCTATGCCGAAGGCGTCAACGCGCGGCTGAAGGCGCAAAGCTCCCTGCCGCCGGAATACCAGGCGCTCTTGTTGACGCAGGTCGCGGCGTGGACGCCGGTGGACAGCGTCGTGATCGGCAAGCTGATCGCCTTTTCGCTGTCCTTCGAGCTCGACATCAGCCGTACGATCGCCCTGCAATCCTACGTTCAGGCGGGCAGCGTCTTCAAATTCGACGGCGTGAAGCTCTTCTCCCAGGACCTTTGGCGCTCTGCCGGCTTCGAGCCGAACGCCACCGTGCCCGACGCAGCGCTCGCCACGCCGCGCCCCCCGAGACACGACAAGGAGCAGCGCGGCATGGAGCGGGCGCGCGAAGCGGGCCATGGCGATCACGCGATCGAGCAGATGCGCGATTACCTCGACCGCGTGCGCGACATTCCGGTGTTCCGCGGCATTCTTCAGCGCGAGGCGCGCGGCAGCTCGAACCTCTGGGCGGTGTCCGGCGCGCTGTCGCAGCATGGACGGCCGCTGATCGCGAACGACCCGCACCTGTCGCTCGGCGTGCCCTCGACTTTCTTTCCGATGGGCCTCGAGTTCGACGATGAGCCGGTGTTCGGCAGCACCTTTCCCGGCGTGGTCGGCGTCATCCACGGCTACAACCGCCGCATCGCCTGGGGATCGACCAACAATCTCGTGGACGTGACCGACACCTTCAGCGAACAGGTGATCCCGGATCCCGGCTCGCCGAGTGGCTTGTCGACGCTATTCAAGGGCGTACCCGAGCCGCTGATCCCGATCCCCGAAACCTTCCGCGCGAACGCAGGCGGAAGCGTTGTCGTGATTCCCGCCGGCGGCAGCATCCCGGCGGCCACACTGGTAATGCCGCGCCGCGACGGCGGGCCGATCATCTCCTTCAATCCTGCGACCGGCGCGGCGTTGAGCGTGCAATACGTGGGCTTCGGGCCCACCCAGGAGGCCGAGGCATTTCTCATGATCAACCGCGCGCGCGACCTCGGTGAGTTCAAGGCGGCGCTGCAGCGCTTCGATTTCGGCTCGCAGAACTTCGTCTATGCCGACGTCGAGGGCAACATCGCGTACTTCACCACCGGCGAAATACCGGTGCGCGAGGATCTGCAGGCGATGACGGTGAACGGCGTGCCGCCATGGTTCGTGCGCAACGGCCAGGGCGGAAACGAGTGGCTGCCGGTGCGCAATCCTCAACCAAACCAGGCGACGCCGCACGAGGTACTGCCTTTCGGCGAGATGCCGCAGACCGTGAACCCCCGGGCAGGCTATTTCGTCAACGGCAACAACGATCCCGCGGGCGTCACGCGCGACAACGATCCGATCAACCAGCTGCGCCCGGGAGGCGGGCTCTATTACCTCGCGTACTCCTGGAACCGGGGCTTCCGCGCCGCGCGCATCGACAACAGGCTGCGCGAGCTGCTGGAAACCGGCAACCGTCGCGTTTCATTCAAGGAAATGCAGGCGATCCAGGCCGATGTGATCCTGCGCGACGCGGAGGTCCTCGCGCCGTACATCGTGCGCGCGTTCGATCGCGCGTCGACCGACCCGGCCGCCGGCGCGCAATTGCGCGCGCTCGCGACCGATGCGGGGGTGGCCGAGGCGGTCGGTCGCCTGCGCAAGTGGAACGGTTCGACGCCGACCGGAATCGCCCAGGGATACGACGAGAACGACAAGCCGGGCGAGCTCGCGGCGCCTTCCACGGCCGAAATCCGGGCGAGCATCGCCGCCACGATCTATGCCGCCTGGCGCTCCCGCATGATCGCCAGTGTCATCGACGGCACGCTCGCCGCCAGGGGCGGACTGCCGGCGCCGGACGACCAGGACAGCCTTGCCGCCCTGCGCAACCTGGTCGACAACTTTTCGGCCAATGGAGGCGTAGGCGCTTCCGGGATCGACTTTTTCGCGGTTGCCGGAATTTTCCAGGCTGCCGACCGCCGCGACTTCGTGATCCTCACCAGCTTGCGGGCAGGGCTCGATCTTCTCGGCAGTGCCGCTTTCGCTCCTGCCTTCGGCGGTTCCACGAACCAGAACGACTATCTCTGGGGCCGCCTGCACCGGATCGTATTCGAGCACCCGCTCGGGGGACCGTTCAACATCCCGCCGGCAGGCGGCGCCTTCCCGCAGCCGATTCCTGGGCTGCCCGGCATCCCCACCGACGGCGGCTTCCAGACTGTCGATGCTTCGTCCCACAGCGCGCGCGCCGATGCGGCGGACGAGTTCATGTTCCGCGACGGCCCGACGCACCGCACGGTCGTCGAAGCGCGGTCCGACGCAACGCGCGCGGAGTCCATCTGGCCCGGCGGAACCAGCGGCGTGCTCGGCAGCCCCAATTACTTCCAGTTCCTGGAACGCTGGCTGGCGAACGAAAGCATGCGGCTCAGCCTTGGCAGCGAACA
>Ga0184628_10001221_pt1 | contig 12827 bp, 6 predicted proteins | sample PLM4_5_b1_FD_133149 | JGI IMG/M metagenome (GOLD analysis project Ga0184628, IMG submission 133149) | Groundwater sediment microbial communities from an aquifer in East River, Colorado, USA - PLM4_5_b1 | ecosystem: Environmental > Terrestrial > Soil > Riparian zone | place: USA: East River...
AATCTGCGCGTGAAGATGCTGGCGGAGGACCGACCGGACAAGCGGGCAACCGATGCCTTGGTTCTTCACGGGATTGACGGACTCACGCTGCGTCAGGTGTCCGTGGACTGGGACCGGGAGAAGTCTGAGCCCAAATGGGGCAGTGCCCTGGTGCTCCGCGACATCTCCAACCTGGCGTTGCAGGAATTTCGGGGGCAAGCGGCTCGACCAGAGGGACCACTTCCCGCCATTGTGGAAAGCAACATTACCAGACAGCAGTCCCCATGATTGGAATTCAGGTCTGTGAAAATGGGGCAAGCACTTGACTGTTAAGCCGGTTGGCACCAAGGAAGTGGGGCCGAGGCGTGGAGAATCATTATCCTATCGCCCGCCTCTTTCGGGGCAACCAGTTCGCAGGCACAAACCACTGAGGCAAATCGCAGGACGCTGAGAAGCCACCATTTTTGTCACTCCTTCCATCTGTTGTGCAATCCTATCAACGGGTGGGCAATGCCTTGACGATGTCAACCTGATCATTACCATTCGCAGCAGTTGCTCCTCCCTGCTGTCGATATGCGTAGCTCGCAATATTTGAACGCGTCTAACTCGTGCTCGATCTTCGGCGGGACATTGATTCCGGCGCTGAACGATCCCGCCGGCTGTGCGGAAGCAGGCTCGACCCAAGTGACGACCAACAACCGCAATGACGAAAAATGAAATCCGAAACAAGAACGAAGCTGCGACATGTTCCGCCTTTCAGAAGACTGCGCGGCTTTTCCTTCGATCCGAGTCTTTCTGCAACGGCGGAGACGGCTCCGATCAATGAGCGGGTCTATACCGTGCCATGGGAGACGCTGGAGCCGGGGCCAGTGGGCGATTATGTCGAGGTGGTGGATGTAGACCCAGCCAGCGGGGCGGCGTATGGACCGGTGGATTTGGATGCTCCGCATTTGCTGGCGCAGGATGGATTACCTGCGCTTTCTTCGAACCCGCAATTTCACCAGCAAATGGTGTATGCGGTGGCGATGACGACGATTCGTAACTTTGAGCGTGCCCTGGGGCGACCGGTAATGTGGTCGGACCGAAGGCCGGAGGACATCGGAAAGACCTGGGCGAGTTGCTCAGAGGAGGAAAAAAGGGCGTTCTTTGTCCAGCGGCTGCGCATTTATCCTCACGCGCTGCGGGAAGCGAACGCGTATTATTCGCCGACGAAGAAGGCGCTGCTATTTGGTTACTTTCCCACTTCGGAGCTGGGGAATGATGTGTACTATCCGGGTGGGATCGTCTTTTCCTGCCTGTCGCACGACATCATCGCGCATGAGACGACACACGCGATTCTGGATGGGATTTACCCACGTTTTATGGAGGTGACGCAACCGGATGGACTGGCGTTTCATGAGGCGTTTTCCGACATCGTGGCGATGTTCCAACACTTCACTTTTACGGAAGTGGTGCGGCATCAGATTGCGAAGACGCGCGGGGATTTGGAGATGAACAACCTGCTGGGGGAGCTGGCGCAGGAATTTGGCCGGGCGACGGGCAATCATGGCTCGCTGCGCAGCGCACTGGGCGAGCCGGACCCGGTGACGGGCAAATGGACACGGCGTCCACCGGACCCGCGGCGCATGGCGACAGACCTGGAGCCGCATGACCGTGGGTCGATCCTGGTATCGGCCGTTTTCGATGCGTTCGTGATGATCTACAATTCCCGGATTGTGGACCTCCGGCGCATCGCGAGCGGGGGGACAGGAATTTTGCAGGACGGGGAATTGCATCCTGACCTCGTAAACAGGCTGACCAAGGAAGCGGTGAAGGCGGCCGGACACGTGCTGACGATGTGCATCCGGGCGTTGGATTATTGTCCGCCGGTGGATATCACATTTGGGGACTATTTGCGCGCTTTGGTTACGGCGGATCGGGATGTGGTGCCCACGGATAGCCGGCACTACCGCCTGGCCTTTATTGATGCGTTCCGGCAGCACGGGATATATCCGAGGAAGCTGAGGTCATTGTCAGAGGAAAGCCTGACCTGGGATTCAGCGGTGGAGATGTTGCGATCTTACACCAGGATCGTGGACCTGGGGCATAAACTGCAGCCCTATTTTGAAAAATTGGGCTGGAGCAACGATCGCTTGACACGCTGGGAAACCACCCGACTGCAGCGGTGGCTGCTGCACACGGATTTGCAGAAGAAGTTTTGGCGGGAGGAGAAGGACGAGCAGCTTCAGAAACATACAGGGCTGGATTTTGGCATCACGAACCAGAAAGGGGAGATTAAGTTTGAGCTGCATTCGCTGTGGCCGGCGCGGCGGTTGCGCCCCGATGGGACGGTGTTGAACCAGGTAGTGTTTTCTATTTTGCAGCACCGCCCGTTAGCGGGGAAAAAGTCGCCTGAGATCTGGGGCGGCTGCACGTTCGTCGTGGACCTTGATTCGAAAGTGATTCGCTATTTGGTTCGCAAACCTCTCTATGACCAGGAGGGGGAGGATGGACGAATTGCCAAGGCGAAGGAAAACCTGGAGAACCCAAATGTGATGTCGCTCGCGGGCACATATGGGATGTCGGGGGAGGATGAGCCTTTCGCGATGCTGCACGCCATGCTGTGAAGAGGAGATCTATGCCGAAACCAAAGACGACGAAAGCTGATAAAAAAGAGACGCAATATCGGGTCCGTATCCGGATGTATCGTCAAGGGCTGGGCGATTGTTTCCTGCTCACTTTTCCCAAAGGGACGGGCGAGCCGGCACAGGTGATGATTGACTGTGGGGTGGTGTTGGGGACGGAAAAGCCGAATGTGGTGATGACGAAGGTGGCGCAGCATATCAGCAACGAAACGAAGGGGAAAGTGGATGCGCTGGTGATCACGCATGAGCACTGGGATCACCTTTCCGGGTTCACGAAGGCACAGGCGCAAGCGGTGTTTGAAAAGATGCAGTTTGGAGAGCTCTGGATGGCTTGGACCGAGAAGGACGGGCAGCCACTGGCGGAGCAACTGCGCAAGGATCGGGAGGCAAAGCAGGCGGCGGCGAGAGCGGCGAAGGAGAGGCTCGCAAAGTCGAAAGCGAAGGGGGCGAAGGAGCGGGCGCAACGGATGAATGCGGTGCTGGAGTTTTTCGGAGCGGCCAAAGGGAAGGATGGCAAGGAAGGTGGTGAAGGCGCGGAGGGGACGGCTGGAGCCCTGGCCTTTCTAAAAAGGAAGATTGCGAATCAGCGAACTTTTGAGCCGGGAGGGACGCCTTTCACGATCCCGGGTGTGGAAGGCGTGCGAGTCTTCGTTCTCGGTCCGCCGATGGATGCGCAAATGCTGGGGAGCACCGACCCGCGGCAGGGAGAAGGGTATGGACTGGCCGTGAAGAGTATGAGTCTGGCGAGTGCGTTTGCCGCGGGGCTGGGGATCGAGGAGCGAAGCGGGGACCGGGAACTGGCTCAGCCTTTTGCGGCCTCGTTTCGGAGAGCAATCCCGACGCAACCGGGGGACCTGTATTGCAGGCCGAAAAACGACTGGCGGCGGATTGACGCAGACTGGCTTGCGGTGGGCGAGCGGCTGGCGCTTCAATTGGACAGAGATACGAACAACACGAGCCTGGTGTTGGCCTTTGAGTTGATGGACACGCAGGAAGTGCTGCTCTTTGTGGGCGATGCGCAGGCGGGCAATTGGCGCTCCTGGGAGGCGTTGAAATGGAAGGTGAAGAATAAGGATGGAGAAAACGTAGAGGTTTCAGCCTTTGACCTCCTCGAACGGACAATTTTTTACAAAGTGGGCCACCACGGGAGCCACAATGCAACCCTGAGGGAGAAGGGGCTGGGCAAAATGAAGAATCCGGAGCTGGTGGCCATGATTCCCGTTGACGAAAAGGTGGCGCACGACGTGAAGAACTGGAAACACATGCCGCTGCCTGCACTGCGAGATCAATTAAAGAAGCAATGTGCGGCGTTCATCCAAGCCGACACCAACAGGGTGGAGGGAGTGAAGCCGGGAACGAAGCGAATCGAGTCGAAGCCCTTGTACTTCGACTGTTTTCTATGAAAAACATCGTTATCTGCTGCGATGGCACGAACAACCAGTTCGCCGGCGACCAAACCAACGTAATCCGCACCCATAAGGTGGCGCGACGCGCGGCAGGTCAGTTGACCTATTACAACTGCGGCGTGGGCACCATGCCGGAGCCGTGGCGGGAGGGATGGATTTCCCGGATGGTTTCCCTGGTCGGCGGCCTCGCGTTCGGCAACGGGTTTGAAGCGAACATTGCCGATGCCTACCGCTTCCTGATGGCGAACTACGAACCGGGCGACAAGATCTATCTCTTCGGATTCAGCCGGGGCGCGTTCACGGCGCGGGCCGTGGCGGCGATGTTGCATTCCGTTGGCCTGTTGCATCCCGGCATGGAGAACATGATTCGCTACGCCCAGAAATACTGGAAACAAGATTTCGGCGCGGAAAGCCCGGGTGGGAAAGTATGCAGTGATTTCAAGAAGTCACTCGCCCGGGAGTGTCCCGCCCACTTCATCGGCGTCTGGGATACAGTCAGTTCGGTCGGCTACATCAACCAGTTCCGAACGATCCCCCACACGTTAAGAAATCCGTCCGTTTCCCACGTGCGTCACGCGGTGGCCATTGGCGAACGCCGCTCGTGCTTCCGGCAAAATCTCATGTTCACCGCTTATGAAAAGCAAGACATCAAGAATGTCTGGTTTGCGGGGGTGCATTCGGATGTTGGCGGGGGCTACCCGGCTGCCGGGGCCGGTCTGGCCAAAGTGGCCTTTGAATGGATGATGCGCGAAGCCAGGGCCAAGGACATGCAGATTGACCCGGAGGCGTTGCAGCGTGAATTGCATCAGATCGGCGCTCCTCCCGATCCCTGTGCGGACCAGCATGAATCGCTCAAGAGTTTCTGGAAGGCAGTGGAGCTGATTCCCATGCGACGTTACAACTGGGACACGAAACAGAAGGAATGGCGTTGGACGTTCGGTCAAGCGCGCAATGTTAAGCGGGACGCCGCCAAGCCCGAAGTGTTCCTGCACCAATCAGTGATTGACCGGCTCAAGGGGCGCAACGATTATCGCCCGCCCAACATTCCGCATTCGGAGGAAGAATCCCGGGCACTTTTCAAAAACAAGATCGAGCCATGGTGAGCATCAAACGCTCGCATTTCGCCGCCAACTCCACCAGTTCCGCACCGGGTCGGGAATCAATCTCTGGCCGAGCGCATCTCGCCAGCTAACACACCAAGTCTATGATAGATCCTTCACTTGTATTGTTCGCCATCGAGGCCGGCATCAAGATGGGGCGCAAGATCAATGAAGTCCTCGTGGACGAAACCGCCCAGCGTCCACTTTTGTTGCCACTCGGCGACCTGTTTGGAAGCATTACTGAGGCAGATGCGATGCGGTTTTTCAACACTGAAGGGAGCCATCTCATTGGGGCGGGCGGTCCGCTGAGTTCCTACCGGGCCAATCGACCCAAGTTGGTCGAATTTTACCGGGCGATGCTGGGAGTGGAAAACGTTCAGGCACCGGCGGCGAGTCCTGCTGCCCGCCGCGCTGAAGTGGTTGCACAACTCGCTGCCCTTGACCAGTTCGACCAGGACTTCCAAGCCAGGCACCCGGCTCGTCGCATCTTCGGAACCGTCGTCGAAATTGGCATCGACTATCTTGCGACCCATCCCGGGGCGTTGGGCAAGGATTCGCCGGCGCGCAAAGTCCTCCTTTCATTCGTGAGCGCGCTTGACGAAACAGCCTTTGCGGAAGGCTCAAACCGCGAAGTGCTCGGCGACCTGCTGCCCGCCGCGCTGCGCACTGTGGGCGAAGGAGTAGCGTTGGTCGATGATGACCAGCGATTGCAGGCCTTGTTGGGCGGCATCATGGACGCCGTGTCCGAGGATTTGCGCTCCGCCATCCAGAACGGCAACGAATTGTCCCGCCAGCAACTCTTTCGGCGCCTTGGTTCCTGCATCCTGCGCGGAGGCAGCGCAGCGTTCTCGGAAAATATCAGTCTCTTCCTGCCCGGCGACGGTGCCGCGCAGAAGCTGGTCGGCCAAACGCTCACGCAAGTCCTCGCCGGCCTGGACGGCAAGGAGGATTTGTTCACGACCGAAAGCGTTGAGTTGATCTTCAAGAGCGCGTTGCGCGTCACCGCCGAGAACGCCGCGCTGATGACGGACAAGACGGTGTTGCAGGAATTGATCACGCGCATCCTGAGCGTGGTGGGCGACCAGCAGTGGAACAAGCTGTTCTCCACAGCCACCGCCGCCCCGGTGCTGCATGAGGCACTGGAAGTCGCCCGGGAGAACATGGAGACGCTCATCGCTCCGAGGAATCCCAAGGAGCAGGTTCTCGCCAATGCTCTCGCGGCAATGGCCGGCAGCCTCTCAGCCAAACTGGCGGGCGGCGGCAGCGTGCAGGACCTGCTCTCCCACAACCAACTTCTTGATCTCACCAGGATCGTCTTTGGCGAGGTGGCCAGACATCCCGAACTGCTGGTGGGTTCGGCGGCAGACCGAAAGAACACCGTCCTCGCGCAGGTCATCAGCTCGGTGGCCAGGGCACTGGGCGACGATCCGCTGGCGGTCACGAGGGGAGCAGGATTCGTCCAATTGGTGCAGATCGCCCTCACAGTCGCCGTTCAAAACGCCGACAAGCTCATCGACACGAAGTCAGCCAGCCCCACAACCAACTTGCTCTTCGACCTTTTGAAACAGGTCGTCAGCGCCGTGACCATGGCCAAGGATCCACGCGGGTTGCTCAGCCGCGATTTGTTAGTGGAGATCGTGCGCCGGGTCCTCCCCACGGCTTCCGCGAATCTCGAAGTGCTCGTTGGCAACCAGCCCAAAGCCATCCAACAAACCGTGACGGCAACCTTGGAGCTTGCCTCCGGCGCACTGGCAAAGCGGGTCAACGCGGCCAACCTGCCACTGCTTATCCAACAGCTACTGCATCAAGTCCTCTGGGAGGAATTAGACCTGGACGAGATGGAGGCGTTGGAACAGGCCGCCCGGCGAATTCTCAAAACCATTCGATAACGCCTGCCCGCCTTGCTTATGAATATTGCCCGAAACGTCCTTCGCGCCGGCTTGGCGCTCTCATTGGTGCTGTGTCTTGTCTCCTGCCGCACCATACAGTATCTCCAGGTTCAGGCCGATTTCGAGCGCGCGGTTCAGGCCGAGACCGCCCGGGATGAATCGCCCTTCGTAGACTGGTACCAGGGGGTAGCAGCCACACTAACTGACGGCTATATCGATGCACTGGACCAGAAGCTCCGCCCGAACGCGTGGACGCTGCGCGGTATCTCCGAATGGCGCTCGGGAAGTTATTCCAATGCTTACAACAGCGCTGCCAAGGGTGCCCGGGAAATCGATCGGCAGAAAACCACGACACCGAAATTGGAAAGTTCCCGGGATGGCGTCGTGCTGACCATGTTACCGGGATTGGTGCAGGACTCACAACTGCGCGACCGGCTGCGGGCCCTGGGCACGAATGACCTGCCGGCCACCAGCTACCAGACGAACTTTCTACCGCAATTCGAAGCTGTCTTGACACAACTCCGCGAGGCAAAGCAGAAAATCGCAGCGCCCACTCCCGCCGCAGTTAGACCTTATTGGAATTTCCAAGTTTGGCGCGTGCTTCAAAACTGGTCGTTCACGCTCGGCCGGCTTCCAACGGGCGAAGCCTCCACCATACAGGCCTATGTCAGCGTGGACACAATCATTTCAAATCAATTCTCGACCATGACGGACGGCACAAGCATGACGAACCTGACGAACGCCATTCAAGCCGCCAAACAAGCCATTCCCGCCGACCATCCTTACCGCCGGTTGATCGAACTCGAAGAAAAGCAGTGATGCCTTGTTATCGCCCTCACTGTGGTGCGGCAAGCATACCCCCCCGTTTAGGGGCATGGCCCTTCCGGCCCTCTTCGGCTACAAAGAGTGTCGCAATGCATGAACGAACGACATCCCTCTTGATAGCCGTGATTGGCGGATTAGTTGCCTGCGCGCAAGCAGCGGAAACCCCGTCTGTCGGTTATTTGGTCGAGCAGTATCTGGGAAGCCTGGGGAAGCCGGTTTCAATCATCTCCGGATGGGATTTGGATAGAAGCGGCGGCTATTTATCGAACGTTTGGCAGGGTCTTACAATCGTGGACAACTCGGCGACCGCGGGCGTATCAATGAGGCGGCCATTCCTCAAGCAAACCACGGGTCAGATCGTTCTGGAATACCGGTTCAACGCGAGCCAGAAAGTGGATGGCCTCACCTGGCAACTTCAGAGTGGAAAACAGACCGTGGTCAACATTTTGACCAGCGGAGGCAACCTCTGCTATGAGAATCCAGCGGGGGCGGCGGTCATTCTGCAAGCCTACTCCGCCAATACGGAAGTGGGCGTGAAGGTCGTGGCTGATATATCGGCTCGGACGGCAGATATTTATGTGAACGGGCGCTTAAGAGCGCCGGGAGTCGCTTTCCGTAACACGGTGGATGGCATTGACCAGTTGTTTTTGTACACGGGTAATGCAGGAACGCTGATATTGTACCAACGGAGCCTGCAGGTCTATAAGGGCTACCTCGTCAACGAGCGGTTCCTAGCACAAGCACCAGGGACCGTCCCCGATGGTTGGACAACGACTGCCGGCGGCGGACAGGTCAGTGTGATCGCGGACCCGGACGCCACGCCGCTTCCGGATTGTAATCTGGCAAAGTTGTTGGACACGAACCCGGCGAGCAATGTGTCGCTGGCAAAGGCCTTTCTGACGCAAACCACCAACCAGGTCACAGCCGAGTTCAATTTCATGCAGCCGAACAAGCACGACGGCTTCGAGGCCGACTTGAACAATGGTTCCGCGTCCGCCCTCAGAATCATAACGGACAGAGGCAACCTTTGCTATCTGGACGCTAGCGGAAACAAGATCTCTCTGTGGGATAGCTACCGTTCCAACATGTGGTATCTTGTGCGATTCACCGTTGACCTCAGCAGGCGGACAGCGGATATCACAATCAACGACATTCCTCGGGCAACTGGAGTCGGCCTGACTACGCCTTCAGTGAGCCAGGTGAGCACGATTAAGTTCTCCACTTCGGTAACCAATACCGATGTAGTCTGGCTGGACGATATTCGAGTGTATCCCCAATCGTCCCTCCCGTCGGACTATGTGCCCGCGCCTGTGCCGGTGGCTCACAGCCCTTGCCTGGTGGGCGTGCAAGCGTGCGACCTGTGGAGGGAAGGCACCCATATCGGCTGGGATTGGATCTCCAGCGATCCGGAGCGGTCTCCGGTGCTTGGGTTTTATGACGATGGGAATCCGGAAGCGGCGGATTGGGCGGTGAAATACATGGTGGACCACGGCATTGATTTCTATGCGCCCTGCTGGTACCGGCCCGGGTGTAACACGGGGCAAAGCCCAATCAAAGACGGGAATTATTTGAGCGCGGGCTTGAATGCCTACAAACGGGCAAAGTATTCCAATTATCTTCGCTACGCCGTCATTTTAGAGACCTCCAACGGTCCAGTGAAGGATATGCGCGACTGGACGAACAACGTCGTGCCGTTCTTCATCGAGCACTATTTTAAAGATCCCCGTTACCTGGTGATCAGCAACAAGCCGGTGGTTTGTTTTTTCGGCGGAATCGCGAACACCGTGGATGAAACGGCGGCCCGGAATTCTATTAACGAGCAATGCGTAGCGGCGGGTTTCGCGGGCGCGACCCTCATCGGGTGCACGACCGCCGGAGACACGGGCTTCGAATATACTTACACCTATTGCAGGCAATTCACCGCCGAGAGCGTGCCCAACCACATCAGTTCGCCCTCTGTCAACTGGGACACCAGCGCCTGGGCGCTGCCGTTTCAGGATGCGGGTGTCTGGCGCTCGGCGGCAAGCTACCAAAGCCTGCTGGCCGCACAAAAGGCGAGCATGCCCAGCAAAACGGGGCTGGCGCGAACCATGCTCCTCCTGGACAACTGGAACGAGTACGGCGAGGGTCATTTCCTCCTGCCTACCGAGGGCTTCGGCTTCAGTTATCTGGATGCGATCAGGCAGGTGTTTGGAGACGGGTCGCCGCATACCGACCTGCTGCCGACGCTCCAGCAGAAAGCCAGAATCAACGTGCTTTACCCGCAACCCAGAATAATAGTCCAACCCCCGGATCGAAAAGCGGCTCTCGGCCAGTCAGCAACCTTTTCCGTGTCGGCCGTCGGGTTCCCTCCGCGCTATTACCAGTGGAGCAAGGACGGCAGCCAAATTCTGAACGCGACCAACGCCAGCTTCACGTTTTCCCCAGCGCTGCCAGAGGACCATGGCGCTCATTTCAGTGTGGCTGTTTCGAACACCATGGGACAAATCGCCAGTGATGTCGCGATATTAAACGTCGTCGATTATTCTCCGGTGTGCAAAATGAAGGTGTCATTCCCGGGCTATAATCGGAGCGAGGTGCTGACGAGTTTTCCGGTGCTGGTCAAGTTCAGGCCCAACATGACGGACGGCTTCTCCTACAGCCAGTTCTCCTCGCCGCTGGGTTATGACCTGCGGTTCCTGGATGCGACGCAGACCCAGGAGCTGAAATATGAGATCGAATCCTGGAACACGAACGGCGAGTCGGATGTCTGGGTGCAGGTGCCTCTATTGACGACTAATACCTACGTTTGGGCGAGCTGGGGCGACTATAATCAAGCGGAGTCTCCCCCCGCTTATACCACCAACGGCGCGGCCTGGGATGGCACCTACGGCGCGGTCTGGCACATGAGTGAAGGAGCGGGCACCCGGTTGCGCGACTCTACCGTGAATACAAATAATGGCACCCTGTACGCGGGCGTCGCGTGGACAGCGGGGCAGACGGGCAATGCGCTTTTGTTTAATGGAGTCACCACCGATTACGTCACTGCCGGCACGGGCGCCTCGCTTTCGCTGACGAACCGTTTCACGCTCTCGGCGTGGGTGCGCCCGCTTTCCTACCATACCAACGGCCATTACAAGATCTTGAATGGCTTTCTCAGCCGCGGGCCCAGCAGTGCAACTACGCTCAATTATGCGTTGGAAACCAAGGATAGCACGACGGTCACGTTCGTTAAGCGCACGGGATCGGAAGGCCTTCAATTCTATGATTTTACCGTGCCCACATTCACATCCAACTGGACGCTTGTAACGATGGTAGCTGCAAACGGAACCCTCTCACTGTCTATCAATGGAACCCCATGCGGCTCAAAACCGGTCGGCACGCTGGCCCCGGGCCCCGGGACTGATACTTTTAGTTTGGGGGCCATCGTCCTCAACCAGTCAGAAACGACTTATGTCGGCGGGCTCGATGAGGTGCGTATCCGCAATGTCGTCGTGTCAACCAACCAGGATTGGGCGACTTGGCTCAATATGGCTTCGAACAGGGTCTTCGTGAGCTTCGGTAAGGTCTCGGGCGGCCTCGCGGACGCGAATACAGACGGTGACGCGCTGCCTGACCTCTGGGAAACATACTTTTTCGGAAGCACCAATGCGGTAAACGGGGGCTCCAACGATGACTGGGATCGCGACGGGATGTCCAATTTAGCGGAGTACCTGGCTGGGATGTGTCCAACCAATGCCGCGTCGGTGCTGGGGCTGGCGCCAGTGCTGAATCGGGCTTCCGGCACTCTGCAGTTAAGTTGGCCGAGTGTGGGAGGCCGATGGTACACTATACAAACTGCCACTAATCTGCTCGCCGGCTTTACGGGGGTGGAAGCCAGTCATATCGCGCCAACCCCGCCTTCCAACACATACACGATTCACTTGGATCAGAGCGAATGCCGCTACTATCGCGTGATGATTGACCCGTAGAGGGAATGAGTAGGAACACGACTGAAGAGCAAAGCGCCGCAAATCATAATACACCGTGAAACCCGGGAATCACCTCTTCCTCTGGCCGGTTATTGCCGCCGGCCTCCTCCTCGGCAGGTTCCTCGCCCTGGCAGAACCACCGGAGGCAAAGTTCACCATCGCGATCATTCCTGACTCCCAGCAGGAAGTATTGAAGGAGGGCGACAGCAGTCTGGAAAACCGCCTGCAATGGCTGGCCAACAACCAGAAGGCCCGGATCGTGAAGATGGTGCTGCACGTCGGGGACTTGATGAATTGGGACACGCCCGACCACATCCAATACGAGCGGGCCAGTGCGGCTTTTACCGTCCTGGACAACGCGGGTGTTCCCTATGCTTGCGCCTTGGGAAATCACGATACGGCCGCCGTGAAGGTCGGCGGCAGCGCCGCACCAGGCAACGTGAACTCCAACCTCCGCATCACGACCACCTATAATACGTATTTCCCGCTTTCGCGGTTCAAGGCGTTGCAAAGCGTTTACGAGGCGGGGAAGGTGGACAACGCCTGCCACTTTTTCCACGCGGGCGGGCTCGACTGGCTGGTGATCAACCTGGAACTGTGGGCGCGCACTGGAGCCGTGGAGTGGGCCGAGAAGGTTTTGGAACAACACCCCCACCACAACGCGATCATTTTGACGCATTCGCATCTCAACGGCAACGGAGAGATCGAACAAACCAAAGGCGGGTATGGCAACAACAGCCCTCAATATGTCTTTGAACACCTGCGCAAGTATGCGAATGTGCGCTTCATATTCAGCGGGCATACGGGCACGCACGGCTACCGCACTGATGAGGGGGCGAATGGGTCAACGATTTACCAGTTCCTCCAGTGTTACCATGACCTTGCGAACCCGGTGCGGCTGATGGAAATCGATACGAAGGAGCGATCTTTCAAGACGTGGGTCTATGCCCCCTCCACCGGAGAGGAGAAGCAGGACGGCTCGGCCATGACCGTCACAAATGTGTCTTGGGTGCCTGCGGCGATGACGGTCGGCGAGATGCGCTGCGAATACACG
>Ga0184628_10001222_pt1 | contig 12820 bp, 8 predicted proteins | sample PLM4_5_b1_FD_133149 | JGI IMG/M metagenome (GOLD analysis project Ga0184628, IMG submission 133149) | Groundwater sediment microbial communities from an aquifer in East River, Colorado, USA - PLM4_5_b1 | ecosystem: Environmental > Terrestrial > Soil > Riparian zone | place: USA: East River...
CCTTCGTTCTGTTTCCGGCAGACACCCGCACCGTTGCACATTTCAATGGCGGTGGCGAATCCTCCCTCGCGTGTAAAGTCGTAGTGTGTGGTGATGCCGATCGTCTCGTATTTGCCGCCATAGCGCAGGTTCTCCGTCATCGGCGGCGCGTTGACGATCTTGCCCGGATTCATGCGGCCCTCGGGATCGAAGGCATGTTTCACGTCCTGGAACGCCTTGTAGATTCGCGACCCAAACAGCTTCTCATTTAGATAGCTGCGGGCGAGTCCATCGCCATGCTCGCCGCTCATGCTGCCGCCGAATTCCATGACGAGGTCGGCGATTTCATTCGTCATGTCCTGCATGATCTGAATATCGCCGGGAACTTTCGTGTTGATCATCGGCCGGATGTGCAGGCAACCGACGCTGGCGTGTCCGTAATAACCGGCAGATGTGCCGTACTTGTGAATGACGTCGCGGAATCGAACGAAGAATTCCGGGAGCTTTGAAGGTTCCACCGCGCAATCTTCGACGAACGCGATCGGCTTTCTTGCCGTCTTGATTCCAAGCAGCAGTCCGAGGCCTGCCTTGCGCACTTTCCAGATTCTGGTTTGCTCTGCCGAGTCGAAGGCCCGGACAAACGCATATCCCAGATGCTCGCGCTTCAATACGGCTTCCATCGATTCGATTTTGGATTTCAGTTCCGCCTGCGTGCTTCCGTAGAACTCGACGAGCAGAAGTGCTGCGGGGTGGCCATCGATAAAATCCAGCTGTCGCGACAATTCCAGTGAACTTCGCGCGAGATCGATAATGAGATCGTCGACCAGCTCAATAGCCGATGGTTCAAACGGAAGAATGAAATCGGTAGACCGGATGCACTCCACCATGTCCTTGAAGTGCACCACGCACAGCGCCGTGGCCGCCGGTCGAGGTTCGATGTTCACCCGGGCCTGATGCACTGCCGCAAGCGTGCCTTCCGAACCGACGATCATTTTGGAGAGGTTGAATTTCCCGTTCCGGATGAATTCGTCCAGGTTGTAACCGCTGACCCGCCGCATGATCTTTGGGAACCGCAGGTCGATTTCCTCGCGATGCGTATGAGCGATCTCCGCAATCCGGCCTTCCAGGCCGCCCCTGCGGCGTGCCTCGTCGAATGTAATCTGTCCGAATGTCCGACCTTCGCCCGATGCGAGAACGACGTCCGTCGACAGGACGTGATCAATCGTTTTTCCGTAGATGATGGAGTGCGAGCCCGCCGAATTGTTGCCCATCATGCCGCCCAGGGTGGCACGGTTGGCGGTCGAGGTGTCGGGGCCGAAGAGAAAACCCATGGGCCGGAGATGCAGATTCAGTTGTTCCTGCACCACTCCGGGTTCAACCAGGGCCCAGTGTTCCTCGGTGTTCACCTCAAGGACGCGGTTGAGATACTTCGACATGTCGATGACAACCGCGTCGCCAACGGTTTGTCCGGCCAGGCTGGTTCCTGCACCTCGCGGAAGGACAGGCACCTTGAATTCCCGGGCCACTTCCATGGTGGCGAAGACGTCTTCATGGGTGCGGGGAAGGACGACGCCCTTGGGCTTTATTTCATAGATGCTGGCGTCCGTACTGTAGAGATAGCGTGAGGTTTCATCGAAACGGACTTCACCGGAGACTCGCTTCTTCAGAGCCTGGTAGAGATCATCATTCATAGTGATTATTCAGCTGCGCTAGTTCGCCCAGTCCGCTCTGAAGATATTGATATCGCCTTCTTTGGCGCCATTTCGGCTGGAAGCCCAGACGAGCCATTTCCCATCGTTACTGAACATCGGGAATGAATCGAATCCCTCGTCAAACGTGACTTGCTTCAGACCAGAACCGTCGAGATTCATGAGGTAGAGATCAAAATTAGGCAGGCCCCGGGCTTTGTTGTTCATGTCGGAACCGAAGATGATTTGCTTTCCGTTGGGGTGAAAGTAAGGAGCGAAATTGGCCGCTCCATTGGACGTCAACTGCTTCTTCTGACTGCCGTCCGCTTTCATGATCATGATTTCCATCTTGCTGGGCATGACAAGATCTCTTGCCAGAAGATCCTTGTAGCTTTTGATTTCTTCAGCCGTTTTCGGGCGGTTTGCTCTCCAGACAATCCACTGGCTATCTTTGGAGTAGAACGCGCCACCGTCATATCCCGGCTCGCTGGTCAGCCGCCTGGGATTGGATCCGTCGAGGTTCATGTCATAGAGATCGATGTCACCGTCGCGTGTGGACGTGAAGATGATCTTCTTTCCGTCCGGAGATATGGTTGCTTCGGCATCATAACCAACGGTAGTGGTGAGACGCTTCATATCGGTGCCGTCAGGGTTTGCCGAGAAGATTTCAAAATCCTTGTACAGGGCCCAGACGTATCCCGCAGAACGATCCGCAGCCGGCGGGCAGTCCGGCGATCCCAGTTGCGTTGACGCGTAGATGACGCGTTTCCCGTCGGGAGTGAAATACGCGCAGGTAGTCCTGCCCTTGCCTGTACTGACCAGGCGCAGGTTCGAACCATCCGAGTTCATCGAGAAAATCTGGTCGCATTTGTAAGGATCGCGCGTGGATTGAAAGATGAGTTTCTTTCCGTCGGCGGAAAAGTATGCTTCCGCGTTGGTCCCCCCGTTCGTCAACTGCCGGATGTTTCGAAGTTGCGCTTCCCTGGGGTCCGCCTTCAATGTTTGCGCACTTCCGAGGTAAAGAACCGCAGATCCCAGAAGAGATGCCGCAACAATAGAGACGACAACTATCGCTCGTGTGGCAGAGTTCGACTCCGTTTTTCGCATGGGCTACTTTCTTTCTTCGAGTGTGACGTTGACTTTGACAGTCTGACCGTTTCGCTGAACAACCACGGCGACCACATCTCCGGCCTTCTTGTTTCCGAGAGCGTATGTGAAGTCGTAGAGATTGGTGATGGCCTGGCCGCCAAACTCTACCAGTGTATCGCCTGCTTTCAGGCCGGCTTTGCCCGCGGGGCTGTCGGCTCGCACGTCGGCAAACAGGACTCCTTTGATGTCGTCTCGGAAGTCGGGAACAGAGCCGAAGTACGGTCCGTAGCCGCTTGCAGACGTGGACGCGATACCCGCATTGGCGGGGCGTTCGTCGCGGACTTCCGTGTATTTCGGTCGCGATGATGCGTTCGCCAGACGTTCGACCGATTTCGCCACCAGCGTGAGGACCGAAATAGCGCCTTCACTATTGATCTTGTCGGACGTGTCGGACGGCCGGTGATAGTCGGCATGGAGTCCCGAAAAGAAGAACATGATCGGAATGTGCTTCCCATCGAAGGAAATGTGATCACTGCCATCGTGTCCCGACGCGGAGAAATTGATCTGAAGCCCGACGGTCTTGTTGAATTCTTCGATCCATGGCTGAAAATCGGGGGAGGTCCCCACGCCAAGCACATTGAGGCGGTTGCCGGTGACTCTTCCAATCATGTCCATGTTGATCATGCCGGCGATGGAGCTTAAGGGGACAGTGGGATGGTTCACGAAGTGGTTGGATCCCAGCAAGCCGTTTTCTTCGCCTGCAAAAGTCATGAAGAGGATGGAACGCTTGAAGGACTGTTTATGCAGCGACGCTAGCCGCGCAAACTCCAGCACGCCGGCGGTTCCGGAAGCATTGTCGTCCGCTCCATGGTGAATCTGGCCCAGTTGCGAGGGTGCAAGCGAATGCTCATCGCCAAGTCCCAGATGATCGTAGTGCGCTCCGACGACAACCCATTCATTCCTGAGTCTGCTGTCCGATCCGGGAAGAGATGCCATGACATTGCGGATTGTCTGGCGCACTCGCGAAATATCCATGACCAGAGCCACACTGGTCTTCAAATCGAACGACTGTGGTTTCAGAGTGGAGTCCATGTCTCGCTGAACCAGGGAAATACTCTTGCCGGCGTTCTCGAATAGCGGGGCAACCGAAGCGCGGGTGATCCGCAATGCGACGATTCCAGAACTGTCGTCACCAAGCGCGCGCATGTCCGGTGACATGGAGTCCTTGTCGTCGGGATGATTGTTCGGATCCGTCATGAAGAGAATGGCCTTCGCGCCGTGCTGCCGGGCATTGATGGCCTTGTTCATGTACGTGGCGTGGGATGTCATGTTCCTGCCGTCAAAACGGCTGTTGGGATCCAGTTCCTGAGGCTCGTGCCGCAGGACCACGACGATCTTTCCCTTCACATCCAGCCCCATGTAGTCATCCCACTGCAGGTCGGGAGCCGTAATGCCGTATCCCGCAAACACCAGCGGTCCCTCCAATTGGGCTGGAAGCGAAATGCTCAGGGGCTCAAAATCCGCGTCGATTGTCAGTTTCCGGTTGTTGATGGTCAGCGCATTGCGGCGCCCATACGTGGTGCCGGTCGTAATCTCAAAATTCTGGAAATACGTGCCGTTGTCTCCGGCAGGTTTCAATCCGAAGCCTTTGAGCTGATTCGCAATGTATTCGGAAGCGAGCTTCAACTCGGGGGTGCCGTTGCCGCGACCCTTGAGACTATCGGAAGCCAGAAAGAGGACGTGCTTGAAGTACTGCTGCGCAGACAGGGCCGTGGTCCAGGTTGAACTGAGGGATTGCGAATAGAGGGAGCCGTAGAGGACACAAACAGACGTGAGGACAATTGCGACGACAGAGAAAGTGCGTTTGGAGAAGCTAGGCGCGGACATCGACCTGCGCTCCCCTGCCCCAGAATGCTTTCAGGTCGTGAATGCACGTCATCTGGTGGGGCCCGTAGTCCAGGCCCTGGAGGCGGATCTCGCCAAGGTTTCCACGGATGAATCCTGCGAGTTCAGAGGCCCGTTTTCGAATGGCCTTCTCGACTGTCTTTGCGGGTGCGTCGAACAGGATCACGTCGACATCTTTCTTCGTAAAATTCCACTCCCAGACACCGACGACCCGGCCATTGTGGATGATGGTTGCCAGCGGATCGTTGATGAGCTTCCCCTTCCAACGTGAGAACGGCTTGTCTCCGTGTTCCATTCCCAGGAAGCGATCGACGATTTCGCGCTGACCTTTTAGAAAGGTATCGCGGTAAGGAATGAAATTGATCGCGGCTTCATCCGCAGTGAAAGTCTGCAGGTCTTCCAGGTCGGCTTCGGCGATGAAGTACTCGTCCTTTGTCCCTTCAACCGCAATGGAAACCATTTTCGGTTTCAGTTCCTCGACTCCCTTCATTGCATCCGTCACATTGATTCCCGCCCACCAGGCGAAATCGCGAACGCGAGCCGGAGCTTCCCCCCGGAAGTAAATCTTTGCCAGCCGCATACAGGCTTCTTCGTTGCGCATGGCGAAGGGGTCGACTTCGGGCAGCAGGTCGGAGAGAAGAATGTAGGAATATTCGGTGTCGTCGAGGCGCTGGCGCGACTGGATCTTGATGATTCGGCCATCTTCCTTCAGAAGATTTACTGCCAGAGACAAGCTGTTCGTGAACCCGATGCGTTTCAGTTCCGGCTCGAACTCGCGTACCAGTGGTCGCGGTACGGATTTGAGCAGCTGTTCCATGGAACGCGTCCCGCCTTCCAGGGATTTCAGGATGGCAGTCTTCAGCTTTTCCATGTCGGCGTCGGCAACCGTCAACTGCTGCCGAGCCTGTTTGGCGAGTTCGGTAAACGTCCGAGTCCGTATTCGAAGTGCCACTGCGGCTTGCTCGCGTGGGACCAGCATGGTGCAGCCCCGCAGCGTTTCCAGCTGGACGAGCTTGCGCTCTTCAAAGACAAGCCGGTTCAGGTCTTCAATCTTGAAGGAAGCCATGCGAGCCCACAGCGTCAGATAAGGTGTGGAACAGCCTGGCGAATAGATCCATCCGGTGGCCTTGATGACATCCAGAATGTTCTTCGAGTTGATGGGTTTGTCCAGAGATTGACGGCGCATGCGCCATGCATTCAGTCTTTGGATCGTGATGGGCTTTCTGGATTTTGGGTGAGTCATACCTGAAAATCACGCGCCTGCGGGTGCCAGCCAGTCTCCCTGATGGGCCTTCCCCATGTGCTAAACTCGCCGCAGACAAGAGTTTCAATTGTAGTTTTTGTCATGGAGTGAAGTCAATGGAACCGCTGGGATTGCGTCATATTGCGCTGAATGTTCGCAACGTGGAAAGATCCGTTGACTTTTATTGTTCGGTTCTGGGCATGCGCGTGGAGTGGAAACCGGACGAGGATAACGTTTACCTGACCTCCGGGACCGACAATCTTGCCATCCACAAGCTTCCCGAAGGGAAAGAGCCTGGCTCCGTTCAAAGCGTGCACCACATCGGCTTTGTCGTCCGCGAAATCGGCGACGTCGATCAGTGGGCGGAACGACTCCTGAAGCTCTGTATACCGTTTGCGAATCCCCCGAAAACCCATCGCGACGGTGCTCGGTCATTCTATTTCTACGACCCCGATGGCATCCTGATCCAGTTGCTCTACCACCCGCCAATCTCCGACAATCCGCAGAGCTGAACAGTACGCACCCCCTTTTTTCCCTTGAAAAACGGCCCTCAGAGGTGTAAGTAAGTACTTACTTATGGAAAAAAGCGGCAAGAGGCAGGACATCATCAAGGCAGCCATCGAGGTGTTTGCGAGGAATGGATTTCGCGGCACCACCACCCGGGACCTGGCATCGCACGCCGAAGTCAACGAGGCGATCATCTTCCGGCACTTCAATACCAAACAGGAGCTCTATCGCGCCATTCTGGAGCAAAAACTGTCGCAGGGTCAGGACGCGCGCTGTTTGTTGGAGGAGCAACTCGCCGATGCTGCCGACGATCAGAAGTTTTTCGAAACTTTTGGTCGTCAGTTTCTCGAGCGTCACGAAGAAGACAGCACATTCATGCGGCTGCTCATGTTCAGTGCCCTGGAAGGACACGAACTTTCCGAGATGTTCCTTGCGTCCATCGCCGGCAGGGATCCGCTTGCGGCGTACATTCAACGTCGGATGGATGACGGCGTCTTTCGCCGCATGGATGCCAATCTTGCAGCGCGCGCAATTCTCGGCATGTTTGTTGCGTACATCCAGATGCAGGAAATATTCGGGCAGAAAAAAGTAAAAACATTTGAACGGAACGAGGTCGTTAAGACATTCGTATCCATATTTTTAGCGGGAATGAAATCATGAAAGTTCCGGTTTTGTTGGTTCTCCTGGCCGTTGCCCCCGGTTGTTCATCGTCCAGTCCTTCGCCCGACGCCGCCAATGGCAGTGTCCAGGCTGCGAATACTACGCCAGCCGCTGATGCAATCGCCGTCCAGAGCGCAAAGGTGGAGTCTCGCGAGCTTCAACGGACAGTTGAAGCCGTGGGATCGCTGGATCCCAACGAGGAAGTTACGGTTTCCAACCAGGTTGAAGGGCTCGTCTCCAAAGTGTTTGTCGATCTCGGGGACTCTGTCAAAGCGGGCCAGGTGCTTGCGCAACTCGACACCAGCGAGCTTGAGCTTGCAGTACGCCAGCAGACTGCGGCGCTGCAACAGGAGCTGGCGCGACTCGGGCTCACCGAAAACGGTGCCGACATCGAAGATGCAACCACCAGCCTGGTTCGGCAGGCGGATGCGACATTCGCCGAAGCCAAAATTCAGCTGGAGCGAACGAAGGGTCTGGTTGCCCAGGGCCTGGTTCCCAGGTCGCAGCTGGATGAACAACAGGCCCGCTACAACGTTGCCGAAGCCGTTCTCAACGCCGCACGGGAAAACGTCCGCAATATTCGCGCGACCATCACGGCGCGCCGCGCATCGCTTTCTCTTGCACAGAAGAAGCTCGCGGACGCGAAGATCACGGCTCCAATGTCGGGCCTTATCAAGGAACGACTGATATCCGAAGGGATGTATCTCAAGAGCAACAGTCCCGTCGTGGTCCTGGTTCAGAACAGTCCGCTGAAACTTCGATTCGACGTGCCGGAAAACGCACTGGACTCCGTCCGGACAAACGGTCCGGTTCAGTTCCAGGTGGATTCGTTCCCAAATCGAAAGTTCGACGGGAAGATTTCGCGGATTGCACCCTCAGTGGATCGCCAGTCGAGAACGATGAAGGTGGAAGCATACGTCAATAACGCGGAGGGCGTACTCAAGCCGGGAATCTTCGCACACGTCACGATTCTCACCGGTCGACATGACAAGGCGCTGACCGTACCTCCGGCTGCGGTGTTTCAGTTCGCCGGACTGGAGAAGCTGTTTGTCATCGAGAACGGCAAGATCGCTGAGCGCATCGTGCGATCGGGCTTGCAGACCGACGCCTACATCGAAATCGTCGAAGGTGTGAAGGAAGGGGAACTCGTGGCGACCTCCAACCTGGGCAGTCTGCAGACGGGCCGTGAGGTCACCACTCGATGAAGCTGGCAGAAATCTGCGTCAAGCGTCCGGTTTTTGCGACGATGCTCGTTCTGACCTTCGTCGTACTCGGAATATTTTCATACAGCCAGCTTGGCATCGACCTGTTTCCCAAGGTCGATCTTCCAACCGTGACTGTGTCCACCCGTCTTCCCGGCGCGAGCCCGGAAGAAATCGAATCGCAGATCACAAAACCCATTGAGGAAGCGCTCAATACGATCAGCGGAATCGACGAACTACGCTCCACTACGCTCGAGGGGACTTCCGTCGTTGTTGTCCAGTTCACGCTCGACAAGGATGCCAACGTCGCAGCGCAGGAGGTGCGCGACAAGGTAGCGACGGTCATTGGCGAACTTCCACGCGATACCGATCCGCCGATCATCGAGCGCCTGGACTTCGACGCGGCGCCGGTTCTTTCGATCTCGGTTTACGGCGAGCGGCCGCTGCGGGAGATCACCGAAATTGCCGACAAGCAGATCAAGCAGCGCCTCGAATCCGTCAAGGACATCGGGTCCATCCAGATCGTCGGCGGCAGCAAGCGCGAAATCCAGATCTGGCTCGATGCTCAAAAGCTCCAGTCGTACCGGCTGAGCATCGATCAGATTAAGAACGCCATTCGAACCCAGAATACGGAAACGCCCGGTGGCAGAATCAATCAGGGGCCCAATGAACTGGTCCTGCGCACCATCGGGCGCATTGGTCAGGTTCGCGAATTCAACGATATGGTTGTCGCGACGGTAGCCGGCGCACCAATCTATCTCCGTGACGTAGCGCGAGTCGAAGACGGCACGGAAGAACAGCGAAGCCTGGCGCGTCAGGACGGCAAGCCTGCGGTTTCGCTTCTGGTCCGCAAGCAATCGGGTACCAACACGGTGGCCGTCGCGAACACCATCAAGGATCAGCTCATCGACATTCGCAAACAACTTCCTGCCGATATCCACGTCGACGTGATTCGCGATCAGGCCCGATTCATCGAAGCCTCGGTTCATGCGATCAACGAGCATCTGATCCTCGGCAGTCTCTTTGCCGCCATCGTGGTGCTGCTGTTCATGCGCAATCTGCGCAGCACGCTGATCGCAGCGCTGGCAGTTCCCATCTCGATCATCGCCACGTTTACGGCGATGCGCGGCCTGGACATGACGCTGAATAACCTCACGCTGCTGGGCCTGACTCTGGCCGTCGGTATCGTGATCGACGACGCGATTGTCGTCCTGGAGAACATCTACCGGTATATCGAAGAAGAGGGCTACGAGCCGATGAAGGCTGCTGTAGCGGCGACTTCGGAAATTGGGCTTGCCGTCATGGCGACGACGCTGTCGCTTGTCGTGATCTTCGTGCCTGTCGCCTTCCTCGGAGGAATTCCCGGGCGCTTTCTGAAAAGCTTCGGCCTGACGATGGCGGTATCGATTATGGTGTCGATGCTTGTCAGCTTCACGTTGACGCCGATGTTGAGTTCGCGATGGCTGAAGAAGAGCAAAAGCGGACACAGCTCGAAAGACTCCGGCTTCTATCGCATTATCGACCGAGCTTACGGTTCCATGCTGCTCTGGGCGCTTCGGCATCGCGTGATCATGGTGTGTGTCTTCCTTGCGGTCGTTATTTCGATCGTCCCCATGTTCATGCTTGTCGGAACGGACTTCTTTGCCCAGGACGATCAGAGCGAATTTGAAATCGTGGTCCAGACGCCGGATGGCACGTCACTGGCCGGCACGGATCTCATTCTGCAGAACATCGAAAGGGAAGCCTGGAAGCTGCGCGGCGTCCGCCATGTACTGACCACGATCAATGGTGGCGGCAGTTCCGGCGTTACGGACGGGAATGTCTATCTCAGCCTCATCGACCTGACCGAACGCAAATATACGCAGTTCGATGTGATGGATGATGCGCGCGCCATGATGAAGGAGAAGTTTCCGGGACTTCGAGTCGGGGTCCAGCCGTCACAGAATGTCAGCGGCGGGAATTTCAGAACACAGACGATGGTGTTGAACGTTCGCGGGCCTGGGCTCAACGAGCTTGCCGGATACTCCGATGAAATTCTCAAAATCATGCACGCGGTTCCCGGCATGGTGGACCAGGATACGACGCTGAATATCGGCAATCCGGAAGTTCACGTATCCCTGGATCGCGCGAAGGCTGCCGATCTCGGAGTGCGGGCGGAAGATGTTGCAGGTACGCTGCGCACGCTCGTCGCCGGTGAGGAAGTTTCAAAATTCAAGGATGGCGAAGACCAGTACGCCGTGCAGCTGCGCCTCTCAGCGGAAGACCGCGATCGCCCGGAGAAGATCGAAGCGCTCTGGGTTCCTTCCAGCCGTCTTGGACAGGTTCAGCTGTCGAGCTTTGCAAAGTTCAAACGCAATCTCGGTCCGGCGCAGATCGAACGCATGGGCCGCGAGCGTCAGGTCGCCCTGGTTGCCAATCTGGAAAACGGAGTCGGTATTGGCGACGCCGTAGCAGCGATGGACAAGGAACTGGCAAAGCTCGATATGAAACCCGGTTATCGTACCGAATGGACCGGCCGCGCGAAAACGCTGGCAGAACTCCAGCAGAGCTTTGTGATGGCATTCCTGTTTTCCGCGATCTTCATGTACATGGTTCTGGCCGCACAGTTTGAAAGCCTGCTGCATCCGATCACCATCATGCTTTCGTTGCCGCTCAGTGTCCCATTTGCACTGTTCTCGCTGTGGATCACTCATACGCGACTGGATCTGTTCAGCGGGTTGGGAATCCTGCTTCTGTTCGGAATTGTGAAGAAGAATTCAATTCTTCAAATCGACTATACAAACACGCTGCGTGCGCGGGGAGTCGAACGTCACGAAGCGCTAATCCAGGCAAATCACGCCAGACTTCGGCCGATCCTGATGACGACGTTTGCCATCGTGGCCGGAATGCTGCCGATTGTGTTAAGCCAGGGTCCGGGTTCCGGATCGCGGGCCCCGATTGGAATTGTCGTGATGGGTGGCCAGTTGCTGTGCCTGCTGCTGACGCTGTTGTTTACGCCGGTCGCGTACTCCCTCTTTGACGACCTTGTTGCCCGTTTCAGGACTCAACCCAAATGAAGCACAAATTTCTGAAGATTGGACTTCCGATAATTCTCCTGATCCTTGTTCTCGGCGCGTATAGCGTTGTCGGCCGGCGGCGCGCGAGCGGGGAAATCAATTACTTCACGACTGCGGCAGTTCGCGGTCCACTGAAACGGGTCGTCAACGCGACGGGCGTGGTTCAAACCGTCCTGACCGTGCCGGTGGGCAGTCAGGTATCGGGACAGGTACTGGAGTTGTATGCCGATTTCAATTCCGTCGTGAAGCGCGGGCAACTTCTTGCGAAGCTCGATCCACGAAATCTGGAAAGTCAGGTGGCCAATTCCCGCGCCAGCGTGGCTGCAGCTCAGGCGCGCGTGCGAAGCGCCCAGGCGGAAATCACCAATCAGGCTGCGAACCTTACCAGTGCCCGCGCCAGTCTCGAAGCAGCGCGAGTGACCCGCGACAATACACAGGTTCAGTTCCAGAGGGCTATGGAAATGAGCCAGCGTGGGATCGTATCCACGAACGATTTCGACACCGCAAAAGCGAACTACGACTCCGCAATTGCCCGATACAACCAGGCGGCTGCAGCAATTGAACAGGTTCAGGCGCAGACCATTTCCACTCACGCTCAACTGGAGCAGGCGAACGCCGGATTACAGCAGGCCGGTTCGGAGCTGGATCGAGCGCAAATCAACCTCGAATACGCGAATATTTTTTCTCCGGTCGATGGTGTCGTCATTTCCCGGACGGTCGATGTGGGGCAGACCGTTGTTTCGAGCATGCAGATTCAAACCTTGTTTACCATAGCCACAGATCTTGGCCAGATGCAGGTGAACGCAAGCGTGGATGAAGCCGATATCGGAAGCATTTCGGACAACGCCGTTGTGTCGTTTACGGTCGATGCCTATCCCAACGACACGTTTGTTGGAAAGATTGCAGAGATCCGGCTGAGTCCACAGACGGTGCAGAATGTTGTCACCTACAGCGTCATTCTCAGCATCGATAACCGCGAATTGAAACTGAAGCCGGGTATGACCGCCAATATCAGCATCGTTGTGGATAAACGCGAGAGTGCGTTCAAGGTTCCCAATGCCGCCCTTCGATACACGCCCCCAAACGTTGCAGCGCCTCCGGCCGCAGAGCCGGAAGCTCCCGTACCTGTCGGCGTAAAAACTTCGTCCAAAACTGCTCGTGAAGAAGATTCCGCATCCATTCCTCTCGCTCCAGGCCAGAAATGGAATCCAAACGAGAAGATTCACTTTCGGGCTCCGGCGCAGCGTGCGCCGCGGCCGGCTGTGGTGTGGGTATTGGGTCCGGATAAGAAGCCGCAGAGCCGAAATATTTCCGTTGGTATTTCCGACGGATCATCGAGCGATGTCGTCTCGGGCGATCTTAAGGAAGCCGAACTGGTCATCGTCAGTGACAGTACCCAGGCGACTGCGTCCGCCCAGCCAGGCTTCAGCCTCTTTGGTGGAAATCGTGGCAGATAGCCCTGACAGCAAAGCGGGCTCCGATACGGTCATC
>Ga0184628_10001223_pt1 | contig 12796 bp, 9 predicted proteins | sample PLM4_5_b1_FD_133149 | JGI IMG/M metagenome (GOLD analysis project Ga0184628, IMG submission 133149) | Groundwater sediment microbial communities from an aquifer in East River, Colorado, USA - PLM4_5_b1 | ecosystem: Environmental > Terrestrial > Soil > Riparian zone | place: USA: East River...
CCAGGTGTTGTTGGGCGTTACCGGGTCGGGCAAGACCTTCACGATGGCTAACGTGATTGCGCGGGTGAACCGGCCGACTCTGGTGATCGCGCCGAACAAGACGCTGGCGGCGCAGCTTTATGAAGAGTTTCGCACTCTGTTCCCGGATAACGCCGTGCGCTACTTCGTCAGCTACTACGATTACTACCAGCCCGAGGCTTACCTTCCCGCCAGCGATACATATATCGAGAAGGATTCCTCGATCAACGACGAGATCGACAAGCTGCGCCACTCTGCGACCAAGGCGCTGCTCGAACGGCGTGACACATTGATCGTTGCCAGCGTGTCGTGCATCTACGGCCTGGGGTCGCCGGAAGCTTACTTCGAGCTGATGGTTTACGTCGAAGAGGGCACGACGGTCAATCGCGACCAGATGCTGCGCAAGCTGGTCGATATTCAGTACCAGCGCAGCGATTACGATTTTCACCGCGGCACTTTTCGCGTGCGCGGCGACATCGTTGAAATCTTTCCCGCCTACGAAGATCGTTCGGCGCTGCGCATCGAGTTTTTCGATGAGACCATCGAATCGATCAACGAGATCGACCCGATCCGCGGCAAGATTCTGCGGCGAGTCGACAAGGCGACGATTTATCCGGCGAGCCATTATGTTACCGGGCAAGAGCGCCGCAAACAGGCGGTGTTGGCGATTCGCTTGGAGCTGAAAGCGCGCTTAGCGGAGTTGCAAGAGCAGCATAAATCGTTGGAAGCGCAGCGCTTGCAGCAGCGCACGCTCTACGATCTCGAGCTGCTTGAAGAGATGGGCTTCTGCCCCGGCATTGAGAATTATTCGCGCCACTTGACCGGGCGCCAGCCGGGCGAGCCGCCGCCGACGTTATTAAGTTACTTTCCCAACGATTTTCTTCTGATGATCGACGAGAGCCATGTCACGGTGCCGCAAATCGGCGGCATGTACCGCGGCGACCGCTCGCGCAAAGAAACCTTGGTCGAATACGGCTTCCGCTTGCCCTCGGCCCTCGACAACCGGCCGCTCAATTTCGACGAGTTCGCGGCGATGATCGATCAGACGATTTACGTCTCGGCGACGCCGGCGCCCTTCGAGCTGCGCGAGAGCAACGGCGCCGTGATCGAGCAGGTGATTCGTCCAACGGGATTGATGGACCCGGCGATCCTCGTGCGCCCGGCGCGCACGCAGGTCGACGATCTTTTGGAGGAAATCCGCCAACGGGTCGAGCGCAAGGAACGCGTACTGGTGACGACGCTGACCAAGCGTATGGCCGAGGATCTGACCGAGTATTATCAAGATCTCAACGTTAAGGTCCGCTACCTGCACTCGGATATTGAAACCCTCGAGCGAGTCGAGATCATCCGCCAGCTCCGCAGCGGCCAGTTCGACGTCTTGGTCGGCATCAATCTTCTGCGCGAAGGGTTGGATTTGCCGGAGGTGTCGTTGGTGGCGATTCTCGACGCCGACAAGGAGGGCTTTCTGCGCTCGGAGAGGTCGTTGATCCAGACCATCGGCCGGGCCGCGCGCAACGTCAACGGCACGGTGATTCTCTACGCCGACGGTGTCACGGACTCGATGAAGCGCGCCATGGACGAAACCGAACGGCGGCGGCGGTTGCAGGCGGGGTTCAACAAGAAGCATGGCATCACGCCCCAAACCATCGTCAAGGCGTTGAGTTCGCCGCTGGTGAAGATTTACGACGCCGATTATGCCGACATTCCGCTGGCAGCCGAAGGGGCGGCACACTATGGCCCAGCGGAACTTACCCGGAAATTACGCAAACTGCAGAAGGAAATGAAAGAGGCGGCGCAAAAGTTGGAATTCGAGCGTGCGGCGGAGTTGCGCGACCAGATCCGCCAACTGCAAAGCCAGGAGTTGACGCTGCGCGATTCACCGCTCGACTCCAGCGTCGGCAGCGATTAAGCAAGTTTAGAATTAGTGCCGTTCGTATTCGGATACGTGGGTGACATCGACCGCTATTTCCATGGGATCGTGGGGCGCTTTTGGGATTGGTCCGTCAGCAGTATTGCCCGCGGCTTGGCCGTAGCGGGCCCAGCGCACTTGGGGACTGGGGGCGGGATCGGTAAAAATGGTGGCGACGAAGAACACCGCAATAGCGAAACCGCTGAGCGAATAGAGGACAAAGGGTTGCATGGAACCCGTAGAGGATAGATATTCGCCCCATTGAACCATGAAGCCGAGATAGAAAGTAAATAGATAGGTAACCAGCAGGCAGATCTTAACCCGGTCCATGAGCAGGAACGGCAGCAGTGCGGCAATGAAAAAGAACACCTGCCAGATCGGAATTTGCTGGTTGAACACACCCATTTGCATCAGTGTTTCGATTTCGAACATGTCGGCTCCTTGGTCTTTGGCTTGTCGTGAATTCTGCTTGATTAGCCGGATAACGACTCAAGAGTTATGCCAACGATGTTTTGCCGCATCTGTTGTCGTGCTTGGTCGTAATTTGGCAGTGTCGGTGATTCAATTCCCTGCTATTGGCCCGTTGTCGCGCGCGGGGTTGTCGTTAATGAGACCCCGCTTGTTCCTTCGGAACCGATCGGTGGAAAGTAATTGATGGCCACAGTATGAATTCGCTAGCGGAAAAACTTACCGGTTTACCGTCCAAACCGGGCGTCTACCTGATGCGCGAAAATGGCGGCAAGGTCATTTACGTTGGCAAGGCCAAGGATTTGCGGGCGCGGGTACGGGCCTACTTCCATCACCCCGACGAACGCTCGCAAGTCCAGTTTTTAGTGCGTCGCGTCGCCGATATCGAAACCCTGGTGACGAGCAACGACAAGGAAGCGCTGATCCTGGAAAATAACCTGATCAAGCAGTACAAGCCGCGCTACAACATCCGCCTCAAGGACGACAAGAGTTATTTGAGCATCAAAGTGACCACCCAGCACGCCTGGCCGCGCATCTTGGCGACGCGCAAGATCGTCAAGGACGGCAACCGCTACTTCGGGCCGTTTGCGTCGGCGCTGGCGGCGCGCGAGACCATCGACTTGATTGAAAAGCACTTTCAGCTGCGCAACTGCACCGACCACAACTTTCGCAACCGCAGCCGTCCCTGTTTGCAGTATCAGATCAAACGCTGCCTGGGGCCTTGTGTGCTGCCGGTGGCGCAGGATGCTTACCTGGAACAAGTGCGCCAGACCATGCTGTTTATCGAGGGGCGGCAGCAGGAACTGATCGACGAGTTGAAGCAGCGCATGCGGGAAAAGTCCGATGCCCAAGAGTTCGAGGCGGCAGCGCGGCTGCGCGATCAAATTCAAGCGGTCGAAAAGACTTTGGAGAAGCAGCGCATGGTCGCGCACTGGGGCAGCGATCAGGATATCTTCGGCTTGTACCGCGAGGGCGGCTTCATCGAAGTTCAAGTGCTGTTGGTGCGCCAGGGCAAGCTCACCGGCAACCAGTCTTATTCGTTGGCAGATTTGGACTTTCCCGACGAAGAGATCATGGGTTCGCTCTTGACCCAGTTCTATCAAGGCCAGCGATTCGTCCCCGACGAGATTCTTTTGCCCGTGGATCTGGAGGACGCCGCTGTTCGCGAGGAATATCTCGCCGAGCATAAAGGTAAGAACGTAAAAATTCTCTGTCCCCAGCGCGGCGATAAACGCCACTTGGTGGACATGGCGGCGGCCAATGCCAAGCAAAGTTTTGCCGACCGCCACGATCGAGAAAAAACCCGCGACAAGATGCTACGCGAGTTGCAAACCTCGCTGCGTTTGAAAAATTACCCCCGTCGCATCGAGTGCTTCGATATCTCGATGATCCATGGCGCCCATGCGGTGGGCTCCATGGTGACGTTCGTCGAAGGCGAACCGGACAAAAATCTTTATCGCCATTTTCGCATCAAGACCATCGGCGCGGAGTCCGGCGGCGATGACTTCGGCATGATGCTGGAGATGCTCACGCGCCGCTTCAGCCGCGGCAAGGTAGAAGCCGATCTACCGGATCTGATCGTCGTCGATGGCGGCAAGGGACAGTTGGCGATGGCGCTGGCGGCCATGGCCGAAGTCGGCATCGACGGCGTCGAGGCCGTGGGCCTGGCCAAAATGCGGGTTCAAGCAGCGCCGCGCAGCGCCGAGATCGAGCGCTCGGAAGAGCGCGTGTTCCTGCCAGGTCAAACCAATCCGGTGGTATTGAAGCGCAACTCCAACGCGTTGTTTCTGCTCCAGCGCGTGCGCGACGAAGCCCATCGCTTCGCCATCACCCATCATCGGAAATTGCGCTCGCAGCAGACCCTTTACTCCGTTCTTGACCGCATCCCCGGAGTTGGCGGCGTGCGCAAGCGCGCCTTGCTGCGCGCCTTCGGCAGCATCAAGCGCATCGAAGAAGCATCGCTGGAGGATCTCCTGAAGGTGCCGTCGATGAATGAGAAGCTCGCTCAGCAATTGCTCGACGCCCTGGGCGGCCATGCGGATTCGGAGAATATGCCGCAAAGCAGCCAGCGCGTCGCTGTTGTAAGCGATACTCGGATTATCTCCGGCAAAGACGCAAAGTTCACAAAGTCGGATTCGTAGGAGGCAACCGCCGTGGTTGCCCTTTGTAAGTAGTCGTTTGGGGGGTCGCCGCAATCGATGAAGTTCCTCATAGAGCGAAAGCCAACATGGCGGATCAGCAAGACGTAACTGGATTACCTTTGGGAGACTTCCATCCGTCGGCTTGGCTGATCGTGCCGACGCTGTTTCTGCTGCTTGGCCAAGCGATCGCCGCGGCTCCCTGGAATTTGCCCGATAGCAGCGGCTTGGCCGTGGTGCCGTTCGTGCTGTTGCCGTTTTACCGGCGCTGGCGGCGCTGGGTGATGCTCGGGTTGTTAATGACCCTGGCATTCTCAGTTGGCTACGTGCGCCATCGGGAAATCCTTTTCCCGCGATTTCCCGATGATCATTTGCGTTCGGTCATGCTGCGCCATGAGCGGGTTTTGATCGAGGGCCGGCTCAGAGCCGAGCCGGAGAAACTGATCAATCGTCATCGTTGGTCGATTCGCGCGCAGCGTATCTGGCATGCCACCGGGGCCGAGGAAATCAGCGGCGACTTACAACTGAGCTTGCGCGCGCTGCGGCGCGACTGGCGTTATGGCGACCGCGTTCGATTTTGGCTGCGTCCCAACCTGCCGCAGAACAGCGGCAATCCCGGCGGCTTCGAATACGCGACTTATCTCGCCCAACGGCAGATCTACGTCACAGGGTTTCTAGAAAACGATACCGAAGTTGAACTAGTCGCCCGCGAACCGGGCCTGATCCGCGGCGCCATCGAGGACATTCGCCGGCAGATCCGCCGCTACATTGACGCCAACTTCGAGCCGGACAGCGGCGCCCTGATGAAAGCGTTGACGGTGGGCGAGATGGGCGGGATCAGCAAGGAAATTCGTGCCGCCTTTACGGCGGCGGGCGTCAATCATGTGTTGTCGATTTCCGGCCTGCATGTCGCCATGTTGGGCGTGGTGATCTTCGCGGCGATCCGTTACGGCTTGTCGTTCAGCAGTTATTTGCTGTTGCGCTTCAATCTGCTCAAAGCGGCGACTTTTTTTTCTTTTTTGGCGGTGGTGTTTTATACGGCGCTCGCGGGCGGCATGGTGCCGACGGTGCGCTCGGCGATCATGATCGGGGTTTACCAATTGGCGGTGTTGTTGGATCGGGAAGAAGAGGTGTTCGCCAGTCTAACATTGGCTGCGCTGGCGATCGCCTTGGTCTGGCCCGGTGTGATCGCCGACATCTCGTTTCAACTTTCTTTTCTCGCCGTGCTGTTTATCGCCTGGGGCATGAGCCGGCTCTATCAGAAGCTGGCGCGGGAACGCACCGAGGAGTTGCCGCAGGAGAAAAGTTGGCTCAAGGAGCGGGTGCGGCAGGCGGCATTTCATATGGCGGTGCCGCTGCTGGCGACCTTGGGCACCGGGCCCTTGATCGCGCATTATTTTGGCAATCTCTCGCTCGCCGGTTTCGTCACCAATCCATTGATCGTTCCGCTGGTCGGTTTCGTCATCGTTCCTCTCGGTTTGATCGTCGGTCTTGTGACTCTGATCGCTAGCGAGTTTGCCTGGCCGCTTGCCTGGCTCGGTGATCGGCTCGCCGGCTGGACGATTGTTATCGTTGAATTCTTCGGCCGCTTGCCGCTGGCGAGTATTCGCGTCGCCGCGCCGAACCTGCTTGAGGTCGGCGTGCTTTACGCCGGCGTGATCGCTCTATTCGTTCTGCGCAAGCGCAGGCAGCTATTTTTTGCCGCTGGAATTTTCCTGCTTCTATTGGCCGGCGATGTTTACTATTGGCGCGTCCAGCGGTTCGGCAGCAATCAGCTGCGCATCACCCACTTGAACGTCGGTCAGGGCGATGCCGCCGTGGTAGAATTTCCCGGCGGAAAAGTTCTGGTCATCGATGCCGGCGGCGCCGCGGTGGGCGATTTCGATACGGGCGAAAGCATCGTCGCGCCCTATCTCAGATCGCGGAAGATTCTCAAAGTCGATTACCTGCTGGTCAGCCATGCGCGTATCGATCATTACGGCGGCATGCGTGCGCTGGTTCAAGAGTTTTCTCCCAGCGAGTTCTGGTCCGGCGCCGCCAAGGGCGCCACGCGGCGTTTCGAGGAGCTCGATGAAACCTTGGACCGGCTTAAAATTGCCCGCAGCGAATTGACCGTTGCAACGCCCTGCCGCGACTTCAAGGCGCTGCGACTTTGCGTTTTTTTCGGCGCCGATGACAGGACCGAGAACCCGGTGGTGGTGCGGCTGGAATATGACAAGGCGTCGTTTTTATTCACCAGCGACGTCGACAAACGGGAAGAGCTCCAACTCACCCAGAGTTCAAGCGCAATTGCCAGCACCGTCGTCAAGATTCCCCGCCACGGCAGCGCGACGGCGAGTTCACAGGAATTTATCGCCGCGGTCAAACCGAGGTTGGCGATATTATCGGCGGGCGCCAGAAGCCGTGCCGAAGCGAAGCGCGACGAAATCGTCGCGCGTTATCATGCTGCCGGTGCCGAGGTGCTGAAGACCTATGAGGACGGCGCGATCATCTTGGAGACGGATGGGGAGACGATTCGCTATAGCGGTTTCAAGAGCGGTAAGACGGGTAGGTTGGTATTGTAGGCCTTATCATCGCAACCTATTCACCACGAAAGCACGAAGGACACGAAGGTCTCGGATAAAAGTATTTCCGAACTTCGTGCTCTGCGTGCCTTCGTTGCAAGAATCTCTAGAGGGCTTGCAGTTCGCCTATGTAGTCCTTGAAGCCGTTGACGATGTCGTACTCGGGAGTCCAGCCGAGAATTTGTTTGGCTTTGTCGATCACCATCGGTTGTTTGGCCGAGCGCGGTTTGACGCCGGGGATAATTTCCACTTGTAATTCCGGTAGTAGCTTCTCGGCAGTGGCGACCAGATCGTCGAAAGGAATGACCACGCCGGTGCCGATGTTGAGCGTCGCCGGTTCTTTCAGCGGGGTGGTTACCGCCTTATCCAAGGCACGGCCGAGATCTTTGTAATAGACGTATTCGAAATCGCGGGCGACTTCCTGGGCGATCTTGACCTCGCCGCCTTTGATGCCGGTCTGCAACATGTTCTGGACCATCTCACCGCCGCCGGAGCCGCCGGCGAAGTGGCCGACGCCGTAAACGTTAGCCAGCCGCAGGACGATCAATTCAAAGCCGAACATACGCTGGTAGGCCTCGACCATCAGTTCCTTGGCGACTTTGGAGTTACCGTAGGCTTCGCCCGGACCGCGGCGAAATCCTTCGTCGATGGGACTGGGCTCGCCCTGGCGCCGGTCGTAGACGCCGAAGGTACTGATCTGCACCAGGCGCTTGACGCCGGTGAGGCGTACGGCTTCGGCGACGTTGATCGTGCCCATGACGTTGATCTGCATGCCGGCGTAGATCGGGTTGCCGACCTTGCCGCCGATCAGTCCCGCCGTATGGATGACGGTGTCGCATTTATGCTTCTGAATGGTTTCGATGAGCGACGGAAGATCGCGGACATCGCGCTGGACCACGGTGACGTTGGCGGCGCCGAGCTTGTGCGCTAAAAAATCTTTGCGCGGCGCGACGTCGTAAAATATCACGCTATCGCCGCGCTTGACCGCATGCTGCGCATAGGAAGTGCCGACCAGTCCTAAGCCGGTGATCAGTGTTGAGGCCATATGTGCTCCTTTATGGTTTGGTTTAGCTCCCACTTATTGCAATGGCGGCGAAATGTCTAGCGGATTTTGCGTTTGATTAGGTCAGTTGGATATCTCGTCGATTGCAAAACTTGATTGCGCCGGTGTATATCGCAGGAAGAAAAATTGTCGCGATATATGGAGGAACAGCAACATGCAGGGTGTAGTCGATGCCGATACCCATATCGCCGAGCCCGAGGCGATGTGGCAGCTGATTGACGAGCAGATGGCGCCGCGCCGGCCGGTGTTGGTGGAGCTGCCGGAGGATACCTGGTTTGGCGACCGCAACGCCCTTTGGTTGATCGACGGCCAAATCTTTCCCAAGCCGGCGGGCAAGGGTAGTTATCGGCTGGTCACGCCGTCGGCGCAGAAGGCGGAAAAAGGGCGCGGCGATATCGCCATTGCCAGCCGCGAAGTCGCCAACGTCGAGGCCCGCGTCAAAGACATGGACCGGCTCGGTGTCGACGTGCAGGTGATCTATCCGACGCTGTTTTTGGTCTATATCACCGACGATCCTGAATTGGATACCGCATTAGCCAAAGCCTACAATTCCTGGCTCGGAGCGGCTTGCGGCAAGTCCAATGGCCGGTTGAAGTTCGTCGCGGTGCTGCCGTTGCGCTCGATCCCGGAATCGCTGAAAGAAATGCAGCGGGCCAAGGAGCTCGGCGCGGTGGGGATATTCTTTCGCGGCATCGAGGGCGATAAAACCATCGATCATCCCTATTTCCATCCGGTATACGAGCGGGCGGCCATGCTTGGCATGCCGATCTGCATCCACACCGGCTCCGGCGCGCCGTGGATGCTGCCGTACTTCGAGCATGCGCGTAACCACACCTTCGCCCATGGACGGGCGCTGCCGATCTTCGCTTTCCGCGACTTACTGGCGAATCGTATCCCGGAAAAATTTCCCAAGCTACGGTTCGGATTCATCGAAGCGTCGGCGGGCTGGGCGCCGTTCATGATGCATATCCTGCGGCGACTGTTCAAAGACCGGCCGCAGTATAAGAACAGCGCCGAGCTGTTGCGCGCCTCCAACATTTTCATTGCCGCCGAGGCCGATGAGGATATTCCCTATCTCGCCAAATGTATCGGCGAAGATAACATCGTGATCGGCTCGGACTATGGCCACAACGATCCGTCGGCTGAGGAAAAATTGGTCGAAAGCCTGCAAAAGCGCGAGGACATCCCGGAACCGTTTGCGAAAAAAATTCTTTGCGATAATCCGCGCCGGCTGTACGGACTCGATAGTTAAGGCGGTCAGTGTTCTGTGGGGGCGACCGGCGGGTGGCCCTCTTTGGATGTGATCGGCTAATGTCTGACATCGAAAGTTTTGTCGCTACCGTAGCACGGCATTTCGCAGGCCGGTTGGGAGGGGCACTGGTTGATGCCTACAAGCTCGGCAGTCTCGCTCATGGCGGCTTCAGCAATGTCTACAGCGACATCGACGTGGGCCTGCTGCTGAACTGCCCGGAAGCTCCCGCGCGGATGGTGGATTTTATCGCCGAAGCGAAATCACTGGACGCCGAATATGGCAAGAAACTTTCCGTCTTCTGGGGCAATCCAGATTTTACTTGGGGACGTTTACCTCATCTAGATCGGCTCGATATGCTCGACCATGGCGTGCCGCTGCTCAGCGGACACAAGCCACAGTTTCGCCGGCCGACAAAACAAGCGATTCGCGACGAGTTGCTGCGCAGCGTCGAAAAAAGCTGGCAACCGCGATTGTCCGAGCTGAATGCTTTGACTGAGTTGGCGCCGGCGAACCGCAAACCGTACATCCGAGCAATTCTCTACGCCGCGCGGCTGATTTACAGCTGGGATCATTTAGCGATGGAATCCAACGACCGCGCCGTCGCGTATCTTCACGAAGTCCAACTTCCCAGCCTCGATCTCAATCCCATCGACATGGCGCTGGCGTGCCGCAACGGAAGATGTGGCGCGGACGATGTGTTTGCCCTCCATACCGATCTCGTACGGCAGTGCGAACGCGCGATTAGTTATATTTCGGCACGGCCTTAGGGGGGCGCAGATGCCACCTGAAATTGCTCTCGTCGCGCTCCGATAATTTTATTAGAATCTTCCTATGGGTATCGAAGTTAACTTGGCGGTTCCTCAATTGGATATCCGCCCCAGGCAACGGCGCAACGAGATTTGTTCGTTGCCGAGGATCGACGCGGCACCGGTGTGATTCGGAGACGGCGCGAAGTCGACGATTTTCGACGACCTTTTGATTGTTTCGACGTCACGAATATTCATCGTACGCAAAATAGATCCTAAGGAGGGTTTAGATTGTGATTGCGCAGAAAATAACTCTGCCAAATATGCCGCCAAGATTGTTTCGTTGACAATTGCGCCAGAAGCAACGCTGCCACTGAGGTCCAATGTTTTGGCTTACATCTACAATACGACCATGTCGAGTGCTATCGTTGTGTTGGCGCATCACGGCTGGGCGTGGTGCGCGAGTCGTCGTCAATCACTCGGAATAGGCGAAGTTATGATGATCGCAGATTCAATTCGTGGGCTTTTTTGGGTGCCGAAATTCACTGGAATGAGAATAGGTCTGTCAGTGATGTTGCTGATTACCTTGGTATCAGGGTGTGGCTCGGTAGTCGCCAACAGCGAGAGTTTCTATCAGAATATGCCGCGCCGGCCTATCAATTGGCGCGAGTATTTGACGGACTGAGCGAGTGTCGGTTGTTGGGCGGTAAGCCATCCAGGATTTCGCAGCTCCAAAATTCTGAAGCGTTGTCGCAATAAAAGTCATACTTACCCCGCCTTGCCGTTTCGTTTAACTAGCGGTGCGGTTGCGTTGAGAGCTATCCGCGCGCACCAATGCTCCGGTGGCGCAAAAGGAAGATTATCGCGCGCTTTGCCTAGCGCGCCTGGCGCCGCAATCAACCGGTTGCTCTTAGCTTGGCGTGGCTAGAACACCTTTCTTCCTTCCAGCGCAAGAGCCCCTTGCGCATGTAGCTGGGACTTAGCTGCAGGTAGTCGCAGATGTGTTCAAAGGAGAACTCCGAGTCGGAGTCGGTTTCGAAAAACCATTCTTCGGCGTGTTGAAATAGTTCTTTGCCCTTCCTATCCATCGCCGAGACGTATTTCTGATAATCCTCAATGGCGTTTTCCAGCATGGCGTATAGCAGGCGCTCTTCGCCCTCGCGGAAGCTCTTGCGTGAGAGCTGCTCGATGATGCCGTCATCGGTAGGGTCGAGCAAGCTGGTAAACGATGCTTTCATTGGCTTTATCCCTTCGGTTAGAGATCGATTTCGCGGAGCTTCACTTGCCGGTCTGGATGGTTACAACGCAAGCACCAAGCCAGTGGCGCTTGGGGGAAAGAGCCGTAGTCGAAGTAACCGGCGGGGAAGAGTTAGGACAGGTAGAGTGGGTGGAGATGCCCGGCGGCGGCGGCTGGATCGTTGGACCGGGCCGAGCCACACGAGCCGCAGCGTGGCGCTGTCGTTGTGCTGGCTGGGCGCACCGGCACGGCTGATCTAGCCTCGGCGGGGCCTGCTGCCTTGCCGACGATTTAGCTCAGCAGGCGCTTGAGAATCGCTGGCTGAAATGAGATATAGCCGGCCATGGCCAACTTATACCACAACGACCGGTTGATCGTAGCTTACGCGTCGATAAATCAGAGTACCAAGGACTGGAGCGCTGGCGCCGAGATTACCTGGAAGCGCGACGGCCAGCGCTTTAGCCACTCCGTCGGCGGCTTGACCGACCGTTTCAAGTCTAGCGATGACGCCGAGCGCTTTGTCATCAACCTTGCCAAAGCTTGGATCGATTCAAATCCGTAGAACCTTCCGGTGGATCGTCGTCACTCCCGGTTTCTGAGTTTCTTTGTTGCTTAGTTGGAATAAAATTCGAATGCCTGCGTTGGCAAACATGATGGGAGTAAGAGTCGCGGGTAAATCGACTTCTTTCAGGATGAAGGCAACTGTAGTTCCAATATCCGCGTTCTTAGTTGATTGATTTCGTTACCGGCTTATCTCGGATGCTTCGCCGTCCCAGCCCAGCCAGTCTCCGAGATGTCGATGATGACACCGTCGGGGGCGCTGTATTTGACCTCGGCGTTGACATGGGACGCCAGGTTGCGGCCAAGCCCTAGCGCTTGATTGATGTCGTCGCGGATCGGCGCACCGGCGTCCGCGAGTTTCTTATCGACCGCTTCGATGCTGTCGACCTCGAAACCGATATGGTGCAGGCCGCTGTACGCCTTTCCTTGCGGCACGCCGGCGGTCTGGTCGTTTTTGAACTTTAGCACCGCGAAGTTGATGTCACCGTCGGTAAGGTGAAAACCAGTAGCGCCTGGGCTGTTGATCTTGGCGATTTCTTTGAGACCGAATACTTCTTTGTAGAACTGCGCTGTCTTTTCCGGATCTTGGGTCGCGATTGCGATATGTTTGATCTTCGCCATGGAACCTCCATTGCCTATCGGCTGACTTGGCTTTTACAATAGCACGCCTGCCCATGCAATGTTGGGTTGCAGCGGGTTGGAAAAACCCTGGCAAAGCAGGCAATATAAGCCGAGATCTCAGTAGGGATCCCAGGAAAATTGTTAGCCCACTCTGGCAGCGCGAAGGCGCGGAAGGTATGACGCGATGAATTATAACGCCTGGTTTCAATGCATTAACGG
>Ga0184628_10001226_pt1 | contig 12775 bp, 11 predicted proteins | sample PLM4_5_b1_FD_133149 | JGI IMG/M metagenome (GOLD analysis project Ga0184628, IMG submission 133149) | Groundwater sediment microbial communities from an aquifer in East River, Colorado, USA - PLM4_5_b1 | ecosystem: Environmental > Terrestrial > Soil > Riparian zone | place: USA: East River...
AAACGCTGCCCGCGCCGGTATGTCGATGCCGGCATACACAACACTGCCACCGATCCGGTGGTCTAACTGGCGGTAGGTGAAGAGATGGGCAATTTTGTCGACCCCCGTGGACTCTATATTGCCCTCGACGCCTCGAATGAGTTTAGTTTTGCCGGCACTGTCTGTTTGAATTCGCGTGCCAACTAGAGCCGGTTCGTCAGGGTAGCGGAGTAATACCAGGCCATTGTCATCGAACAGCGTAAACGAGGCGCCGGACGGAAGGTGATTGTTTGCCGTGATTCTGACGATCCAGGAATAGTGTAAGACTACGAAAGCGACGGCGCGCAGGCTACCGGTTGATTCGCCGACGGGGAAACCCAGCTCGATAACCATCTTGCCGTTGGATGCATCGCGTTGAATCTCACCGACTGCGATATCCCGGGATTCGACAACACGTCCAACGAATGAGTTTTTCAGACGCCGGCTCTGGAAGATTTGAGACCCTAAAGCATTACACATCAAATTGCCCTTGGCATCCATCACGCCGAGATCGACGTAAAGCGGCTCCAGGAGTCCGGCAAGGATCTTTTTGCATGCAGCGGCATTCCCCTCGCGGAGTTGTGGTAGGCGCGCCAGAGTAATCAGGAGTTGATGCGCGTTCTCGAAAATCAGTCGCTGTTCGGTGGCGATGACACGCGCCGATCCGAGAGCATTTTTCTGTACCTGTTCGGCAATTGAGGCACGGTGTCTCTGATCGGTGAATAAAATGACCCCAAACGCGGGGAGAACCGCGAGCAGAACAAAGGCGATCAGGCGAGCTCGAAGGCTTGAGGCGAACCGAATCATGTCCCGTCCGTTTTAAAATACGTTGCTGTAACTTTCTGTCGGTAATTCGATGGATTGGTGAAGCAAATGCTGCACCAGGCATTTCGGCAGCGCTCAAGCAAGACTCTGAACATCTAAAGAACTTCTGGGAGGGGTTGTCGCGGGAAAGCCATGTCAACAAGTTGCAAGGGTATCGTTTGATGATCAAAACCGCACAGCGAGCGGAGTACGCGGCAAGGATACCGATAGATACGAAATATTGCGTTCTCAAGACGAGCCATCACTCAGCTCGACTTGATTGGTCCTGCGGCCAAGGCAAAGACAAGCAATGGGAATCAAGCCGTCGAAGAATATTGTGGTTATGATCCCGCTTGCTGTTCTTGTCGCCGGGCGTACGGCCAAGGTCCGCAACAATTCCATGTTATTTTTTTGAGTAGCGGTGGACGCAGCCGATCACGGATTCCAAGCAACGGTTTCGTTTCTCAAAGTCGATCGGTCGCAACCAGCGCGAGCATTCCCCGACGAAGTGAAGTCGGGCTAATCGTTTGCTTGCCAAGACCAATGGCTTTGCGTAGGATCACGGCGAGAGTTTACCACCGCGATGAAGCCGCGATTCATAATGCTTTTTGTTCCAGCCATAGTTACTGTTTTGGCGACTGTCGTGGCAGTGTTCGCTCAGTCCAGAGAGAGCAGCGAGATGGTTCGCATTCCCGCGGGGTGGTTCCTCATGGGCAGCAATGAGGGCCCGGAAGACGAACGGCCGCAGCATCGCGTCGAAGTGGCGGAATTTTTCATCGATCGCACCAAGGTGACGAATTCCCAGTTCGCCTTATTCTTGAATGCCATCGGAGCGGTCGGTCCGCTGGGCGAAAAATACTTCGACATCGACGACAACGACGCGCGGGTGCATCGGCGTGACGGCAAGTGGTCGGCGGATGCGGGTTTCGAGAATAATCCGCTGGTCGAAGCGACTTGGTACGGCGCCGTTGCCTATTGCCGATGGACTGGGAAGCGCTTGCCGACGGAAGCGGAGTGGGAGAAAGCCGCGCGCGGCACCGATGCAAGAAAGTACCCGTGGGGAAACGAACCTCCTGATCGCACGCGCGCGCACTTCGGTGGTGGTTGGAATGATCTCAAGCCGGTTGGCAGCTTTCCCAAGGGGGCGAGTCCTTACGGTCTTCTCGATGCAGCGGGCAACGGTTGGGAGTGGGTGAGCAGTGCCTATCTACCCTATCCGTACAATTCTAAAGACGGTAGGGAAGACTTGAGCAAGGACATAGTGCGCGGCACCCGCGGCGGCGGGCATGACGTTCGGGTCGAAGAGTTGACTACCACTCATCGCGGTCGGCAGGTGTCGCGCAATCCGCGCGGCGGCCATCACAACATCAGCTTTCGCTGCGCGCGCTAGCGCGCCCTAAGCGCGAAGACACTTCATGCCGATTTTTTACATTATCCAAGGGATACTCATCGGTCTAGTGGTCGCCGTGCCGGTGGGCCCCTTGGGATTACTTTGTATCAATCGATCGCTGATGCTCGGTGCTCTCGCTGGCCTGGCTTCCGGGTTGGGTGCCGCCAGTGCGGATGCGCTTGCCGCCGGCATCGCCGCGCTGGGGATTTCACTGGTTTCGGATTTTTATATTGAACAACAGTTTTTGCTGCGTTTGATCGGCGGTATCTTTCTGTGCGCGCTCGGGTATCGGATTTACCGTATCGAACCGGCGGTAAAAGTCCCGACGATTTCTACCCATGGATTGCTCGGCGCCTACGCGACGACTTTTTTTCTGACCTTTTCAAATCCGGTGACGATTCTATCATTTCTCGCGATCTATGCGGGTTGGCATGTGCCCAGTCTGCAAGGTCACTACCCGGCGGCGGCGCTGTTGATGGCCGGTGTCTTCATTGGGTCGGCGCTGTGGTGGGTGGCGTTGTTTGCCGCGCTGACCTTGTTCCGGCTCAATATCAGTCATAAATTTTTGACCGTGATTCATCGGGCCTCGGGCGGCGTGATGTTCGGTTTCGGTATTGTTGTGCTCGTAAGCCTGTCGCCCTTGAAGCAATCTTTGAGTATTACTTTCTGACTATGGTTCGCCAGGCTGAAACCGCTTTGCGACGCGGCACTGGAGTGCCGGATGCGATCAACTGCGCTCTCGCGCTCTTTTACCTCGGCGTTAATCTTTTGGAGTTTTTCCTATTGCCATTATTCCTGTTGCCCCGTGACCCGCGATGGGGTTGGCTGCTCTTACCGCTGGCGCTTTTGACCAATCCTTTCTGGAGCCTGATTCACGAAGCGATTCACGACCTGCTGCATTCGGCTAAATCGGTAAACCTGGTCATCGGGCGGATGCTGGCGGTCATGTTCGGGTCGCCGTTTCGCATCCTGCGGTTGAGTCATTTGCTGCACCACAAGCTCAACCGCATGCCTGTTGAGGGCACGGAATACTACGATCGCGGCAAGCGCACCAAGGCGGCGGCGGCGCCGGGATATTATTTTCAGATTCTTGTCGGTCTGCACTTGGTCGAGGTCATCAGTCCGCTTTATTTTTTCTTGCCGCGGCGCTGGCTGGAGCGCCTTCGCGAGCGCTCTTTGCCGGCGCAAAGCGTCAGCAATCTTCTGATGCAGAACTGGCTTGGTGCCGAATCGCTGCGCGAGATTCGCCGCGACGGGGCGCTGACGATGGCATGGTTGATCTTGGCATTTAACTCATACGGGACGCACTGGCCGCTGTTGCTCGGTGCGTTGGCGGCGCGCGCCTTGCTGATTTCATTTCTCGACAATATTTATCACTACGGGACGCCGGTGAGCGATGTGTTTTTCGCGAAGAACTTGAGCCTCCCCAAACCACTGGCGGGCTTGTTGTTGAATTTTAATTTGCACGGCATTCATCACATCAACCCGGCGATCTCGTGGATGGATTTACCGAAGGGGTTCGACGCTCAGGCAGGCAAATACCAGGGCAGCTATTTCACCACGGCCCTGCATCAGCTGCGCGGTCCCATCGCGCTCCAGGATTTGCCGCAGGGCGCACCGGTGCTGCGGGTGCGGCCCTATCTGTGAGTTTGTTTGCGCAGCAAGAAAACTGAAAACCATTCCTTCGGATCGGTGTAGTGGGCGACCGGCTGTAAGCCGAGGAAACCCAATTGCTCCTGCAAGCGGTTGGGCTCGAACTTGCGGCTGATTTCGACCAAGATGCGTTCATCCTTATTCCAGGTAAAAGCTGCGTTGGCGCTGGGAATGCTGATGGAATGGGATTCGTTGGCCACCGCGTACATCTCGATCTGCTGCCACTCGGGATTGAACCAGGAATGATAGCGCATTTTGGCGCGATCGAAGTCAGCGCCGAGCAGCCGGTTAATGTTGCCGAACACGTTCAAAATAAATGCCGCGGTGATGCCGCGGCTATCGTTGTAGGCGGGTTCTAGAATTTTTTTGTCTTTGACCCGATCGGCGCCCAGGAGCAGATAATCGTTGGCACCCATGTTGTCGGCAAGGGCGCGGAAGAAGCGCGGGAACTCGGTCTGATTGAAGTTGCCGATGGTGCTGCCGAGAAAGACGAACAGCTTGGCTAGGGTCTTGTCGACGGCGGAGAAGCCTTCTTGGTAACGCGAGTGGATGCCGTGGAACTGGATTTGCGGGAAATCGCGGCGCACCGCCGCTTGGGAGGCGAGCAGACCGGCGATGCTGACATCGATGGGCGCGAACTGGCAGCCGCCGCGCTGGCGCAATTGTTCGGTGAGCAAGTGGATGGTTTTTTTGCTGTAACCGGCGCCGAGCTCGACGATGCACTTGACCGGTGCGGCGGCGATGATGTTTTTTGCCTGAACTTCGAGAATGCTGTTCTCGGTGCGGGTGAGATAGTATTCCGGCAGTTCGCAGATATCTTCGAAGAGTTCCGAGCCTTGGTCGTCGTAGAGGTGGTAGGCCTCGAGCCAACGCGGGTGGTCCCACAGCGTGGTCAAAATCGACAACGTCGGCACCGAGTCGAGATCGGCGCCGCGCAGCGACCAGATTCCCGCATGTTCGGAGGACCAGCGTGATGTTTCATCGGCGCTGAAAATAGTCGGTAAGGTTTGCTGTTCCATGGCCCGGGTGACTATAAAAGAAATCAATTGAATTCGCGAGCCGGGTTTGAACCCCCTCGCGCCCAAAGGGAATGCTCGCCCCCTTTGGAAACCCCATTTAATTGTCTCCGCCTCAGGAGGCGGGGGTAAATGTATTCTAGAGCGGATGTGACCGGGCGCCATCACCCATGAGCAAAAATGAAATCGCCATAGAGTTTCGCGATGTCAGCTTCGTTTTGCCGGGCGGCAAGACCCTGTTGGCCCAGCTTAATTTGCAGGTTGGCCGGGGCGAGACCTTGGTGCTGCTTGGGCGCAGCGGCTCGGGCAAGACCACGACGATGAAGTTGATCAACCGCTTGATCGACCCTACTGCCGGACAAGTAATCATCAACGGCAAGCCGACCGTGGACTGGGATCCGATCCGACTGCGCCGGCGCATCGGCTATGTGATCCAGGAGATCGGCTTGTTCCCGCACCTGACTATCGAACAAAACATCGGCGTGGTGCCGCGGCTGGAGGGTTGGCAGCCGGAACGAATTCGGCAACGAGCCTATGAGCTGTTAAATCTGGTCGGCCTCGACGCCGAGCGCTTTGCCGGGCGCATGCCGCGTGAGCTTTCCGGCGGCCAGCGCCAGCGCGTCGGAGTGGCACGCGCGCTCGCCGCCGATCCGCCGGTGATTCTCTTGGACGAGCCCTTCGGCGCCCTCGATCCGATCACCCGGCGCGGCATTCAACAGGAGTTCAAAGCCTTGCAGCAAAACCTGGGCAAGACCATGGTGTTCGTCACTCACGATATCGCTGAGGCGTTTGTCCTCGGCAGCCGCATCGGGCTGCTCAAGGACGGCGAGATGGTCTTGCTCGGCGCGCCCGCCGAACTGCTCCAATCGTCTCATCCGGAGGCGCGCGCCTTCGCCGCCTGCTTTCACGACGGCCAGGCAATCGGGAGACCGGCGTGACATTATTAGAATTCTTCACCCACAATCGCGGCGAGCTCGGCGAGCTGGTCATGGAGCACCTCTTTCTCGTCGTCATCTCCACCGGTATCGCCGTGCTGATCGGCGTGCCGCTGGGGATCTTGCTGACGCGCCGGCCAGCGTTGAGCAAGCCGATCTTAGGTTTCGCCAACATCATGCAGACGGTGCCCAGTCTGGCGCTGTTCGGTTTTCTCATCCCGCTGAATATTTATTTATTTCAGGTTAAAATCGTCGGCGGCATCGGCGCGCGCACGGCGATCGTCGCTTTGGTTCTCTACTCGCTCCTGCCGATCATCCGCAATACTTTTACCGGTATCAGTAATGTCGACCCGGCGATTCGCGACGCTGGCCGCGGCATGGGCATGACCGACCGCCAGTTGTTGTTGCAAGTCGAGTTGCCGTTGGCGTTGGGCGTGATCATCGCCGGCGTGCGCGTCGCCACGGTGATCTGCGTCGGCACGGCGACCATCGCCGCGGCCATCGATGCCGGGGGCTTGGGCCGCTATATCTTTCGCGGTTTGCGCGCCAACGACAACGTGCTCATCCTGGCCGGCGCGGTGCCGGCGGCGCTGATCGCCATCGCCGCCGATTTACTGCTTGGCTATTTCGAAAAAACCATTCAACTCGGTGCGGCGGTGCGCGGCAAGTCGAAGAGCTTGCTGTGGGCCAGCGCCCTGGTCATTCTGGCGGCGCTCGGCGGGGTGTATTTTTTCAATACTAATAGCACGGGCCGCATCGCCGTCGGTTCCAAAGATTTTACCGAGCAAGTGATTCTCGGCGAGATCGTCGCGCAGGCGATCGAGGCTAAAGCTGGCCTGCAAGTGGTTCGTCGTTTCGACCTGGGCGGCAATCTCGCCCATGAGGCGCTCATCGGCGGCGAGATCGACGTTTACGTCGAATATACCGGCACGGGGCTCTTGGCAATCTTAAAAGAAAAGCCCTTGGCCGATCCGCAGGAAGTCTTGCGCCGGGTGAAATCGGCCTACGCCGCGCGCTTCAAACTCGAATGGACCGAACCGCTGGGGTTCAACAATACCTTTGCGATTCTCGTTCGCGGCGACGATGCCAAGAAGCTTGGCTTAACGACTGTCAGCGACGCGGCGAAAGTTTCGTCCCGGTGGCGTGCCGGTTTCGGCCAGGACTTCATGTCGCGCGCCGATGGCTATCCGGGTTTTTCCAAGGCCTACGGACTGCACTTCGAGGCCACCCGCGAAATGGATTTGTCGCTGACCTACCGGGCGCTGGCGGAGAACCAGGTGGATCTCATCGCCGGCAACTCCACCGACGGTTTGATCAGTCGCTACGGCTTGTTTCAATTGGCAGATGATCGGCATTATTTTCCGCCCTACGATGCCGTGCCGGTGGTGCGCCAGGCGACGCTGGAAAAGTATCCGGCGCTGCGTGGTGTGCTCAAACAGCTCGGCGGCATTCTCACTGTCGATGAGATGCGTAAGCTGAACTACGCGGTGGATGGTGAGAAGCGCCAGGCGAAGGACGTGGCGCAGGAATTTTTACGCGGCAAGGGAGTGTTGCGTTAATGTACGCCGGCGGCGATTGATCGAATCGGCGTCGTTGGTCACGGTGACGGTTTTTCGCGGGTTGGTTCGCAGTTGTTACATGAGTTTTATCAAGGATTGCGGAGGTGCGTTATGGCGAAAGTAACTGGTTTCATCGATGCCGATGGCCATGTAGTGGAAGCAGACTCCGAGCTGCTCGATTTTCTCCCGGTACCGTTCAAAGGGCGGGACGATCTGCTGGCGTTCCCATTTTTCCCGACGCTCGACGGCTTCCATCGGCAAGCGCGGCGGATTCTTGATGGCAAAGGGCGTTCCATCGCTAAAGCCAGCCTGAAGGAATGGCAACAATTTCTTGACGAAGACGAGATCGCCTGGTCGGTGTTGTACCCGACCACCGCACTAACCTTCGGCCTAGTTCGCGACAAGGACTGGGCCTGCGCGCTGGCGACCGGCTACAACAATTATCTCTACGAAAATTTCACCAAAGCGGAGAAGCGTTTAAAGGGCATGGCGCTGTTACCCCTGCAAGATATTCCGGCGGCGGTACAGGAGCTGCGTCGCGCGGTCAAAGAGTTGGGTTTCGTCGGCGGGGTTTTGCCAGCGGTTGGGTTGCGCCAGCCTTTCGGCGATGAACGTTATTTCCCTGTCTATCAGGCGGCTCAGGAGTTGGACGCGTTATTGGCCGTGCACGCGGCGCCGACCCAGGGGATCGGCGTCGACGGCTTCGACAGATTGATCGAAGTGCGCACCTTGAGCCATGGCTTCGGCCAGATGATTCAGGTCACCAGCATGATCTACAGCGGCGTTTACGACCGGTTTCCCAAGTTGAAGGTAGCCTATGCCGAAGCCGGCTGCGGCTGGGTGCCCTATCTGATGGAACGTTTGAATATGGAGTACGAGCACCGCCGCAACCAAGCACCGGATTGCAAGAGAGCGCCATCGGAGCATTTGAAGAACGGCCAGATTTTTATTCACTGCGAGTTGGAAGATCGCGGGATTGCGCAGGTGGCCGAGGCGCTGCGCGACGATATTTTGTTTTGCGCCAGCGATTTTCCCCATGAGCCACGCAACGAATTTCGCGAGAATCTCGATAGATTCATGGCGCGTGAGGATGTCGGCGCCGACACCAAGCGCAAGATTTGTTTTGAGAATCCCAAGCGGATGTATCCGTTGGCTTTGCAGTAAGCTTGATGTTTTCCACGAGCTTATGATTCGACAGTCGTCTTCAGAAAGTGAAATTGGAATACAATCGCCACCAATGTGTCTCAACTCGACTCGTCATTCCCGCGCACGTGGTAATCCAGGTTTTTTCTTCGCGGAGTTCGCCTGGATACCCGCCTGCGCGGGTACGACGGACCATGGGTAGGGGTGAAAGATTTTTCGCCCCTACGGCGTAGCCTTGATGAATGATGCAAAAACCTACGGCGCGTTTCGCGCGCTGCGCTATCCCGACTATTTTTGGTTTTGGTCAAGCTATTTTGTCTCCAACGTCGGCTCATGGATGCAGAGCATCGCCATGGGCTGGCTGCTTTTCGATATGACGGCGTCGCCGCTTTATCTTGGCCTATTCAGCTCGCTGCGCATGGTGCTGTTGCTGAGCTTTTTTATTATCGGCGGGATCATGTCGGACCGCATCGACCGGCGCAAAGTAATGCTCTGGATTCAGGTCATCGCCGCGGGCACCTCACTCGCTTTGGCGCTGCTGGTATCGAGTCATACGATCCAGGTCTGGCATATCTTCGCGCTCGGCGCGATCACGTCGACTACCTGGGCGTTCGAGCAGCCGGTGCGCCAGGCTTTGCTGCCGCAACTTATTCCGCGCGATGTCCTGGTCAATGCTCTGGCGCTGAACGCCGTGACCTGGAACGGCGCCGGCTTGCTCGGGCCGAGCTTGGTCGGGATTTCCGTCGGTACGATCGGCATCGACGGATGTTTCTACGTCAACGTGGTCAGCTACCTGGCGGTAGTGGCGGCCTTGCTCCGGCTGCGCGTGCCGGCCAACGTCCAGGAACCTGGGCGCGGCACGGTGCTGCAGAGCTTGCTCGGCGGATTTCGCTACGTGCGCGCCGAGCCGGTCATCTTCAACTTTCTGGCGGTCTCGGCGATCTTTAATATCTTCGGTCGTTCCTATGCGACGCTTCTGCCGGTGTTCGCCAAGGATGTCCTTCGTGTCGGTGCCTCCGGCTTCGGCTTTCTCGCCGCGGGGCCGGGACTGGGAACGATCTTCGGGTCGCTTACCTTGGCAAGTTTGGGACGAGTGGAGGCCAAGCGCTGGCTCATGGTCTCCATGCTGCTTGCTTTCGCGGCAACATTGTTCGGGTTTGCCTTAAGCCGCAACTTTTCCATCGCCGTCGCGCTCTTGGTTGCCATCGGCGCCCTGAGCACGGTCTTTGAAACTCTGCTCAACACGTCGATTCAGCTGCGCGTCGACGAGGCGTTCCGCGGCCGGGTCTCCGGGTTCTATGGTTTAACCGGCGGCGGCTTGCGTGAATTCGGCGGCATGCAGGCCGGTTTCGTTGCCGAATGGACCAGCGCGCCGGTGGCGATCGCCGCCGGCGCCATTGTCCTAGCGATTGTCGGTTATACTTTTTTGGGCGCGCGCCTCAAGCGCATGGCCTCATAGCAATTTTCGATGCCGAGGTGAAGCATGGGGTTTAGACACTGTTTGCTATTCGTTGCCGGGATGCTGTTCAGCTGCATTGCTGCGCCGGTGCCAGCGCAAAAGCTCGATCGCGCCGTGCTTGCCTTCGGTTCCACCGGGCCAAACCTGACGACCTTCTGGCTCGCGCGCGAAGCTGGATTGTATAAACAATATGGATTGGATGTCGACGTGGTGTTTTTCCGCGGCAGCACCATCGCAATCAATGCGCTGGCGACCAAGGATGCCCATTTCGGCGCCTTCGGCGCGAGCTCTTCCGTGCTCGCCAAGTTGGGCGGCATGGACACCGTGCTGATCGCCACCGCGACACCCGGATTGTTATTCTATCTGGTGACAAAAAAGGAAATCCGCAACGCCGCCGACATGAAAGGCAAACGGATCGGCGCGAGCCGGCCCGGCACCGATTCCGATCTCGCGGCGCGGGTCGCGGTGCAGAAATTGGGACTCGGTGAAAAAGACGTAACCATCCTCGCCATGGGCACCGACAGCGAAAGACTGGCGGCGATGACTCAGGGCGTGGTCGATGCCACGGTGGTCACCATCGGCGGCTATGTGGCGGCGCAGAAGATGGGATTTCATGCCATATTGGACCTTTCCCAAGCCAACGTTCCTTACGAAGCCGCGTCGATGATCACGACGCGCGCGTTGATCAAGGAGAATTCCGATATGGTGCGCAGCTTCACCAAGGGTTTCGTCGCGGCGATCCAATATGCCCAAACCCACCGGGAATTTACCTTGAAAGTTCTGAGCAAATACATGCGCACGGATGATAAAGATGTGCTCAACGCCAGTTACGATTATTACGTCGGCCGGATCATTCCACGGGTTCCCTACGTCAGCGAGAAGGGCCTGCAGGGCGTGATCGATTTCATCCGCCAGCGTAATCCGCAAACGCCCAACGTCAAAGCGTCTGACTTCATGGATAATCGGTTTATTAAAGAACTGGATGACAGCGGTTTTATTAAAGCTCTGTACCGTTGAGCATGGGAACAAGGAGAGGGGTTGGAAAATCCCGTTATTTCCCAGAAGGTTGGCTGTTCCGGATCAGTTGCACATAAAACCGTACGGCTCGCGTGTAATCCTCCACACTGATCCGTTCGTCGATACCGTGGTAACGCTCGGTATCTCCCGGTCGAAGTGTAATCGGGAAAAAACGAAAAACGTTTTTCGATAGCGCCGCATAGTGGCGCGAATCGGTGGTCGCCACGAGCAGGCCCGGCGCGACAATCGCTTCAGGAATGATTTCGCGCACCGTGCGTTGCAGGGTCTGAAAGGGAGCCGAGCTGGTGGGCGTTACGGGTGAGGGCTCGACGCGCGTGGGCAATGGGGTCACGGTGATGGCGTTGTCAGCAATCATCTTGCGGACTTGTTCAATCACCGCGGCGGTGGTGTCGCCGGGCAATAACCGTAGATTCACCACCGCGCGCGCTTTGCTCGGCAAAACGTTCTCCTGAGTGCCGCCTGTGATGACTGTCGGCGCGAGGGTCGTGCGGATCGCCGCGTTGGTCAGGGGCGAGCGCTCCAATTGGCGGCGAACGACGGGCTCGAACAGCCAGAGGTTGGCGAGGAGAAAGCGTTCGGGCCACGCCATGTGCGGTCCAAGAGATTCCAACATCTGTCGGGTTGGCTCGGACAGGCGCGAAGGAAAAGGGGTGTTCGACAGGGCGGCCAAGGCCAAGCTCAGCTTGCCGATGGCGCTGTCGGTCGGTGGAATGGCAGAATGGCCGCCGGCGGTTTCCGCCGTCAACGCTAAACTCAAATAGCCTTTTTCAGCGATGCCGATCAGTGCCACCGGCGCGCTGACATTTTTCAAAAGGCCGGATAGAATATTGCCGCCCTCGTCGAGTATGTACTCGAATTGCAATTGGCGCGCTTGGAGCTGCGCCGCGATCTTTGCCGCGCCGTTGTGACCGCCGGTTTCCTCGTCGTGGCCAAAAGCTAAGTAGATTGTGCGCCCGGGTTGGTAACTTTGTTTGATGAGCCATTCTATCGCCTCAAGACTCGCCATCAGGCTGCCTTTGTCATCCATGGCGCCGCGCCCCCACAGGTATCCCTCGGCGACTGCACCAGCGAAAGGCGGGTGGCGCCACCTAGGGGAATCTTCGGCGTCGGCGGGCACCACGTCCATGTGGGCAAGCAACAGGATCGGTTTCAACTCGGTACGAGTGCCTTGCCAAGTGTAAAGCAGACTGTGCTGATTGACGGTTTCTCTCGCCAAGCGCTTATGCAACGCGGGAAATGACTCGGTAAGAAAAGCATGAAAGCGCTCGAACTCAGCCTGTGATGCCGAGTCGACCGGCGAGACCGTTCGATGGCGAATCGCGCGGCTAAGTCGTTGTGCAGCGGCATCGACATCGATTTGAATCGGCGCTGCGGGGGAGACGTCGATCTGACGCGGCACAAAGAGCTGAACGCCGATCACCAGCGCGCCGCCAAGGACAGCGGCGCCCAGGGCGAGCACGCCAAAAAGCTTATTCATGCAGCTCCGGGGTAGCAACTTTGGCAGGTGACGGCAAGTCTTTTGATCAGCCAGAGAGTTAGTTGGCAGAGCCCGAGGACGAGTAGGGAATCGACTAAGAGCGGTGCCGGCCTATGGGGGTCGTGAGATAGGCGGGATCAGCCTGACCGTGGCCGCGAAATATCTGAGGCGAGATCTGAGCAGGATATTGTCCGCGCTGAAGGCATTGAATGATGGGCTAGCAACGGACGGCGCTCGGCGCAAGTAGATGGCGCAGCCGGGCACGCGACTTTGCCAGGGACGG
>Ga0184628_10001227_pt1 | contig 12773 bp, 11 predicted proteins | sample PLM4_5_b1_FD_133149 | JGI IMG/M metagenome (GOLD analysis project Ga0184628, IMG submission 133149) | Groundwater sediment microbial communities from an aquifer in East River, Colorado, USA - PLM4_5_b1 | ecosystem: Environmental > Terrestrial > Soil > Riparian zone | place: USA: East River...
CATCGCACATGGCGGCGGTGCGCTGGCGATGGTGCTGGGGCGATTGAAGAACAGCTTCGCGAACAATCCCGGGAAGAATTCCGATCCCGGTGAAAGCTTCAGCCGGCTCTATTTCGACACCGTCGTCTACGACCCGCGGGCATTGCGGTTCCTGTGCGAAGTCGCCGGCCCCTCGAAAGTCATGATGGGCACCGACCAGCCGTTCCCCAACGCAGAAGCGAAACCGCAGGAACTGATCCAGTGCTGCGGGGTGGAGGCGAAGCACCAATCCGCGATTCTCGGCGACACCGCGGCGCGGCTGTTCGGCATCCGATAACTTAAAGGACCCTCGATGCCGATCGTTTCCATGACAGTCAACGGCCAGCCGGTCACCGCCGAGGTCGAGGGCAGGACGCTGCTGGTGCAGCTCCTGCGCGAGCACCTTAAGCTGACCGGAACGCACGAAGGCTGCGACACGAGCCAGTGCGGATGCTGCACTGTGCACCTCGACGGCAAGGGCGTGAAGTCGTGCACCGTGCTTGCCGCCGCATGCGCCGGCGCGACCGTCACGACGATCGAAGGGCTCGCGCAAGGCGACAGGCTGCATCCGATGCAGGAAGCCTTTCGCGAACACCACGGCCTGCAGTGCGGATTCTGCACCCCGGGGATGATCATGTCGGCCGTGGACATGGTGAACCGCATGGGCAACGACCTGGACGCGCACACAGTACGCGAGCAGCTCGAGGGCAATCTCTGCCGCTGCACCGGCTATCACAACATCGTCAAGGCCATACAAGCCGGCGCCGCCGCCATGAAGGGAAGATGACGATGTACGATTTCGCCTATTCGCGACCGTCCAGCCTGGATGATGCCGCCGCCGCCCTCTCGGCGCACGGCGAGTTCAAGCTGCTGGCCGGCGGCATGAGCCTCGTCCCGACGTTGAAATTGCGCCTCGCCCGCTACGCCGGCCTGCTGGATCTCGGCGGCATTGCGGCATTGAATGGCATCAAGCGCGACGGTGATGCCCTGGTGATCGGCGCCATGACACCCCATGCAGTGGTCGCAGCATCCGCCGAAGTCGCGCGTGCTATACCCGCCCTGGCGTCGCTCGCCGGCGGCATCGGCGACCCGCTCGTGCGCAACCGCGGCACGATCGGCGGCTCGATCGCCTACGCGGACCCGGCGGCCGACTACCCCGCCGGCGTGCTCGGCCTGGACGCGACGGTATTGACCAGCCGGCGCCGGATCGCGGCCGACGACTTTTTCACCGGTCTGTTCGAAACCGCGTTGCAGCGCGACGAGATCATCACTGCGGTGAGCTTTCCCGTGCCGCGCGCCGCCGACTATGCCAAGCTACCGCAGCAGGCATCACGCTTCGCACTGGTCGGCGTGTTCGTGGCGCGGACGGCCGGCGGCGTGCGCGTCGCGGTGACCGGAGCGGGTCCCGCGGTGTTCCGCTGGAGGCAGGCGGAGGCGGCGCTCGAACGGCGCTTCGAACCCGCCGCCCTCGACGGGATGGCGCTGGCGGCCGACGGCCTTAACTCCGATTTCCACGGCAGCGCGGAGTACCGGGCGCACTGCGCCTGCGTGATGGCCAAGCGCGCCGTTCGGGCCGCGTCAAGCTAGAAAGAACAACATCGGAGGACACGGCATGTTCCCGCCGGCAAAAAACACTCGCATTGGCCAGCCTGTACGGCGCCGAGAGGACCTGCGCCTGTTGACCGGCAAGGGCCGCTTCAGCGACGACGTCAGCCTGCCGGGGCAGGTCTACATGGTGGTCGTACGCTCGACCCACGCGCACGCCCGCCTGGTGTCGGTCGACGTCCGCAATGCGCTGGCGAGCCCTCGCGTGCTGGCGGTGCTGACCGGGCGTGATCTGCTCGCCGACGGGCTCAAGCCCTTCCCGCACAAGCCGTTCACCAGCCATCCCGCCGATATCAAGATGGAAAACTGGGACGGCACACCGCTCTACTCGGCGCCGCAGTACGCCCTTGCCATCGAAAAGGTGCGCCATGTCGGCGAAGCGATCGCGGTAGTAATCGGCGAAACGGTGGCGGCGGCGAAAGACGGCGCGGAGCTGGTGGAAGTCCGCTACGAAGAGTTGCCTGCAGTCACCGCCACCGTTGCCGCGGCGCGTCCGGATGCGCCGCGCCTGTGGGATGACACGCGGTCCAACATCGCGCTGGATGCGCAGGTTGGAAACGATCGGGAAGGCACCGCGGCCGGCTTCGCGCGCGCGGCGCACGTCGTGAGGTTCGAGACGTGGATACAGCGTGTCACCGGCGTGCCCATGGAGCCGCGGGCGGGCGTGTGCGAGTACGACGCGGCAACCCAGCACTACACGCTGCACGCCGGCAGCGGCGGGGCACCGCGCCTGAAGGAAGACCTCGCGGTGATGCTCAACGTGCCGGCGAAGAACGTGCGCGTGCTGATGCACGACGTCGGCGGCAACTTCGGCACCCGCGGATTCATCTATCCGGAGTTCTGCCTGGTGTCGTGGGCGGCGCGCCGCGCCGGGCGTCCGGTCAAGTGGACCTGCACGCGCCAGGAGGCGTTCCTCACCGACTACCAGGGGCGCGATCTCGCGGTAGAGGCCGAACTCGCGCTCGACGCGGAGGGCAACTTCCTCGCGATGCGCGGTTCCAACATCGGCAATGCCGGGGCGCACACGGCAAACTTCTCGCCGCTGCGGAAAGGCGTCGAGATCATGTCCAGCATCTACCGCATGCCGGCCGCCTGGTTCCGGGCGCGCACCGTGCTCTCCAACACCATGATGACCCGGCCCTATCGCAGCGCGGGCCGCCCGGAAGTGATGTACGTCATGGAGCGGCTCATCGATCTCGCCGCCCGCGAATGCGGGTTCGACCGCATCGAGTTGAGGCGGCGCAACCTGCTGACGCAGGCAGAGCTCCCCTACACCAACCCGTGGGGCATGATCTACGACAGCGGCGACTATCATGCCGTCATGGAAAAAGCGCTCGAACTCGGCGACTGGTCCGGGTTTGCCAGGCGGCGCACCGAGGCGCGCGCCCGCGGCAAGTGCCGCGGGATCGGGGTCGCCAACTACGTGGACACCGCGTCCGGTGTTCCACGCGAGCGCGGCGAGATCACTGTCCATCCCGACGGCCGGGTGGATGTCGTCATCGGTATCATTTCGAACGGTCAGGGCCACGAAACGAGCTTCGCCCAGTTGCTGAACGAATGGCTGGGCGTGTCGATCGACAACGTGCGCATCATCGCCGGCGACACCGACATCGTGAAGATCGGCGGCGGCACGCACGGCGGCCGCGGCCTGCGCATGGCCAGCATCGTCATGTGGAATTCGGTCAAGCAGATCATCGAGAAGGGAACCCGGCTCGCCGCGCTGATGCTGGATTGCGAGCCGAGCGAGATCCAGTTTCGGGACGGCCGCTTCGTCAAAGACGGCACGGGGCGCTCGGTCGGCCTCACCGAGGTCGCGGGCGCGGGCACGCGGCCGGGCCTGCCCGAAGACCTGCGCGGGCCGCTGTGGGGGTTTTCCGATGAAACCGTTCCCATCGCGGCCTTCCCTTACGGCTGCCACGTCTGCGAAGTCGAGATCGATCCCGAGCTGGGCACGGTCGAGATCGTCGGCTACGTCGCCGTGGATGACGTGGGCCGTGCGGTCAATCCGCTGATCATCGACGGCCAGATCCACGGCGGCATCGCGCAAGGCGTGGGCCAGGCCCTGTACGAGCAGTGCTACTACGAGCCTCGCACCGGGCAACTCCTCTCGGGATCGTTCATGGATTACGCGATGCCGCGGGCCGACTGCTTTCCGTTTTTCACGACCGAGATCAGCGAAGTGCCTTCGACGACGCACCCGCTGGGCATGCGCCCGGCCGGTGAGGGCGGCACGACCCCGGCCCTCGGCGTGATGATCAATGCCATCGTCGACGCGCTCGCCGAGTTTGGCGTGAGGCACGTCGAGATGCCAGCGACCCCGGAGCGCATCTGGCGCGCCATACGTGAAGGCAAGACGAAAGTCGAGAGTCGAAAGGCGAAAGGATGACCCCCGCGGCACGGGAGTGCGTCACTCTTCACTGGTTTTGTCGCATACCTCCTTCCGATATTCGACTTTCGACTTTCGACTTAGCAAAGCGAACTATGAAAGCCAGGATCATCGCGATTGCGACGATGGCCGCATCGGCGGCACTCCCGCTCATGCCGGGCGCCGCTTCCGCGCAGCCGTACCCGGCCAAGCCGATCCGGTTGATCGTGCCTTTTACGCCATCCGGCGGTACGGACGCGTCCGCGCGCATCCTGGCACAGGCGCTCACCGACGATGCGGGCTGGCGCTTCGTGGTGGAGAACCGCCCCGGCGCGAGCGGCCGTATCGGCACCGAGCTCGCGGCGAAAGCGCCGGCCGACGGCTACACCCTGCTGGTGGGCAGCGTCGCACCGAACGCGATCATCCCGAGCGCAGTCTCGAACTTGCCGTACGACGCGGTGAGGGATTTCGCGCCGATCAGCCTTCTGGTCACTTCCGATTTCATCCTCGCCGTGCACCCGTCGCTGCCGGCGAGGTCGGTCAAGGACATGGTCGCGCTCGCCAGGAGCAAGCCGGGAGAGATCAACTTCTCTTCCGTCGGCAACATTTCCGGATCGCACATGACGGGCGAGCTCCTGAAGCAGCTTGCAAAAATCAACATAGTGCACGTGGCGTACAAGGGGCCGGGCGCTGCGGTCATCGCGGTATTGAGCGGCGAAGTGTCGTTCTACTTTGGCAGCGGCCCCACACTGACGCCCCACGCCAATGCCGGCAGGCTGAGACTTCTGGCCAGTACCGGCTCGAAGCGCTCTCAATTCAATCCGGGACTGCCTACGGTCAGCGAGACCGTGCCCGGCCACGAATCGACCCAGTGGTTTGGCATTCTGGCGCCCGCCGGAACTTCGAAGGAGATCATCTCGAAGCTGCACGGCGCGATTGCCGCTGCGGCCAGGACGCCCAAAGTAGTCGAGCAATTCGCGGCCGTGGGGTCGGAGTCCATAGGCAGTTCGCCGGCGGAATTCGCCGCGTTCATCAAGGCCGAAATGACCAAGTGGGGCAAGGTGGTCAAATCCGGGGTCTCGCTCGAGTAATCTTGAAAACCATTGCCCGGCCCCATCCACTCGCGCTCTGTGTGCTGACCGGATGCCTCGTCACGGTATCAACAGCTGTCTTGGCGCAGGACTACCCTGCCCGGCCGATCCGGCTGATCGTGCCGTTTCCCCCGGGCGGCGGCACCGACGTCTCCGCGCGCATCCTCGCGCAGGCAATGTCGGAAGGCCCGGGCTGGCAGATCATCGTTGAAAACCGGCCGGGCGCGACCGGCCGTATCGGCACCGAGCTTGCGGCGAAGGCGGCCCCCGATGGCTATACGCTGCTGCTCGGTACTGCCGGGCCGAACTCGATCCTCCCCGGCGCCGGCGCGAAGCTGCCGTACGACGCGATAAAGGACTTCGCGCCGGTCACCCTGGTGGACTCCGCCGCCTACGTGCTGGTGGTGCACCCGTCGCTGCCGGTCAAGACCGTCCGCGACATGATCGCGCTGGCGCGCAGCAAGCCCGGGCAGATCACCTTCGCCTCCGCCGGCAATCTCTCGGTCGGCCACATGGCGGCCGAACTGTTCAAGCATCACGCGAAGATCGACATGACGCACGTCCCGTACAAGGGCGGCGGCCCCGCCGTCATTGCGACTGTCAGCGGCGAGACCGTCCTCTACTTCGGCGGTGTAAGCATCGTCCAGCAGTCCAAGGCGGGCAAGCTGAGGGCGATCGCCTCCACCGGCGCCAAGCGCTCGCGCGTGTTCCCGGACCTGCCCACCGTCGGCGAGACCCTGCCGGGCTACGCCATCGCCCAGTGGGTGGGGATCCTCGCACCGGCCGCCACGCCGCGGGAGACCGTCGCGGCGCTGTACGCCATCATCGCGAAAGTCCTGATGAGCCCCAAGGTCACCGAGCAGTTCATCAACGCCGGCACCGAGCGCATCGCCAGCACGCCGGAGGAATTCGCCGCGCACATCCGGACGGAAATCACCAAATGGCAGCAGGTGCTGAAGGGCAGGATCCTTGTGCGGGAGTAACGAGATTCTTGCCAGATAAAGCGTCGCAGATAATGCGTCTCAGGTGAAGCGTCCCAGATAAAGCGCCTGAAGCGAAGCGTTCCTCAGTTTGCTAACGCGAATCGCCTTATCTGAGACGCTCTATCTGAAACGCGCTATCTGAGACGCCTTATCTGAGACGCTATCGCTGGTCCACCCTGATTCCCGCCTTGCGGATGACGTCGCCCCACTTCTTGTAGTCGGCGCGGAGAATGGCCGAGAATTCGTCGGGCGTGTTGCCGACCGGCTCGCCGGCGTCGGCCACGATGCGCTCGCGTATTTTCGGGTCCTGCACGGCATGCGCGATGACGCCGTGCAGCCGGCCGATGATCTCGCGTGGCGTCGCCGCTGGCGCCAGTACCCCGTACCACTGCAGCACCTCGTAGCCCGGCACGCCGGCCTCGGCAATGGTGGGAATGTCGGGCGCAACCGTCGTGCGCTTCGACCCGGTCACGCCGAGGGCGCGCAGCCGTGCGCTCCTGACGTGGGGCAAAGCGCTGATCACATTCGCCATCATGAGCGACACCTGCCCCGCCACCACGTCGATCAGCGCCATCCCCTGCCCCTTGTACGGGACGTGCACGATCTTCGTGCCGGTCATGTACAGAAACAGCTCGATCGCCAGGTGCTGACTTGAGCCCGCGCCGCCAGCGGCAAAATTGAGCTGGCCCGGGCGCGCGCGCGCGAAAGCGACCAGGTCCTTCACGGTGCGGATGGGCAGCGATGGGTGCGCGACCATGATGTTGGGGGCGACCAGCACCTGCGTGACCGGCGCGAGGTCCTTCAACGCGTCGTAGGGGACGTTCTGCAGGATGTGGGGGTTGATCGCGAGCGAGCTCACTCCCATCAGCATCGTGTAGCCGTCCGGCGCGGAGCGCACCACGTAGTTCACGCCAATCGTCGTCGTGGCGCCCGGCCGGTTCTCGACCACCACCTGCTGCCCGAGCTGTTCGAACATCTTCGGCGCAATCAGGCGCGCCGAGATATCGGTGCCTCCGCCGGGGGTCGAACCCACGACGAGCCGCAGCGGTTTCGACGGAAAGTCCTGCGCGCTCGAGTAGCCTGAAACTGCCGCAAGGCAGACCGCCAATGCGCAACTCGCGAGTTCACGTGACATGATAACCCCTACTCCTCGGCGCCCCCTGCACCAGACGGGCGAATAATGCAGAATTTCATTCTAGCACTGCATCCGCGCTAAGATTGAAAGCGAGGAGGACAACATGAAAATGAGAATCGCACCATCGAATCCGCTCGCGCTGTGCGCGCTGGCCGCCTGCTTTGCCACGATCCCGGCCACCTCGACCGCGCAGGTTTATCCGACCAGGCCGATACGGCTGATCGTGCCGACGGCGCCGGGTGGCGGCACCGACATCTCGGCGCGTATCGTCGCGCCCAAGCTCTCCGAGTTCCTCGGGCAGCAGGTTATCGTGGAGAATCGCGCCGGCGGCAACACGGCGGTCGGCAACGAGTTCGTCGCCAAGTCCCCGCCCGACGGCTACACGCTGCTGATGGGCATCAGCTCCATTACCATCAATCTCCACACCCAATCGAAGCCACCTTACGATGCCATCAAGGACTTCGCCCCGATCACGCAGGTGGTGATCGTGCCCCTGGTTCTCGCGTCGCATCCATCGCTGCCGCCGCGCAACCTGAAGGCGCTGCTCGCGTTCACGAGGGCGCGTCCCGGCCAGTTGAACTACGGCACCGGCTCCGTCGGCAGCAATCCGCACCTGGCCATGGAGCTCTTCCTGTCCATGGCGAAGCTGAAGGTGACTCACGTGCCGTACCGGGGCATAGGGCCCGCCATGATCGACCTGGTGGCGGGTCAAGTACAACTCATGATGGCCAACATTCTGGCCGCGCTGCCCCACATGAGAAACGCCAGGATCCTCGCACACGGCGTGAGCAGCGCGAAGCGCTCAACGGTGATCCCCGAGGTACCGACCATCGCCGAGGCCGGCGTGCCGGGTTATGAAGTCGTGCAATGGTTCGGCATCCTTGCGCCGGCGGCGACTCCGCGCGAGATCGTCACCCGGCTCCATTCCGCTTCGGTCCGCGCGCTGCAGGATCCCCAGGTGAAGCAGCGCTTCCTCGCCGACGGCGGGGAAACCGTCGGCAACAGCCCCGAGGATTTTGCGAATATCATCCGTTCCGATCTCGCGAAGTGGGGCAAGCTCGTCAAGCAGGCGGGCATCAAGCCGGACACGCGCTGACCGGCGGTCATCCCTCATCCCTCATCCTTCCGAGTGACGCAGCCGCGTCACTCGGTGTGCCGCTCGTCGATCTTGGCCGACTGCTCGGGCAGGTAGCGGTGGTCGCAGAACGGGCAGATCAGCTTGTACTGGGCGTGGCGCAGTTCCCACGCGACGACGAATTCCTTCTTGCACTTGGGGCAAGTCGACCACCAGAGTCTCATCCCGCCGCTCATCGCGCACCTCCCTTCACGGGGTCGAGCCATTCGTCGAGCTTTACCCGGTCCATCGCCGACTGGGGCACCTTCAGCTTCGTCGGGAACGCGATATGCGTCGGCCGGGTGGCGTCGATGATGACCCGCGCGGCGCCCATCGCCCTCGGATCGCTCGTCGGGCGCATGTTCTCGATGACCGTGATGTCGCGCCGGGGCTCGACCTGGAAGTTGACCGCCCACAGCACCTCTTCCTCGTTGAACACATTGACGGTGTCGTCAACCACGACGACGGCGTTCAGATTCGGCACGTGCGCAAGCGCCTGCAGGCCCGCGGTCTTCGCCTGGCCCTCCTCGGTCTTTTTGATCGAAACGTAGGCTGTGAACCGCGCGCAGCCGGAATACGGCATGTGCACCGCGGTCACGTTCCCCATCTTGTGCTTCAACTGGTTGTAGATCGTGCCCTCGCGCGGGATGCTACCGAGCAACATGTGCTCGCGGTGACCCGAGAAGATGTCCTGGTATATCGCGCCGTCGCGGTAGGTAACCGCCTTCGGCACCATCACCGGTCCGAGCTGCTGCGCCTGGTACTGAGTGCTGATGTCGCCGAACGGGTTCACCACTGTGCGCTCGCCGGGAAGGATCTCGCCTTCGATGACGATCTCGGCGTCGGCCGGCACCAGGAATTCCTTGCCCCACGACACCGACGGCGTGAGGCGCACCGGCTCCTGCAGGAATCCGCCGCACGTCGCATACTCGTTGTCGCCCCACGGCGTGTTGTTCAACGTGCCGAGCCAGAATGCCGGGTGGTGGCCCAGCACGTACGCCACGCGGCAGCGTTCCTTGCGCGCTTCCCATTCACGCAGGATCCGGCTCATGTGGAGCGTGTGCACCGTGAGCCCCGCGCGCTGCGGTGCCTCCGGGAATACCTTGACGAAGGTGATGTTATAGAAATCCTCGCGCGGGGGCTTCGCGATCAGGCCCATCAGCATCACGCCCCCGAGATCCATCTCGAAGTGGCGCACCACCGGGAACATCCACAAGTCGGCTTTCTTGCCGGTCAGCACGTTCTGCTGGACCGGCGCGGCGCGGCCGGGGATGACCACCGGCTTCTGCTTGCGATCGATGCGCTCGCACAGCAAGGTCCCCAACCGCACGCCCGCCTCGCTGCGCTTCAGGCCCACCATTTCGGCGCAGCGCTCGCGGGTGCCCCACAGGTTGGCTACGATCGGAAATTTCGACGGCTTGCCGTGCATGTCGAGCGGGTTGTTGAACTGCACCGTCGGGTACTCGCGGCGCAAGTTGAGCACGCCCAGCAGCCCGGTGACGTCGAAGTTCATCGGGTTGACGGTGCGGCTCACCGTCCGGAATTCGGCCGGGTCATCGCGAATCTGGTCGAGATAGGTGGCAAGGCTCTTGGGTGCTCTTCCGCCGCCCGCCTTTCGACTCGTCTTCTTCTTTTCCGACATGCGGGTCCCCTTCATTGACGATGCCATGTGCAATTCCCGAGCGGTTGGTTCGTTGCCGCTGGAAACATGTTACCCCACCAGCGGCTGCGGCCGCTTCAGGTACAGCTCGCGGATCGAGTCGGCCGCCCAGCACGCGAGCGCTCCGATCGTGCCAGTGGGGGGATTGGCGCCGTTCTGCGGAAACGCGCTGCCGCCGATCACGAAGACGTTGGAGACATCCCACGATTGCAGGTACTTGTTGACAACGCTGGTCGCTGGATCTGCGCCCATTACCGCGCCGCCGATGTTGTGCGTGCTCTGGTACGGCACGATGCTGTAGTGGCCGGCGGAGGGATTCACGCTCATCTTTGACGGGCCGGCCGCTTTCGCGATCTCTGCCGCCTTGTTCGTGATCCAGGCCGACATCTTCTTCTCGTTCTCGGACCAGTCGAACGTCATGCGCAGGAGCGGCAGGCCGTTGGCGTCGCGGTAGGTCGGGTCGAGGTCTAGATAGTGGCTGCGAAAGCTCTGGGAGCCGCCGTGGAGAGCGATCGTGAAGTTGCCGTGGTAGTACTGCGTCGCGGCCTTCTTCCAGGCCGAGCCCCAGCGCGGCGTGCCAGGCGGCACCGGCGTGCTGCGGATCGGCATGGCGCCGCTGCTCGAAACCGCCACGTACGCGCCGCCCATGAAGCCCAGGCCGGAGTGATCGAAGTTGTCGCCGTTGAATTCGTCGATGGAAGTCCCGCGCGCGCCGCCGCCCATGAACGGGTTGAACGACCTGTCCTCGAAGAACAGCGCCACCTTGCCCGCCGACTGGTAGGAATAGTTTCTGCCCACTACGCCCTCGCCCGAGACCGGGTCATAAGGCTTGCCGATGCCCGAAAGGAGCAGCAGGCGCGTGTTATTGAACGTATATGAGGCCAGGATGACCAGGTTGGCGGGCTGCTCCACTTCGCGTCCGCGCGCGTCCAGGTAGGTCACGCCCACCGCGCGCTTCCTGTCGGAATCGAGGTTTACCTTGATGACGTTGGAGAGCGGTCGCAACTCGAAGTCCTTGTGCTTGAGCAGGGCGGGAATGACGGTGGTCAACGGGTTGGCTTTCGCGCCGTTGGCACAGCCATGGCTGCTGCAGAAGCCGCCGCGCACGCACTGCCCGAGCATAAGCTTGTAGGGGTTCATGTAAGCCTGCGTCATGGCCGCCGTGGGATTCACATGCGGCTTGTAGCCGAGCGACTCGGCGGCCTTCGCGAACAACATGCCCGCGTACGTCATCGGGGCCGGCGGGTTCGGATACTCGCGCGAGCGCGGGCCTTCGAACGGGTTACCGCCGGGCTGGATCTCGCCGTTGAGATTGCCCGCCTTGCCCCCGACGCCGTAGAGATGCTCGAACTGATCGTAGTACGGCTCCAGTTCTTCGTAGGTGATGCCCCAGTCCTGGCTGGTGCAGTTTTCCGGAATCTGGCCCTTGCCGTAGCGCTCGATGGTGCGGCTGCGGGTTTCGAAATCCCACGGCAGGAAGCGCCGGGTATGCGTGCCCCAGTGCGCTGCCGTTCCACCCACGCATTCGCCGGGCTTGAACGAGCCCATCTCGCGCATGGGCAGCGCGGTCTCGCTCATATTGTTGCGGAAGGTGATCGTCTCGCGCGAGAGATTCTGGAAGATGTCGCTGTGGCGGTCGAACTTGAGCTCGTCGTGCGCGTACGGCATCGCGAAATCGTGCTGGGGGTCGATCATGCGCCCGCGCTCGAGCCCGACGACCTTGAGCCCGGCATCGGCGAGCTCCTTGCACAGGATGGAGCCGACCACCCCGGTGCCCACGACCACCACGTCCACCGGCTTGAGTTTAGTGACTGTCATCCTTCGACTCCGCCGCGCTGCGCTCAGGACGAGCGGTTGGATTGTTGAGACTGCCCAGCACGACGTGCTTCGGATAGCCCTGCGCATCGACCTTCGCCCGTCCCTCGAGCACGTCGAGGATGCTCACGGGCTCGACGCGGTACCGCACGTTGTGCTTTTCGATATGGTCGTTGTAGGTGGACGCCGCCACCCCGGGGAAACCGATCAGCTTCCAGCCGATCTTGTCGCGATTGCCGCCGTACATTGGGTCGGCGAAGAAGCCTTCCAGCGTGTTTCTCAGCAGCAGGTTGAAAAAGAGCCGGGCCGACAGTGACTCGAGCTCGATTTTTCCATCTTCGAGGCCGTGCAGCACTTCGTCCTGCTCGCGCGCGGCGAGAAATTCGAATGCCTTCTGGTATTGCCTGATGCAATGCACGTTGGTCTCGCGGATCGCGGCACGGTAGATTTCCTGCGGAGTCAGCCGCGACTGGAAGCCCTGCTCCGGTGTGCCTTCCGGCCACGGCCCCGAACGGTAGTTGCGACCGTGGGTCCCCCAGACGCTGGCGAGCTGCTGGTCGATAAAATAGGTTACGTCCGCTTCCTTCGCGCCCGGTCCCAGGTCATCCGCGGGTATGAGGCGCGCCACCGCCGCATCCAGGAACCGGAATTCGGGCTGCGTCAGGTATTCGTAGGCATGGAGTTGGGCCGGCACGGTCGTGATCGCTCCGCAGGAAGTCAGACGGCGAAGAAAGCGAGCGCCCGCGCCTCGATGCTCTGCCGCGGATAGGCGTTCGCGGGTGATGTGGGATCCTCGAACGACGTGTGGGGCGTGAAGCGCGCCCGGCCGTCCGTCATGGAGTCGTACACCTTGAACACCAGTGCCTCGTCGCGCCGCATCCGCGGAAAGTAATACCAGCGGTGGTTCGGATTGTGCATCAGCCGGTAGGTCTGCCCCACCCGGCCGGGATAGCGGCGTTCGGCGACCAGGAAGTCCTCGATCGCGAC
>Ga0184628_10001228_pt1 | contig 12772 bp, 14 predicted proteins | sample PLM4_5_b1_FD_133149 | JGI IMG/M metagenome (GOLD analysis project Ga0184628, IMG submission 133149) | Groundwater sediment microbial communities from an aquifer in East River, Colorado, USA - PLM4_5_b1 | ecosystem: Environmental > Terrestrial > Soil > Riparian zone | place: USA: East River...
GGCCGCTTGAAGCTGCCGATCTACCTCGACTACTCGGCGACCACGCCGGTGGACCCGCGCGTGGCGCAGAAGATGATCCCGTATCTCACCGAATTCTTCGGCAACCCGGCGAGCCGCTCGCACGCTTTCGGCTGGAAGGCGGAAGAGGCGGTGGAGGAAGCGCGCGGCCACGTGGCCGCCCTGATCGGCGCCGACCCCAAGGAGATCGTGTGGACCTCGGGCGCCACCGAGGGCAACAACCTCGCCATCAAGGGCGCCGCGCAGTTCAACCGGTCGCGCGGCAAGCACCTGATCACGCAGAAGACCGAGCACAAGGCGACGCTCGACACGATGCGGGAACTCGAGCGCCAGGGCTTCGAGTGCACCTACCTCGAGGTCGAAGAGGACGGGCTCGTCAACCTGCGCAAGTTCGAGGCGGCGATCCGCCCCGACACCATCGTGGCGTCGATCATGCTGGTCAACAACGAGATCGGCGTGATCCAGCCGGTCGCCGAGATCGGGGACGTCTGCCGCGCGAAGGGCATCGTTTTTCACTGCGACGCGGTGCAGGCCGCGGGCAAGATTCCGATCGACCTGGCGACGCTCAAAGTGGACCTGCTGACGATCACCGCGCACAAGATGTACGGACCCAAGGGCATCGGCGCGCTCTACGTGCGCAGGAAGCCGCGCGTCAGGATCGAGCCGCAGATCCACGGCGGCGGTCACGAGCGGGGCTTTCGCTCCGGCACGCTCGCCACGCACCAGATAGTCGGCTTCGGCGAGGCGGCGCGCATCGCCAGGCTCGAGATGGCCGCCGACAGCGAGCGCATCCGCGCGCTGCGCGAGCGGCTGTGGCGCGGCCTGTCGTCGATGGAGGCGGTGGTGCTGAACGGCGATCTCGAGCGGCGCATCCCCGGCAACCTCAACGTGAGTTTCAATTACGTCGAGGGCGAATCGCTGATCATGGCGATCAAGGACATCGCCGTATCCTCGGGTTCGGCCTGCACCTCGGCCTCGCTCGAGCCCTCCTATGTGCTGCGCGCGCTGGGGCGCTCGGACGAACTGGCGCATTCCTCGATCCGCTTCACGCTCGGCAAGTACACCACCGAGCAGGAAATCGACTACGCGGTGAACCTGGTGAAGACCAAGGTGACCAAACTGAGGGAATTGTCGCCGCTGTGGGAGATGTACAAGGACGGCGTCGACTTGAATACGGTCCAGTGGGCCGCACATTAACGATGGGTGGGCCATGGGCCCACCGTACGGTGGGCCAACGGCCCACCAGGAGATAGGACATGGCATACAGCGACAAGGTCATCGATCACTACGAGAACCCGAGGAACGTCGGCTCCTTCGACAAGGACGACGAGGCGGTCGGCACCGGCATGGTCGGCGCCCCGGCCTGCGGCGACGTGATGAAGCTGCAGATCCGCGTCAACAAGGACGGCGTCATCGAGGACGCGCGCTTCAAGACCTACGGCTGCGGCTCGGCCATCGCCTCGAGCTCGCTGGTCACCGAATGGGTGAAGGGCAAGCACCTGGACGAGGCGGCGGGCATCAAGAACACGCAGATCGCCGAAGAGCTGTCGCTGCCGCCGGTGAAGATCCACTGCTCGATCCTGGCCGAGGATGCGATCAAGGCCGCCGTGGAAGACTACAAGAAGAAGCACGGCGTCGAGTCCAAGGCACAGCAGAAGGCTGCCTGACATGGCGGTGACCCTGACCGAGAAGGCGGCGACGCACGTGCAGAACTTCATTGCCAGGCGCGGCAAGGGCGTCGCGCTGCGCATCGGTGTGCGCACATCGGGCTGCTCCGGTTTCGCCTACAAGCTGGAGTTCGCCGACGCGGTGGGCGCGGACGACCACCAGTTCGAGAGCCACGGCGTCAAGGTGGTGGTGGATCCGAAGAGCCTGCCGTTCCTCGAGGGCACCGAGCTCGACTACACCCGCGAGGGCCTGAACGAAGGCTTCAAGTTCAGCAACCCCAACGTCAAGGACGAGTGCGGGTGCGGCGAGTCGTTTAACATCTGAAGAATCACTTCGAACTTTTCGGTCTCGCGCCGGCCTACGCGCTCGAGGCCGAGGCGCTGGAGCGCTCCTACCGGGATATCCAGTCGCAGATCCACCCCGACCGCTTTGCCCATGCCGGTGACGCCGAGCGGCGCGCCTCGATGCAGTGGACCACACGCGTCAACGAGGCCTACCGCACGCTGAAGAGCCCGGTGCAGCGGGCGAAGTACCTGCTGGAGATGAATGGCGTGGACGTGGGCTTCGAGACCAATACCCAGATGCCGACCGAATTCCTGCTCAGGCAGCTCGAGCTGCGCGAGGCGCTCGCCGGGGCGAAGCAGCCGGCGGCGCTGCACGAACTGCTCGTCCAGGTACGGCGGGAGCAGCGCCTGCTGGAGCAGGGCATCGCGCAATTGATCGACGGCAGGAAGGATTACGCCGCGGCGGCGGGCGAGGTGCGCAAGCTCATGTTCCTCGACAAGCTCGCAGGCGAAATCGACCAAGCCTACGAGAGAGTCGAGTAGAGAGCGAGGCGAGGGTCCAATATGCCCCTGCTGCAGATCTCGGAGCCGGGCCAGTCGGCCGCCCCGCACCAGCAGCGCCTCGCGGTCGGTATCGACCTGGGCACCACCAATTCGCTCGTCGCCACGGTGCGCAGCGGGGTCGCCACGGTGCTGCCGGACGAGCAGGGCCACGCGCTGCTGCCCTCGATCGTGCGCTACCTGCCCGACGGGCGCACCGAGGTCGGCTACGCCGCGCAGGCCAGGCAGGCGGACGACCCGAAGAACACCATCGCCTCGGTCAAGCGCTTCATGGGGCGCGGCATCAAGGACGTGGCGCACGCCGAAAACATGGCCTACGACTTCGTCGACGCCCCCGGCATGGTGCAGCTGCGCACCGCCGCCGGCGTGAAGAGCCCGGTCGAGGTGTCGGCGGAGATCCTGAAGGTGCTGCGCCGGCGCGCCGAGCTCTCGCTCGGCGGCGAGCTCGCCGGCGCCGTGATCACGGTGCCCTCCTACTTCGACGATGCGCAGCGCCAGGCGACCAAGGACGCGGCGCAGCTTGCCGGCCTCAACGTGCTGCGGCTGCTGAACGAGCCCACCGCAGCGGCGATCGCCTACGGCCTGGAGCACGCGGCGGAGGGCGTGTACGCCGTGTACGACCTGGGCGGCGGCACCTTCGACATTTCGATCCTGCGGCTGGCCAAGGGCGTGTTCGAAGTCGTGGCGACCAATGGCGATTCGCTGCTCGGCGGCGACGACTTCGACCAGCGCCTGTTCTGCTGGGTGGTGGAGGACGCGAAGCTGCCGCCGCTCAACGCCCGCGACATGCGCGCGCTGCTGGTGAAGTCGCGCGAGGCCAAGGAAAGCCTGACCACGCACGCCGAGGCGCGCATCACCGCGCGGCTCTCGGGCGGCGACGTGGTGGACGTGACCCTCGGCGCGGAGAAGTTCTGCCAGATCACGCAGACCCTGGTGCACAAGACGCTCGGCCCGATGCGCAAGGCGCTGCGCGATGCCGGGCTGGGCGTGGACGAAGTAGAAGGCGTGGTGATGGTCGGCGGCGCAACGCGCATGCCGCAGATCCAGCGCGCGGTGGGGGAGTTCTTCCGCCGCGATCCCCTGAACAACCTCGACCCGGACAAGGTGGTGGCGCTGGGCGCCGCGATGCAGGCCAACGTGCTCGCCGGCAACAAGCCCGCGGGCGAGGACTGGCTGCTGCTCGACGTGATCCCGCTGTCGCTGGGCATCGAGACCATGGGCGGGCTGGCCGAGAGAATCATCCCGCGCAACTCGACCATCCCGGTGGCGCGCGCGCAGGAATTCACCACTTTCAAGGACGGGCAGACCGGGATGAGCTTCCACGTGGTGCAGGGCGAGCGCGAGCTCGTCGCCGACAGTCGCTCGCTCGCGCGATTCGAGCTGAAGGGCATCCCGCCGATGGCGGCCGGCGCGGCGCGCATCCGCGTCACCTTCCAGGTCGACGCCGACGGGCTGCTGTCGGTGGCGGCGAAGGAAGGCACGACCGGTGTCGAGGCCTCGGTGGTGGTGAAGCCATCCTACGGCCTGGCCGACGCGGACATCGAGCGCATGCTGCGCGATTCCTACGAGCACGCGAAGGACGACATGCACTCGCGTGCGCTGCACGAGGCGCGCGTGGAAGCGCAGCGGCTGCTCGAGGCGGTGCGCGCGGCGCTGGCCGCCGACGCCGCGCTGCTTTCCGCGGCCGAGCGCGAGGCGATCGAGCGGCAGGCCGCGGCGCTCGCCGCCGTCGCCTCGGCGAACGACCACCGCGCCATCAAACAGGCGAGTGAAGCGCTGAACCGCGCCACCGAGGAGTTCGCCGGCCGCCGCATGGACGCGGGCGTGAAACGCGCCCTCGCCGGCAAGCGAATCGCCAGCCTGGACCTCTGATGCCCAGGCTGCGAGTGCTGCCGCACGCCCAGTTGTGCCCGCAGGGCGCCGAGTTCGAAGCGCCGGGCGGCAAATCGATCTGCGATGCGCTGCTCGAGAACCACATCGACATCGAGCATGCCTGCGAAAAATCCTGCGCCTGCACCACCTGCCACGTGATCCTGCGCGCAGGCTTCGAGTCGCTCGCGCCGGCGGAGGAAAAGGAGGAAGACCTGCTGGACAAGGCCTGGGGGCTGGAGGCGAGCTCGCGGCTTTCCTGCCAGGCGAGGATCGCTGGGGCGGACCTGACGCTCGAGATCCCCAAGTACACGATCAACTACGAGCGCGAGGGCGGAGGCAAGAAATGAAATGGACCGACACCCAGGACATCGCCATCGCCTTGACCGACCAGTACCCGGACACGGACCCCAAGACGGTGCGCTTCACTGAGCTGTACCAGTGGGTGTTGCAGCTTCCAGGCTTCGACGATGACCCGAAGCGCTGCGGCGAGAAGATCCTCGAGGCGATCCAGATGGCGTGGATCGACGAGGCGTAGGGGTAGGGTGGGCCAGCGGCCCACCGTACCGCCAGCGTCCCACCGCACCGCCGCCGGCCCACCGTACCGCCGCCGGCCCACCGTACCGCCAGCGGCCCACCGTACCGCCAGCGGCCCGCCGTACCGCCAGCGGCCCACCGTACCGCCATCGGCCCACCGCACCTCAGTCGTCCAGTCCGCTCATGCCCTTGCGGTGCGCGAGCTCTTTCGCGCCCGCGATGCGATACGCGACCATGCCGGGCCATGCGAGCCGGCCGTCCGGCCGTCGGCTGAAGAGGATCCCGTCGGTGCGCGAGACCATCTGCGTGCGCGCTCGCGGCCCGCGCGGGTCCGCCGGGTCGATCACCTCGCATACCGCCCTGCCCTTGCGCACGTGCTCGCCCTCGCGCACGTGGAACACCAGGATGCCGGGCTTCGGACAGTAGCCGACGTCCATCCCGGCAATTGGCGTCGCTTGCGCCTTGAGCCGCGGAACAGCGCCGGCGCGTCCGCCGATAATTCCGCGCCGCACGAGAAAGCGATACAGATTGCGCGCGTCCGCTTCACCGAATGCGTGGTTCACGTCCGCTTGGCCACGATACTCGACGGTGGCCGACAGGCAGGCCTGCGGAATGCCGGCCGCGGGAAAGCGCTCGGCGAGCCGTGCCCATAGCGCGCTGTTGACCCCGGAGAACGTGAGCGCCTCGGGGTAGGGGTCGTTGTACAACGTCGCTTCGGCGCCGATGTCGGCGGCGAGCGGCTGCGCCGCGCCGGGCCAGTCCTTGCGTGAAATGAACAGGTGCAGCGCCGCCTGCTGGTCGCAATGCAGGTCGAGCACGATGTCAGCGTCGACGCAGAGCTGCATCACCGAGGTGCGCAGCGCCTGCAACTCGTTCTGCGGACGCAGGGCGGCGAGCGATGCGAGCGCCGCGCGGCGGATCGCGGCGACATTTGCCGTCGCGTCGCGACCTAGCGCCTTTGCCACGCGCTCCGCGACGGCGGGCGCGAGGTCGTGCCAGTTGCGGTTGAAATTCTCGCGGCCGAGCAGCTCGTAGCGGCCGAGATGGTTGTTGCCCACCAGCTGCGCGAGCCCGATCGGATTCACCGTAGGCACCACCACGATCTCGCCCCGGATGCGCTTTGCGCGGTCCGCCGTGGCGAGCATCGGCATCAGATGGTGCAAGGCCATCGCGCCCGGCAGTTCGTTGGCATGGATCGCCGCCTGCAGGTACGCCTTCGGCCGCGCGCCCGACTTGCCGAAACGATGGAACGCAATGCTGCGTCGCGTGCCGGGCGTCATCTGCGGCAGCGTTATCTTTCCTTGCTTGTGGGGCATCGGGGCCTCGTTCTGGGGTGTGTCATTTTTCCGGGTATTCCGGTTAATATCCAGCGCAACTGCGAAAGACAGCCCAGGAGGATCGGCGATGGACGAGCGGCAGTTCCGGGAACTGATCGCGCAAGTGAAGGCGGGCCGCATGTCCCGCCGCCGCTTCATCCACACCATGGTCGGGTTGGGCCTCACGGCCCCGCTGGCATCGCAGATGCTGGCGTACTCCGGCGTCGCGCAGGCACAGCCCGCTTCCGCCTACAAGCCCACGAAGCGCGGCGGCGGCGGGGCGCTCAAGCTGCTGTGGTGGCAGGGCGCCACGCTCCTCAATCCGCATTTCGCCGTGGGGACCAAGGACCAGGAAGGCTCGCGCATCTTCTACGAGCCGCTTGCCGCCTGGGACCACGAGGGCAACCTGATCCCGATCCTTGCCGCGGAGGTCCCGAGCCTGGAAAACGGCGGCCTCGCGCGCGACGGCATGTCGGTGACCTGGAAGCTGAAAAAGGGCGTGCAGTGGCACGACGGCGCGCCCCTTACCGCCGACGACGCAGTGTTCAACTGGGAATACGCCATTGACCCGGCCGTCGCCGCCGTCACCATCGGCAGCTACAAGGAAACGGTCGTCGAGAAGCTGGACAGCCACACGGTGCGCGTGCGCTTCAAGAATCCGACCCCGTTCTGGGCCGACGCGTTCGTCGGCACGCGAGGCATGCTGATCCCCAAGCACCTGTTCGGACCCTACGTTGGCGCCAAGTCGCGCGAGGCGCCGACAAACCTGAAGCCCGTCGGTACGGGGCCGTACCGCTTCACCGACTTCAAGCCCGGCGACATGGTGCGCGGAGTGCTGAACCCGACCTACCACCTGCCGAACCGGCCTTACTTCGACAGCATCGAGATGAAAGGCGGCGGCGACGCCGTGTCGGCGGCGCGCGCCGTGATCCAGACCGGCGAGTTCGACTACGCCTGGAACATCCAGGTCGAGGACGAAATCCTCAAGCGCTTGGAGGCGGGCGGCAAGGGCCGCGCAGAGATCACCCCGGGCGGCAACATCGAGCACATGATGCTCAACGCCACGGACCCGTGGACCGAGGTGGACGGCGAGCGCGCGAGCCTCAAGACCCGGCACCCGCTGTTCTCCGACCCGGCGGTGCGCGAGGCGATGAACCTGCTGGTGGACCGTGGCTCGGTGCAGGAGCACATCTACGGCCGCACCGGAGTCGCCACCGCCAACTTCCTCAACAACCCGCCGCGTTTCCGTTCGCTGAACACCAAGTGGGAATTCAACGTCGACAAGGCGAACCAGGTGCTGGAGGCGGCGGGCTGGAAGCGCGGGCCGGACGGCATCCGCGCCAAGGACGGCAAGAAGCTCAAAGTCGTGTTCCAGACCTCGATCAACGCGCCACGCCAGAAGACCCAGGCCATCGTCAAGCAGGCCTGCCAGAAGGCGGGCATCGACATGGAGCTGAAGTCGGTGACCGCCGCGGTGTACTTCTCTTCCGACGTGGCCAATCCCGACACCTACACGAAGTTCTACTGCGACGTGCAGATGTACACCACCACCATGACGCAGCCGGACGCGGAGTTGTTCATGAACCAGTTCGTGTCCTGGGAGGCGGCGGGCAGGGACAACAAGTGGCAGGGGCGCAACATCACACGCTGGCGCAGCGAGGAGTACGACAGGACCTACCGGGCTGCCGAGGGCGAGCTCGACCCGGTCAAGCGCGCGGCGCTGTACATCCGCATGAACGACCTGGTGATCGAGGGGCGCTACATCATCCCGGTTGTCTACCGCCCGCGCGTGTCTGCGGTGGCGAGCCGGCTGCGCGCGCCGCTGAGCGGCTGGGACAACGACCTCTGGAATCTGAAGGACTGGTACAAGGAAGCATGATCGCGGCAGGCGCAAAGGCCCCTGCCGTGAAGGCGCCAAGGCCCCTGCCGTGACCCAGTACCTGCTCAGGCGACTGCTGATCGTGATCCCGAGCGTGATCGGGATCAGCGTGGTGCTGTTCACCATTCTCGCGCTCGCCCCGGGCGATCCCTTCGAGGAGCTCGCCACCAACCCCAATGTTCCGGCCGAGGTGCGCGCCAACCTGCGCGCGCAGTTCGGGCTCGATGACCCGCTGGCGACGCGCTACCTGCGCTGGTTCAGCTCGATGGTGCAGGGCGACTGGGGCTTCTCCTTCGCCAGCCGCGTGGACGTGGACACGCTGATCCTGCAGCGCATCCCGGTGACGCTGCTGATCATCGGCTCCTCGCAGGTGCTTGCGCTCGCCATCGCGCTGCCCGTAGGCGTGTACGCGGCGACGCGGCCCTACTCGCTCTTCGACCAGATCGCCAACACGCTCGCCTTCATCGGCTTCTCGCTGCCGACCTTCTTCACCGGCATCCTGTTCATCCTGCTGTTCAGCATCACGCTCGGCTGGCTGCCCTTCGTTTACCGTGCCGATATCGCCGCCACGGGCTGGCTGTGGTACTGGGAGCACTTCAAGCAGGCGCTGATGCCGGTGGCGGTGCTGGGCCTGTTCCAGGGCGCGTCCTGGACGCGCTACGTGCGCTCCGCGGTGCTGGACGTGATCCGCCTGGACTACGTCACCACCGCGCGCGCCAAGGGACTCCCCGAGAGGGTGGTGGTGGTGAAGCACGTGGTGCGCAATGCGCTGATCCCGGTGGTGACGCTGGTCGCGTTGACGATGCCGGCCGTGTTCGGCGGCGCCATCGTCACCGAGCAGATCTTCCGCGTGCCGGGCATCGGCTCGCTGCTGATCAGCGCGATCCTCGCCAACGACACGCCGGTGATCATGGCGGTGACTTTCGTGCTTTCGTGCCTGGTGATCCTGTTCAACCTGCTCGCCGACATCCTCTATGGCTGGCTCGATCCCCGCATCACATACCGGTAGGGTGGGCGTCTCGCCCACCGGCGCGCCCGCGGCTGCGCGCCGCGCCTCGCCCGGGGCCGAGGCCTGGCGGCGCTTCAAGCGACACCGGCTCGCGCTCGCGGGCGCGGTGATCCTCGGCGTCATCGCTCTGGCAGTCCTGCTGGGGCCGCTGGTGTGGCCGGTGCCGATCAATGAGATCGATTTCAGCGCCAAGCTGCAGGGCCCGTCGTGGAAGCACCCGCTCGGCACCGACGACCTCGGCCAGGACCTGCTCGCGCGCATGCTCTACGGCGGGCGCATCTCGCTCGCGGTGGGCCTCGCCGCGATGTTCATTGCCATCGTGGCCGGCACCCTCGTCGGCGCGATCGCCGGCATGTCGCGCGGCAGCGTGGACGCCGCGCTGATGTGGCTCACCGATCTCTTCCTGTCGCTGCCGCAGCTGCCGCTGCTGCTGCTCATGATCTATCTGTTCCGTGAGGCGCTGAAGTCGCTGGTGGGGGTCGAGACGGGGATGTTCATCCTCATCGTGGCGGTGATCGGCGGCTTTCGCTGGATGCAGGTGGCGCGCCTGGTGCGTGGCCAGTTCCTGTGGCTGCGCGAAAAGGAGTTCGTCGAAGCAGCGCGCGCGCTGGGCGCATCGCCCGCGCGCCAGGTGTTCCGCCACATCCTGCCCAACGCCCTCGGTCCGGTGATCGTCGCGGGCACCATCGACGTGGCGGCGGCAATCATTGCCGAATCGACCCTGTCGTTCCTCGGCCTGGGCTTCCCGCCCGATGTGCCGACCTGGGGCCGGATCCTGTACGACGCCAAGGACCACCTCGACATCGCCGCGCACTGGGCGCTGATCCCGGGCGCCGCGATCTTCCTCACGGTGCTCTCCATCAACTACATCGGCGATGGCCTGCGCGACGCGCTCGACCCGCGCCGGGTGATCTAGCGCGCGGCATGGGCGAACGCCTGCTCGAGATCCGGGGACTGAAGACGCATTTCGCCACGGACGAAGGCATGGTGCATGCCGTGGACGGGGTGGACCTCGCGCTCGACCGAGGCGAAACGCTGGGCGTGGTGGGCGAGTCGGGCTGCGGCAAGAGCGTCACCGCGCTCACGGTGATGAAACTGCTCGCCATGCCGCCCGCGCGCATCGCCGCGGGCGAAATCCTGTGGCGCGGGCGCGACCTGGTGCCGCTGCCGCAGCACGCGATGCAGTCCATCCGCAGCAGGGAAATCGCGATGGTGTTCCAGGAGCCGATGACCTCGCTCAATCCTGTGTACACCGTGGGCGGGCAGATCGCCGAGGTGATACGGCTGCACGAAGGGCTCGGCCGGCGCGCCGCCCTGGAGCGCGCGGTCGAGATGCTGCGCCTGGTGCACATCCCGCACGCCGAGCGCCGCGCGCACGACTATCCGCATCAGTTCTCCGGCGGCATGCGCCAGCGGGTGATGATCGCCATGGCCCTGTCGTGCAACCCGCAGTTGCTCATCGCGGACGAGCCGACCACCGCGCTCGACGTGACGATCCAGGCGCAGATCCTCGACCTGCTCGGCGAGCTCAAGGCGAAAATGGGCATGGCGGTGATGCTGATCACTCACGCCATGGGCGTCATCGCCGAAACGGCGCAACGCGTGGCGGTGATGTACGCGGGCAAGGTGGTCGAGGAGGCCACGGTGGGAGAGCTGTTCGGCACGCCGCGCCATCCTTACACCCAGGGGCTGATCCGCTCGATCCCGAGGATCGATCTTGCCGCGGTGCAAAAGCAGCGGCTGGAAGCGATCCCCGGCGTGGTGCCGAGCCTGCTCGAGCCGGCGCCCGGCTGCCGCTTCGCGCCGCGCTGCCCGCATGCGCGCGCGGAGTGCACGCGGGAAACGCCGCTGCTGCGCGAAGTGTGGCCGGGGCACAAGGTTGCCTGCGTGCTCTGGTGAGCAGCGCCATGACCGAGCCGCTGTTGCGGGTGCGCAACCTCGTGAAGCACTTCCCGGTGAAGGGCGGGCTGCTCGCGCGCACGGTCGACCACGTGCGCGCGGTGGACGGGGTGAGCCTGGAGCTCGCCGCCGGCGAGACGCTGGGCCTGGTGGGGGAGTCCGGCTGCGGCAAGTCCACCACTGGGCGCTGCATCCTGCGGCTGATCGAACCGACCTCGGGTGAAGTGCGTTTCGACGGCCAGGACGTCATGGCATTGGGCGCGCGCGGGCTGCGCGCGATTAGCCGCGGCATGCAGATCATCTTCCAGGACCCTTTTGCCTCTCTCAACCCGCGCATGACGGTCGGGGCCATAGTCGGGGAAGCCCTGACCATTCATCGACTCGCCCGCAATGCGCGTGAACACGACGATCGCGTGGTGAACCTGCTGGAGACCGTAGGCCTGCACGCGGACTACCGCCGCCGCTACCCGCACGAGTTCTCCGGCGGGCAGCGCCAGAGGATCGGCATCGCGCGCGCGCTGGCGGTGTCGCCGCGGCTCATCGTCTGCGACGAGCCGGTGTCGGCGCTCGACGTCTCGATCCAGGCGCAGGTGATCAACCTTCTCGAGGAGCTGCAGCAGCGCTTCGGCCTGGCGTACCTGTTCATCGCGCACGACCTGTCGGTGGTCGAGCACGTCAGCCGGCGCGTCGCGGTCATGTACCTGGGCCGGGTCGTCGAGATGGCGAGCGCGCGCGACCTCTACACCGCGCCGAAGCACCCCTACACCGAGGCTTTGCTCTCCGCGGTGCCGATCCCCGACCCGGCGGCCAGGCGCCGGCGCATCGTCCTGCAGGGCGACGTGCCCAATCCGATCAGGCCGCCTTCGGGCTGCCACTTCCACCCGCGTTGCCCGCACGCCATGGAGCGCTGCCGCACCGAGGCGCCGCTGCTGCGCGAGATCGCTCCCGGGCGCATGGCCGCCTGCCACCTCAATGGATAAGCTCGCCGATTACTATGCGAAGCGCGCCGCCGAGTACGAGCGCATCTACGCCAGGCCCGAGCGCCAGCGCGACCTCGCCGCCCTGAAGGAAAGGACCCGCGGGATGCTCTCGGGAAGGCGCGTGCTCGAGCTGGCCTGCGGCACGGGCTACTGGACGGAGGTGTTCGCTCCGGTCGCCCGGGAGGTGATCGCGCTGGACGTGAACGAAGAGGTGCTGCAGATCGCGCGCGCCAAGAGCTACCCACCCGGGCGCGTGGAATTCCTGCGCGCCGACTGCTACGCGCCGCCCGGGCTCGCGCGCAGGCACGATGCGCTGTTCGCGGGGTTCTGGTGGTCGCATGTGCCGCTGCAGCGGCTGGACGGCTTCCTCGCCGCTAGCGTGGCGGCGGTGGCGCCGCGCGCGCTGATCGCGTTTCTCGACAACCGTTATGTCGAGGGTTCCAGCACCCCCGTTGCACGCCGCGATGCCGAGGGCAATGCCTACCAGCTGCGCACCCTCGAGGACGGCAGCCGGCATGAGGTGCTGAAGAACTTTCCTTGCGCGAGCGAGCTGATCTGGCGCACGCTGAAGCACGGATCGGGCGCGAACGTGGAGAACTTCGAGCACTACTGGCTGCTAAGCTTCCGGGCGAACGCGTGACGATGACGCCCCAACCGATCCAGATCGAGCCGCCCGACATCGCGCCCTACCGCCTGGGGAACACGCGCGTGGACTACGTGCACGTGTTCGACTCGGGCCGGCGCGGGCCGAA
>Ga0184628_10001229_pt1 | contig 12771 bp, 14 predicted proteins | sample PLM4_5_b1_FD_133149 | JGI IMG/M metagenome (GOLD analysis project Ga0184628, IMG submission 133149) | Groundwater sediment microbial communities from an aquifer in East River, Colorado, USA - PLM4_5_b1 | ecosystem: Environmental > Terrestrial > Soil > Riparian zone | place: USA: East River...
ACTCGCCCTAACCGGACCTGGTCGGTTCGCCTCACGGGCAGGCGCGCGCAACGGAGGAGATTCATGACGCGCACGTCGTTCTCGGCAGGTCTGGTTCTCGCAGCGGTGGTGCTGGCGGCTGCGCCTGTGGGGGCCCAGCACGGTCCGGCCCCAGAGGTCACCCGTCTTCCGGCCGACGTCATCGGGATGGCGTGCTCGCCGACGCTCGTCTTCGAGAACCCGGTCCGGTCGCTGCTGATCACCGGCGGACAAGACGGATACACCCACCATTCGTACGGGCCCGGAGCCCTCCTCACCATGAACGCCGGCACGGACAACGGCATCGAGGTCGGTCAGGAGTTCTTCGTGCGCCGTCCGCAATCGGGCCGCGCGACTCGCGTCTCACGCGAGAATCCGGCCACCATCCGTACCGCTGGATGGGTGCGCGTCTATGCGACCGAGGCGAAGATGTCGCTCGTGACCATCTCGCACGCGTGCGACTCGATCGACGTTGGCGATTACCTCGAGCCGTTCGTGCTGCCGCAGGTGGGCACGCCAGACGCCGATCCGCCGAAGCCGCAGAAAGAGAACTACGGCCAGATCATGACGGGCACCGACCGCCGCACGATCTTCGCCAAAGACGACTTCTTCCTCATCGATCGCGGCAGCGCACACGGCGTCACCGTCGGCACGCGCGTCATGATCTTTCGTGACAAGCGGCGGACCGAGGCGGCGCGGCGAACGGCTGAAAATGACCTGCCGAAGGGCATCGTGCCCGAGTTCCTTTACGAGGTGGGCGAAGCCGTGGCGGTGGACGTGAAGGCCGATACGTCCACCGTACGCGTCCTCATGGCGCACGACGCGCTGTTGGTGGGCGACTACGTCGCGTTGCGCAAGTAGCGGTCAGCTCGCACGGCGCGTCGCGCGCACGACGTTCACGTCGGCGACGCGGGCGTTGAGCAGCAGCACGAAGCGGCGGTAGTAGTCGATCGCCGACCCCACGGCCGTCAGCATCACCACCCACAGGGCGGCGTAGCCGACCGGCGCCAGCCACGGCACCGGGCGCCAGCCGAGAATCAGCAGCAGAATCGCCGTCACCTGCGATCCCATCTTGATCTTTCCCAGCGGCGACACTGGAATGGCGATCCCCTTGGTGTAAGCCAGGCTGCGGAGGCCGGTGATGGCGAATTCGCGGCCGATGATGAGCGCGACCATCCAGGCGGGCGCCAGGCCGAGCTGCACGAGCGAGATGAACGCAGCCGAGGTGAGCAGTTTGTCGGCGATGGGATCGAGCACCTGGCCGATCCACGTGACTTGCCGCCGACGCCGGGCGAGGTACCCGTCGAGCCAGTCGGTGATCGACGCCAGTGCGAAAATCGCCGCGCCGAACAGCTCCTTCGGCATGCCGAGCACCTGACGCCCAGCAAATTCGGTGAGCAACACCACCACGAGGAGCGGCACCAGAAAGATGCGCACCAGCGTCAGTGTGTTGGGCAGGTTCATGTGAAGCGGCTGCCTCATTCTACACTTATCGGCTGACCGTATATGATCGGTGATTGACATGAAGGCGCTCCTTCTCGCCGGGGGCAAAGGGACGCGTCTCCGGCCCCTCACAATCCATACGCCGAAGCCCATCGTTCCGATCTTCAATCGCCCGTTTCTCCACTATCAGATCGACCTGCTGCGCCAGGTGCCCGAAATAGACGAGGTGATCCTGAGCCTCAACTACCAGCCGCGCCGCATCGAGGAGATGTTCGGCGACGGGTCGGAGGTCGGGATCAAGATCCGCTATGTCGTCGAGCCCGCGCCTCTCGGCACGGCGGGCGCGATCAAGTACGCTGGCGACGACCTGCGCGAGTCGGTTGTGGTGTTCAACGGCGACGTCCTGACCGAGATCAATCTGGCCGAGGTGATTGCGCTGCATCGCTCGCGCAAGGCCCGCGCCACGATTGTCCTGACGCCGGTTGACAACCCGACGGCGTACGGCCTGGTCGACACCGACGCGGAGGGCAACATCCAACGGTTTCTCGAGAAACCGAACGCCGACGAGATCACGACCAACAACATCAACGCCGGCATCTACATCCTGGAGCCGGATACCTTCGATCGCATTCCCAGCAACGTCTCGTGGTCGATCGAACGCAGCTACTTCCCGTCGCTCATCGAGCGCCAGGAGACGTTCGTGGCCTACGTCTACGGAGGGTACTGGATCGACATCGGCACGCCGGCGAAGTACAGCCAGGTGCATCGCGACATCATGGACGGGCGGTACGCCGCCGAGCCGTTCCGCAGTGGCGCCGCCGCGCACACGTGGATTTCTCCAGACGCCAAGATCGAGGACGGTGCCACCATCGAGGGCCCCTGCTTCGTGGACGAGGGAGCGCTCGTGAAGGCCGGCGCCACCGTCGGTCCGTACTCGGTGATCGGACGACAGACGCAGGTTGAGGAAGGGGCGGTGGTCACCGGCGCGATCGTGTGGCCGAACTGCCGGATCAGCCGCGACGCCACCGTGCGCGAGGCGATTCTCGGTCGCCAGTGCCACATCGGCCGCAACGTCACCATCGGGCCGGGCGCGGTGCTCGGCGACAAGACCACGCTCACCGATTTCACCAGGGCCTAATGGACATCAACGCTGACATCTTCAAGGCGTACGACATTCGGGGGCTCTACCCCGCCGAGATCAACGAAGCGGTCGCCCGGCAGCTCGGCCGCGGCTTCGTGGCGTATCTCGGGGCTCGGCGCATCGGGGTTTCACGCGACATGCGTGTCTCGTCGCCCAGCCTGGCGGCGGCGTTCGTGGCGGGCGCGCGGGAGCAGGGTGCCGACGTGATCGACTACGGCATGCTCGGCACTGACATGCTCTACTTCGCCGTCGCCAACGACCACCTCGAAGGCGGCGCGCAGATCACGGCGTCGCACAATCCGAAGCAGTACAACGGCGTGAAGATGGTGCGGGCGGGCGCCCTGCCGCTGAGCGGCGACGAAGGCCTGGGCAATATTCGCGACATGATCGCCAACGACCGCCTACCGGCGCCGGGACAGGCGGGATCGGTGACCACGCGCCAGATCCTGCCTGGCTATCTCGACAAGGTGCTGTCGTTCATCGACCCGTCGATCATCGCGCCGTTCAACGTCGTGCTCGACGCAGGCAGCGGGATGGCGGGCCTCGTGGCGCCACCGCTCTTCGATCGGCTGGCGTGCAAGACGACACGGTTGTGTTTCGAGATCGACGGTACGTTCCCGAATCACGAGGCCAATCCGCTCATCGAAGAGAACCGGCGCGACATCACCGAAGCCGTGGTGCGCCAGAAGGCCGACATCGGCATCGCGTGGGATGGCGACGCCGACCGCTGCTTCTTCATCGACGGCAGCGGCGAGTTCATCTCGGGCGATTTCGTCACGGCGCTGCTGGCCGAGGCGTTTCTCCTCAAGCATCCGGGCGCGACGATCATCTACGACCTGCGCGCGAGTCGGGCCGTGAAGGACACGGTGGAGCGGCACGGCGGCCGCGCCCTGATGAACCGTGTGGGGCACGCGTTTATCAAGCGGCGGATGCGCGACGAGGACGGCATCTTCGCGGGTGAGGTCACCGGACACTACTACTTCCGCGACTTCTCCTACGCCGACAACGGCTTCATTCCCGCGCTGCTCATGCTCGAGCTGATGTCGAAGAAGAACCAGTCGCTGCACGATCTGCTCCGGCCGCTGCGCGAGCGGTATTTCATCTCGGGGGAGATCAACACCAAGTTGGCGAGCATGACCGAGGTGCCACGGAAGCTCGAAGCCCTCGCGGCCCGCTACAAGGACGGCGTGCAGTCGACGCTCGACGGCCTGTCGGTGGATTACCCCGACTGGCACTTCAATGTGCGGCCGTCAAATACCGAGCCGCTGCTGCGACTGAACCTCGAGGCCGCCACACCGGAGCAGACGGAGAAGCGGCGCGACGAAGTACTCTCGGTAATCCGTGAATGAACACCGGTGCACCCGTGAACCGGTGCACCCGGCCAAAACCGGTTTAGAATGACTACGTCAGCGGGAGTAGTTCAGCGGTAGAACGCAAGCTTCCCAAGCCAAGAATACTTAACGCCCGCCCTTCCCTCTTGTGGATTGGCGGGCGTTTTTCGTTGGTGCGACCTGGAATTGTGGTGCCTTCACGCGCCCTGTTCCGACTTCCGTTGCAATCCGTTGCAAGGCGGCAGGCGAGGATGTCCAGCGGCGTCGGACGCGTCCACAGAAGCTGCACTTGCCGCTCGAGCGGAGCTCTCGACCATAAGAAACGCATCGCGTAGCAGACCATTTTCTGCCCCGGCAGGTGGGACCGCAGAATCGACGACGTGGACCGCGGTTCCCCACGGCAACGAACCATCGCCCACAGGGCTCGTGCTCTCGCGAGTGCGGCTTGGTGGCCGCGCACTGCTCTAAGACCGCGCGATGTCGATTGAGGAGTCGAATCGCCTGATACAGCAGTAGCACCTCGAGCGGTCCCGCCACGAGAAGCCCACTCCGTCCGCCCGCAAAGAACCACAGACCGGCAACCCGTATGCCCTCGCCCGCCGCCGCCTGTGGCCCGATTCGCCGCACGAGCCACTCCAACTTGCTCCTGGCCTTCTCAAGTCCCTCGGGAGTCATCGCAGACAACTCCAATGTCAAAAGGGGGCTCAGCGGAAATTCGACGTTGCCGCCATCCGCGGCGAGGAAGCGCAGCACCTCCTGCCGCATCGTGGCCACGTCCACCTCGCCATTCGCCACGTCTGCCAGGAACGCGAGCGCCTTCCCAGCGCCTCCGTCATCTCTTGACGCAATACGACGCTCTGCCATCGAGATAAGTCAACAAAAGGGCGGGCCGCATTGCAGCATGCTTTTAGCCGCAACATGGTCAGGACTTCTCCTGCGGAGGCGCCATAGCCTTGGCCGAGAGTCGTTACCTTGGTCATTGACGCCTACGGTGAACGGAGGGGCCAGTGGCGCCGGGGACTATAACCTGAGGCGTTGACGAGCGAGAGGTGCTACCGAGCCACGATTGTGAGGTGTGCGACATTGAACAGCCCCTCACGAGCGGATCTGCTACCGTGTTCCGCGATTGGGCCACTCGGCTTCCGCAGCCGTGGGGCTCCAAAATGGAAATCCCGGTTCATCAACGAAAGGGAGCCTGCTATGCGTGCCTCGCTGACCGCCGTTGCCGTCGTCGTGGGAACCGTGTTCGTCGTCGGCTGTGCGCAAACGTCGTCACCGACCAGTCCGTCGTCATCCGCGTCGTCGGCTGTCCCGAACGGTGGAGGGGCAGAACTTGGCCGGTCGTCAGCACGGGACGTTGCCTCTGGGCTGACGGCAATCCCCCGTGGAGTTTCGGACTTGACGCTTGCGAATGCCGGTTGGACCTGTGTAGCGCCCCCCCTCCCCTTCCCCTTTATAATCTGCGCACCTCCAGGCTTGGGCTTTCCTCCATTTCCGCCCATTCCCAATAATGGAGGAGCACCGAGTTACACCCTCATGATATTCACACGCGACCACCAGTTGGACCATCACGCAAAGTTTATACGTCCTGACCTTTATCAGGGCCAGCCATGCCTAGGCGATGAGCCCTGGACTTTGTCCGCGCGTTATAACTACAACGAGTGCATCATCCCGGTCCGATAGGGGAAAGACCTAGCGCGTGAGCCGCAGCGTGCTCTTCTCAGGAACTCCGCCAGCGTCGTCCGGCGAACTTGTGAGACGCTTCGAGTTGTTGCGGTGCGTTGTCGCTCGCTGCGTTCGTCACGACGTTTCGTGAGAAAGAGTTTTCCTGTCGTGTTCGGCATTTTCAGACACGACGAACTTGCCAACACGCTTGCCAACCGCCGCCGAGCGATGGCAAGCGTGATTGACCGACTAAATGCTTTCAGGTCTATCGGAAACGCGGGAAGCCAATCCCGGTTGCTTGCAGTTGTGCGCGGCTCCCTCATCCTATCCGTCTAAGCCCGCTTCAGCCGCGGCGCTTCCCGATGCCACTATGCGCCGCCTGGCTGCAAGCGCTTGTCAGCCAGCCGACGACACGCACCCATAGTGGAAGAACGTGCCACTGGAGCGCACCCAGCCAGCGAACCCAAGTCGAGACAAGCGCTGCTCGAGCTCTAGGGGTTCATAGAACATTTTCACGATCCAAAACTCCCGACCGTCGTTAAGACGCCGACGAACGACGCCTGAGTGATCAAGCGGCCCGTGATCGCGGGCCGTGGACGAAGGCTCAAAAAGGCTGTCGATCCAGAACACTCGTCCATGTGGCCTGAGCGCCGCACGTACCAAGGCCCAAAATGCGTCGAACCGATCGGCGGGTACGTGCGAAAGCCAAAAACCAAAGAACACCGCATCGAACTGCGCTAAGGGTGGTGTCCACGCGAAGAGGTCCGCGACGAGATAGCGAACGTGAGCAGACTGGGTCCGCGCCCGGTTCACCTCGATGACTTCTGGTGCTGCATCAACAGCCAACACACGACGGTTCACTTGAGCCAACTGTTGGGTCCAGAGCCCAGTGCCACAGGCCAGTTCGAGCACCTCTCCCCCCGATACGTGCTCGCGCAACGACTGTCCAACAGCCGCAACCTCAGCCTGCCACGCCGTCCGGTGCTCCACACCCCGGTCATATCGACCCGTGCGGAGGAACCACTCGTCGTACTCCGCTGCCCTCGCGCGGTAGTACGCAACCTGTTCCTCGAGCATCGAATTATCCGCCATGGCTGTCTGGCTAACGAATAGGCCGACCGGCATATCTCGGCCGTCCCTGCATTGAGGCCGAGATGGCAGCCAGGCCGTAAGTGCGCGGAGCGCCTCCTCGACTGAGTCCCGTCCGCCTGCGTCTTCTTATCGATTTCCTGCAGCATCGGCCCACTATCTCTGTTCGGCGCACCCATGCCCATCGTTGAGCCGACACGGCAGAAAGTTCAGGAATCGAGGCTCGCTCCAGTTGCCCTCGCGCCCGTCGGCCGCAATCGAACGCACCCTCCACTGCCACCCGTCATCGAAGCCAGCCACCAAGCTGCAGGCGCGAAACTCATAGGTCCTTCCTCGCACGACCTCGTTCAGTATCGGCACGGATGCGATTTGGTGCTGCATTTCAATCCGGTACGCGCTTGCGCCTGCGACTGTTGTCCATGCAAACGCCACTCTGAACCCGTGGCCATAGTAGGGGTCGTAGGCGCATCCATTGCTTGGATCGTTCTGCTGCACATAGCCACCGTTGATCGGGCTCACAAGTGTCGGCGTGGCGCTGCTTGGCGCCGTGGGCGATCCACCACACGTGGCCAGCGTGAAGGATATGACACCGAGAAGTGTCAGCGCCCGGTAACGCTCGTGGACCTGTCTATGCACGACTGGGGATCTTATCCACGCGCGTGGGGAATGTCGTCAATATCTCGGCTCGGCCCTGCGAGGCTCGCAGCATAAAGTTTCAAACTGGTTCCGTCGACGGGCCGGCGAAGAATTGTTTGCAGCTTCGTGCAGTCGCAGGCACTTGTTGGAGGAAGGGGACGTTGGCTGGCGCACGGCCATCCGCGGCGGGACGTTTCGTCGGCGCGCCGATGTGGTCACGGCTGCACCCGCGGTCACGGCGGACGGGACCACGTTCGAGAAATTTGCGGCCACGTTCGTGGAGCGTGTCTCACAGGTGCGCGAGCGCAATAAGAGTTGGAAGGCCGACGAATCCCACTTCGCGCAGATTGCCGCGTTCACCCTCACGGACGGGTCGCGCCTGGGCGACAAGCCGCTCGGGGCCGTGACCGAAGATGACCTCGAGGCGTTCATGGCGGGGCTCCGGTCGAAGGGATATGCGGCCTCGACGCGCAATCACTACGTGCAGCTCCTGCAGGCGTCGTGTCGGTGGGCGACGAAGAAAGGCTATCTCGCGCGCAATCCCATCTCGGAGGACTCGACGCTGAGGCGCGCCAAAATCGCCAAGCGTCACAGGCGCCTGATGCCGGACGTGCTCGACATGGATGGCAAGGTCGTCGAACCGGGCGAAGAGCGCCGGTTGCTGGCCGCGGCGAGTCCGCGGCTGCAGAACCTCATCATCGCGGCACTCGAGACGGCCTGCCGCTGTGGCGAACTCCTGAGCCTGCAATGGCGGGACGTGGATCTCGAGCGCGGCGAACTGACCATCCGCGCGGAGAAGGCCAAAGACGGCGATACGCGCGTCCTGCCCATCTCGTCGCGGTTGCGCGTCGTGCTCACGATGGCGCAGACGGATCCGGCCGGCACGGACTACCCCGTCGAGGCGTTCGTGTTTGGCGAACTCGGACAGGAGACCGGCAACATCAGCCGCGCGTGGCGGACCTGTGTGCTGAAAGCCTACGGCCACGACCCGAGGTGGACGGCAACCGCGGCCCTCGTGTCGGCCTCCCTGGCGGCGCTCCGGGTCATCGACCTGCACTTCCACGACCTGCGCCACGAAGGCGCGAGCCGGCTGCTCGAGGCCGGCTGGCCGCTGCATCATGTGCAGGAGATGCTCGGCCACAGCAGCATCGACCAAACGACCACGTATCTGAACGTCGTCGCGGCGGGGTTGCGGGCGAGTATGGCGAAGAGTGACGCCGCCCGTTGCAAGCCCGTTGCAAGCGAGGCCGGGATTGACCTCAAGCTTCCTCGCAACGAGACAGCGGAGGTCACCGAGAAACCTACGGTAAACTAGGGCCTTACGGTTACCGCGAGCGGGAGTAGTTCAGCGGTAGAACGCAAGCTTCCCAAGCTTGATGTCGCGGGTTCGATCCCCGTCTCCCGCTCCACTTGCCTCGTCGACGCGCCAAGGGCGCGGAAGCGGGGACCCAGGTCCTCTCACTACTTGAGCGCGAAGATGTCGTAGGAGACCGCGGTGCCGACGCGTTCACCGATCGCGACCGCCTGCAGGCGCGTCAACCAGGTGTATCGGCTATCCCCGGTCTCGAACAGCGGCGTCGCCCGAAGAGACGCCACCCGTGCTCGTCGTCTGACCGATGCCATTGTAGGTCACCAGGATCAGCGCCCCGTCGTCGGTCCTCAGCGTGAAGCGGACGTCGAGCCGATAGCTCCCGTCGGGGCGGTTGGTGATCCAGTCGCCGGCCGGAATGACCACCGTCCCCTTGAGACGCGGTCCTTCGAATCGGCCGCCCACCATCTGCACGATGGTGCGAGTCCCCTGTGGGCCGTTCTCCACGACGGTGCGGGTCCCAGTTTCGACCTTGAGCGTGCCGAGATAGTCGAACGTGGGGGTGTGCTGCGGCTGGGCCGCGCCTTGAGCGAGCACGAACCCCTCCGACGCAGTCAGTGCGAAGGCCATCAGTACGACAGTTGCGAAACGCACGGTCCCTCCTCGATTGAAATGTCGGGTACCAACCACCAACCACCAACCACCGCGAACCACTAACCACCAACCGACCCGTCGTGGATTATACGAGGCGATGTCGAGCCGTCCGAGCTTCGTTCGACTAGGTCGTGGTGAGGAGGACAAAGGAGACGATGACCATGCGATTCATATCGATGATCCGTATCGACGAGAGCACCGGCCAGGTGCCCAGTGAAAAGCTCATGAGCGACATGGGCAAACTGATCGAGGAGTTGACCCGATCTGGCCAACTGGTAAGCACCGCCGGGCTACGGCCGACCTCGGAAGGCGTCCGCGTGCGGCTACGCCGCGGCGCACTATCGACGGTCGACGGGCCGTTCACGGAGACCAAGGAAGTGATCGGGGGCTATGCGATCCTCGAGGCGAAGTCGAAGGCGGAGGCGATCGAATTGACTCGCCGCTTCCTGAGCATCCACGGGGACGAGTGGGACATCGAGTGCGAAGTGCGCCAGCTCGACGGGCCGGAGTTGGGCAGCGAGGCTTCCGCGTAAAGCAGGCGGGGTCCTACCGCAGCGACACGCCCGCTGACGCCAGCACCTCTGTCGTCGCGGGGCGGAGGCCGGAGCTTCTCACCCTCAGGAACCGCACATCGAACCCGACGGCCAGATGTGGGCGAATAAACCATCGCGCGCCCCCTCCGTAGTTGGCGGCGCGCGACGCGCCCTCCTTCGTGGAGAGTGTCAGCGGGCCCGCGGGAAGGAAGGCACTGGTGCCCTCAGCGGTCGTGTTGATCCAGGCGGCTCCGTACCCGGCGCTCAGATAGCTCCACCCGTCGCTCGTGCCGAAGTTGAACGAGATCTGCGGTGTGACGGCAGTCAGAGTTATCGCCACACGAATCGGATCGCTGGCGCTCAGGAGGCTGAGCGTCCCGCCGGACGCGGGTGGCTGCGTCGCTCCGGACGATGCAGGCGCGGGGGTCGTCGCCGTACCGCGCGCGCGCACGACGTTGGCCCCAAACCCCAGCCGCGCGGGTCCAATGCTACCGACGAAGATCTGTCCACCTACATCGAGACCGAAACCCCGGCTGGGCACGAGCGTGCTTTCAGGAATCACGGGGTGAAACGCCGACGACTTCGGCAATCCCGACATCGCCGCCCGCAGGTCGATCACGTACGGCCCGGGTTTGCCTGGCGTCACCGACTGCGCGGAGACGGCGCTAGGCCCGAACAGCACGGCGGCCGCGACCAGGCGCCACGTCCAGCGGCCCCACCGCGCCGCGGCCAGCTCGCTCAATAGCCCTTCGCCGGCGCCGTGGTCGGCGTGCCTCGTGACTGCTGAACGATACGAACGCCGGCGCTGGCGCCGACGCGGGTGGCCCCGGCGGCGACCATGGCCTGCAGCCCCTCGAGATCGCGCACGCCGCCGGCCGCCTTCACGCCCATCTCTTCGCCGACGACGCGCCGCATCAGCGCGACGTCGTCTGCCGTGGCGCCGCCCGGGCCAAAGCCCGTCGAGGTCTTCACGTAATCAGCGCCGGCAGCCTTCGCGAGCGTACACGCCGTGACCTTCTCATCGTCGGTCAGGAGTGCCGCCTCGATGATCACCTTGCTCAGCGCCCCCGCTTCGCGACACGGCGCCGTCACGGCCTCGATGTCCCGTTCCACCACGCGCAGGTCGCCCGACTTGAGCGCGCCTAGGTTGATCACCATGTCGATCTCACGCGCCCCGTCGAAGATCGCGCGGCGTGTTTCGTAGTGCTTCGTGTCGGGCGTGGTTGCGCCCAGCGGAAAGCCGACGACCGAGCACACTTTCACCGGCGCGCCTCTGAGCAACCGGGCGCACAGGGCTACCCAGGTGGGATTCACGCATACGCTGGCGAATGTGTATTCGGCCGCCTCGCGGCACAGCGCCTCGATGTCCTTCTGCGTGGCGTCTGGCCGAAGCAGGGTGTGATCGATCATCGCCGCCACGTCGCCCGGAGCGCCTCCGGTGGCATGCAAGCCGAGGCGCGTGGCGCCCGCGTCGAGCACGCCGCGCAGCCGGTCTGGGCAGCACTCGTACAGGAGCGCGTGACACCCGCACCGCGTCGGCGGCGCGGGCGAAGCAGCCGCCAGCTCCTCGACGATGATCTCGATGAGACGCTGAATGTCGAGCGAGGCCATCAGCGCGGTGGCCGCCGTTCGAGATCGCGCACCTTGACGAGGCGGCGCAGGTACCGCGACTCCCGCATGGGCGTCGCGAGAAAGACATCGACGATCTCCAGCGCATCCGGCGTCGTCAGCAGCGTCGACCCCAGCGCCAGGACGTTGGCGCCATTGTGTTCCCTGGCGTACCGGGCCAGTGTGCGATCTGTGCAGTTGGCCGCGCGCACGCCGTCCACCTTGTTGGCCGCAATCGTCGATCCCAGCCCGGCGCCATCGATCGCGATGCCGGCGTCGGCTTCACCTCGGGCAACCTGCAGCGCCACCGACGCCGCCGTGTCGGGATAGTCAACCGGCTCGCTCGAGTTGGTGCCCAGGTCGTGCACGGCCAGACCTCGCTGTCTCAGGTGCGACACGATGGCGGCCTTGAGCGCGAGCGAGGTGTGATCCCCGGCAATGGCCACGGCACGAACGTCCGCGCGCGGCGCGAGCCGCGTCACGTCCACGTCGGTCTCGACACCCTCGCGCACGACTGTGACCCGCCTGTCCTTCAGCGTGTCAGCTGCCAGCGGCGTCACGTGTCCTCCGACGGCGAGTACGACTGTGCTGCCGTACTCGAGCACGCGCGCCTCGGCCTCGCTGATCATCTGAAAGCGTTTCATTCGAAGCGACGCTTATAGTACGGTACTTCGCGATGAACGTCCTCATTTCGGCAGAGCGCATTCAGGAGCGCGTGCAATCGCTCGCCGCCGAGATTCATCGGGATCATCCACACGGCCTTCACCTCGTGTGCGTCCTCAAGGGCGCCTTCGTCTTCCTCGCCGATCTGGTGCGTCACCTGTCGACCGACGCGACGCTCGATTTCATTGCGCTCTCGAGTTATGGCGCCAGCTCGAGTTCCTCAGGTCAGGTGCAGCTGATCAAAGACCTCGACGTCGGCATCGAAGGCCGCGACGTCCTCATTGTCGAGGACATCGTCGACACCGGGTTGACGCTGACGTACCTGCAGGACATCCTGCGTGCGCGCGCTCCGCGCTCGCTTCGCACGGCGTGCCTGCTCAACAAACCATCGCGTCGCAAGGTGGAGGTCAAGGTGGACTACGTGGGGTTCACCATCGACGACAAGTTCGTCGTCGGCTACGGTCTCGACCATGACGGCCTGTACCGGACGCTGCCCTACATCGCGCTCATCGGAGACTGACCACGGTTCACCTCCCGCCGGGCCCCGCAACGTCGCTGCTCAGACGCTTCACCTACTACCCCGGGCGCGATCCCCTGGAGTTCTTCACCGATCTGGCCCGGACCTTCGGCGACGTCGTCTATCTGCGGATGGCGACCGAGCGCCTGTTTCTCGTGAGCGAC
>Ga0184628_10001235_pt1 | contig 12697 bp, 9 predicted proteins | sample PLM4_5_b1_FD_133149 | JGI IMG/M metagenome (GOLD analysis project Ga0184628, IMG submission 133149) | Groundwater sediment microbial communities from an aquifer in East River, Colorado, USA - PLM4_5_b1 | ecosystem: Environmental > Terrestrial > Soil > Riparian zone | place: USA: East River...
CGAGCGGTTCATTCGTAACCGACGGCATGATCGTGGCGCCGTGCTCGGTAAAAACGCTTTCCGCTGTTGCCAACTGCGCCAACGACAACCTGCTCACGCGCGCTGCCGATGTCACGCTGAAGGAAAGGCGCAGGCTCGTGCTGCTGTTCCGCGAAACTCCGCTGCATGCCGGACACTGCCAGCTCATGCTCGACGCCACGCGTAACGGTGCGATCATCATGCCACCGATGCCCGCGTTTTATACGAAGCCGGAGACGGTTGCCGACATTGTCGATCAGACGGTCGGCCGTGTTCTGGACATGTGGGGCCTGGAAATGCCGGGCCTGAAACGCTGGGAGTAAACCGCAGATCGACCTTACTGCATGGTCTTGCGCAGATCGATCATCGGCTGATCTGCAGCGTCAACCCGGATCAAACCCAGTCGTGGAAACTCAAGATCAATAATCACGTAAATTGAGAGCGACGTGATCGCTGCAAATACGATCGCATGCAACCAGGTTCTATGCTTGTTTGCGGACATTCCATATCCCACCAGCAGGGAACTGACGAGGCTCAGTCCTGCCAGAAGCAGGAAAATGGCCATGGGCGGATGATTCAGAGTGGCGGCCTTCCGGGTGGTCGTGATGTCGAACATCGCATTCAATGCCGGAACAACCAGGACCTCCGGCCGTCCTGTCACATCGGGTCTGTGAGTCGCCGCCATTGCCGTCTTCCAGATACTGTCCTGAAGCTTCGCGGTCTCGGCAAGCTTTGCGTCTGTAGCGGACTGATCGGCGACATTTGCAAATGTGGACAGCCGCAGGTCCATATAGTTGCGAAACAGACTTCGTAACTCCGGCCGGGCCTCCTCGGGAACCAGGTCGATTCGAAGGAACGCGGTGCCGATGTCATTGGCTTCCTCCGTGATGAGATGTCGGCGAGCCTCAAATCGCGATGCGGCACCCGAGAATGTGAAGGCGATAATCAGACCTAAAAGTCCGAAAACGGCGCCTTCGGAAGCGCCAACGCCTTTCGCCAGGCCGTCCGAGTCCTTTGCGAGCCGGGAGGCGCCGAGTCTTCGTCCGAGTTCTATGACACCCAGCATGCCCAGGAACATGACTGCGACCAGAACAAGGACGACGAGTTCGAAGATCATAGTCATTACTTAAAACCGTTCCTCTCGTTTATGTACTAGCACGCCGCCGGTTCCACCACCGCCGCCATCGATCCCATGGAGCGTGCCAGGCGCCAGTCCGGACCATAGGTGTGAATCTGATCCCGCTTGAGTTCGGCCTTGGACAACTCACAGGTGAGAACTATCGTTGTGCCTTTCGTATCTACTTCCACGGCGTGCTTGAAGGCCGTGGCTTCCGACATCTTGAAAATCTTCGCCAGCATTTCAACGACATAGTCGTAAGTGTGGTCTTCGTCATTGAGCAAAATGACGTGATAGAGCGGCTGCACCTGCCTGGTGGTGTCGTTTTCGATTTCCGGCAAAACGGAAGAGGACCGGGAACTCATAGTTGGCAAGTGTAACCCTCCGTCCTTTATGATGTCTAACCGCACGATTGAACATTCTTGATTGCAACGAATGGAGGGTCTGATGAACAACCGGCGTTCGGGTCTATTGATGGTTCTGCTGCTGACCTTGGGATTAGCGTCCTGCGGGGGCGGTTCATCGCCTGAAAAGGCCAATTCCATGGGTGCTGCGGCTTCAAACAATAGCGCTTCGCTGAACAAGAGCGACTATCCCGTATTTCCAGACCCCGACGCCGGCGCGGATCCGGCTGTTTCCGCCGAACAAGGCGGGAAAGGCTTCAAAGGCGAGGGATGGGAGACAAACACCGATTTTGATCTCATTGGAGACCCCCGCGCCGTTAAGGGCGGTGTGTATCGAGATGCGACGCCGGAATTCCCGGGTACGCTGCGCATGTTTGGACCGGAAGCCAACACGTCCACCAACTACGCCATCATGAGTATGACGTACGAGACGTTATTGACTCTTCATCCGACGACGCTTCAATACATACCCGTGATCGCCACGCACTGGCAGATTTCCCCGGACAAGCAGACGTTCCGGTTCCGCATCAATCCGAACGCACGCTTTTCGGATGGTACCGCAGTCACTTCCGAGGATGTGATCGCATCCTGGACGCTGCTGACGGATAAGACGCTTCAGGACCCCGCCAACCTGGAAGTGTTTGGAAGGTTTGAAGCACCTGTTGCGGAAAGCAAGTACATCGTCAAGGTCAGGGCAAAGGAGTTGGGATGGCAGAACTTTGATTTTTTTGGATCGGGCCTCCGGATTCTACCTGCACACGTGTTGAAGACCGTCAATGGCGCCGCCTATCTGAAAGACTACAACTTCAAATTGCTTCCGGGCACCGGACCTTATGTTGTGAAACCCGAGGATGTTATCAAAGGAAAGTCGGTGAGTTTGCGCCGTCGGAATGACTACTGGGCTCTAAAATATCGAACCAACGTCGGCCAGTACAATTTCGACGAAATTCGATATGTGGTGGTTCGTGATCAGAATCTCACATTCGAGTTGTTCAAGAAGGGCGAGTTGGATACCTACCGGGTCAATCGTTCCAAGATCTGGGTCGAGGAATTGAACACGGACAAATTCAAGCAGGGTGTCCTCGTAAAAAGAAAAGTGTTTAACAGCTACCCTGCGAACCTTCAATTCATGGCGTTCAATACCCGGCGAAAGCCCTGGGATGACGTCCGGATGAGAAAAGCAATCGCATTGTTGTTTGATCGACAGACGCTGATCGAAAAACTGTTTTTCAAGGAATACCTTCCCATCGTTTCGTATTTTCCAGGAACCATTTACGAAAATCCTGGTAATCCGAAGAACGAATACAATCCCCAGGAGGCGTTGAAACTCCTGGCGGAAGCAGGATGGAAGGATCGCGACGCACAGGGTCGTTTGACGAAAGATGGGAAACCGCTTCAGCTGGAATTGATTTACGACGACAAGGGCTCGGAAACGTATCTCACCGTTTTTCAGGATGACCTGAGGAAGGTTGGCGTCACGCTGAATCTGCGCCTGCTCGCGTCGGAAACAAGATGGAAGATGGAAATGCAGCGCCAGTTCGAATTTGTCGCCGCAGGTTGGGGAGCCGGCAGTGTGTTCCCAATGCCGGGCGTCGAGTATCAGTCGAAACTGGCGGACCAGCTGAACACCAACAATATTTCAGGATTCAAAGACAAACGAATCGATGAAATCTGCGATGAATATGACAAGTCTTTCGACGTCAAGAAGAGGACGGCGCTCCTGCAGGAACTGGACGGTATCCTGACCAATCAGTATCACTACGTGATGGATTGGTATCCGCCCGCAGAACGATTGGCGTACTGGAACAAGTTCGGTTATCCCCTCGGAACGCTGTCCAAAATCGGAGAGTACTACGGCTCCCTGGGTCCTGGCATTCCACAGCTCTGGTGGATCGATCCGGATAAAAATTCGAAGCTGGAAATGGCGATGCGGGATCCTTCGATCAAACTGGATATCCCTCCGGTTGAAGATCACTACTGGCAGGAATACGGGAAGACGCAACCGAAGTAAGGCCGTTGCGCGGAAAGAATCGGATCGGCGGGCAGGATCGGGAAATCGGAAAACGTGAAATCGAACGATTCCTGCAATTTAAATCCGAAATCCCAAAATCTCAAATTGGACCAACCGAGAACACTTCGCTTTCCGGATCGTCCAACCTGAGATTTCGGGATTTCGGATTTAAATTGCAGGAATCGTTCGATTTCGAGTTTTCCGATTTCCCGATTTCTTCGCTCCGCTTTACTTCCCGCCCGCGCCCTTCACCCAGCCGATGTCCTCATAAATAACGCTCGCGAAGCCATACGCGCCCATGTTTGCCAGACCCGCCTTCGTTCCCCAGATATCCGGCCTCTGATACGTCGTCAATGAATGGACCTCAGCCCAAATCAGCTTATCGATCTCGTTCGCCTTCTGGATTGCCTTTGCCGGGTCGAGTTCCGCGACTGTCTCCCGATAAAGATTGTCCAGTTCTTCGCTGCCGATTCGGGCGTAGTTCTGCTGATTCTTATCGCCAACCGGTTTGATGTAGATCGATTGACCGGAGCTGACCGGGAACGGCGTCCCCAGCCATGAAAACAGCGTGAAATCAAAGTGGCCGATTCGAACGTACTTGTCGAAGAAGTCATCGCCGGGCACCGTGTCGATCATCACTTCGACGCCGATCTGGGCAAGCATGTTTTGAATGAGTTCGCTTTCCGACCGGCTGACTGCAATTCCAGCGGGAATCACAAGGCGGACCGTCAGTGGCTTTCCGCCTTTCATTCGCTTCGTGCCCTGCAAAACCCAGCCTGCGTCATCCAACATCTTCTTCGCTTTTTCCGGATCGTATGCAACCACCGACGAGTTGTCCTGATATCCCGCCTGGTTCTGCATGAAGATGTGGTTGCCCAGTGGTACGGGGACGACTGGCAGCGGCCCCAGTTGGGCGCGTGCGATGGACGCGCGGTCGATTCCCATGGCGAGCGCCTGGCGGACACGCACATCCTGCAGAACGGGGCTCTGGCCGTTGATCGTGATGTGCCGGAAATTCGGTCCTCCGGCGACACGGATTTCCACGCCGGATATCGCTTTGGCTTTGTTGTAATAGTCCGCGCTTGGCCCAATATCCATCATGTCGATTTCGCCGCTGGCCAGTGCGGTTGGCTGCGCATCGGTATCAATGACTCGGAAAATGATCGCGTCCAGAACAGGCTTCCTGCCCCACCATTTCTCATTGGGCACGATCGTGTAGATCTTGGCCGTAGCGTCGTAACCCTGAAACTTGAAGGGGCCGGCGCTTGTTAGAAACTTGCCCTTCCATCCTTCATTGAAGACCTTGGGATCGCCACTTGTCGATGCGGGATAAAGAGGCCAAAACAGCGCTTTCCAATCGACGTAGGGCGTCTTGAATGTCACGACGACTTCGAATTTGTCGGAGCCCTGAGCCACACTTTCAATCTGGCTGTATCCGTTGCTCGATGAGATTTGAAAGGCGTGGTTGGTCCCATTGAGCGCTTTCCAGTGCGAAATATAATCCGCAGCAGTAATCGGGGTACCGTCATACCAGATGGCCTTTGGGTTCAGCTTGTAGGTGACTACCTGCTTCGGGCTGGTGACCAGTGTGGGTTCGCCGGCGAGATAGTCCGGGTTGTGCTGCGGCGTGGCAGATGCATCGAAATTGAAAATGACCGGCATAATCGCGTCGATGATGAACGCGCCGTCGGCGAGCGTTCCATCGATCTGCCCGTAATTGAAGTTGGACGGTGCCGTATCGATGGGCCAGACAAGCTTTCCACCCTGCTGCAGCATTTCGCGCGGCTGGGGATTCATCTGGTTCTGATCCGCCTTCTTTGTCACCTTGTCTTCAGAGCCGGCGCCGTTATTGTTTTCTTTGGTATTGCCGCAGCCTGCCAATGTCAGTACGAGCGCAAAGAGCGCGATAAGAATTCCCTTTTGTCCGATGTGTTTCACAATTCCTCCGATTGAAATTCAGGACGTCACTGCCTTCACGTCTTCCAGCACCGCAAATCCCTCCGCATAGTGGCACGCCGCCATATGATCGCCGCCGGTACCAGGCGGCTCTCTTAGAAGCGGCTGTTCATCGATGCACCGCTGCCGCTCGCGGTCGTCAAGCTCTCCGGCAAACTTCTGGCACCGCGTGCGGAATCGGCATCCCGAAGGCGGATCGGCAGGGCTCGGGAGATCTCCCTGCAAAATGATCCTGCGTCGAGCACGCTCCTTTTTCGGATCCGGCAAAGGGATGGCCGAGAGCAATGCCTGCGTGTACGGATGGGCGGGTAATTTGAATACGGCATTCACCGACCCGATCTCCACAATCCTGCCAAGATACATCACCGCGACGCGATCCGCGATATGCCGCACCACGGACAAATCATGCGCCACGAAAAGATACGACAGGCCCATGTCCGCCTTCAGCTTTTCGAGAAGATTGATCACGCCAGCCCGTATGGACACATCGAGTGCGGAAACCGGTTCATCCAGAACAATCAGCTTCGGTTGCAACGCCAGCGCCCGTGCAATGCCGATGCGCTGCCGCTGGCCCCCGGAGAATTCCTGAGGGTATCGGCTGGCATGTTCCGGCCGAAGTCCGACAATCTGCAGAAGTTCCTCGATGCGGTGCGTTCGTTCCGATTCGGGAACGCCATGAGTGCGCAACGGTTCATCCAGAATGTCGGAGATCGGCATTCGAGGATCGAGCGAGGCCATGGGATCCTGGAACACGACGCTCAGCTCCCGGCGTATTGCGAATCGCTCGGCGTGTGGCATGTTTACCGTGCTTTTGCCGAGCACGCCGATGCTTCCGGAAGCCGGCTTCGTCAGGTTCAGGATTTCCATAATGGTCGTGGTTTTGCCGCATCCGGATTCGCCCACGAGCCCTAATGTTTCCGCTTCGCGAATTTCGAAGCTGATACCGTCCACAGCGAACACGGTTCCCACCCGACGGTGCATGATCGCGCCTTTGACCAGAGGGAAGTGTTTTACCAGGTCGCGAATCTCCAGCACAACGTCACGCTGCTCCCGAGGGATCTCTGCGGCAGCAGGTGGACCGATGACGGGGGCAGGAAAAATATCGGTGCTGTGCAGATTCCCCTCTTCGATTTCACTGCTGCGGTGGCACGCCGCCTGATGTCCCGGCCCTGATGTCTGCATCGGGAGAAGATCCGGTTCGAGCTGATCGCATTTATCGATTCGCATTGGGCAGCGCGGTGTGAATGGACATCCCGGAGGCAGGTGGATCAGCGATGGGGGAGTTCCTTCGATGGGCGTCAACGGCAGATGCTCAGCGCTGTCGAGTCGCGGAATGGATCCCAGCAGGCCGAGCGTATAGGGCATCCGAGGCCGATAGAAGACATCGTCCACCTCGCCGGTTTCCACTGGCTTGCCGGCATACATCACCGTCACCCGATTCGCAGCGCCGGCGATCACTCCGAGGTCGTGAGTGATCATGATAATTGCGGCACCCGTCGTCTCCTGTGCCTTGCGCAGCGTCTCGAGGATCTGAGCCTGAATCGTCACATCGAGCGCCGTCGTCGGTTCGTCGGCGATGATCAGGTCCGGATCGTTTGCGATCGCCATCGCGATCATCGCTCGCTGGCGCATTCCGCCGGAGAATTCGTGCGGGAAAGCGCCGGCCCGCTGATCGGGATTGGGGATGCCCACCAGATCCAGGAGTTCCACAGCCCGGATTAGAGCTTTCTGTTTGGACACCTTCTGGTGAATCTGCACGGCCTCGGCAATTTGATCGCCGACTGTGAATACCGGGGTCAATGCGGAGAGCGGATCCTGGAAGATCATGGAAATTCCGCGTCCTCGAATCGTCGAAAGATCCTTGTCGGAACGGCCCAGCAATTCCGAGCCGCGGAAACGCACCGAGCCAGTGACTCGAGCACGCGCTGGAAGCAGGCCCATGATTGCCAGCGACGAAACCGACTTTCCGGAACCCGACTCGCCCACGATACCGAGAACTTCGCCGGGCATGACGTGGTAGCTGAGCCCGCGTACGGCGGCGACAGGCCCGGCTTCGCTGGGAAACGTCACCGACAAATTGCGAACTTCCAGCAGTGGAGCCGTACTCATCGTTCTTCGCCAGTTCCGGCATTGGGATCCAGCGCATCGCGCAGGCCGTCACCTACCAGGTTCACGGACAGCACCAGCAAAACAAGCAGGACGGCAGGAAAATAAAATTGATAACCGTTTGGAGTGCTGGCCGACTGCCAGTGATCGTTGATAAGCGTCCCGAGCGAGATGTCCGGCGGTTGAACACCGAAACCGAAAAAGGAAAGTCCGACTTCCGAGAGGATCAGGCTGCTGACGTTGATTGTGGCGTCAATGATCAGGAATGAAGACATGTTCGGCAGGATATGGCGCAGGATGATCTTCCAGTCCGGAACGCCCATGAAGCGCGCGGCATGAACGAACTCGCGCTCCTTCATCGAAAGCGTCATGCTGCGCACGACACGAGCCGTGATCATCCACTGGAAGGCGGCCAGGAGAAGCACGAAAAACAGCCATGTGTGTCCCTCGAAAAGCGGAGAGAGAATCGCAATGATGAGAAAGCCGGGCAGCACCAGAAGTAAATCGATCAGCGCGATGATCGTCCTGTCGGTCCATCCCGAAAAATAGCCTGCCGCGGCGCCCGCAGCGGCTGCGATTGCCGTGGAGATGACCGCGCCAATCAAACCGATGATCAGGGATTTCTGCATTCCCCGCATCGTCAGCGCATACATATCGAAACCGTTTTGTGTGGTACCGAACCAGTGCTCCGCCGAAGGACCAGTCAGGAATGACTGAAAGTCCAGCTTGTCGTAACTCCACTTGTAGAACGACGGACCAAGATACGCGAACACGAAGAACAGCAACACCAGGAACAGCCCGAGGACGGCCAGTCGGCGGCGAAGGAACCGGTGTGCTGCAAGACGGATTCGAGACGGATTGGCGGCCATGACTCGCTTCAGCTCCTCCGGATCCGTGGGTCGAGTGTTACCGTGACGACGTCGGAAAGAAATCCAGCGATCAGTACCAGAAATGCGACGAACATTCCAATGGCTGCAGTGGCATTGACATCGTTCTTCTGGATCGCCTGTATAAACCACTCTCCCATTCCGTGCCAGCTGAAGATCTTTTCGACAAAAATCGATCCAATGAAAATCAGCGCGAACTGATATGCGAAAAACGTTCCCATGGGAATCAGAGCGGTGCGCAGCGCGTGCTTGATCAGGGCTTTGGATCGGCGGAGCCCCTTGGCCTGCGCGGTGCGGACGAATTCGCTGCCCAGGACATCGAGCATGGAGTTCCGCTGGTAGCGGCTATAGAAGGCGAATCCTTGCAGGAGCAGGACAAGAGATGGCAGTGCCACATGCTGGATGCGGTCGATGACTCCTTCCCGAGACCACTCCGTGAGGCCGGGCGTATATTCGCCGGTGTTGAAGAAGACGCGTTGACCGGCAACATTGTTGAATTCCGCGCCCGAGTTCGCCAGGAATACCGAGAGCACAACCGTCGGAATCGAGAGAATGCAGAAGGAAGCAAACGTCATGGCGTGATCGGCGATTCCATACTGTTTGACGGCGCTGTATGCGCCGGCCGCTACTCCTCCCAACGTTCCGAGTATGGAACCGATAAGGAGCAACCGGAGACTGACTCCCATGCGCCGGCCCATTTCCTCGTTGACCGAACTGCCGTCGACGGTTTCTCCGAGATGCCAATGAAAAACTCCGCCTGCCCATCGTCCAAATCGCTGCACAATCGGCGTCTTGTCGTTGAGGTTCAGCTGGTCCAGCCGCGCGTCGACGACTTCGGGCGGGGGAGGGGGATTGCGGCCTTCAAAATTGGACCTGGGATTCAGTGCTGCCGCTGCAAGAAAATATGTCGACGAAGTAGCAATGACGACGAGAACGACAAGATAGACGAGCCTGCGCAGCAGAAATTTTCCCATGATTCAATTGCCGCCGGTATTGTACGTCGCATCGCGCGGATCTGGAGCAAATGGAAAATGTTTTGGGTCAAATCCCTCTCCCGTCGGGAGAGGGATTCGCCCAAAACATTTTCGCAATCTGTTAGCCCCTCTATCGGTGCTGCGTAGCAGCGGGTGAGGTTACAATAGCCTGCACATGATGAAGACGTTTCCACAACTGAGCTTGTGTCTGTTTCTGGCGAGCCTGTTATTCACCGGCTGCACCAGCACGAACCGGGACTCACCGGGATCCGGTCCCGCGGCTTCCAATTCCAACGCATCGCTCAATAAAGACGATTACCCCGTATTCCCGAATGCCGATGCCGGCGCCGATCCGTCAGTTACCGCAGATCAGGGTGGGAGAGGTTTTACAGGCGACGGTTGGGAAACCAACGACGACTTTGATCTCATCGGCGATCCCCGTGCGGTAAAGGGTGGAATCTTTCGCGAATATGCGCCTCTGGCGCCCGGCACGTACCGCATGGAAGGTCCGGAATGGAACAGCATGGTCAACTACGCCATGGCCAACATGATGTACGAAAGCCTGCTGACGCTGGATCCGACGACGTTGAAGTACATGCCCGTGCTGGCAACCCATTGGCAGATATCGCCGGACAAATTGACCTTTCGATTCCGAATCAATCCCAACGCTCGGTGGTCGGACGGCGAACCTGTCGTTGCCGACGACGTGGTCCGAACCTGGGTTCTGTACTCCGATACAACGCTGCAATCTCCTTCGACGTATTCCCAGATGATCAAGCTCGACAAACCTGTCGCCGAGAGCAAGTACATCGTTCGAATACACGCCAAGGACGTGCAGTGGACGAATTTCGACACCATAGCGACGATGCGCATTTTCCCGGGACACGTACTGAAAGACGTCAACGGCGCCGCATATCTGCGCGATTACAACTTCAAGTTTTTGCCAAACAGCGGGCCGTACATTGCGACGACATCAGACATCGACAAGGGAAATTCCGTCACCGTTCGCCGCCGCAAGGACTACTGGGCCGAAAAGGCCCGCGCCAATGTCGGATTGAACAATTTCGATCAAGTGAAATGGGTCATCATTCGCGATGCGACTCTGGCGTTTGAAAAGCTCAAGACCGGAGACGTGGATTTTTACTATGTGAATCGCTCCAGGACCTGGGCAGAGGAGATGGATTTCGACAAAGTGACCCGAGGGTTGATTGAACGGCGCAAGGTATTCAGCAATTCTCCGTCGGGCTTTTCCGGTTTTCCAATGAACACACGCCGCAAGCCATTTGACGACATTCGGGTCCGCAAGGCTCTCGCATTACTGATCAATCGACCTTTAATGCTCGAGAAGTTGTTCTTCAATGAATACCTGGCGGATAACTCCTACTACCCGGGAACCATTTACGAAAATCCGGACAATCCGAAGAACGACTACAATCCGCAGGAAGCGGTGAAACTCCTCGCGGAAGCAGGCTGGAAGGACCGCAATGCTCAGGGCCTGTTGGTGAAGGACGGAAAGCCTCTTGCAATCGAATTCCTGTACGATAACAAGCAGTCGGAGACCTACCTGACTGTCTATCAGGGCGACCTTCAGAAACTTGGAATCACTCTGAATCTGCGTCTGGTAACTTCCGAAACGCGTTTCAAACTTTTGATGAATCGCCAGTATGAGATGAGTGGGCAGGCGTGGAGCGCCAATATTTTTCCGTTTCCCGAACAGGAAGTTCACTCGCGCCTTGCGGATCCCAATAACACGAACAACATCACCGGGGTAAAAAATCACCGCGTGGATGAACTCATCGAACAGTACAACAAGGAATTCGATCTTCAGAAACGGATTGGCCTGATTCGCGAAATGGACGGTATTCTCACCAACGAATACCAGTATGCCCTGCAGTGGTATGCGCCATCACAGCGGCTGGCGTACTGGAACAGATATGGTCAGCCGAAAGGAACATTGACGCGCATCGGGCATTATTCCAGCGATCTGCTGCTGGGGCCGGGCATGGAACAGCTCTGGTGGATCGACCCGGTGAAGTCTCAGGAACTCGAGAAGGCGATAAAGGACTCTTCAATTAAATTGAAGACTGGACCGGTTGAGGATCGCTACTGGCAGGAATACTCGAAGGCTGAAGCTCAAAAATAAAAATGACAGGTTACTTCATCCGACGATTTCTCCTGATTATCCCGACTTTCCTTGGCATCACCGTTGCAGCATTCGTGGTGATGCAGCTGGTTCCAGGAGGACCCGTCGAACGCCAAATCATGCGCTACAAGATGGCGCAGATGGGTGAAGGCGGCGGCGGTGGGGGGAGCAGAGGCGTCGAGATTCCGGCCGAAGCCATCGAGGAAATGAAGCGCTACTATGGGTTCGACAAGCCCATTCATGTGCGCTACGCCAAGTGGTTGTGGAATGTACTTCATCTCGATCTTGGCCGTTCCTACGTTTATCAGGATCCGGTCTGGGACGTCATCAAGGCGCGTTTCCCCGTTTCCATCTTTCTTGGGCTGACTGGATTCACTCTGAGCTACCTGGTCTGCATACCGCTCGGCGTATGGAAGGCCGTCAAGCATGGTTCGAAGTTCGATTTCATGAGCAGCCTGGTCGTTTTTCTGGGCTACTCCATTCCCGGTTGGGCTCTTGGCACAGCGCTGCTTGTGTTATTCGGCGGAGGAAGTTTCTGGAACATCTTTCCGCTCGGCGGATTTCGTCCCGACAACTGGGAATACCTGAACTTCTTTGAAAAAATCTCCCAGCAGCTCTACTACATGTTCCTGCCGGTGCTCTGTTACATGATTGCGGACTTTGCAACACTGACCATTCTCACGAAAAACTCCCTGATGGAAAACCTGGGGCAGGACTACGTGAGAACGGCATTTGCGAAAGGATTGGACGAGAGACGCGTGATCTTTGTCCATGCTCTTCGCAATTCCCTGATTCCGCTCGCAACCGGTTTTGGAACCGTGTTCAGCCTGATACTTGCCGGTTCGTTCCTCATTGAGAAGGTGTTCAACATCGATGGAATGGGGTTCCTGGGTTACAACGCCATTCTGCAGCGCGATTATCCGGTGGCCCTGGGGATTCTCGTTGTGTCGAGCCTGTTGATGCTGGTCGGGAATATCGCGTCCGATATCGTTTACGTGATCGTTGACCCGAGGATCCGCTTTAAATGACCTCGCCTCCCCCAAAGCGGTCGATCTCCATATTCCGGAAGCGTGTCCGCAAG
>Ga0184628_10001236_pt1 | contig 12694 bp, 17 predicted proteins | sample PLM4_5_b1_FD_133149 | JGI IMG/M metagenome (GOLD analysis project Ga0184628, IMG submission 133149) | Groundwater sediment microbial communities from an aquifer in East River, Colorado, USA - PLM4_5_b1 | ecosystem: Environmental > Terrestrial > Soil > Riparian zone | place: USA: East River...
CACGCAGGATGCGCATCACCGTCGGCTTTCCATCTCGCGTCATGTTATCTCCACATCGTGCTGGTCGCTGTCTGCCCATGTCGGCCCGGCCTTGACGTCCACCGTGAACGGGATATCCAATCCGCGGTTCGCTTCGAGTACCACGCTCGGCAAGTTGATTTGCATTTCCTCCCGTACAATTCTAGCGACCGGTTCAATGTGGTGCGCGTCCACCTCGAATAGGATCGAGTCGTGAATTGGGAACAGCGGGCGTGCGATATCCGGGTCAAGCCGCATGACAAGCCGGCTGAACGCAGACAGGCAGATATCCGACGCGACCGACTGGATCGGTGTGTTCATCGCTTGGCGGCGAACCTCGAGTACGCCTTGCCGTGTCATGAACGGGTAACGGCGAACGCGACCGAAGATCGTCTTGGTCTCTCGATCGCGAATTGCTTCGTAGCCCTGGCGTGTCAGCCAGGCGCGTAGATCTGGGAACCCGTTGAGGAATCGATCCACGAAGTCCTGGGCTTCATCCGCCGTCCAGCGCGTGCCGCCCATGAATTTCTCGTAGTAGGCCATCTCCGCGCCCAGGCTGATAGCCTTTCCGCCACGGCCATAAATCGCGCCGAAGTCCACGGCCTTCGCGAGATAGCGTTCCATGTACGTGAGATCTTCGGCCGGCTTGTGGAACATCACGGCGGCGACTTCGCGGTGGATGTCTCGGCCATCCCGGTAGACGGATGCAAACCTCTCGTCGCGGGATAGCAAAGCCGCGACGCGAAGCTCGAGCTGTGAGTAATCCGCTTCCATCAGCAGCATGCCAGGCGGCGCGACGAACGCGCGGCGAATCGCCTCGGCCGTTGGACCGCGCTTCGGAATGTTCTGGAGGTTCGGCTCTGAGCTGGAGAGCCGGCCGGTAGATGCGCCGGCGAGATTGAACGACGCCCTGATCCGGCCATCCTGGATGGAAGCTGCGAGCAGGCCGTCGGCGTACGTCGCCTTCGCCTTTTCGTCGTGGCGCCAGGCTACGATGGATCGCAGGACTCGAGCCTCACGTGGCCGGCGAATTGCATGGCTGTCCGCCAGCGCGCCGAGTAGTTCCTGGCGAGTGTTCCGCTTGAGGAATGACTCGCCGGCCTTGCCTAGCGAAGTCTTGTAGCCGGCGCTTTCGATCGCCTCGAAACCGTATTCGTCGAAGACGAGAACTTCAACCTGCTGCGCCGAGCGTGGGTTGAATTCAGGATCGCCCACAGCAGCCCGTAAACCCGCCAGGCGCCGCGTGAGACGGCGTTCTCGGCCACGACGATACTCGGCCAGGTACTCGCGGTTCACGGCGATCCCGTTGAACTCGGCTTGTGCGAGCGCACGTGTAGCCGGAATGAGAATTTCGTCGTGGACTTGCATAAGTCCGACGGCTTCGAGTTCAGCCAGGCGATCCCAGTACAGGCGCGCCGTCTGGCGAAGGTCGGTAGCGTGGTACCGGTTGAGCGCCGCGTAGTCGCGATCATCCTCGGACTGCGCCCAGAACGTCGGCCAGTCAAATTCATAATTCGGCGTGTCGTACAAGTAGCGCGAGATGTCCTTCAATCCGTGAGCCTTGAACATGGATCGTACCGGCCGCTCATCCAGCAACCAGTTCATGAGCATCGTGTCTGCGATCGGAACATCGTGCGGGGCGTGCCGGCCGAAGAGCGCTGCGAGGAACTTCATGTCGAACTTCGCGTTGTGCATCACGACGACATGCTCTGGATCCCAGATGAATTCCTCGAGGAGTTCGACCACGTTTTCCTGGGCGAGCAGTATGTCGTCAACGATGACGATCGGCCCGTCGCGAGTACCGATGCCCAGGCTGAGAATTCGTGAGCGAGCCGGATCAAGGCCGGCTTGCGGATGATCCTTGGCCCAGGCCTTCGGTCGCGGCGACTCGCGAAGAGCTATAAGATCTTCAATGCTAGGCTGTGTCTCGAGGTCTATGGAGACGGCGGCGTATTGCGCCAGCTCTCGAAGATTTTCGGCCAAGCCTGCGAACGTCTGTGGGATCCAGTAATCCTCGGGGTTCGGTTGAGCAAGCGGTTCCTTTTGAGTAGCCAGCTTGGAGACGTCGTACGCCAGGTCGCGCCACCAATCCGTGTCGACCAGGCATGCGGCTGGATTGATTGTCGCGAGTACCGGGACACGTCCAGAGGGAAGCTCGAGCCAGGCCATCCGACCGCGTTCGCGAGTAATCGGTGACGAGCTATCGAACCCCATCACGGCCGCCCATGCCAGGCCACCGAGAGCGAGCACGCGCGTCGGGCGAGCCGCCTCGAGTTCGGTGAGCAGGCGCTCGCGGCAGGCGCGGATCGAATCCATCGACGGCTTCGCGCCGGCATCTACCAGGCGTGCCACGGCATTCGCCCAGTAAATGGAATTGACGTCGAACCCAGCCAGGCTCAACGTCTTGCGCAGAATTTCTCCGGCCGCCCCTTGGTATGGTGCCAGGCCGGCTGAGTCCCCCGCGGTGGGGGACTCGCACACGACCGCCAATCCTTCGGGCACACCACGATTTGCGCCCTGGGTTGGCCGCCCCTTGAGAGGGCAGGAACAGTTGCCGCAGATCACGCTACTTCATCACCCGCCGAGGTGCCTTGCCGGTGGCGGCCGGCTGCCGGAATGCCGGCCGACTCGCCGGTGCGCGAGCAGGTGTGGGCGCCGCCTCGGCTTCACCCTCGCTGTCGAGGCGCTCGAGAACCTCGAAGTCATTCGTCATCTTGTTGTTGTACGGCCGCTGCGTGACCAACACGCTCACGGGGATCCCGATGATATCGGGCTCCAGCATGATGCTGGTCTCCTCGTCAAATTCGAGACCAGGGCCGGCCTTCGTTTCCGGGTCGACCAGCTCGAGCCGCTCGAAGAAGCGGGCCATGATGAACTTCGCCTTCGGGCTGAAGCTCATCCAGTCGCTGCGCTTCTGATTGGCCAGCGGTCCATCGGTGATCGTGAAATCCACCTGGAGCTGGCCGAATTCCTTGCCTGGCTTCGGCGGCGTGTACTTCGCGCCTTCGATGACCATCGCGTAGACACCTTCGTCGATGGCCTCGAAATCCTGGACGTCGCTGAAATCCAGCGCCATCTTCATATTCGGCATTTGCTATTCCCCTTCGTTCGGATAGCCGAGGGCATCAAGCAGCTTGGTCACGTCCGGATCAACGATCTCATCCGGCGCTACGATGCCCATCGGGGTTCGCGCCTTGACGCGATACTTGGGATGGTGAAGCAATAGCTGTCGCTCGAAGTGTTCTCCTTCCGTGACCTCCGCCATGTAGCCGACAACATCGAACATGCCGATGACCTCGTCGGCGAACTGGCCGGAGAAGCTTGGCGTGATGATCCGCCCCTCACGTGGGTCCGTGTCGGATTTGCTCAGAGCCGACATGAACACATGCATCCCGAGCGTCTTGAACTCACGGACGAAGCGACGCATCTGGATGAGGATCACTCCCCAGTCGCCGCGCTCCAATGAGTCGTTGTTGACCCTATTCGGATTTGGGGTGGACAGCAGGTTGAGCAGGCCGCCCGTTTGCGTTTCGCTCAACGAGTCGACGCACACGGAACGGTATGCCGAGTCCGGCCTGGCGAGTTCCTCGTAGGCCTCGTTGTATTCCGTCCAATCATTGATGATGACGGTATCAATGTCGCGACCGACGAGAGTGTGCAGGCCGGCTTCCCATGCCAGGAAAAGCGTGGGGCTCGTTCGCGGATCATCGTCCGCCGTGCCCAGGAAGTACGTCTTCCCGTGGCCGCCAGGTCCGAAGACCAGCGCCTTGCACTTGGTCGCTGCGTCAGGTTTGACGATGTTCACGAGATTCCTTTCCGAATCCGACGAATAAGTTCCTTCAGCAAGGCGCGATACTGCGGTTGACGGCGGGCCCACTTGAGCGGCTGCGTTGACAGTAGCTCGTCGAATTCGTAATTGAATGCATCCGTGGCCATGTCACCTTGCGGTTGAAATGGAGATAGGGTCATCTCCAATTCTGCCCGCCGCTTACGAAGCGCTGCTGTACGCTCCAGCATGGCCAGGCAATTGAGGATGTGCTGGGTTTCCATCTCACGAATTTGCAAGACGTCGCCTTCGCGGGTGGTCCATGTCTTGACTTTCACGTTTCCCCTTTGGTAATTGCCGACGCGGGTCTCGACCCCGTGAGTCGCGCCGGCACGAATGAATATAACGGATCGCCGGCAATATGGGAACCGTCGGAAATTCAGATCCGGGGTTCCCCAATCCAATAGTTCGCGCGAATCAATGCGGCGGGATCCTGTTCGCGACCGTCCATCATCGCCTGGCAGATTTGCCGTACTCCGCATGACGGGCAGTTGAATGGCGACGGGTTCGGGTAGGCGCGCTCCGGCTCGCTCGCAACCATGTTCATGTCCAGGAACTCGTAGTACAGGTTGCGCTCAAATTCGTCGATCTGACCTCGAGTTCGGAAGACGCCTTCCGATACGAAGAAGTCGCCGTCGCCGGTTGCCTGGAAGTATGCGAGCACCTCGGAGTATTCGTTGATCGCCAGGCCATGTTCTTTGATCGCTTCCATGTACAACGAGTACGTCGTGGATTGCGACCGGTCGATCGACAGCTTGCCACTCTTCAGCAGCTTGGGCTGGGTGGCGATCTTCTTGATCAGGACGTTGTAGACCTGGCCGCGAGGCCATTTGCCGGTCTTGCGCCACCACACATACGCCAGCGCAGTGAGCTGGTCGTCAAGGTCCAATTGCGCGGAGCTGGGCTTCTGGCTCGCCGTCTTGTGGTCGATGATCCAGATATCCCCATTCGGTTTCTCGACCACGAGATCGTACCGGCAGCTGATCGTTCCGCGACGGAGAGGTTTGCCGTCGGGGCCGAGGATCGGAACCGTGTGCCGAAGCTCAACGAGGATGACCTTGCCGAGGCCACTTTTCCTGTCGCGCTTGAAGTAGGCCGGCAGCATCTGCCCGCCCAATTCCCAGGCGTCGTTGTATTCTTGGGCGTAGGTATCGAACAGGCCGCCCAGCTCTTCGCGCGCGACAGCGACGATGCGCTTCCAGCCGTCGGCAAATGCGCTCAGGCCGGCTTCCTGGCATTCCGCCCAGGGTCGCTTTGCTTGGATCCCCTTGTAATACGCTTCCAGGCCGGCGTGGACAATCTCGCCGAACCAGAAATTCGAGTCGCCTCCAGCTCGCTTCAGCCGGTGCACGACGCTCAGGAACCACTGGCGTCGGCATCGTCGGAAGCTTGCGCGCTCGGTGGCCGTTGTGCCTTCAATGAGGATCGGTGACCAAGGCTCTTCGCCGGTCGCGCGGTTTAGAGGCATTCGAGCAATTCCTCCGGACCGTGGACAATCATGATCGGTAGCCCCTGCTCGCTGTTGATCGCCCAGGCATCCAGCCAGGGGTTGAGATCTTCGATCCCCAATTGCCTGGCAAAACCGATGAGGTTCTCACGATTGGTGATAAAGCCGTACGTGCAGGGCGGCATCTCCGGATCGATCGAATGCATCAGCCGCGCATCAACCGTGGCTTTGGCATCTCGTTCTTCTTCGGTTGCACCGAAGTCAATGGTGACGATCATGTTTGATCTCCCCGAACATTCAACCACCACCTCGCAATTCCTACGGCGTCTCGTTGGTGTTGAGTTACCGGAGCATCGTCCCACCGGTCGAACCGTGGCGCCGTCAGAACGCCCCGAGACGTCTTCCAGGTTGACGGGTTTACATATCTCACCTGGAATAATCCAGTGGCGGTGGTGAGCTTCTGGCGCACGGCTTCAAGCCGGCGGCTGCGATCGCCTGGCGAGCCTGGCGGCATCTCCTCGACAATCACCTCGGCGATGTTGTACTCACGAGCCAGGCGATCAACCATGTCGCGGAGGAAATTCTTCTCGAGTACCGTTTCCTCGAGCAGGTTTCCACATTGCACGATCATCCCGTCGTAATCGAGTACGGCCCAGCCGGTGGTCAGGCCGGGATCGAACGTGAGCACGTATCTCATATTGGATCTGCCAACTTGGCACCTTCTGGCAGTTCGTTGGCTTCAACCTGTTGCACTGCCTCCAGGATCGGTACGAGGTGAGCATCGAATTCCGTATGTGAAAGGGCTTCGTGGGCGTTCCAACCAGCCGCAAATGCAACGAGATCCGGATTAGTGCCTTCATCATTAGACCATTTGTAAAAGGCACGTCGCCAGGGTTCAGTCATGCATTTCTCCCCAATCCGGCGAGTAGCGTTGACAGCTCAGCATTGGTCATGCGGCTGGCATCCTTCATCTTCCGCGTCAAGTTCCTCTCGACCAGGTCATCGACGGTGCCTGGCGCACGGATGGTGAGCACAAGCGGCGAATGCTTCAGGCCGATCCGGCGAACGCGGTGGAGCGACTGGAAGTAATCGTCCGCGTTCCATGTCTTGTCAACGTACACCATCGATTGCGTGTTGGTGAACGTATGGCCGAACTTGCCCACACCCAGGCTGAGCACGAGAACATCGACGTTGCCGGCCTTGTATTCCTCGAGCAATTCATCCTTGCGCTTGACCGTCTGCGTGCCGTGAACCCAAGCCGTCGACGGGCCGAGAGCTGCGATCCGCTCGGCAAGTTCCTCCGCGCCGTCGAGCCAGTGCGTCCAGATAATCGCCGGCGTCTCGAGGTACCCCGACTCGAGCAGCTCGAGAACAGCGTTGTGCTTCGACGAGTCATCCGCCCAGGACGCAATCTGCTGGAGTCGGATAAGCCTGGCTGCCTTGTTGCCTGCGCTCATCTCCCCGCCGGCGAGTTCCGACCGGAAGTCAGTGAGCATCTGGTCGTACGCACGTGCCTGGCGTGGAGCGAGTTCGACGTCGAGAACCTCGAATAGATACTCGGGCAGCTCGAGCACATCCTCCTGCTGGACGGTGAACGCCAGATCCGACGAGTCTCGCAAGGCGTTGCGAGTAGCGCGGGTTCCCGTCACCGATTCGCCCCACGCCGTCGGCCGCGTGTAGCAATAGCGGCGAGCGAACCGCCAATAAGAGCTGAATGCTTTCGGCCAGATAATGTGGAGCTGGCCCCATAGGTCGTCGGCGTAGCGCGTCGTGGGATTGCCGGTCAACTCCCACACCAATCGCGCCTGGCTGCGAAGCTTGAATGCCGCCTTGTGGCGTTTCGCATTTCGCGACTTGACGAGCACGGACTCATCGAGAATCAGAACGTCAAACCGCAATCCCTTGAACTGGTTTGGCTTGCGCCATAGCTCGTCGTATGAGACGACGGTCCACGATGTTGAACGGCCGTCGGACCAAGTGTCGATCTCGCGGAACCAATTGAATCGAAGCGAGGACGGCGCGACCACAAGAACGTTCGCCTTGAGAACGTCGGCCGCGAGAATCGCAACGATGGTCTTCCCCAAGCCTGGCGACATCACGGCGAGCTGGCCGTGTGGCCGGCTGACGAGCCGCGTGATCGGATCTACCTGGTGAGCGAACAGATCCTGGCGGTTGGGATGGTCCCACTCAACGTCCCGTGGGGCCGGTAGGGCGACCGTGGCGGCTTCCTCGCCTACAAGTAGCTCTGCAATCCACCGGACAATCCACGAGGCGGCCGGGAGAATCCACCGGCCGTCGTGGCGACGCCTGGCGCCAAGCTCCTCCAGCTCCGGAGAATCCTCGACGGAGAGAATCAGCTCCTCGCCGTCAATTAGAACTTGATCAGCCACTGGACCATCTGCTTCTCGAATTCCGTCAGGTTGTCGAGGTAGTGTTCCTCGCCCAGCAAAATTCGCCTGGCGCGACTCGCGGTCTCCGAGATATCCCCTGACCCGCCCCATACCGGCGAGTCCATCACCGTCGGGTTCCAGCCTTCCACGGAGCCAGATCGGTAAACCTCCTGGGCCTTGACCGAATGGCGATCGTAGAGGTGCATGCTGCCGGCCGTGTGCGTATAGGGTCCAGCCGGAATACCGAGGTGCTGGGCGATCGCGGCCTGGAGCATTGCGAATTGCATCAGGTCATACGGCAATCCAAGCCAGACGTCATTGGATCGCATCGCGACCCACATCTCGAGACGTTGCCGGCGAACCTTGAACTGGATTGTAAGCGTGCACGGCACGTCGACTTCTTCGGGCCGGCCCAGGTCCGTCTTCGAGTTGTAGAGTGAGATCACCGCCTGGCGACTGTCCGGTTTCACGGCGAGCATCGTTGCGATCTGTCCAATGGAGCCGGCCGCGCGTGGACCGTAGGCTCCCCAGAAAATCGAGTGCCGGACGAAGGGGCGGAAGGCGGCCACGCGATCGATGAAGGTCTCGGCGATGCTGACCTGGCCAACGAGGCTCAAACCCTCGAGCGCTCCGATCACGTGGCGAAATTCACGGCCGGGCACGTCGAGGATGATCGACTGCGGCATTTCGATCTCGACAGCGAATACGCCAGGGTACTCGAGCGCCGGCCCCTTCGTCGGCGCAATCGAGATCCCGTCTTGAATGACCGCGGTCAGAGCGTCGTACCAACCAGAGCTGAGCGTAGGGGTCATTTCCGATCCTCGTGCGTAGGCGGTTGCCAACGAGCGGCATCTCGGTAGAGTTCACCACCTTGGCGAATTTGGTTGGCTTCGCGCATACGGCTAAGGCGAACGGCCGCTATCTCGTCAGGAGTGAGAGGTCGCGTGTATCGCAAATTGCGGTTTGCCCATGCCTGGCGCAGCTCAGCGCGGTTCACAGGCCGACGAGATTGCGCCCGTCGAGTGACGCCGGCACACCGGCTTGAGCAAGTGTCAGGCGCAGACGATCCAGGCCACGGCCGATGACAAGGGCTTCGCGAGCAAATGCGATTAGCTCCGTGCGCGCCGCCTCGATTGCCTGGCGAGCATGCGGGCCAAGAACTTCGTACTGATCCTCGAGCTGAAGCCATCGGAGATAGCAATAGTTGACGAGGTCTACGGTCTCGTTGACGGCCTCGTACAGGTGGTCGTGCGAGCGCCAGGAGTCGGGGCCATATTTGGCGTCGCCGGCGATCAGCTTCTCATGGCCACGAGTGCGCTCGTACGAATGAACTAGGCCGTCACCCTCGACAAGCGTGAGGAAATACAGCAGGCCGGCGTTCTTATCCATCAGACGTCGAGTCTCCGCAGGTCGATGTCAAACAGCCTGGCTGCGAGCTGCACGCTGGCCGGCCGCCAACGCGTGGACGGGACGGTGCCGTACACGATCGTGTGAACTCCCTGGGCGGCAGCGAACCTCAGGCAGTCGAGGCACGGATGGTAGCTGGTGGCGAGTATCTTCCCCTCACGCGGCCGCACAAACCGAAGAGCGTTGGTCTCGGCATGCACCACGACGTCGCGAACCAATTGCCGGTTGGCCCACATGCCTGGCTCCAGGTCCACACCGGTTGGCGGGCCGTTGTATCCGAGGCCCAGGACCACACCGTCGCGACCGAGCACGCATGCTCCTACCTGGCGATGTGGATCCTCGGAACGAAGCCTCGCTGCCCAGGCGAGTGTAAGCGCGTACTCCTCGAGCGTTGGCTTGGTAGCCATACTTGATCCCCTTCGGTAGAACGGACTCGCCGGCCGGGTCGTTGGGAAGCGGGCGTGAGAGGTTTGGTAGCGAACCGAACGTCAGGCCTGGACAACGCAACGTGGGATCCGGTCGGCGAGCCTGGCGAGTTCGGACACATGGAACCCGCCGGGAATGAATATAGGGCGTCCCCTCCGAAAAGGGAACGCCCCAAAATTTGGACGACGCCTGGCGAGTGTCAGGCCGGCGCGGCCTCGGTCTCCTCCGTCTCGTCGTCGTCCGTCTCGTCGCCGTCATCCGTGGTCTCGGCCGCAACGGCCTCGCGGATGCGAGCGACCGCGTCGGCGGCCGTGATCACGCTGTTGTTGAACTGATCGAGGGCTTCGCTCACATTGCCCAAGATCTCGTCGTCGTTCATCCGATCCCCTTAGCCTGGTTCCCCACCGGTAAATCCCGGCACAAGATGAATATAGGGCATCCCCTTCGGAAAGGGAATGCCCTATTTTCCAGACGCCCCACGGGCGTCCAGGATCCACCACGTCGGCCGACGGGCTCCCAAGTTGGCCAAGACCCAAGGGGATAGGTCTTGGCCGGCCTGGGAGCCCGTAGGCTCCCGTGGTCAGTCGGCGCTCTGGCCGGCCCCGTCTGCACCCGGCGCGCCATTCGCACCAACAGGCGTGGTTCCACCGACGTCGGCAGGCTTGCGGCGCGGGGCCTTGCTCGCCGGATCGGCGGCAGGCTTGCCGTTGCCGTTGGCCTTCGCTGCCTTGGCTGCGGCATCGGCCTTCGCCTTGGCTGCGGCTGCGTCCGCCTTCTCCTTCGCGGCCTTCGCCTTCGCGGCGATCGACGCGGCGGACTCGTGGGTCTTGGCGTACTTCACCAGGGCCGTCTCGTACTTGACGAACAGCGGCCGGCTCGAACCCTTCGAGTGGGTGAGTTCCGTGACGCGCGAGAGCGTCGGCGGCTCACCAGGCTTGGCGCCGACCACGTCGATCAGCGCGTCTGCGACCTGCTTGTTGGACAGGCCAAGGCGATCGCGGACGGCTGCGAATTCCTCAGGCTCGACGTGCTCGAGCTTGACACGCGGCCCTTTCGCGACCTTCTCCTTCGGGGCGGCCTTCCGCTTGGCCACGACTTCCTTCTGCTCGGCCGTCGCCTCGGCGCTCGTGCGCTGCCTGGCCAGCTCGGCCCGCAGCCCTTCAAGCGCCTCGTCTGCCGAGACTTGCAACTGGTTGGCCAGCTGCTTGACCGCGACCTCTTCGGTGACGGTGCCGGCGATGACGGCCTTCGCGGTTGCCTGGTAGATCTTTGCCACGTCTGACTCCTTGAGAGTGATTTCGCCACGGGCTTCGCTATCTGTGAAGAAGCGGCCATTTGCGCCGTGGTCCATGTGTCCGCACCACCACGCTGCGATGGTGCCTGGTTCCCAGGTTTTGAGATACCCGTGCTTGAGGTTTATCGGGCAGAGTGGGTTCCCTCTCATTTGCTTCCCCTTAGGCCGGTGGTCGGCCGGCTGACGATGAATATACCCTGGGCGATCGGGTTTGTACACCCCCTATTTTCGTTCTCACGGGTAGGCCGTGATACGTCGTGTTGAGACGGATCGTCGTCGCGTCCACACTTGGTCATGACGCCTCCGCTTGCCTGGTCGCGATGACTTCGACGTTCTCTCCATGGAGATACAGCCACCGCTCGAATTGCGCCTGATTTCGACAGACGATGCGCTTGTGCCTGGGCGGGTCATATCGCAGGTCGCGATACGCGATTTCGATCCGCTCGTCGGCCTGGCGCGGTGTGGCCGCGCCTGGCTGGTTTACCGGCTGCTCGTTGATATACCACCTCACATGATCTTCAAGACCGCGAGCAAATTCGCGGGCATCAGCCTGCTCAGCGAAGACGGCGACGTTGGTGTCGCCATCCTCGCTGAAGACCACGACGTGGACGTTCATCGCCCGCTGCCAATTCGCCGAAGGCCGGCCCCGACTTGTGGGGATCCGATATCCGCACGGTTGCCGGCAATGTGGCCGGCCGCGGCACCTCGTGCGTCGTAGCGGGAATGCTTGCCCCGGCCGAGGTGTGGGAAGAAGCCGCCCAATGCGTTGTCAACCTCGGCGTCTCGCATGACGATCAGCGCCGTGGAGGATTGCGGCATGGCCAGCTTGTTCTCGTTGAACCGCTGCCCAACTCGCTGGCCGAACCCCACGAGGAAACCCGTGAGGAATTTGCTCTTGCCGGCCGAGCCTCGCCCGTAGGTCGCGACGAATGCCTGATGGCCGAAATGCGCGCCCTGGATGAGGAGGCTCACGTAGAGCATCTTCACCACCTCAATGTCGGACTTGAACCCTACGAGGGCGCACCACTGCGACGCGACGCCGGAATTGCCAGGCCGATGGAGGTTTGAGTTCCGGCGGTTTTGATACTGGATCATCCGCACGTGGTTGGCTCGCGCGATCATGTTCAACAGCATCTTCTTGCCGACGGCGTTCGAGTCGCTCGTCGAGAACATGTATTCGACCATGATGGGGGCTTCACTCGCCCGCTTCTCCGCGCTCGCCTGACGGAGCATCTGCTCGTCAATCGCGTGGTTCAGCATCAACTCGCGAGCCTTGCTGAAGAATGCTTCAGACTCGTGCTCGTTGTCCGTGCTCTCAGCCTTCGCGAGAAGCGCCTGGACCTTGCGCAGCATGTCTTCGGAGGTGCTCATTTGATATTTCCCCTTGAGGTGTGGTGGCCGGCGTGGTAATTCGCCGGCCGTGGGTTCCGCTTAGAAAGGCCAGCCGTACTCGCCCTTGACCTGACGATGGGTTCCGCAGAGGAGTGACTGCCGCACGTTCTTCTGATTGTCGGTCCAGGTTCGCACGAACTTGGCTCGCTTGCCGCAGGCATGTCCGCGGCTGTCGAAGTATGAGCGCTCGAAGACGCGAGCCTCGCACATCGCGGTGTCACTCGTAACCGCGACGTCAGCGTCGAGAATGGCCTGACGCTTGAGGGTTTCCTCGAGTGCGCGGTTTCGCTGCCATTCAGCGGTCTTCGCGACGCTCGTCTGCCAGGCGATGGTCTGCTTGGCGTCGGCGAGAATGTCGGCCGGCACGGTGTATGTGTGGCTCGCATCCAATTCAACGAGCAGGCGAGCCATTTTCAGCTTGCCGTAGTCAGGTCCGTTGGTCACGGTGGTTCCCCTTGCTTGCCCGCCCAGGTGGGCGGTAGAAGATGATTATA
>Ga0184628_10001237_pt1 | contig 12683 bp, 7 predicted proteins | sample PLM4_5_b1_FD_133149 | JGI IMG/M metagenome (GOLD analysis project Ga0184628, IMG submission 133149) | Groundwater sediment microbial communities from an aquifer in East River, Colorado, USA - PLM4_5_b1 | ecosystem: Environmental > Terrestrial > Soil > Riparian zone | place: USA: East River...
AATTAATGTGGCGGCGGATTTCCCGTCATCACGAAAGGCCTTTCCATCGAGGAACACTTCGGCGTCGAATTTACCGGGACCCCAACTGGTAAGAACCTTGCGGAGTGTGGCGTCATTCACTCCCAGCAAGCTGGTCACGGCAGTCAGATCGGGTGCCAGCGCAACAATCGCACCAACGTTAAGATCCCGATTTGCCCATCCGTCCAGGCGGCGGCCAATTCCGGGAGCGAAGGAATCATCCACTGTCGAATGACACAACGCGCACTGAATCCCCATCGAGGTTATCCCGCCCTGCTGATCGAAAATACCTGTCACGCCTACAACCGCGTTCAACCGCAGCAAAGCTAGCGTACTTGCGGGGTCATTCAGATTAACCTTTCCACTTCGGATGGCCTCCAAAACGTTGGGTGGCAATGCTTCTGAATCAACTTTCAAACCGACCGCCAGGGCCGTGCGTGGGCTGACGCCAGGACCGACTCCGCCCAGTTTGGAGCCCGCAATCGCTTGATGAAGCTTCAAAGCGTCACCCCAGAAAGCTTCGTCTCCGAATGTGTCAAATCGAAACGTCTTTTGTCCCTGCTCCATGAACTCTCGTGCATTCCTTTGGATGACATCATCAAAATCACGATCCCCCGGACCGGTATTCCGGCTCTGGCTCATGATTACGAACGGCAATCCACAGATGCTCGCGATTGCCGCAACTAGAAACATTCTCGACATGCCTTTCACATTTTTCATGATTCTTCCTCCACCAATACACAGAGTGGCGGGACCTGGTTCCGTTACAGTTATTCGGAGAGTGAAACATTTCGATTCCCTGTAACCTTCTTGAAGCTTGCGGCCCAGCATTGATGGAGGCTTTGATGGTGGGGAATCGAATTGGCGTCGAGTCTGCGAATATGGGGCTCAGCGACGAGGAGGGCGCGCTGTGAAAGTCTCACGGGGCGCTGCAACAGGAGGTTCTCGCCATACCGGGACAAACTGTCCCGGTATGGCGAATGTCATTGAATCACGCGGGCATCGCCTCAATAACATTGAGCAAGGATTTCGTGAGCACGATCTTCGTGAGCCGCCAGCCGGATTTTTCGAGCAGGCGGCTGAATTCCTCATCTGTGCGTTCGCGGCCGCCCGGCAGCGCCATCATTTCGATGTCGAACCACTTGCCCGGATGGGGTGTGGCATCAGCCGGTAGAACCGTTTCCAGGATAAGCACCTTGACGTTTGGCGACGACGACGCGCGCAGGATGTTCTTCAGAATCACAAGGCACCGTTCATCGTCCCAGTCGTGGATGATGTTCTTCATGATGTAGGCGTCGCCTCCCGAAGGAACCGATTCGAAGAAGCTGCCGGCAACAACCTGAGTACGGTCCGCTACACCACTTCGCTCCAGCAAAACGGGCGCGCCGTCGACGACATGACCGAGATCGTAAAGGATGCCTTTCATCTGCTTGTGCTTCTGCAGGATGCTCGCCAGCACGGAACCGTGACCGCCGCCCACGTCGACCAGCGTGCCAATGCCGGAGAAATCGTAAGCTTCCAGCAGCGGCGGGATTACCACCTGTGTACCGTTCACCATGGCATCGTTGAACACTTCCGACTCCTCGGGGTTCTCAGCCAGGTATTCAAACAGCGGTTTTCCGAGGGTTGGCCCCGCAGTAGTTTCGCCGGTCTTCACTGAGTGCATGAGGTTGGAGTAGCACCGGAAGTGCAATGGATCGGTCAAAAAAGCGGCGATTGCGCGCAGAGACTGGGGATGATCGGAACGCAGCATGTCCGATGCCGGAGTCTGCGCGAACTGACGAGATCCAATATCGCTGAAGACGCCGACTGTGGATAGCGCGCGCAGCACGCGGTAGAGTGCGTCTTCGTTGGTGTTCGTCGCCTTCGCCAGAACAGCGGCGCTCCTGGCCCCATTGGCCAGCTGATCGGCTATCCCGAGCTTCGCGACGATATTGATGCATATCGCGGGCATGTAGCCGATCGTCAACTGCAACATATGCTCGACCACAGACGGAGCATTCGGATTACTTTCGTTTGAGGACATTTCTCTCCTGTCTATCTTCTTATGGATTTATTTTCGGTGAGGCCTGGGAATCGAAAAATTTGACCGGCCCGGCCAGGCTACTGCCGCGAGAGTCGATGCGAACTCGCGTCTTTCGAGAGGCTCGTTTGGGAAAGCGTCCGTGGATCCCACAATCATCGTTCTAATTCAGCGTCGTGATGTATGTGTCAATCCCGTCACTGACAAGCTGCCTCTCAATCTTCCTGGCTGTTTGCATATCCGGGAAACGTCCCACGCGGACGCGATAGGGTGTCTTGCCTGAAGTCACTTTTTCAACGAAAACCAGTTCGTACTTCTTCGCAAGCTGGGACCGCAGCGACTCCGCCGCCTCCAACTTGTCAAATGCGCCAACCTGTACCGTATACTTGCCGCCGGTTCCCTCCATCTCAGGTAGATTTGCAACCGCAACCGCTGATGAGCTGGGAACTATGGACGGAGGAGTGATGACCGGTTGCATGACTGCGATGGCCGTTGTGCTCGACTTCGGTGGCGTGCTCGCAACCGCGGGCGGCGAAGTAACGACAGGATTGTTGTTGCTTGCCGCGGAAGCACTGGAAACTGGAAGTGGGCTGGTAATCACAGGCGGAGGGTTGATGACTGGAGACGAAATGACGACCGGGGGCGGAGTGACTAATCCCAGGGGACTTGCCGCCGGAGGAGTAAACGACGTTACGGGCGGACTGACAACGGCAGGTTTGCTGACGATGACCGGCGCATCGACGGCCGGATCAATCAGCATTCCCACGATCCGCGGTGTCAGCAGAATTGCAATTTCAGGTCGATCCTTCAACTCCCGTGCCTTCGGATAGAGATAGTTCAGAATCGGGTTATCTGGAAGCATCGGCATATCCGGGAGAGTCATTCTTTCTGCCGCAGATATGAACCCGCCCAAAACAATGCTTTCGCCTTCGTGAATCCGCGTATCGAATCGAGTGAATGGATTCTCAAAGGCAACAATCGGCCCCCCGTCCCCTTCAGGACTGCGGCGAATCCGCACTTGAGAAGCCGTTGCCAGCAAAATGTCCCGATTCTGAAAAACATACGGACTCACGTCGATCCCAATTCCAGCATCAAAGTAAGTCTGAGCGCCGGCGGAACTGCTCGATGTGACCGATATGCGGGAATCCAGCCGAACCTGAGTCGAGGTCCCGCTTGGCGCCGGCAGTTCGATCCGGTGCACGACCCGGGACCGGGGACCCGCAGCCAGAGATTCCGTCAGCGCTTTGGATAACGGCTTCGCGAAACCTGGCTTGGCTATCGTGGCTCCCAGGGCTTCCAAATCCATCCGCGAGAGTTCCAGAACCCGGACTTCGACAATGACGGACGTCTGCGCAAACGCCGTAGACTTCAAGGCAAGGATCAATGCAAGCAGAGTCACGACGCTTACAAATTGTCGAACCAAATTCGTCATAGCTTCTTATACACAAGGAGTGCCGAAGACGGAAGCGCGAGACTCCCTAATCATAAGGTATATGTCCGATTTGGCGACTTAATTCTCGTCATATCCGCGAACATATACTCACACCTTCTTATTATCCCAGGGATTGCCGCGGCTGGTCCCTTGCATCTCATCCCTGCGGCGGTAAAATGCAGATGCACTGTCGTTCACAGGCGGAGGGTTTATGGAAACCGAAGTCACCAGGAAGCTGTTCACGGCTGACGAGTACTATCGTATGGGAGAAGCCGGCATTTTCGGCGAAGGCGCTCGTCTGGAGCTCATCGAAGGTGAGATCATCGAAATGAGCCCCGTTGGCAACAGGCACATCGGATGCGTCAATCGTGCCAACGCACTTTTTGCGGTCAGATTAGCAACCAGGGCCGTACTCAGCGTTCAGAATCCCATCCTTTTAAGCAGCGACACCGAGCCGCAACCGGACATTGTACTGGCCAGACCGCGCGAAGACTACTATGGCGGAAAGCGCATCTCACCGGCAGATACCTTCCTGGTTCTGGAAGTTTCGGATACGACACTCCGTTACGATCGCAAGCGAAAGATGCCGCTTTATGCCAAATGGGGCGTACCTGAACTCTGGATTGAGAATCTTGAAAGTGACGTGATCCTCGTCTTTCGGGATCCCACTCCGACAGGGTATGCGAACACTCTCACTCTTCACCGTGGTGAGTCGATCGCGGTCGCCGCATTTCCGGATGTCGCCTTCACCGTCGACGAACTGCTCGGTTGAACAAGCCGGCGCGTTACACTGGTTTGACGTAAACCTCAACCTCCACCGCCTGCCCGCCGCCTCCAAGCGTCACACCTTTCACAGGCGTTACATCGCCATAGTCGCGCCCCCAGGCCAGAGTCACGTGGCCATCCGTTGGCATCACATCATTAGTCGGATCGAAGTGGACCCAGCCGGCTCCCGGTACAAACACCGATACCCACGCATGAGAAGCCTGCGCACCCTGCACTTTCGGTCCGCTGCGGACATAACCGCTCACATACCGCGCCGCAAGACGCAGCGACCGAAGCGCTCCGATCATGACATGAGCAAAGTCCTGGCATACTCCGTGGCGTTTCCGCAGGACATCGGCCAGAGGAATATCGATCGAAGTGGCCTTGGGATCGTACTTAAACTCGGTATGGATGCGGTGTGAAAGCTCCTTCGCCGACTCCAACAACGGACGTCCCGGCGTAAAAGTTCCGCGCGCAAATGCCACCATCTCCTCCACGGCCGGAACGTATGGAGACGGATAGAGAAATTCCGAAGCCTCCAGCGTGGAGTCGTCCTCCATGTCGGCGATGGAATCTCGAGCGTCTTCCCACGAAGTTGATGAAGCAATCTCATCCCCTCTTGCACTCACTTCCACCAGACTCTTCGCGGTTGCCGTGAGTTTGTAGTGAACGTCGATCACGGCGAATGTCGAGACATCGTTGCCAAAGTAGTCCTTCCGATGCCGGAGAAATGCCGGGGCGGGCTCCACCTGAATACCGGCCTGACGAACCTGCTGAAGGGGCAACTGACGAGGGGTCAGATGAACTTCATTCAGGCAACGCGAAACCGGAGACTCATAGCTGAAACGCGTGGTGTGCGTTACTTCATATTGCATGCGTTTTCACCATGACACAGTCATTCGCGATGCGGTGAGATGGCTGAGGTAGCTCGACGTCAAGGCGTCGGAAATCTCATAGAGCGTCACCTTCAGTTCCCCAACCAGTTCATCAAGCGCGGCAAAACGGCCGGATGCGTCTCTATGCGAAATATCCGCCATGCGAATATCGCGTACGACCGCAAGCGCCTTCACCGCGAGTGCACGTTCGACGCCGTCGTAACTTCGATCATGCAATTCCTGAAGCCGGGTCACCTGATGCAGGAGCGTCGCCAGCTGGAATGCAACGGATCGCGGATTCGATTCGTCGGTGAGCAGAACCTCCAGAACCAGTTCCGTCTGCAGCACCGTGGGATACCGCGAACGGTACGTTATGGAACTATCGGCAATCTGCAGCAGGAGCTGCAGATAAGGTTCCAGTTCCGTCGATGCGGCGCCGAGGCCAGAACCCAGCATCTCTGCCGACTGAAGCGCGCGCTCCAGACGACGCCCAATCTCCAGGAAACGCCAGCCGAATCCTCGCGTTGTACTCTCCATGAGCAAGCCGGAAAACGCCGAGAGTGTGACGATGACACCATCCAGCAAGTCCATCCCCGCCAGATATCGCTGATCTGCGCTCGAGGGAACAAAAGCGGAAAACTGCGATTCGACTTGCTGCAACACGCGCCAGGTGTCCAGCGACAACCGTTCCTTCAGATGCCATGCCGTCCGGCGCATTTCCTTCAGATTCCATCGAAGAGTGGATGTCTGCGAAGGATCGAAAACCATTTCGGTCAACCAGCGCTGCACCTGCCACCGCTGTTCGCCAAGGGACGCCGTCATCGTTTCCGGCGGAAGGAATCCCATTCCTGCCAGCAGGCGTGTTGCTGTCTGCAGAGAAATGGCATGACCGTAGTCTTCCTCTCCAGACAACGACGGCAGTAGCGCCCGCACGAACCGCACCCGTTCTTCGACGCGTTCGGCGTAGCGGCCCAGCCAGAGAAGATTTTCGGCAACGCGGCTTGGCAGATCGCGCTTGCCAGCGTTGGCTCCCATTGGTAGAGACAGCTGCCTTCGCGACAACGGTGGTTCCTCTGTGTTCCCCAGGACCCACGTATCCTTGCTCTCGCCTCCCAGCTGCATTGACACCACCAGCGAGGAGTCCTGTGTCGAAACCCGAGTCAGCCCTCCGGGCATCACGCTGTAGGAATTCCCATTCCATACCGCATAAGCACGAAGCATCACATGTCTTGGTGAGAAGCCGGAATCCGTACGAACCGGCGCCGTCGAGAGAGCCACACGTTCCTGCGCGACAAATTCTTCGGGCCGGCCCTCGATTCTGCGGGCAAGATCTTCCAGTTTTTCTGCATCCATCGTCTCTGGAAACTCCGGATGACGTCCGGGCTGTGGGAACGTGGCCTTCACCACAAGATCCTTCAAATGCTCCAACACGAAACGACGCGGCTTCTCCTGACCGCACCACCATGTGGCTACCGAAGGCATCTTCAGCTCTTCGCCCAGCAACTGCCGGCAAAGACTCGGAAGGAACGCCATGTGTGCGGCAGTCTCCACCAGTCCGCTCCCCAGCGCATTGTCGATCACCACGGATCCGCTGCGGACCGCATCCATCAGTCCAGCGACTCCCAGAAGTGAATCCCCGCGCAGCTCCAGTGGATCGCAGTAATTGTCGTCCATCCGCCGCAGAATCAAATCGACGGGCTTCAGTCCGCCCAGAGTCTTCAAATACACACGGCGATCCAGAACGGTAAGATCGGCGCCTTCGACAAGAGCGAATCCCCAAAGCCCCGCAAGAAACGAATGTTCGAAGTACGTCTCATTGTGCGGCCCCGATGTGAGCAGAACCACTGTTGGATTTGGCCGTTGCGTCGACGCCAGTGCCAGCAGCGTTTCGCGCTTGATATCGAAGAAACGCGCCAATTGCCGCACGTGACGTTGATTGAACGCTCCGGGTAATGTGCGGGCACTGACGAGGCGATTCTGCAGCGTGTAGCCCATGCCGGACGGCGCCTGCGTGCGATCTGCGACCACCCACCAGCTTCCATCCGGAGACCGCGCAATATCCACGGCGTAGCTGTGCAGATGCACGCCACCTGGAGGCTTGATTCCAAAACATGGGCGAAGAAAGTGCGGATTTGCGTAGACAAGAGCCGCGGGCAACCGGCGTTCATGAAGCAGCTTCTGTTGTCCGTAGAGATCCGCAAGAATCGCATTGAGAAGCTTTGCGCGCTGTCCGACCGCCAGTTCGATTCCAGCCCACTCGTGTTCACTGATAACGAGCGGGATCGGATCCATGGGCCAGGAGTGTTCGATGCCCTCCGGACGATTCGCCACATTGTAGGTTATGCCCTGCGACTGAATCAGCTGCCTGCCACTCTGCCATCGCCGGCTGAGCTGCTGCAAACCCATTCTCCCGACCTCAACGAAGAGCTCCCTCCAATGCCGGCGAGGATACCCTGAAGGAAGCAGTGCTTCGTCCCAGTAGCCATCTGCAGGCGTGTAATGCCACGGGCTTTTTTCCGATCCAGCTGAGGCAATCAGGGTGTCTTCTGGCAAACGGCTACCTCCGCAAATCCAGAGTTGCGGGAAATTCAGGATTGACTTCCAGCGCGGGCACAATCACTTTGCCAGCCGTGTGGCCAAACGCGAAGAAACGTGCCGCGCGGCGGGCCTCGGCCTCATTGGAATTGACGGGGAATGAGTCGTAGTGGCGACCTCCGGGGTGAGCAACGTGATACATGCACCCACCCATCGAGCGCTGGTTTCCAATATCCACGACATCGAAGACCAGTGGAGTGTGAACCGGAATTGTCGGATGCAGACAATGCGGAGGCTGCCATGCGCGATATCGCACTCCACATACAAACTCTCCCGAAACGCCGGTGAATTGTAACGGAAGACGAAGGCCGTTGCACGTCACGGCATAGCGTTCATTGACTAGGCCGGACACGCGCACCTGCATGCGCTCCACAGAGGAATCGACATATCGCGCGGTACCGCCACCCCCGGGTTCCTCTCCAAGAACATACCAGGGCTCGATGGCCTGGCGCAGTTCCACTCCAACGCCTTCGTAACAGACTCGTCCGTAGACAGGGAAACGAAACTCAACATGGGGGTCAAACCAGGCCAGGTCCAAGCTGTAGCCATCGCGCTGCAGGTCTTCAATGATCGTGGAGAAATCCTGCTCGACGAAATATGGAAGCAGAAAAAGATCGTGAAGACGTGTTCCCCACCGAATGGGCCTTTCGTTGTACGGGTTTCGCCAGAACCGCGCGACCATCGCCCGAACCAGCAATTGCTGCGCAAGACTCATGCGGGCATGCGGAGGCATTTCAAAAGCGCGAAGTTCAACCAGACCCAGCCGGCCGGTTGAGCTGTCCGGCGAATATAATTTGTCGATGCAGATTTCGGTACGATGTGTGTTGCCAGTGACATCGACAAGCAGATGGCGGAAAATTCGATCCACCAGCCAGGGCGGAATGGAAGGAGGACAGTTTCCGGCCAGCTGCTGGTCCAGTGTACGGAAGGCAAGTTCCAGTTCATACACCGCGTCGGCCCGCGTTTCATCCACACGAGGCGCCTGACTCGTGGGCCCGATAAACACTCCTGAAAAGAGATACGACAACGACGGGTGATTCACCCAGTATCCAATCAGACTTTTCAAAAGGTCGGGACGACGGAGAAACGGACTATCCGCCGGCGTCGGCCCGCCAATGACAATGTGATTTCCACCGCCGGTTCCAGTATGACGGCCATCGAGCATGAATTTCTCTGTCCCAAGACGCGAGCAATGCGCAAGTCCGTAAAGGGCCGTCGTGTTCTCGACCAGTTCGCGCCAATCGGCGGCGGGCTGAACGTTTACTTCAATGACTCCGGGATCGGGCGTCACCTTGATACTCCGCAAACGATGGTCCGCAGGAGGCGGATACCCTTCGACAACAACCGGCATCTTCAATTCCGCAGCAGTCTCTTCAACGGCTGTAAGCAGTTCAAGATAATCCTCTGTCTCAGATACCGGTGGAAAGAATACGCACAAGCGGCCGTCGCGTGGTTCGACGATCAACGCCGTTCGTACGACATTTCCTGCAGGCGGCGACAACGGTGCCGCGATGGTTTCCAGCTTGCGTTGTCTTGGTGTAAAAACCGGCAGCGGACCGGTCTGCGCCATCGGATCGACGACCCAAAGCTTCTGGATCATTTCTGCGGGCTCCCACGGCAGGCTCTGCAAAGGAAGCCGCAGGCCTACGGGAGAATCTCCAGGCAAAAGAAATAAATGTCGCGCTCGAAGCATCCACAAGCCGGTCTGCCATTCGGGACCGTTCTTGCCGATACCGCGCTTCAGAGGAAGAACGAAACCCACGGGCTGTCCGAGACCTCGCTCATAAACACGGCGGAGCCGATCGCGTTCTTCCGGATTGTCCAGCTTGTTGTTAAGGGGATCCACATTCACCGGAAGATCCCGTTCCTTCAAAACATATGCCAGCGGATCTTCGTATGCGGTAACCACGTATTCCTGACTTATGGAAAGTCGACGCGAAAGCTCTTCCGCAAAGCGCTGAGCATCGTCTGCACCGTATCCGTAATCCTTGCTGGGATCGGCCGACCACTGCGGATCATGCCAGAGCGGCATTCCATCGGCGCGCCAGTAGCAGGTGAACGCCCATCGCGGCAGAGACTCTCCGGGATACCACTTGCCCTGACCGTAGTGAAGAAATCCGCCCGGCCCGAATTTCTCGCGAAGACGGACGAGCAATTCGGCAGATAGCCGCAGCTTATTGGGACCGTGCGCCGCCGTATTCCACTCTTCTGCATCCATGTCATCGACGGATACGAATGTCGGCTCGCCACCCATCGTCAAACGCACGTCACCGGCTTTGAGTTCGGCATCGACGCGATCGCCAAGTGCGGAAATTTCCAGCCACTGCGCGTCGGTATATGGCTTGGTGACACGCGGATCTTCGTGGATGCGTGTCACCGTCATCTCATGGATGAATTCCACTTCGCAATCGCTGACGAGTCCGGAGACGGGCGCTGCCGTGTAGGGATCAGGCGTCGCCGCGAGGGGAATATGGCCTTCACCGGCAAACAATCCCGATGTCGGGTCCAGACCGATCCATCCTGCACCCGGCAGATACACTTCCGTCCAGGCATGCAGATCCGTGAAATCCTGTTCGGGTCCCGGGGGGCCATCCAGAGCCTTAACGTCGGGCTTCAGCTGAATCAGGTAGCCCGATACGAATCGAGCTGCCAAACCAAGACGGCGAAGCAGCTGCACCAGAAGCCAGGCGGAATCGCGGCATGAACCGCTGGCGAGCTGCAACGTTTGTTCCGGCGTCTGGATGCCCGGCTCCAAACGGATCATGTACCCGATCTGCCGCTGCAGCCGCGCATTGATCGCCACCAGAAAATCGATGGTTCGGATTTTCTTCCGACTGATCGAATCCAGAAGCTTCTTCTCGAACGGGCCAATCTCCGGCACTTCCAGGAATGCCCTCAACGCGCGTTCATCCGCGGCGTCGTATTGAAATGGATACGCTTCCGCATAGGGCTCGAGAAAGAAATCGAACGGATTGATGACCGTCATCTCCGCAACGAGACTGACCTCGAATGACAGTCGACGCGTCTGCTCGTTAAAGACCAGACGGGCAACGAAATTCCCGTGCGGATCCTGCTGCCAGTTGATGAAATGATTCGGAGGCTCGACTTTCAACGAGTAACTCAGAATCGGAGTGCGGCAATGAGGAGCTGGACGAAGTCGTACGACCTGTGGAGATAATTCCGCAAGGCGATCGTAGTCATAAATCGTGCGGTGATGCAACGCAACGCGGATCGCCATCAGGATGAGGCCCCCGCACCTTGAGTCTGCTTCATGCTTTCTGCCGGTTCATCAGGGCGCCACACGAAAAAATCCGAGAGCAGGCCTTCCCCAACAGCATTCATTTTCGTCTGCAACCTGTCGAGATATTCGTGGAGCCCTCCGCGAATGATCAAATCGACGGTTGCAGTATTGAGTTCATCTGTGAGCGATTTCATGAGCTGTTCCGACAAGGCCTCCGATGAAGCAAGCGATGTGCCCGTAATGGCATGCAGCGATTCATTCGCGCGAATGATGCAGAAGAGAATCGCCCTGGGAAATTCACGATCCATGATGAGGAGTTCAACGATATTGCGGGGAAAGATCCGCCCATACTTCTTTCGATACATTTCAAATCCGCTGACGGACTTCAATACTGCCGACCAGTGCAGGTCGTCGTAGGGCGTGTCGACTGTTCGGGTTGACGGCAACAGGATGAAGTACTTCACATCGAGTATGCGCGAGGTCTTCTCGGCACGCTCAATCATTCGGCCAAGACGTACGAAATGCCAGGCTTCATTGTGACTCATCGTCGCATCGGTAGTGCCCTGGAACATGTGACACGCCATCCGGAGTCCATGGAGGACTTCCGACAAGGACACTTGACTCAAGTTCGCCCTCTGCGTCTGAATCTGAAGATAAATGCTGTTGGCCTGCTCCCACATTTCCGACGAGATGGTTTCGCGAACCGACCGTGCATTTTCGCGGGCCGAGCGGACGCACGAATAGATGGAGTTGGGATTCTCATCGTCGAAGACCAGAAACTGAATGACATTGCACTCACTCACAAGGCCGTACTTTTTTGTGAAAGCTTCCATGTCCCCAGTTGTCTCGATGAGAGGTTCCCATTGATTCGCTGGGGCAAGGGGAAGATCCAGCTGAAGGTGCAGGTTGACATCGATGAAGCGGGCGACATTCTCCGCACGCTCAATATATCGAGCCATCCAGTAGACGGAGTCGGCCACACGGCTCAATAGTGGATACGTTTCACTAGCCATTGCTGGAATCACCATCGGCAAGGACCCATGTGTCCTTGCTCCCTCCACCCTGGGATGAATTCACAACCAGCGATCCCTTGCGCAAGGCGACGCGCGTTAGACCACCCGGAAGAACATGGATTTCCTTTCCATAGAGAATGTAGGGGCGAAGATCCACGTGCCTGCCTTCCGGATGATCGCCAATCAGGGTGGGAACTCTGGATAGGGCCAGCGTGGGCTGGGCAATATAATTTCTCGGATTTGCCTCGATCTTTAGCGCGAAGGCATCGCGTTGCTCCTGAGTCGAGTGAGGACCGACAAGCATTCCGTAGCCACCGGCTTCATTGGCGGCTTTCACCACCAGCTTGTCGAGATTCTGCAGCACGTGTTGACGATCGCTATCCCGCCAGCAGAGAAATGTCGGAACGTTGGGCAGAATTGCATCTTCTCCCAGGTAGTATCGAATCATGTCGGGCACATAGGCATAGACAACCTTATCGTCGGCAACACCGTTGCCCGGAGCATTCGCCAGCGCCACTTTGCCTGCGCGATACGATTCCAGCAGTCCAGGTACGCCGAGCAGACTGTCCTTACGAAATGCCTGCGGATCCATGAAGTCGTCGTCGATACGGCGGTAGATGACATCGACCTTGCGAAGCCCTCTCGTTGTCCGCATGAAAACGTTCTGGTCCTGCACCGCCAGGTCGCGTCCTTCAACAAGCTGAATGCCCATCTGCTGCGC
>Ga0184628_10001238_pt1 | contig 12677 bp, 9 predicted proteins | sample PLM4_5_b1_FD_133149 | JGI IMG/M metagenome (GOLD analysis project Ga0184628, IMG submission 133149) | Groundwater sediment microbial communities from an aquifer in East River, Colorado, USA - PLM4_5_b1 | ecosystem: Environmental > Terrestrial > Soil > Riparian zone | place: USA: East River...
CATCACCAGGCCGCGCTGTCCGGGCGGCCGGGGGATGTCCTCCACGCCGGTGTTCAGCGGGATGGCGTTGACGGGCGCCAACCACCCGGCGGATCGGTTTGGCCGGCTGGCCACCCAGATGTCGGTCGTGCCGACGCCGCCCACCCGGTCCGACCCGAACCAGAGCGTCAGCCCATCGGCCGAGATCGCCGAGCTGGTCTCGAAGGTGCTCGTATTGAGCACGTCGATCGGTTCGGGCGCGCCGAACGGCTGGCCGACGGCGGCCCGGCGGGCGAACCAGACGTCACCCTGGCCGGCCCGATCCGAGGTGAAGTAGATCTCCAGCAGGTCGGCGGTCAGCGTCGGGTTGTCGGTGCGGGCGAGGGGGAACGCCAATTCGGGGACGATCTGTGGCGTCTCGAAGTGATAGGCGCGGGGCGGGTTGTCTCCCAGGTCGTGCGTCTTGCCCGTGCAGGCCGCGGCAGCCAGCGGCCCGATCGCGGCGAGCGTCGCGATCGCCCAGCGCGCGGCAGGTCCGGCCGGCCTTACGGACAACATCGGGGCGATGCTAGCATCGGACAGGGTTGCGTTTGGAACGTGTCAGTTTTGCGGTCGTCGGGGTGCTGCTGTCGTCGGCGGTGGCCTCCGCGGCGGCGCAGGCGAACACCGCCCGCCTGGAGGTCGACGCGGCCCCCGGCTGTTCGACGCGCGACGAGCTGATCGCGCGGGTCGCGGCCCGTTCGACGCGCATTCGCTTCGTGAACGACGCGACCGGTGTGCCCGCCCTGACCGCGCGCATCGAGGCCGGACCGCGTGGCGGCGTCGTCGCCGAGCTGATCGTCGTGGAGCCGGACGGCCGCAGGTTCGCGCGCCGGCTCGAGGCGCCGTCGTGCGCGGCGGCGACGGACGCGGTCGCGCTGGTCGTGGCGATCACGCTCGATCCGAGCGCCGCGACCGGCGAGGCGTCCGCGGCGGCCGGGACCACGGGGACGGAGACCGACGCGGCGGGGAAGGGACCACCGGCGGCCGGCACCACATCGCCGACACCGCCGCCGACACCGGAGCCGGCCGCGGAGCTGCCGCCGCGCGATGCGGCAAGCGGGAATGGCGACGTGGGCGAGGCGCCGGTGCCGGCCACCCGCCGGCTGACCGCCGGGGTCGCGGCCGCGGCGGTCGTGGGTCCCGCGCCGACGCCGATGCCGGGGATCGCCATCGAGGTGCAGGGGGCGCTCGATCGCGCCTCGATCCTGTCACCCGCGCTGGTGTTGACGCTGTCGCATGTCTGGAGCGGCGGCCAGATGGAGCCCGGCGGCATCGCGGCGTTCACGCTGGATCTGGTCGCTCTGGATGCCTGTCCCGTCCGCGTCACGCTGCTGGCGCTGGAAGCGCGCGCCTGCGCCGCCGGGTCGCTGGGGCGGCTGGCCGCCCAGGGGTCGCAAACCTACGAACCGGCTTCGGTGGCCAGCCCACTTGCCACCGTCGGGGGAACCCTGCGCCTGGCCGTGCTTTTCGGGTCGCGCGTCGAGCTGCGCGCCCGATTCGGCGCGGGGGCGACCCTGTGGCGCGATGCGTTCCGGTTCAATCGAGAGGTGTTTCACCAGGTCGCTTCGGTTACCCTAGTCGGGGATGTGGGGATCGGCGTGCGGTTTCCGTGATCGGATGAGGTCGGCAAGCGCATGAAGCTACGGGACATGACCAGGCTGGCTCTCGTGAATGCGGGCGACGCGACGGAGCGGGGAACCGCCTCGATCGCCGGCCCCCCCAGGGCGGCGCCGCCCCGCGCGCCAGCCGAACGGACCCGTCTGGAAAACATGTTTACGGCGCACCACGCCCTGGTCTGGCGCACGCTGCGCCGCCGGGGCCTCGACGCCGACGCTGCGGCCGATGCGACCCAGCAGACGTTCCTGGTCGCCGCCGAGCGCTTGCCCGACATCAACCACGACAGCGAACGCGCGTTCCTGGTCGGCACCGCGCTGCGGGTGGCGTTCTCCTGGGGACGCAAGACCGTGCGCTGGCAGCTCGACGAGGACATGGATCGTCGCGTGGGGGCCGTCCGCGACGTGCTGGACGAGCAGACGGCGATCCAGCTGTGCGACCTGGCGCTGTCCAAGGTCGATCCGGAGCTGGCGGAAATCTTCGTGCTGTTCGAGCTGGAGGACCTGACGTCGCCGGAGATCGCGGCGTTGCTCGAGATCCCGCTGGGTACGGTCGCGTCGCGGCTGCGGCGCGCGCGGGAGCAGTTCCGGATGGTCGTCAGCCGCCTCGAGCTTGCGATGCGGCGGGAGGGGAACGCGTGACGTCCGATCCGAAGAGGTTGGCGGTGGTGGGCGCGACCGATCTCGAGCGCAGTCTGTTGCAGGCGGCGCGGCGCGAGCGGCCTTCGCACGAGCTGACGGCGCGCATGGCGGCCGGTCTGGGAATCTCGGCGGCGGCTGTCACGGCGGCGGCGGCCGTCACGGCGGCGGCGCCCGGTGTCGCGGCGGCGGCGCCCATCGCGGCGGCGAAGACGACGCTGACGGCGTGGGTGTCGGCCGGCGTGCTCGCGGCGGCGGTCACCGCGGGTGTGGTCGGCGTTCGGCTTTCGTCCGCCCCCGCGCCCGCTGGCCAGCACAAGCCGGCCGTGGTCGCGGCCCCGGCGGAGGAGACGCCGGCGGTGGCGCCCGCGGTTGGTGCTTCGACGGAACGCCGGAGCGAGAAGATCCGGCGGCGCGCGGCGGCGCCCGCGGCCGTACCTGCGCCTGCGCCTGCGCCTGCGGGTGACCTGCGCGATCAGATCGCGCTCGTCGACGCGGCCCGGACGGCGGTGAAGGCCGGGTCGACGGAGCGTGCGCTGGTGTTGCTGCGCCGCTACGAGGTCAGCTATCCGGGCGGCGCGTTTCGTCCCGAGGCGCTCGCCCTGCGCATCGAGGCGCTGGACGAAGCTGGCCAGGCGGCGGAAGCGCGGGCGCTCGCGCGCGAGTTCGTCGCGCGCTACCCGCACAGTCCGCTGGCCGATCGAATCAGCCGCGTCGCCCGGAAGTAGCGCGGACGCGACCGCGAGCGGAGCGCTTAGCGCTCGGAGATGATCACCTTCTTCGGGTTCTGCTTGATGATGCCCTCGCTGAGCTCGTCCGCGAACATCAGCATGTGCTCGTTGCCGGTGTCGAAGGCCTTGATATCGGCGGGCCAGTCCGCCTTGATGCGGGCAACCACCTGGGCTGTCACGTAATCGAGGTGCTTGTACAGGTGGTCGGTCAGCGTCGGCTTCTTCCAGTTGGGGTTCGCGGCGGCCAGGAACGCCGCGATGTCGTCGGCGTTGGCGCGCCACTTCTTCTGGCCGGCGTCCACGGCCTTGGTGTCGCTCGCCTTCGCCGCCTTGGTGATGTCGGCGGCGATCAGGATGTGGTCGCGTAGCAGCGCCGCCAGCTTCTTGCCGGCCTCATCGCCGTAGATCGGCTTGATCGCGGCGCCGATGTCGTCCTGGTTGCGCAGCAGGCGCTGCGTGACCGTCGGCAGGTCGGGAAGTCCCGCGACCGCGCTGATGATGAAGCTGCGCGTGTAGGTCGTGTGATCCAGCCAGAGCTTGCGCATCCCGTTGCGCAGATCGGTCGCCGACATCGTCGGTGCCGTGCCTGCGACCGCCTTCTTCTCTCCGGCCGCCTGCGCGTGAGGCGCCTGCGTCAGGGCCATCAGCATCAAAAACGCGAACGAAACTGCCAGCGTGAGTCGCTTCATGGTCTGCCGTCCTTTCCCGGTCGGGGGAGTTCCCGATCGAGACGGACCGTAACCATTGCCTGAGGACACGTAGGTCGGGCGAAGCCCTGATGTCCGCGATTTTTCGATCGAATGTCCGGGGCCAGGACATCAACCAACGAGGATCCGCCGTGAAACGACCCTTCCAGCATCGAGGAAAACCTTTCCGCGCTTCCGCGCTGGCGCTGACGCTCGTCGCCGCCTCGTGCGGCGCGGGTGAGGGCGGCGGAGGATCTGGATCGGCGGGGACGGGCGGCTCGCCGGCGGGGACCGGCGGCGTGACGGGCGCCGGCGGCACGAGCGGGACGACCGGCACGGGCGGGGCCGCGGGCGCGAGTGGAACGACGGGCGCGGCCGGAGCCGCGGGCGGTAGCGCGGGCGCGGGTGGTAGCGCGGGCGCGGGTGGAACCACGGGCGCGGCCGGAACCACGGGCAGCGCGGGCGCTTCGGGTGCGGGCGGCGCGTCCGGCGGCAGCAGCGGCACGATCGGGACCGGCGGCGGGAGCGCCGGGCGCGGCGGCACGTCGGGGACCGCGGGAGCGGCCGGAGCCACCGGGGGCGGCGGCGTCGCGGGTGGGGGACGCGGCGGCGCAGCCGGCACTGGGGGAAGCGCCGGGAGCACCGGCCGCGGCGGCGGCAGCGGCACGGGCGGAACCGGCGGAACCGGCGGAACCGGAACCACCGGCCCGTTGCCGGCGTTCCCGGGCGCGGACGGCGCCGCCGCCCGCATCACGGGCGGGCGCCGGGGCGCCGTCTATCACGTCACCAAGCTCGACACCGACTACAACGACATGGCGGTCGGCACGCTTCGCTACGGCCTCACGATGCTGACCGGGCCGCGCACGATCGTGTTCGACGTCAGCGGCGTCATCCACCTCGGTCGCACCGCCGTCGCCGGCTGGAACGCGAACGGCAACGGCTGGGACACCGCCTCGCGGCTGAACATCCCGTCGGACACGACGATCGCCGGCCAGACCGCGCCCGGTCCGATCATCATCATGGGCGGCGTCACGAAGCCCGGCGGCAACAACATCATCATCCGCAACGTCATGTTCGCGCCGGGCTATGGCACGCGGAACTTCGCCGACCCGGACGGCGGGCCGACGGCCGGCGACTTCCCCGATTCGTACGTCTACGACGCGCTCGACATCAGCGGCACGAACGTGATGATCGATCACGTCACCACGATCTACGCCACCGACGAGACGGTCTCGATGAACGAGCTGGCGAACAACGTGACGGTGCAGTTCTCCACGATCGCGCTGGGGCAGAACTATCCCCAGGCGGACGCCGAGGCGTCCGGCGTGTCGTACACGGGGCACGCCCTGGGGTCATTGCTGCAGGCGGGATCGAACGCGAAGATCAGCGTGCTTCACAACCTGTACGCGCACCTCAAGGGGCGGCTGCCGCGCGTCGGCACCGAGGCGAGCGTGCTGACCGTCGCGGGCGTCGGGGCGTTCAACGACTTCCGCTACAACGTCTTCTACAACTGGCTCGGCACCGCGGGGACCGGGTCGGGGAGCCAGCCGAGCCAGAACAACTTCATCGGCAACTTCTATCTGGCGGGGCCGGGCGGCGACAATCCGTCGGGCGGGACCAGCACCGCGGTCACGACGGCATCGGGCGGAACGTCCATCTTTTCAGGCAGCGACGCGACCAACACCAAGGTCTATCACTCGGGCAACCTCAAGGACGTCAACAAGGACGGCGACGCCGGCGACGGGACCGCGCTGGCAAACAGCGACTTCGGATCGTCCGCTTTCCAGGGCGCCGCGTACACGCAGACGCCGTATTACGGCGCGACCGAGACCGCTCAGAACGCGCTCACGCGCGTGCTCGACTACACGGGAGCGCGCTGGTGGAGCCGGGGCGCTGTCGACACGCGCCTGGTCAGCGAAACGCGCGCCGGCACCGGGAAGATCATCGCGTGGGCCGACGATCCGTTCAACAGCAGCGCGTCGGAGGGCACCGAGTGGCGCGCGCTGGTGGCGACGCCGGCGATGTCACGGCCGGCCGGCTTCGACACCGACAACGACGGCATGCCCGATACGTGGGAGACGATGAACGGCCTGAACCCGGCCGTCGCCGACAACAACGGCGACGCCGACGGCGACGGCTACACGAACCTCGAGGAGTACATCAACGAGATCGCCGCGTGGCCGGCGACCGCGCAGCTCATGTTCCGGGGGACGCGCAGCCCGCGCTGGGCGGAGATCGAGAACTGGAACGTGCGCGGCGCGCCCGCGACGGCGATCTGGCAACCGGGCGTCCACGACACCGCCGTCATCGCAGCGGGGACGGCGATCGTCGACGCCGCCGGGCAGCACGCGGGCGTGGTGCAGGTCGCGGCGCCCGAGCGCAGCACGGCCACGCCGGTCCTGGCGGTGGCCGGCGGCTGGCTCGAGATCGCCCGCCGGCTGGATATCGGCAGCGCGCGCGGTGGCAACGGCGGGGTCGAGCTGACCGGCGGCGTCCTCGACGTGGCCCGGATGGAGAAGGGACACGGGGCGGCGCGCTTCGCGTTCACGGGCGGCACGTTGCATGCGGGCGTGGTCGGCTTCGACCTCGTCGACGACGGCGGCGTCATCGCGCCGGGCCGCCGGGGCGGCGGCATCGGGCGGATGCGGATCGCGGCGAACCTGGTCATCAACCGCGGCGCGCTGGCGATCGGGATCGCGGGGCGCGTCCACGACACCGTCGACGTCGCCGGCGCCGCCCACCTGGGTGGCGTGCTGACGGTCGACACACGGGGTGGCTTCCGGCCGCGGCCGGGCGATGCCTGGACGATCCTGCGCGCCGAGCGGGGCGTGGTCGGGCGTTTCACCAGCGTGCCCCGCGGCTATCGCGTCTTCGTCGACGGCAACCGCGTCGTCCTCACCTACGGCCCGCCGCGAAGGAGCTGATCATGATGCGACGACGTTCCGGGCCCCATGGCGCCGCACTCTTGCTGGTTGCGCTCGGGTTCGCGGCGCTCGCCGCCTCTTGCGGTACCTCCGGCGACTCCACCGGTGCCGCGGGCGCGAGCGGTGGCGGCGCCGTCGCGGGCGCTGCGGGTGGGGCATCGGGCGGGTCCGGTGACGGCGGCGCGGGCGGCACGACCGGAAGCGCCGGCGCGTCGGGAAGCGCTGGAGCGACGGCGACCGCCGGGACGACGGGCGCGGCCGGGACGACCGGCGTGGCAGGCACGACGGGCACCGCCGGCACGACCGGGGCGGCAGGGACGATAGGTACGGGCGGGAGCGCGGTCGCGGGTCGTGGTGGGACGACGGGGACCGCCGGGACGACGGGCGCGGCGGGCCGTGGCGGGACGACGGGCGCGGCCGGCAACGGCGGCAGCGGCGGGACGACGGGCGCGGCGGGCCGCGGCGGGACGACGGGCGCGGGCGGTGCGGCAGGCACCGGCGGCGCAGGTCGCGGCGGCACCACGGGAAGCGCGGGCACGACCGGCGCCGGCGGCTCGGCTTCCGTCGACGCGGGCGGCTGGGACGCGCCGCCGCTCCCTTCGATGGTGACCATTCACGTCGCGGGCGATTCGACCGCGGCCGTCTTTCCGGCGAGCGACGCGACGATGCGCGTCGGCTGGGCCGCGGTGCTCGATCCCCTGTTCGACAGCACCGTGACGGTGAACGACGCCGCGCTGTCGGGCCGCAGCTCGAAGAGCTTCATCGACGAGGGCGCCTGGGCCACGCTGGAAGCGAAGATCAAGCCCGGCGACTACCTGTTCGTGGAGTTCGCTCACAACGACGAGAAGACCGACGACCCCGCGCGCTACACCGATCCCGCGACCACCTACCGCACCAACCTGAGGACGTACATCAACGGCGCGCGGGCGCGGGGCGGCTTCCCCGTGTTGCTGACGTCGATCTGCCGGCGCCAGTTCAGCGGCAACACGGTGACGGCGACCCACGGCGCCTACACGACGGCGATGTTCGCCGTCGGCCAGGAGACCGGCACGCCGGTCATCGACATGGAGAAGCGGACGAAGGACTGGCTGATGGCCCTCGGCCCGACGGCCTCGGTGGCGATGTTCGCGAGCGGCGACAACACCCACCTGATCATGCCGGGCGCCGTCGAGGTCGCGAAGCTGGCCGTCGCCGGCATCCGCGCCGCAGGCCTGCCGATCGCCGCCCGCGCGCTTCCCTAGTTAGCTCACGGATTCGTGAACAGCGCCAGGTTGATCGAATCCGCGACCTTCTGGTAGCCGGCCGGGAGCATGTGCAGGCCGTCCATGCTGTACGCCGGAAGCAGGCGCGACGCATCGGCCGGATCGCGCACCGCCATGTCGAAGTCCAGCACCGCGTCGAACTTGGTGCTGGTCCGGATGAAGGTGTTGACCATGGTGCGCGCCAGCTCGTGATCGGCGCTGTAGTACGAATTTCCGTTGAACGGCGTGATCGTCGCGCCGTAGACCTTGATCCCCTGTGCGTGCGCCATGTCGGCGAACGTGCCGAACGCAGTGGTCAGCTGTGTCGCCGTGGAGGCGCCGTTCGACGAGCCGCCGATGTCGTTGACGCCTTCGAAGATGATCAGCCACTTCACGCCGCGCATCTGGAGCACGTCGCGCGCGAAGCGTTGCATCGCGGTGGGGCCGAGCCCGCCCGACAGCACGGCGTTGCCGCCGATGCCTTGATTCAGGACACCAACCTTGTTCAGGGTGGCGGCGTTCGGCTGGAGGCGCTTCGACAGCTGGTCGGGCCAGCGGTTGTTCATGTCGGTCGTCGAGCCGCGGCCGTCGGTGATCGAATCGCCGAGCGCGACGACGGACGCGGTGGTGGCGTCGGCCATCACGTCGAGGCCGACGATGTAATACCAGTGCTCGGTCGTCACCGCGCCGGTCAACGTCGCCGCGCCGACCATGTTCCCCGTCGCCAGGTACGACGTCGTGCGCGAGCCCGGGTGGCCGCTGATGCCTGCGGGCGTCGCGCCGAAGGCGATCGTGATGGCGACCTTCGTCAGCGCCGGCAGCGCGAAGGCGATCGGATCCGAGAACACCGCCTGGCCCATCGGGATCGTCACGGCCGCGGCGCCCGAAAACGTCAGCGCCTTATCGGTGCTGGCGTCGATGGATCCCCCGATGGTCGACAGCGCGATGTGAACCGAGCTCATCGTGACCGCGGCGTCCCCGAACTCGTTCGAGAGGCGCAGGCGGATCTGGCTGCCGCTGATCGACGTGAACACGACCTGACGGAGCGTGTTGTTGGTGAGGCCCGGGGCGGGCGGGTTGTTGCCGGTCTCGGTCAGCTGCGGCCCGGTCGCCCAGGTGCCGACCCAGTTCCCGGTGCCGCCGCCGCCGCTGCCACCGGTGCCGCTCATACCGCCGCCGCCGGCGCCGGACGGTCCACCGCTGCCGCCGCGCCCGGTCGTACCGCCGCCGCCGGTGCCCGCGGTGCTGCCGCCACGCCCGCCCGCTCCGGAAGCGCCGGCCACGCCGGACGACCCACCTCGGCCACCTTGGCCGGCGGTGCCGCCGCCCGTCCCGCTGCCGCCAGCGACGGAGCCGCCCGTCGCGCCGCCGGTGCCGGAAGCGCCTGCGACGCCGGTCGTGCCGGCCGCCCCGCCGCCCGTCCCCGCCGCGCTGCCGCCGCTGCCGCCGCCGCCGGCCGTTCCGGTCGTGCCGGCCGTTCCCGTCTCGCCGCGGTTACCCGAGTCGCAGGCGAGGACGCCGCTGAACGCCAGTCCGATGACTGCCGCGAGGGTGGGCGCATGGCTTCGAGATCGACCACGTATCATGCGGCGCCTCCTAGAATGACGACGTGAACCTGCCCGAGACGTTGAGCAGGCCCAGCAGGTAGACGCACTCCTGATAGTAGCGGTAGGTGCCCGACTGCTGGGCGATGTTCCACAGGTTGTTGACGTAAGAGGCCCGGTTGGACGTCGCCGACACCATCGCGCCTGCCGCGAGCGTCGCGGTCAGCGCGGTCGAGCCGCCGCCCGAAGCGTTGCCGCCGCTGACCGTGAACAGGCTCTGCGTGACGTTGCCGGTCTGAAGGTACGTGTTGAAGAACGTGTGGTACTTCTCGATCTGCGTCTTCTCCCGGCTGTCGCCGCTGCCCCACACGTAGTCGACGGCCATGTTCATGACCACGCGCCAGGCGTCGTAGCCGAAGTCGTTGTGGCCGTCGCCCGCCGCCGCGGTCGTCGGCGCGCCCGCGAACGTGGCGTAGTCCGGGTGAAGCCCGGTCGTCGCGTGCGCGGAGGTGACGAAGAAGGCGCGGCTGGTGCTGGCGACCGTGCGCCACCGGGCCGCGTCGCCCGAGGGGCCGTTGACGGCGAACAGCTCGTAGAACGCGGGCAGGTGGTAGCTGGGATCGGTGAAGGAGCCGGAGGTGCCCTGTGGATAAAACACGGGCATGTTCTGGCTCGCGTGGATGATCGGGCCGCGGCCGTCCGATGACGTCGAGGCGTTGTGCAACATCGCGGTGGCGATGTTGTCGGCCTCCAGCTTGTAGTTGGTGGCGCCGGCGCTGCCCCAGCGCTTGTGGGCCACATACAGGGCGGCGGCGAAGTACTCGTCGCCGTCGGGCGCGGGGCCGGTCGCGTCGCTGAACGTGGCCGTCCAGCTCGTCGCGTTGCTGCGGTTCACCGTGCCCTGCCACTTGAAGTAATAACGCCAGGCGGTCGTGCTGCTGGTGCCCGGGAACTGCATGTACGTCTTGGCGAACTTCCAGAGCCGATCGAACTGCGGCTGCATGTTCATCTGTACGGCGATCATCATTCCGTACGACATCCCCTCGCTGCGGACGTCGTCCGAGTCGGCCGCCCAGATGAACGCCATCGACGCGTCCTGCGGCAGCTCGTAATAGCAGCGGTAGCCGGTGGCCGCGGTCGGCGTGGTCGACTCGCCGGTCCCGACTCCGAAGAAGCGGTTCACCGCGGTCGTGAGCTTGGTGGTGACGTCGGCTTGCGTCTTGCCCCCCAGCGAAACGAACAGGCCGCCAGGCGCGATCGGCACGCCGCCGGTGCCGGTGGTGCCCGCGCTGCCGGTGGTGCCGCCGCGGCCGGCGCCGCCAGCCGTGCCGGCGCTCCCCATGGTGCCCGCGCTGCCCATCGATCCGACGCTGCCACCGGCGCCGTTGCCGCCGGTCCCCACGCCCGAGTCGCCCGCGCTGCCGCTCGCGCCCCGGTCGCCGGAGCCGCCGCACGCGCCGCCGCCGAGGCCGAACGCGGCGCAGACGATCAGCGAAGCAAGCGTGCGCGAGTAAGACGTCATCCGGGGAGCCGGCGCGAGGGGATGCGCCGCAAACGAGGTACTCAAAACATTAGGCCGGAGGGTCGGCGCGCGCGAACAGAAAAGTCCGTCGCTGCCACGAATTGGAGGAGAGTATCCCACCCGGGCGACGCGCACGCGTCGTCGTAAAAATTACTCGGTGAGCAGCTGCATCCAGCGGGCGACGTCGCGCGCCACCGGGTCAGTGCTGGTCGCCAGTTGCTCCCGCACGCGGCGCTGGTCGTCGGGTGTTTGGTTCTGGCTCAGCTTCAGCTTGCCTTCCAGCCGGTCGACGGCGATCTCGAAGCCGACGATCGCGCCGAGCAGCCGGTCGACGTATTCCGCGGGCATAGAATCGAAGCGCCACGGCTGCGCGGACGCGCGCTCGTGCGCGTCGACGAGATCCTTCAGCAGGGTGCGCAGGTCGGCGGGGGCGAGCAGCGCGGCGCGGCCGTGGGCGTGGACCACCGCGTAGTTCCACGTCGGCACGCTCCGCGGATCCGGCGCGTACCACGACGGCGAGACGTAGGCGTGCGGGCCGTGGAACATCACCAGCACCGGGTTGCCGTTCGCGAGCTGCTTCCAGTGTGGGTTGGCGCGCGCGACGTGCCCGCGAATCTTGAGCCCGCCGGCAGCCACGTCTCCGTCGACCAGCACGGGAACGTGCGACGCGAACGGGACGCCGTCAGCCGCGGTCACCACCGTCGCGAATCCGTTCTCGCGCATGGCCTTTTGCAGGATTTCAGGACGAGCTTCCGCGAAGGATCTGGGCAGGTACATTTTTGCCCGCAATGCTACGCCGGTTTGGGGTTTACTACCCGGATGGCGGGACGCGCGCTCGTCGCTGGCGTAATCGCTGCGGGACTTCTTCGTGCGTCGGCGGCGTCGGCGGCGCCCGCTGCACCAACTGACGCTGGCGAGCGGGCGGAGGCGCTGCTGCTGGGCGGCGCGATCAACCGCTTCGTCGCCAAGCAGCTACCGACGACGTTTTCGGTGCGGGGCGATCGCGACGCGGGCATCGGCGCTCAGGACGTGACCCTGGTCGATGCCCGCTACTGTGGCGGCGGCAAGGACGGCAGCCGCGGCCGCCTGGTGGGCGTGCTGCGTCCGGACGGCGCGACCGGGACGCTCCCCAGCGTGGATGCGCACGACTGTCGCGCCAAGCTCGAAGAGGTCGCCAAGCGCCTGGCCGCCGCGTCCGACGCGGGCGCGATCGCGGTCGTCGAGCTGGTGGCGGAGTGGGTGCCGTGGGAGCTGCGCGTCGCGATCGGCGACGTCGCCGCCGGCGGCGAAGGCGGGCGCGGGCTGGCGCGGACGCTGGCGCGCGCGAAGGCCGCGGGACCGCTCACGACGCTCGAGACGTCGGGCCTTCGCCCGGCGACGGAACGTGGCTCGTCGCTCACCCTCGATCTCGCGCTGTCGTTCCTGAAGGGCGCAGACGGCGTGGTGTCGACGCTGACCGTCGCCTGTCCCGGCTGCGCGCCGCAGCCGCGCGTGCCGGTCGTCAACCCGGCGGGCGCCCCGGCCGACAGCGACGCCATCGTCGGCGCGACGCCTCGCTTCGCCAATCGCATGGTGGCGCTCTACAGCGAGGACGGCCCGCTGGTGCTCCAGCTGGATCGGCAGGAAGTGGAGATCCGCAACCTGCAGATCGGGGCGGGGGAGGGGACGCTGACGGTGCGCGGGCGTGCGACGTCGCGCGCGGTCGCCGAGAGCGCCCAGGTGCAGATCGAGTCATCGGGCGCGGACTTGAAGCTGG
>Ga0184628_10001239_pt1 | contig 12677 bp, 8 predicted proteins | sample PLM4_5_b1_FD_133149 | JGI IMG/M metagenome (GOLD analysis project Ga0184628, IMG submission 133149) | Groundwater sediment microbial communities from an aquifer in East River, Colorado, USA - PLM4_5_b1 | ecosystem: Environmental > Terrestrial > Soil > Riparian zone | place: USA: East River...
CCTCGATTTGATACGTCTTTCCGGTCGCGCCCAGGCCGCGTAGCCGCAAGGCACCATTGCCCAGATCGTCGATATAGAGGATCGGGGCCCGGGTGGCAACGTATTCGGGGGGGAACATGACTAGATTCGTGATGGTGATGCTCCCGCGCAGCGAGGTGGCGGTGATTGTGAACGGAAAGCAGTCGAGCGGAACCAGGCCTTCGCAGTGAACGGTCATGGTAGCCGTCTGGCCTGTGGCGTGATTGCCGGTGAAGCGCAGCACGTTCGGCGAAAAGGTGACGGTGACACCGGGAGGCATATTGCTGGCGGTGAGGGTGACCTCCAGGAGACCCGAGCCGGCCCGGCCTACCGTGGTGATGTTGTAACCCAGGTTGTAGTCCGGTGTGGAAGTGGTGGGCCACATCGGTTCACTGGAGAGCGAGATCAGTGTGGACATGGCATGGCTTCCGCCCGCCGAAGCGAGACAGAAGGTGAACCCGAGGAGCAGCGCGCGAATTTGATTTTTCATACCCATAATTTTGTTGCCAACTTCACATGAGCCGGACTCGTGCCGAATTCGCGCGGCGTACCAATTTCGACCACCGGGGCAAAGCAGGATTGTGCTCCCGGTGAAAGGCCCGGTTTGGATCCCGGGGAGGCCCCGGGGGCGATCCGGAGAAATCCCAGGCAACCCCTGGAGTGCGGTCCATCGACCATCAACCATCAACTAGGTCCCTTCCCAGTCCTCTGAAATTCCCCGGCCCCAAATCCCAAAGCGCTTCCGCCCTCAAGACCGAAATGCAGTATATAAACAAGTCCCTGGGAACTGCCCCGAATCCTGAAGGGATTCCGCACCCAAGCCCAGGGTTGGAACGCGCGGGAAACCGGGGACGCGTTCCTAGCCTGGCTACAGCCCGCAGATCCGACCTAACCCTGAAAGCGGTTGCGCCTCCTCACCTGCGCATGGGTGGATTAGCCCCCTCTCGCACCCAATCCTCGAATCCGCCACCGCGTTCCACTGACGAGAACTGAACTTGGCAAAGGCAATCCCAGTTTCGGCTTGTATGTCCCTCGCCATTCCTTCAGCGTGTTTTTATGAATCGCCGTCAATTCGTTCAGGCCATGGTCGCAGGCATGGTCACTGTCCCCATGCTCGCCTCCGCCAAATCCCCGCGCCTGCCCACCCGCAAGCTGGGGCGCACCGGCATCCAGGTGCCCATCCTCGGGTTCGGCTCCGGCAGCCGGTTCCTCATGTACAAGGACGAAGACGAAGCCATCGCCGCGCTGAACCATGCGATTGACCTGGGCATTGCCTACATCGACACGGCTCATTCCTATGGCAACGGCAAAAGCGAGGAACGGGTCGGGCGGGTGATGGCGACGCGCCGCAAGGAAGTCGTGCTCGCGACCAAACTCCCGGGCCGCACCGCCGACAAGGCTCGGCGCCAAATCGAACTAAGTTTGAAACGACTCCAAACCGACCACCTCGAAGTATTGCACATCCATGACCTGAAAAGCCTGGACGATCTGAAGGCCATCGAGGCGCGCGGAGGTATGCTCGAGGCCCTGTATGAGGCCCGGGAACAAAAGATCACCCGGGCCATCGGCATTACCTCCCACGCCGATCCCGTCGCCTTGAAGGCCGCCCTGGAACGACACGACTTCGATTGCACGCAGATGGCGCTCAACGCGGGCCTGGCCAGGATGGCGGACCTTCCGGGCGGAATGAAAGCCACGCCGGCTGGCGCCAATAGCTTCGAAAACCTGGCTTTGCCGGTAGCCCGGCGCAAACGAATGGGTGTCATCGCCATGAAAGTCATGGGCCAGGAACAATTGCTGGGGGCTGCCCCCGTCGAGAAGCTGCTTGCCTACGCGCTGTCGCTGCCGGTGAGCCTGGCCAGCGTCGGCATGCCGCGCCGGGAACACATCGAGTACAACGCGGCCTTCGCGCACAATTTCAGCCCGCTGTCCGCGAAGCAGAGGCGCAAGCTCTCAGAGTCGATCGAATCCGGCCGGAAACTGGCGATGGCGCGCTTCTTCGAAGATCACGAAGACGCGTAACCCCGAATTTCTACCCTTGACCCGGAACCATGAATTTGGTGCTCTTTGAGTCATGTCAAGCAACGCTTTGAATCGTCGTTCCTTCCTCAAGCTCATCGGCGCCTCCGCCGTCGCCGCTCCTTTCCTCACCCGCAATCTGCTCGCGCAGTCCCCCAATTCCGTCCTCCGCCACGCCTGCTTCGGCGCTTCCGGGATGGCCGCTGCCGACCTCAACGAAATCGCCAAATTCAAGAACGTCCGCATCGTCGCCGTGGCCGATGTCGACCTCAGCAAGACAGCCGAGTTCAAGAAACGATTTCCGGAGGCGAAAATTTACCAGGATTGGCGCCAGTTGCTCGAAAAAGAGGAAAAGAACATCGACTCCGTCAACGTCTCCACACCCGACCACATGCACGCGCCGATTGCCCTCAGCGCCATGTCGATGGGGAAGCATGCCTACGTCCAAAAGCCGCTGGCGCACGACCTGGCGGAGGTGCGGAATATGGCAACCCTTGCCGCCAAGAAAAAACTGGTCACCCAGATGGGCATCCAGATTCACTCCGCCGGAGTTTATCGTTCCGCGGTGCAAATATTGCAGCAAGGCGTCATTGGCAAGGTCAAAGCCGTCCATTCCTGGTGCCCGAAGTCCTGGGGCGATCCCGGTCCGAAACCGAACAAAAAAGACCCCGTGCCGGAGGGATTCGACTGGAATGCATGGCTGGGAGTATGCGAGGACCGTCCCTTCATCGGGGGCGGCTATTACCACCCGGGAACCTGGCGCAAGCGCCTCGACTTTGGAACCGGCACCTTCGGCGACATGGGTTGCCACATCTTCGATCCTGTCTTCAAGGGCCTCGGTTTGCAGTCCCTGCTCACGGTAAGATCAGAGGGACCTGCGCCTAATCAATGGAACTGGGCCATCGACTCGAAGATCCATTACACAGTAAAAGGCAACCAGCTCACGGAGAGCGACATCCTGCCGGTCTCCTGGTACGACGGCGCCCAGAAACCACCGGACGACGTGCTCGCCCTCCTGGAAGGCGACCAGCGGCCGGACACCGGCTCAATCGTTATCGGCACCCAGGGCGTCCTGGTGATCCCGCACATTTCCCGCCCGCTCCTCTACCCGGACAAGAAGTTCGCAGATTTCAAATACCCGGATGTGCCCGGGGTGGATCACTGGGGATCATTCGTGGACGCCTGCGTCGGCAAGGGCAAAACCTCCGCGCATTTCGACTATGCCGGTCCGCTTACGGAAGCGGTGCTGCTCGGCGGCGTCGCCTCGCGCTTCCCTCAAACCACGTTGAAATGGGATTCCGCGAAGCTGAGGTTCTCCGAAAAAGCAGCCAACGCGTTCGTGGCGCGCAAGTATCGCAAGGGCTGGCTGCTCAAGGGGTAGCGTCCAGCCGACCACCGCACCGGCAAGCGGGCCGGGCTAGGCATGTTCGCTGCTGGGAAGCTTTTCCGAAAGGAAAAGCTTCACCAGCACCGCAAGAATGACAAACGGCAGGCAGAGAAGCACGGCGCTCATAAGCCATCCTTCTAGCCCGGCGAACTCCATCTTATAGCTCATCAGACCCCGCAGGCTCTTGGAGAATAATTGGCCGCCGATCACGACATTCCAGCGCATTGCCATCACGCCGATGAGAATCACCATGGCGCTGGTGAAGTACATCCGGCGCCGCCACAGCTCGGGAACTTTGTGGCGGAACAACTGCAGCGACCCCAGCAGCAGGAGCGGCACGAGCGTGCCCAGCAGCGCCTGCCCGAGGTTTAGCGTATAGAAGAGCTTTTCCTGCGCCATGTATTGCATGACCTGGAAGCCCTCCTCCGCGGAATAAACCCGGTGGATCCAATCCAGGGCTTCGATGCCCGCGTCCACCACCAGCGCGTAGAATAAATACATGCCCATGACGTCCAGGCAGCGCATGTCGACTAACTTCCGCCGGAGCCACATCAGCACCATGTAATTGAAAACGCAAAGCGCGATGCCGGAGACCACGGCTGACAAAATGAAGATGATCGGCATTAACACGTTGCCCCACCAGGGGTTGGCCTTCACCGAGCCAAAGATGAAACCGACGTAACCGTGCAGCAGGAATGCCGAGGGAATACCTACGACCGAGAGGATGTGTCCGATCCGGGCGTCCAGTTTGAGCGCCGGTTCGGAGGTGTCCGTGACCCCCACCGTCAACAGCCGGTAGATGGTGCTTTTGAGGCCGGTGGTGGTTTGTGACCAGACCACCAGGTCATGGCGGTAATCGAACCACAGCTCTAGGAGCAGAACCGCCATCAAATACCAGGCGTAGACAAATCCAAAAATAGCCATCGGAGAGGTGAGGTGCGGCGTGATCATCACCTGGAAACAGCGTTCCGGATGGCCCAGGTGCAGCAAGAGGGGCAGGGGCGCGCACAGCAGAAAACCAAAGGCCGTGAGCAGTGAAAGCCGATAGACGGGCTGAAGCGCTTTAACTTCGAAAACGCGAACCAGCGACGCCATGATGAAAGCCCCGGCGACCAGGCCGGTGATGTAGGGATAGAGCACGATCAGAACCGTCCACAAAGGGTGCGGCGTCGCCTCGTTGGGGTAGGCGTAACCCTCGAAGTGAGGCGTCAATTCCGCGATCGCGTTGGTAATCTCGAGGCTCATTTAGCTGACCTCCTTGTCAAAGCCCGCATAAAGCACGCGGGGCTCCGTGCCGAGGTGGGGCTTGAGCGCCTGCACCTTGTTGTTCCGATAGAATTTTTGGATGGGATCATCCGGTCCCGAGTTCTTCAAATCCCCAAACACCCTGGCCTGCGTCGGGCAAATCTCCACGCAAGCGGGTTGCAGACCCTTCGTGATGCGATGGTAGCACAGCGTGCATTTCTCCGCGGTGCGCGTCCTGGGGTTCAAAAACCGGCACCCGTAAGGGCAGGCCTGAATGCAAAAGCCGCAGCCGATGCAATATTTCGGATCAATCAGAACCGCGCCGTCGGGCGCATCGAATGTCGCACCCACGGGACAGACCTGAACACAGGGCGAGTGCTGGCAGAGATTGCAAAGCTTGGGCACAAAAAACGAGTGGAGGATCTCGTCTTTGGATAGTTCGGGATCTTTGAAACCGTTCATTCCTCCCATGGGAGATTCCACCGTTGCGGCCCCCCGGGCATCACCAGACCCCGGCTTTGGCTTGGCGATCGTGTAGCGCTCTATCCAGGTCCGGTAATACGGTCCCTCAGGCACGTGGTTTTCCCGCTTGCAGGCTTCGGCGCACAGGCCGCAGCCGATGCAATTGTTCACATCGATCCCCATGACCCACTTGTGCCGGGTGGGATCGTATCCTTTGGCGGCGCCCGTGGAGGCAAGGACCTTCTGCACGGCGGCCTTCGCGGTCCGCGCAGCCGGCGAGGCCAGAACGCCCGTTACAGCGGCGCCCAGGACAGTCAATACGCTTCGTCTGGAGTAGGAATTCTTCATGGGACTTCGTTGGGGCTGTGCGGAACATGGCACTCGGTGCATTTCGAGCCTGCATAGTGATCCTTGCTCACGATTTGTTTATGCCACTTGGGCCGCGAAAGGTTCTTCTCGTGGCAGCGCACGCAATGGCTGTAGGTGAGCACGGCCAGCTTGATGTCCGGGTTGTCCGAATGGGCCTGTCCGGCGCCGTGACAGCCTTCGCAGGCGAGATTCTTGTGCTCGTGGGCCTCCAGCTTCAGGACCACCTCGTCGTGGCACTCCTTGCAGGCTTTGCGCCCGGCGTAGACCGGTTGATGGTCCGCCAGTTCCCGCAAAGCCGCCCCGCGATAAAATCCGTAATCGCCGAAGGACGGCGGCGTCAGGAAGTAGCGGGCGACGAGGTAAGAGCCGACGATGCCGCCGGCGAGCAGGACGATGCGGACCAACTGGGGTGGCAAATGAAAGCGGTGCGGCATAGGTCAGGGCAGTTGATGGCTCTGGTTTGCCATAAGAGTGCTAGTTCACATGGATTAGATTCCAAATTGGCGGGGATGGCTTGGCATTTCTTGCGAAAGGCTTTGCATATATTGGCAGTATAAATGCAAATAATTAAGTAAACTACTATTTGGGCTCAGCCCCGCATGGTTTCAGTCCGCAGCAGGACTGGAATCAGACCCGACACCATGGCGAACGATCGCGTCCACGCTGTGAGTTTGCTGGTAACAATATCGACATAGGGAATGCGGGTTTTGGCAATGAAAGTGATACCATACGAATCGGCACCACGCAGACGAAAGCTGTCGTGCAGGGAATCTATGGCGGGAACATCGTCAGCAGTTCCGGGTTGGTTTGTGTAAACCCATCCGGTTTGTTAGGCACTGTGCCTGCGGGCGGCGCCGTGCTCGGGGGCAATCTCCAAATAGGGACCGGCGCAGGTGACTATCGCCAGGTGCGGCTGGGCGGAGGAAACTCTTCCGGTTTTCTCTATGGATCGTTCCCGGCTTTCTCCGATGGCATCCACCTGGGGTACAATTATTATGCGGACGAAGGCGGGGCTGGGCATGTTATTAATAGCGGCGGTGGCACCTCGCGCATCACAGTGGGTTATGGTGGCGTGGAGGTTTATGCTGGTGGGGTAAATGCGGCGCCAAACACGCTCAGAATCGCGGTGACTACGGCTGGCGTGTCTGTTTATGGCACTTTTAACAACTTAAGCGACTGCGCTGCCAAACAGGACTTCACCCCGGTGAGTTCAGCAGAAATGCTGAAAAAGGTCCTGCGATTGCCTATCAGTGAATGGAGCTACAAGACAGACGCAACCAGCCGGCATGTCGGGCCCATCGCCCAGGATTTTTATTCGCTGTTCAATTTGGGCACGGACGACCGGCACATCGCACCGATTGACGAGGGCGGCGTCGCGCTGGCTGCGATCCAGGGTTTGCACGAAAAACTGGTTGAGAAGAATGGTGAGATTGCCGAGTTAAAACAGCGTCTGGAAAGGCTAGAGCAGCTCATCGACCGAACGAACAGGCACGACCATGAAGAACCTTAAGTGTGCACGGTGTCTGGCGGTAAGTGCCTGGTTCCTCGTGATTCTTCCCGCGAGCACCGCCCTCGCTCAGGATTACTCCATTACTGGGCGTTCGACTCACGAGCACCAACACGGCGCTCGTGTATTGGCCTTCGACCTCGACAGGGTTCAATCTGCAGGTCAATTCGGAGGTGTCCTCCACGAATTGGACGGCACCCTCAGAAACGATCGTTGATAATGGGACCGTCAAATTCATCATGGTGAATCCGCCCACAGGCAGGAAATTCTACCGGTTGAAGGGCGCCTGACGGAATCGTTCCACCGATTCACCCGGCACCGAGCCGCACGCTGGTTCACCCCGAGTTGCGGCTTTTCTTGGGCCGGCAATTTTCTGCGGTTTGCCGCTGTCACCCAACCATGCGACAGGACTTCCTGGCTGCGTTTTCCTAAAATCCTTCCCGCGGCTGCTCGTCGGCCTGATTATGAAACGCATCACCAACCATAGAACCCTGTCTGTTCTTTCCTTCACCATTTTCCTGATCGTATCTGCCTTTGTTGGTTTCTCGCAGGCGGCGGTTCCGCGTCCGGAACATCCGCGTCCTGACGCGTTCCGGGAGAATTGGATGTCGCTCAACGGCGAATGGCAGTTCGAGATCGACACGAAAGGGGACGGTGAAGGGCGCGGCCTGATGTCCGGGAAGGAGCTTTCCTCGAAGATCCTGGTTCCGTTCTGCCCGGAGAGCAAACTGTCCGGCATTGGTCACTACGATCACATGAAGAACACGTGGTATCGGCGCCACTTTGAAGCGCCCTCCTCGATGAAGAACCAGCGGGTGAGGCTGCACTTTGGCGCGGTGGATTACCAGGCCTGGGTTTGGGTCAACGGCGAGTTGGCCGGCACGCACATCGGCGGCAGCGTCAATTTCAGCTTTGATATCACCAGGTTGTTGAAGGACGGAGTCAACGAACTCGTCGTGAGGGTTTTTGACGACACCGCCAGCGGCAAACAGCCCACCGGCAAACAAACGCACACGGTAAGCGAAGGGTGCGTTTACACTCGGACCACTGGCATCTGGCAGCCCGTCTGGCTGGAGGCCGTGGGGTCCTCCTTCGTGGAGAGTTTTTCCGTGGTTCCCGACCCGGACCGCTCCCGGGTGTTGATTGATGCGGCGGTAAACGGTGCCGACAAGAACCTGAAATTGAAGACGGAGGTTTTCGCTGACGGCAAGTCGGTGGGTTCCGACACGGTCCCGGTGGTTTGGCGCAGTCATCGGCTGGTGGTTGATCTCAAGACGAAACGGCTTTGGGAGACCGGTAATCCCTTCCTTTACGACCTGAAATTCACGCTGACCAGCAATGGCAAAAAGGTGGACGAAATCACGAGCTATTTCGGGCTGCGATCTGTTGCTATCGACGGGCGCTCCATCGTGATCAACGGGAAACGCGTGTTCCAGCGTTTGATCCTCGATCAGGGATTCTATCCGGACGGAATCTGGACTGCCCCGACTGATGACGAACTCAAGAAGGACATCGAGCGCTCGATGGCCGCAGGCTACAACGGCGCCCGGCTTCACCAGAAGGTATTCGAGCCGCGGTTCCTTTACTGGGCTGACAAACTGGGCTACCTGGTCTGGGGCGAATTTCCGAATTGGGGCTACAACTTTCGCCCGGAAAATTACGCCAATTACATCAACGAATGGACGGAAATCCTCCAGCGCGACCGCAATCATCCCTCGATCATCGGCTGGTGCCCGTTCAATGAAACTCCCGGCTCGGCGACTGAGATCCAGGAGATTGTCTGGCGCGAGACCAAGGCGATTGACCCGACCCGTCCCATCCTGGAGACGAGCGGTTGGGCGCACGGCCTTCGCAACGCCGAGGTGCGCGACGACCATGATTACAACCAGGACCCGGCCACGTTCAAGCAGCGCTGGGAGGAGTTTTTCGCCGGCGGCCCGTCCCTTAAGGTCCCCGCCCGTTACCAGTCCGCCAACCCGCCGCGCGAAGATCTCGGCGTTCCCTTTATGATCAGCGAATTCGGCGGCATTGGCTGGAGCACCGAGGGGGGCTGGGGCTACGGTAGTGGACCGAAGACGATCGAAGAGTTTTACGTCCGATATAAAGGGCTGGTGGACGCGCAACTCGATAATCCGAATCTTTTCGGATTTTGCTACACGCAATTGACCGACGTGGAACAGGAGAAGAATGGGCTCTACTACTATGACCGCAGGCCGAAGTTCGATCTGAAGCGGATGCAGGCCATTACCTCGCGCAAGGCGGCCTTTGAAACGCAAGGACCCGACGCCCGGCGGTCCGTGCCGGGAGCCGATTTCAACTGGCAGGTGCTGGTGGGGGCTGTGGTGGACGGTGCGTTGTCGCGTCCCTATCGCTTCACCACGAATGCTCCCGGTGCGGATTGGATCGGCGCCGGCTTCGACGACGGTTCCTGGCAAACCGGTTTGGCACCGTTCGGGAACGCGCTACCGGGAGTCCGCACCGCGTGGAACAACAACGAGATCTGGATGCGGCAGACTTTTGAGGCTGCGGATGTTAACCTCAAGGCTGCCGCCATCGTGGTTTTCTACGATGAGGACACGGAAGTATACCTGAACGGCCAACTGATCTGGAAGCGATCCGGCTTCTCCACCCGGTATGAGATGTTCTCCGTGAGCGATACCGTGAAGAAGGCCCTGAAAAAGGGAGCTAACACGCTGGCGGTGCATACCCGGCAGAGCGGCGGCGGCCAGTTCATTGACCTCGCGCTGTTGTGCGATTTCGGTGACCCCCGCAGAGTCGAGCGATAAATGCCCGATTCCACTTCCCAAGCTCGGGCGTTTTTGCCAGCATCTGCCAACTTTTGTATGGTTGTGCGCATGATTTCCAAGATCGCCCTTTCTCTCTTTGCAACCTCGGCCACGTTGGCTGCGGCTGAAAACACAGTCATCATCGAACACGCCGATGGCCAGGCCACGGCTGCTTTCAAGTTCGAGAAGATTCAAACCCTCAGGCGAAACGACGCCGCCTCCAAGGGGACGTTTGCCTTAGTGGATGGCCGGGGCGATGCCAACGGGGGGGAACTCGCCGTCCTTAACGACGGCCTGGCTCCTTCCGAGGAAGACCAGCCCTCGGCCAATTTCTTCTTCCGTGGAGGCACACAGGGCGGACGATTCTCTGTCGACCTGGGCGCGGTCGCAAAGGTTGCTGCCGTCAGCTCCTACTCCTGGCATCCCGGCAGTCGCGGACCGCAGGTGTACGCGCTTTATGGCGCCACGGGCACCAATGCCGGATTCGTCGCCGCTCCGGCGAGGCCCGCCGATCCCGCAGCTTCCGGCTGGTCGCTCATCGCGAAAGTGGATACCAGGAAAGCGGCGGAGCGATTGGGCGGGCAGTACGCTGTTTGCGTCACTAACAATTCGTCCGCGTTGGGAACTTTCCGTTTCTTTCTTTGGGATGTGGAGCCCACTGACAGCAACGATCCTTTTGGCCAGACGTTTTACTCGGAAATCGACATAGTGAGCGTCAATCCGGCGCCCGAGCCGGAGACCGGCGCGACGGCGGCCGATCCTGCCCTGGGCCGAAAGACGATCGAGCTGGAGGGAGGCTATGAAATCGTGTTGGACACCTCCGAGACGCCGGACTTGACAGAGTGGTCCGATGCCAACCTTGTTCCCATGATCAAGGAGTGGTATCCGAAGCTCGTCGCAATGTTGCCCAGCGAAGGCTACACAGCGCCCAAACGCGTCAGCGTCAACATTCGAAAAGACATGGGCGGGGTGGCAGCGACCAGCGGCACGCGAGTCAATTGTTCCGCCAATTGGATGCGGCGCGAGCTCAAGGGCGAAGCCGTCGGCGCGGTGTTTCACGAACTCGTCCATGTCGTGCAACAATACGGTCGGGCCCGGCGCAGCAATCCCGCGGCGACCAGCACGCCCGGCTGGGTGGTCGAGGGCATACCCGATTACATTCGTTGGTACATATTTGAGCCTCAGACCCGGGGCGCGGAGATTTCTGCACGCAATGTGGAGCGCGCGCGCTATGATGCCAGCTACCGCGTCTCCGCTAACTTCCTGAATTGGGTGGTCGTGAATCACGACAAAGACCTGGTGCGCAAATTGAATGAAGCCGCGCGGGAAGGGAAATACAGCGCCAGCCTCTGGACCAATTGGACCGGCCAAACGGTCCAGGATCTGGGCGACAAGTGGAAAGCCTCGCTTACCCCCCAAACTCCAGCTCGCGTCGAACCGTAAATTCCCCGGGACCTACATAACCCGGCGCGGGCTCCGCGGACCGCGAGCCGTCCCCGGCTTGCAGCACCTCTCAAGGTCAGACCGGCAATTCGGGCCGGTGGCGGGGCGGAAGCGGAATTGCTGCTTACTCTGGTCCGAACCGGTAATTCCATCGGCGGTTCGGCGCACTGTCGCCGTTGACGCCCAGTTCTTCGACGCCATGGAAGCCCTGAATGTTATCAGCCCAATGAAAATCCAGGCTCGGGGCTGATTCTGCCGCTTGCCCCACCAGTTTCCTCTCGATCGCCAATTCCATGCCGTTTCCATTTCGCCGGTATTCAGCCTTGCCGACAGTTTGCCATTGGCCGGATTTCCAGGCTTTGATCGCAGTTGATTTTTCGCCCGTCACCTCCAGGTTGACGATGTAATCATACCCAAGCCACCCCGTGGACGTCGAACGATCACTATCCAGCAGGAGCAGCATCCAAAACGGATCGGTCCGCGGGGTGATCTTTTCCCGGGTTTGCACAAAAAAGTACAGGTTGCGCCGGTCATACGCCGCCTTGCATAGGACGAAATCGTTGCGGCCTGTGTTGTTGCGGTAAGGCACATCCCCATAGCCTTTGTGATCGCGGTGGGTGACGTCGCCGATGGTGTCGCGATACTCAGGGATGATGGACTGCCACTCGTTAAATTTGCCATCAATGGAGATCTTTGCCGCTGCTGGCGTTGCTGGTCGTGGTCGGGTTCCTTTGAACCTGCGCACCCAGCTCGCGAGCTGATAATAATAATTGTCCGTGTGCCCGCCCACCATAGGCTCACAATCGCGGCTGTATTCCCGGGTGTATTGGTCCACGAAGAGTCCGCCCGGGAAATCACAGTCAGTGTCCTTGTATTTGCTCCATTCGGTGTAGCGTCCCGCGGTCCATTCGTTCCAGCCGGTGACGAAAATGAACTTCGGGTTTTCCTTCAGCGCCCGCTTCCATTGTTCCTCAAAGTTCAGTCCCAGGTCGATGGCTTCCGGGCGGGGATCTTTCGCGCCGTCATGCCAACTCCGCCCCATGGCTCCCGCCTTATGGGCCATAGGCGCCGGACCGGGAGTGTTCGGCAGGGCGTTTTGGGCGACGCCCACGCTCATCTGCTCGGCTTCGCCGCTGAGGTTGCGGAAGACGTGCTGCGGATGCACCTCCAGCCAGCTCCATTGGTCCGAGCCATCCGGTCCAACCCAATAATCGGGCATTGGCCGGCGGAACGTGAAGAAACTCAGCATTGCGGGATCCTTGATGAAGGCTTTGTTGGCGAGCAACAGCGGTTTGCCGCCCCAGACAAACCAAAGATCGCGCCAAAGCCCCGGCTGGTAAAGATCACGCCATAGCTGATCGCTTACCGGTCGCGGATCTCCGAATGGGGTGATGAAACCAATCGCCGGAGTCCGGGCGCCCTCGCTGCGCATCACCGCGTA
>Ga0184628_10001240_pt1 | contig 12672 bp, 10 predicted proteins | sample PLM4_5_b1_FD_133149 | JGI IMG/M metagenome (GOLD analysis project Ga0184628, IMG submission 133149) | Groundwater sediment microbial communities from an aquifer in East River, Colorado, USA - PLM4_5_b1 | ecosystem: Environmental > Terrestrial > Soil > Riparian zone | place: USA: East River...
ACGCCGATGGTGCCGCCCTGGCCGTCGAGCGTGTAGAACTTGTCGGTGACCTTGTTGGCCTTGATCTCGACCTTGCTGAAATCCGGCGCCTGGGCGCGTGCGACGCCGGCGCACAGCACGAGGGCTCCGACCGCGAGCGCATATCGATGGAATGTCATGCGCGCAGGCTACATCACCTCACGCGGCAAGACAACAGATTCGGCCGTCGCGTCGGCGAAGACCGAGGCAATGGTTGGAGCAGCCGGGTCGTCGGGGCGAATCGTAATGCGATCGCCCGATTCGATGACGCCCTCGGCGCCGATCGCCAAGTAGAAGCCCGGCCGGCCGGCGTGCCAGAAGCGCGTGACCATGTCAGCGCGGCCGAACCGGATGCCCAGCTTGAAGCACGGCATGCGCGGCCGTGTGACGACGAATTCGGCCGTCCCGATCTGCAGCCGGTCGCCGACGCGGACGTCGGTTTCGAGCAGGCCTTCAACCGTGAGGTTCTCGCCAAATATGCCCCACGGAAGGTCGACGCCAGGCAGTTCGTCGCGCCAGACGCCGTAGTGCTCGGACGGGTACGCATAGACAGCTTTGTGGACGCCCCCGTGGACGCGCAGGTCAGCCTGCTCGTCGCCGTCGAGATGCTCGGGTCCGACGCGCACGGGCCCGGTACGCGGCGTCTTGAAGATTCCGGTGTGGACGATCGTCCCCCGATACGACACGGGCCTGGGCCGTCCGACGTTGATGGAAACCACCTTCACGAAACCCCTCCAGGAAACGGACTGCTAAGCTTGGAGCGTGAAGAACACCTCTTCGGTCCAGAGGACGGGGGCGCTCACCTGGGTGCTCCTGGCCGTGCTGGCATATCTGGTCTACCTGGTCGTGCAGCCGTTTCTCGTGCCGCTCGCGTGGGCAGCAGTACTCGCCGTCGTGGCCTACCCGGTGCACGAGAGGTTATCACTGCGCTTCGGGCCTGGGCGCGCGGCGGCGCTCACCACGCTGTTGGCTATGGTGGTCGTCATCGTCCCCGCCGTAGCGGTCGCCGTCGCCTTCGCGCGAGAATCGCTCGACCTGGCTGGCAGCGTGCAACAGGCGTTTGCCGACGGGCGGTTCGCGTGGATCGCGCGCATGTGGGCCGACCTGCAACGGCGGCTGCCCGTCGCGTCGACGGTCGATCCCACGGCCGTCAGCGCCGACGCGCTCCGAAACGGCGCGGCGTTCCTGCTGGCCGAATCGGGGGCCATCTTCCGCAACGTGGCCGGCTTCGCGCTGAATCTGATCCTCGCGCTGTTCGCCACGTTTTTCTTCCTGCGTGACGCCGGGTCGATCATGGAGGTCATACGACGGCTGTTGCCCATGCCGGAGGACGAGCGCGAGCAGCTCATCACCCGGACGCGCGATCTCATTTCCGCGGGTGTCACGTCGGCCGTGATCGTGGCGGGCCTTCAGGGGCTGCTTGGCGGGATCTCGTTTGCCGTGGTCGGGCTGGACGCACCGGTCTTCTGGGGCGTGATGATGGCGTTCTTCTGCGTGGTGCCGCTCGGGGCCTGGATCATCTGGCTGCCCGCGGCGGTGTTCCTCGCGGCCAACGGCGCGCCGACCCGTGCGTTGATTCTGGCCGGGCTTGGTCTCGGCATCATCAGCATGGTGGACAACATCGTGCGGCCGATGCTGCTCAGCGGGCGCGCGCGGATGAATGGGCTGGTGATCTTCGTGAGCCTGCTGGGCGGACTGAGCGTCTTCGGCCTGCTGGGGATCGTCCTCGGCCCGATTCTCGTGGTCACGGCGCTGGCGCTCGTGACGACCTACGCTGAGCGCCGAGGGCCCAATTCGCCGGCCTGACACCACCCGCGCGTCAGTACTAGCCGCCGTCGTGACTGCTGGTGCCGCCCGCCGCCGGGATGTAGGCGCAGCGCACGTAGTCCATCACCATGCGGTCGGCGCTGAAGCGCCATCCCAGCGTGCGGATGGCCCGCTTCATCCGCGCGATCCATTCACGGGGCAGCCCGTCGGCGTCGCGCTCGTAGTACATGGGCACGACCTCGTCGCGCAGCACGCGCCGCAGCGCCTCGGCGTCGCGGGCGTCGTGCACGTCGGTGGAGGAGTGCACTTCGCCCATGCCGATTGCGAAGCCGTTGAGGCCGTCGTACGCCTCGGCCCACCATCCGTCGAGTACCGACAGGTTGAGGCCCCCGTTCAGCACGACCTTCTGTCCGCTCGTGCCGCAGGCTTCCAGGGGCCGCCGGGGGTTGTTCAGCCAGACGTCCACGCCCTGCACGAGATAGCGGCCGACGTTGATGTCGTAGTCTTCGATGAACAGCAGCTTCCCCGCAAAGCGCGGGTCGCGCCCGAGGCGCGCGATCTGCTGGAGCACGCCCTTGCCCGGTGAATCGTGTGGATGCGCCTTGCCTGCGAAGATGAACTGCACGGGTCGCTGCGGGTCGTTGACGAGCTCGGTCACGGCTTCGAGGTCCTGCAGCACGAGATTCGCACGTTTGTAGGTGGCGAACCGCCGCGCGAATCCAATCGTCAGCGCGTCGGGGCTGAGGGCGCGGCGAAGGGCGGCGATCGACTCAGCCGGTTCGCCTCGGCGCTCGGCCTGGGTCACGGCGCGGCGCCGCGCCACCGCGACGAGCTGCGCCTTCAGCGTCTGGTGCGCCTCCCACAGTTCGCCGTCGTCCACGCCGTCGATGGCCTCCCAGAAGCCCGGTTCGCCATGACGCTCCGGCCAGTCGGGACCGAAGCGCCGGTCGTAGAGCTGCTTCATCTGCGGCGCGAGCCAGGATTTCACGTGCACGCCGTTGGTGATGTGGCCGATCGGCACGTGCTCGTCGCGCCAGCCCGGAAACAGCGGCGCCCACATCGCGCGCGAGACCTGCCCGTGCAGCGACGAGACGGCGTTCGCGCGATGCGAGAGCTTCAGCGCCAGCACGGTCATGCAGAACGGCTCGCTGTGGTTGTCGGGATTGACCCGGCCGAGGCCGATGAACGTCCCGATGTCGAGCCTGAGCGCGTCGCGCAACGGGCCGAGGTGCTCTTCCACCTGGTGCGGCGTGAACGTGTCGTGCCCGGCCGGGACGGGCGTGTGCGTGGTGAAGACGATCTGCGCCGAGACGCGGCGCATCGCCTCGCGCGCGTCAATCCCCTCGGTGTCCATGCGGGCGCGTGCCAGCTCCAGCGTGGCGAACGCGCTGTGACCTTCGTTGAGGTGGACGACGCCGGGACAGATGCCGAGCGCATTGAGCGCCTTCACGCCGCCGACGCCGAGCAGCAGCTCCTGGCGGATTCGCACGCGCTGGTCGCCTCCGTAGAGGCGCGACGTCAACTCGCGATCCTCGGGCCGGTTTCCGTCGATGTTGGAGTCGAGCAGCAGCAGCGGGTTCCGCCCCACGGCGACCGTCCACACCCGCGCGGCGATCGGGCCCGACCGCGTGTCGATCGTCACGGTCAGCGGCACACCGCCGACGCGCGCCGGCTGGATCGGCAGGCGTTCTTCCTCGACGTTGATGTAGTCCTCGTGCTGCCAACCGTCGCGGTCGAGCCACTGACGGAAGTACCCCTGGTCGTAATAGAGTCCGATGCCGACGAGCGGGACGCCGAGGTCTGACGCGCTCTTCAGGTGGTCGCCCGCGAGCACCCCGAGACCACCGGAATAGATCGGCAGCGATTCGTGCAGCCCGAACTCGGCCGAGAAGTAGGCCACCGGCCGCGCGCCGAGCACGCTGGCGTGCCGCCCGCCCCACGTTCGCTTCGACCGCAGATGTTCCTGCAGGCGCCGGTAGGCGTGGTTGATGCGGCCGTGCATCGCGAGCTGCGACGCGCGATCGTCGAGCCGCGCCATCTCGACCTGCTGGAGGAGGGCCACCGGGTTGTGATCCAGGTCATGCCACAGCACGGGATCCAGCTCGCGAAACAGTCCGCGGCTCTCGTCGTCCCAGCTCCACCAGAGGTTGCGCGCCAGTTCCGCCAGACGTTGGTGCGCAGGTACCACGAAGTGGCCGCTCGCGCGCGCCTCGCCTACGATCGGCGCGAGTTGCGTGCCCGCCATGACGAGCATGCGGACGTCGTCGTCGCCGAAGGTGCGCCGGTCGATCGTCTGCACGACGAGGACGCCCTGCAGCACGCCGCGATCGACGATGGGCACGCCGAGGAACGTCTGATATGGATCCTCGCCGGCATCGCGGAAATACTTGAACCGAGGATGCAGCGTCGCGTCCGAGAGGACGACGGGTCGCATCTGCTCGGCCACGAGCCCCGCCAGCCCCTCGTTACTGCGCATGCGCACGCGGCCGACGCTCTCGGCGCGGAGGCCGATCGTCGCCGCGAGCACGAGCGTGACGCGGTCGGCCTCGAGCAGGTAGACGGAACACACATCGGTCGCGAACCGCCGCTGGATGAGGTTGACGATGTTGTTCAGCGTCTCGGAGGGGTTGCCGCTTCTCGAGACCAGACGTCCGATCTCTTCGAGGGTCCACAGGAGGGATGTCTCACCGATAGGGATGGCGGATTCGTCGCTGATCACCGGGCCTCCATCAGGCGGCGTGGGACGGCGCCCACGCCGGGGCATGACGTACGAATGATGAGAAAGCGTAGAGCAAAACAGCCACGTCGTGATTGGACGTTTTCGTCTGGTGCTCCGTGAGAGGGAACAATCGTGGCGGAATCACGATCCTGGTCGTCGGGCTCACATCATGAATGCCTGGAATAACAATGATCAAGGGAGCGGGCCGACGTGGCTCGGCTGTTGCACCCGTTGCGGCCGCAAGGAGGCTCCTCATGAGCTTTGCAGCAGTTGCCGACCGGATTCAGCGAGACTTCAACGAAATGCCCGGTCTCGAACTCACGCTGGGGCAGGCGGGACGATTGTGGAATCTGGGTGCCGACGATTGCCGGCACGTGCTGGATGCCTTGGTCGATGCCGGCGTGCTTCGCTGGACCGCGCAGCGCACGGTCGTGATGTCGTACGTCACGGTCGGGCGTGCGCGCCGCTGAGATGTTTCTCGTCCGCCTCAGCCGATAGCACTGCCATTGGGTTTCGCGGGATCCGTACACGTCGATCTGTGCTAGCGTGGCCTTCCCAGGACGTGATTCCTGCCGCGCGTCCCCAGAGGACACCGCGGCCAAGCTTCAGGAGGAACTCATGCGAGCAGTGACTGTGATGATGTCCGCGGCGCTGGCGCTGGCGCTCGGCGGCTACGCCGCAGCGCAGACGCCGGCCATGCCGTCTGCCGTTCATGTGATGAATGGCATGATCATGGATGCGAAGGGAATGACGCTCTACACCTTCGACAATGACAAGGAACCGAATAAGTCGGCGTGCGCCGGCAACTGTCTCACCAACTGGCCCATCCTGAAGGCCGAAGCCACCGACAAGGACATGGGCGACTGGAAGGTCATCACGCGCGATGACGCCACCAAGCAGTGGGCCTACAAGGGCAAGCCGCTGTACTACTTCGCCATGGACAAGGCCGCCGGCGACAAACTCGGCGACGGCCGCGGCATGGTGTGGCACATCGCCAAGCCGTAACGCACCCGATTCGTTGACGTGCCCGGCCGCCGCGGCCGGGCACGTGCTGCGACGGCGCACCTTCCAACCATTCTTCTCTTCGAACGTCACGCCGCGGGCGACGCCTCTCGCGTCTGAGCAGAGCGCCGCGCCGACTGTCCCCGTGATCGGGCTTGATCGGGCTTGATCGGGGCTTGTTATTTATATAGCGACATGTTATATAAATAACATATGGGGAGTCGCCCCCACGCCGCGCTGAGCCGCCGCGAGCGGCAGATCATGGACATCCTGTATCGCCGTGGCCGCGCCACGGCCGCCGAGGTCATGGCCGACCTGCCAGGAACGCCGCATTCCTCGACGGTGCGCACGCAGTTGCGCGTGCTCGAGGAGAAAGGCCACGTCCGGCACGAGGAGGAAGGGCTTCGGTACGTCTACGTGCCAGCGGTCCCGCGGCACGAGGCGCGGAAGTCGGCCCTTCGCCATCTGGTAGAGACTTTCTTCGATGGATCCACCGAGAAGGCCGTGAGCGCGCTGCTCGGACGCGAGGCGTCGCGCCTGTCGGACGAGGAGCTCGACCGGATTGCCGACCTGATCGCCAAAGCCAGAAAGGACGGACCGCGATGACCTGGATGATCGAAGTGGCCGTCAAGATGTCGGTGCTGCTCGGAGCAGCGCTCCTGGCGACGTCGATGCCGCGTCGAGGGTCGGCTGCCCTCCGGCACTGGGTGCTGGCGTCGACGATCTATTGCGCCGGGGCGATCCCGCTCGTGGCGCTGATGATGCCGACGTGGAACCTGCCAGCCCTGGCACCCGCCGCGCAGCCTCGCGCGCCCGAGTCGAAGGTGATGGCCGGGGCGAACCCGGACATCGCCCTCGGGGTCGCCGCGCCACCGGCGGCGCAGACGCCGGAGCGCGCGATGCGCCGGCTGTCGGATGCGGCGGTTCCGATCTGGTTGGCAGGTGCCGTGCTGAACCTCGGGATCCTGCTGGTGTCGATGGGCCGTCTCAAGGCCGTGGCATCCAGGGCCACCCGGATGCACGCACCGTCGTGGCAGGAGGCGTTGACGCGGATCTCCCGAACGCTCGGGGTCACACGGCCGGTCACGTTGTTGGTGAGCGGGCATCCGGCGCTGCTCGTGACGTGGGGGCGACAGACGCCAACGGTCCTGCTTCCGACCGGCGCAGAGAGCTGGTCGGCGGAGCGTACGCACGTCGTGCTGGCCCACGAGCTGGCGCATGTGGCGCGCGAGGACTGGCTCATTCAGATGGGTGCCGAGTTGCTGCGATGTGTCTACTGGTTTCACCCGCTCCTGTGGCTGGCAAGCCGCCGTCTCAGACACGAGAGTGAGCACGCGTGCGACGACGCGGTGATGCAGGCCGGCGTCGAGAGTCAGACGTATGCCACGCACCTGCTGGACATTGCACGTACGGTCCACACCCGTACCCTCTGGTTCCCCGCCCCGACGATGGCGGGCCGTCCGTCTACCCTCGAAAGGAGAATCCGCGCCATGCTCAACCATCGTCTCGATCATGCTCCGCTCACGCGGGTCGGCCGCTCCGTGTCGGCGCTCGCGCTCCTGCTGTTGACGCTGTCTGTCGCGGCGTTCGCACAGGGATCGTTTGGATCGGTGTACGGAGTCGTGGTCGATCCGATGGACCGTCTGCTGCCCGGCACGACCATCACCGTGACCGACCAGCAACGACAGGTGAAGCACGAGGTGCGCACGGACGCCGATGCGCGATTCGAGCTGATTGGACTTCCGGCGGGTACCTATGCGCTCGAAGCGAAGATCCCGGGCTTCCTCCCGCAGACGAGCGCGCTGACCGTGAACGGCCAGGCCGTCGAGCGGAATCTCAGACTCGAGATCGCCACGTTGCAGGAGACGATCACCGTCAGGGGCAACCAAGGCAGCGCGGACACGGAGAGGGGCGTACCCCGAACGGCGGCACGCCGCGCAATTCCGCCGTGTCCTGCTGTGGCCTCGCCCGTCGGGGGGAACCTGCGGGCGCCGCACAAGGTCAAGGACGTACGGCCGGTCTACCCAGGGGTGGATGGACACGTGACTCTTGACGCGCGCATCGGCACGAACGGATTGGTTGCCGAAGTCCGTGTCGTCAAGTCAGACCGCCCCGAACTGGAAGCCCCGGCGATCGCGGCCGTCAGTCAGTGGGAATTCGACGAGACCCTCCTCAACTGTGTACCGGTCGAGGTGCGTATGAATGTGGACGTCGATTTCCGGTCCGAGCAGTAGGGCCGCCAACGGGGCTCGCGCGCCGACGCGTGGGCCCCGGCCTTGCGCCGAAGTCCCGCCACACAGTTCCCGCCAGCCTGGAGAATCGCTACAATTCGCGCATGAGCAACATCACCTTGCGTGTCAACGGTCGCGCGCACACCGTGGACGTCGAACCCTCGACCCCGCTGCTCTACATCCTACGCAACGACCTCGGGCTGCAGGGCCCGCGGTTCGGCTGCGGGCTGGGGCAATGCGGCGCGTGCACGGTCATCATCAACGGCGCGGCGGTGCGCTCGTGCGTGACGCCGACCTCCAGCGTCCGAGGGGAGATCACGACCCTCGAAGGCCTGTCGAAGGACGGGGTACTGCATCCGTTGCAGCAGGCCTGGATCGACGAACAGGTCCCGCAGTGCGGCTTCTGTCAGAACGGGCAGATCATGACGGCCAAGGCGATGCTCGATCGCAATCCTCATCCGACCGACACGCAGATTCGAGAGGGGATGGCGCGCACGTTGTGTCGGTGCATGACGTACTACCGCATTCAGGCGGCCATCCGGCGCGTGGCCAAGGGGGTCGCATGACACCCGCCACGACGATTCCCGCCGCCATCGCGGAACTGCTCGAGCGCCACGGCCAGACGACGTCGCGCCGCGAATTTCTCAGGACGTCGGGGATGCTCGTGGTCAGCGCGGGCGCCGCGGCGTTCGCGGGCCCGTTCGCCACCAGCGTGAGCGCACAGGCCGCCGGGCCGTACCCGGATCCCAACTTCAGGCAGCTCGATTCGTGGATCGTGATCCATCAGGACAACACGGCCACGTTCTACGTGGGCAAGACCGACTGCGGCCAGGGCACCGGCACCGCGTTCCGGCAGATGATGGCCGACGAACTCGACATCGCCTACGCCAGCACGACGTGCGTCATGGGGAGCACGGACGTGACGGTCGATCAGGGCGGGTCGGGCGGGTCGGACGCGATTCAGACCGACGGCTGGCCCATGCGACGCGTCGCCGCCGAGGCACGCCGCGTGCTGCTCGAGATGGCGTCGTCACGGTTCGGCGTGCCGGCATCGGCGCTGGCGGTCAGCAACGCCGTCATCACCGTGGCGGGCGATTCCGCCAAGCGCGTGACCTACGGTGAGCTGATCGGCGGCCGGCGCTTCAACGTGGCGCTGACGGGCGCGAACATCGACGCCACGACGGGCGTCGCGAAGGTGAAGCCGGTTCAGGATCTCAAGATCGTCGGCCAGTCTCCCCAGCGCTACGACATTCCGGCCAAGGTGGACGGGTCGTTGAAGTGGGCCGTGGACGTCAAGCTGCCAGGCATGGTGCACGCCCGCAATGTCAAGCCGCCGGTGGCTGGCGCGACACTCGTCAGCATCGATGAGTCTTCGGTGCGCGGCCTGCCTGGTTTCGTCAAAGTGGTCAGCAAGGGCAACTACGTCGCCGTGGTTTGTGAGCGGGAAGAGCAGGCCATTGCCGCCTCCAGACAGCTCAAGGTGAACTGGCAGAAGCCGGCGACGCCGCAGCTGCCTGGCTCTGACAACCTCTTCACCTTCATGCGCAACGCAAAGCCCTCGTCCAGCCAGGGACCGACCATCGTCGGCAATCCCGACGCCGCGTTCTCGAGTGCCGCCAAGGTCGTCGAGGCCGAGTACGACTTCCCGTTCCAGGGCCATACGGCGATTGGTCCGGCGCACGCGACCGCCGATCCGTCGGACGGGCAGATGACCATCTACTCGAACGACATGAAGTCGTACGGGATGCGCAACGGCGTGGCGACGTTCCTTGGCATGCCGCGAGAGCAGGTCCGGGTGGTGTGGATGGAGGGGCCGCAGGGCTACGGCCGTACAGCGGCGGATGACGCGGGGTTCGAGGCGGCCTATCTCGCCAGGGAGATCGGGCGACCCGTGCGCGTGCAGTGGATGCGGAACGAGGAAACGGCGTGGGATACGAAGGGTCCGGCGTTCACGTTCAAGATGCGGGGCGCCCTCGACGCGCAAGGCAACCTCGTCGCTCTCGACTACCAGGCTCGATCCGCCGACTACTGCCACCTCGGCTACAACGAGGCAGACACCGTTCTGATTTCGCAGCTGATGGGCACGCGCCGCGCCACGCCGGCCGCGGGCAGCGCCGCCACGCCCTCGAACATGTACGCCATCCCGCACACGCGCACGGTGGCCGAGGTCGTGCCGCTGCCGCTCGTCTGGGAGACGCCCATTCGCACCGGCAACCTGCGGGATCCGAATGGTCCCCAGTCCACGTTCGCGGCCGAGTCGTTCATCGACGAGATGGCGGCCGCGGCGAAAGCCGACGCCGTCGAGTTCCGGCTCCGGCTGCTGACGGCCGGCACGTCCGACGACAGCGGCTTCAAGCGCGCGCGATCGATTGCGGCCATCAAGGCCGCGGCGCAGGCATTCGGTTGGGACACGCGTCCCTCTCCGCGACCGGTCGGCAACGGACCGGTGCTCACGGGGCGCGGCATCGCGTACACATTCAGGAGTCAGACGGTCGTGGCCGTCATCGCCGAAGTCGAGGTGAACCGCGAGACCGGCCGCGTGTGGGTGAAGCGTCTTGCTTGCGGTCACGATTGCGGGCTGGTGATCAATCCCGAGGGATTGCGCCGCACGATCGAAGGCGGCATGTTGCACTCGGTGAGCCGTGCCCTGCACGAGGAGGTCGCCTTCGACACCGAAAAGGTGACGAGCGTGGACTGGAACACGCATCCCACGCTGACCCACGCCGACGCGCCCGAGCGGATCGACATCGTCCTGGTCAACGGAGACCCGAATCCGAACCGGCCCGATCTTCCGCACTACGGCGCCGGCGAAACGTCGTGCAAGCCGACCATCGCGGCGGTCGCCAACGCGGTGTTCGACGCGACCGGGGTTCGCCTTCGTCGCGTGCCGCTCAGAAACGCGCGCGTGCTGGCCGCGCTGAAGGCCGCCCGCGTCTAGCGTCGCGCCCCGCGGCGGCCGTACGCACAATGCCAGCCGGGCCAGTCTCGAATCGGCGCGAGCCCACCGCGAGATTTGAATCGGCGACTGGCGACCGTCGCGGCTGGAATCTCGTGCTCGCGGTCGCGGTCGTTCTCGTGCCGCAGTTCGTCGAGAGACCGCCCGAAGTCGCGTGCTATCCTGCGCGTGCGGAGGCTGATAGATGTTCCTGCCCTTGATGCGAACCGCGCGATCGGCGCGGAACCTGTTGGTCGCGACGGCGGTCGCCGTCGCCTCGGTGTCTCTCCTTGCCCAGGAGCCTGTCGATCTCAACGTCGTTCATCGGATTCGCGCAGAGGCGCTGCAGAACTCCAAGGTGATGGACCACCTGTTCTACCTGACCGACGTGCATGGTCCGCGCCTCACCAATTCACCTGGCTTCTATGGCGCGGCCGACTGGGTCGTGAAGCAACTGGGCGAATGGGGCATTCCCGCGCGTCAGGAAGCATGGGGGCCGTACGGCCGCGGCTGGACCTTTACGCGGTTCTCGGCCAACCTCATCGAACCGCAGTACGCGCCGCTCATCGGCGTCCCGCTCGCCTACACGCCCGGCACTAACGGCCGGGTGTCGGGCGAGGCCACGATTGCCGTCATCAACAATGAAGGCGACTTCGCGAAGTACAAAGGGACGCTCAAGGGCAAGGTGCTGCTGCTTGGCACCGGGCGCGATCTGCCGATGAGCCTGCAGCCGCTCGCGCTGCGACGCAGCGATGCAGAACTGGAGGCGCTCGTCCAGCCGCCCACTCCACCGGCCGGCGCCCAGCGTCCGCCCGGCGCGGCGGCAGCCGCCACCGGACCGAACGGGCAGGGCGGCAACCTACAGTTCCAGCGTGCGCTCAATCGATTTCTCGCCGACGAAGGCGTGGCCGTTGTCGTGCGGATCGGTGGCGGACGAAGCGAGGGCGGGACCGTGTTCGCTCAGGCCGGCGGCTCGCGCGACCCGAAAGACCCGGTGCCCCCGCCGATGGTGGCGCTGACGCCCGAGCACTACAATCGGATCGCGCGCCTGCTCGACCACAAGGTCCCCGTGAAACTCGAGTTCGACATCGAGGCGCGCTTCGTGGACGACCGCACTGATTCGCTGAACGTGATCGGCGAGATCGAAGGCGGGCGCAAGCGGCAGGAAGTCGTGATGATCGGCGCCCACCTCGACAGCTGGCACGGCGGGACGGGCGCGACCGACAACGCGGCGGGCAGCGCCGTGATGATCGAGGTCATGCGGATTCTCAAGACACTCAACCTTCGTCTGGATCGAAGCGTCCGGCTGGCCTTGTGGGGCGGAGAAGAGCAGGGCATTCTCGGGTCGCGGGCCTACGTGGCCGAACATTTCGCGGCCCGCGAGAACATGGTGCTCAAGCCGGACCACGCGCGGCTCTCGGGCTACTTCAACGTGGACAACGGCTCCGGCAAGATCAGGGGCGTGTACCTGCAGGGCAACGACGCGATGCGTCCGGTGTTCGAGGCGTGGCTGAAGCCGTTCGAGGATCTTGGCGCGCGGACGATTTCGATTCGCAATACGGGCGGGACGGATCATCTGTCGTTCGACGCGGTCGGGCTGCCGGGCTTCCAGTTCATCCAGGATCCGCTCGAGTACGATGCACGCACGCATCACTCGAACATGGACGTGTACGACCGGGTGCAGCGCGCCGACATGATGCAGATGGCGGCCATCGTCGCGTCGTTCGTCTACAACGCCGCCAATCGAGACGACCTGCTGCCGCGCAAGCCGCTGCCAGCCCCGCAGCGGAACAACGCGGCACCCGTTCCGCCGCCGCCGCCGCCGGCGCCGACGACCGCAGGATTGTGAGTCGCGCGCCCGCGTGAAACCCTCGGTGCCACGATCCGGCCTCGCTCTGCTGTGCTGCGCGATTCTGGCGGTCGTGGTGTACGGCAACGCGCTGCACAATCCGTTCGTCTACGACGACTATCGCCTGATCGTCGAAAACCCGACGATTCAG
>Ga0184628_10001241_pt1 | contig 12672 bp, 19 predicted proteins | sample PLM4_5_b1_FD_133149 | JGI IMG/M metagenome (GOLD analysis project Ga0184628, IMG submission 133149) | Groundwater sediment microbial communities from an aquifer in East River, Colorado, USA - PLM4_5_b1 | ecosystem: Environmental > Terrestrial > Soil > Riparian zone | place: USA: East River...
GCAGCTTCATCGCGTACGGGTTCGCCTCGTCCATGGACTTAGCGCCCATCGCCAGGGAGTTCCAGTCGGACTTGTGCACCTTCTTCGCCTTGCGAGTGGAGAAGGCCTTACCCTCGTAGTGACGCTTGCGCGCCTCGAAGGTAGAACCCACTCGCTTACTGCGCTGCTTGTGCATCTGGCAATTCCTTCCATTTGGCCTAGAAGGGTCTAGGCGTTATATCCGTTAGAGAAACGGATGAGCGGTGAAGTGGGGAATCGAACCCCTCACTACGACCAAGAATGTATTGTGTCGTGTGTGAACCTACTCTTCACCTCGTATTATGTAGTTGTAGCCACCCATACGTTGGCTTGAAGGGATTAAGTTGTAGCAGTCGTTATCTGCTTGTTGGAATATGTGTTCCGTTGCTAAACCATGACGCTCTCGCGGAACATGGCGAAGCCGTTACTGTCAACCTTACCGTACTTAGCGTAGTGCTTGATCTTACTCATCCAAGCCTCTTCGCTGTCAAACGTGAACGTCGGGACGTGCTTGTATCTGGTGTACTCGTTCTTCTTACCTGCTGACTTGAACTCCGCCCACATAGCGAGCAGACCCAAGAACAGAATGGAGAACGAGCCGATCAGAAACGGCACGATGAATTGAGTTGTAGTAGACACTGTAACTCCCAGTTAGCTATTCTGGATTGTACATTATCTGTGCGCGCTCCGAGTGGTCTACGACGACCGTATCTCTGTTACCGATCTCGGAGCTCCTTGTTAGATTGCCTGTCCCCAGTACATCTCGAACATTTCCTTGTTGTACTCGGTCTCTACCAACAGATCGATAGGACCATGCTCACCGTGATGTCCAAGGTGACAACTAGCCAAGACAGGCTCGTCGTCCAGTCGATCGCGTGCAGGAACTTCAATCCTCTTCGAGTGCCGAACGCATACAACTCGCATCGTACGAACCCTCACTCCCAGGTCAGACTTCCGCTTTCGATGGAACTGTACGATACACGCAGCGGGTGCTGCTGCATGTTGCCGTTGATCTCTGCGACGCTCAGCATGACGCCGATCGTAGCCACTTCCGAGATGAAGCCACGAACACTGACAAGGTGTCCTGGCCGATCCTCGTAACGGAACCTGATAACCTTGCCGATCGACTCCTTGAAGTCGTTCATGTCGTACAGTTCTCGCCCATCCTCGTCAACGCGAGGCCTCGGAGCAAGGTTCGTTACGTGCACGCACGTGTCCACGCAACCGAACGAACACTTCGTTAGATCCGTGCCGAACTCTACAGCGCCGCGGTAGTCCGAGACAACTGTGTGTGCGTCCTTCGGGAAGTGACGTCCTCGCGTGAGAACCTCAGCAAGCACTCGAGTGGTCAGCATCTGCAGGGTACCGTAGTACAGCTCCTGCCGCGGATCGTTCTCGAGGTCCTCGTCGTTCAGCTCCGCTTCAGTAAGCCGAGCTGCATTCAGAGCGTACTCGTGGAACGTCGTTGGAACGTTGTCATACAACACACGTTCGACCTCAACGATCCGAACATCGAGTGCTTTCCTGACTTCCGGATGCATTTCGCCCTCCTCAGGCTTTTAGCATACAGTTATATTCATTTGTACGTATTTCATCCACCGCGAAGACAAATCTCCACTGGGGCGTTGTTCGCTCTTGCGTGGTCGGAGTGCTCTACGACGAGCGTATCTCAGGTACCGATCTCCGACCGTTTTATTACCTTACTTGATCGTCTGTCTCACTTCTCTGTGCAGCCACTCAAAAGGGCCGAACCGATCCACGGTGTCATCAACATTGAACGTGTTATCCCACATCTCGTCGGCCTCGTACCACCACATCGCACCCTCGTCGTTAACGTCCAAGGAGTACGAACAAGCGAGGAACAGCCCGTCGATTACCTTTTCCCACATGTCCTCGGGAAAGTTGTCCTTGATGCGAGCAATGTCCGCGTCGTCGAGGATAATCTCGTACGTTCGCGTAATTGTCTTATGCATCGAACCTCCTCAGGTATCGAGTTGTTAGACGAAGATAGCCAATGAGATTTTAAGCCCTTTGTAACGAGGCGTTAGATAGGGTAAAATCTCGTCTAACCTTACTGCTATCTTGTCTATTCGTTTGTCTAAAGTTAAACCGAAGCTTCTTCGAGAGTTGTGATGGTTGCACGCATCTGATCAGTGGTAGGAATTAGATTGCTGTGTGTTGGTGCATCAACGTTGTACTCTGCGAATTGCGTAGGCACAACAGGTGGATTGAGCAGTTCGACGAAGTTATTCGACGGATTTAGCACAAACGCCGAAAGCCCTAGGACTGCACCGTAGATGAAGTACTTCATCGCGTGTGATTGTCCTTGTTCGGACAAACGGTGTGAGGATTGTCGTCCGTCAGTCTCGTCAAGCACACACCGCCGTAAGTGGTGTCAGCCTCACATCGAACGACGCTGTCCTCTTCTTCGACGTCCTCGAACCAAAGAGCATCGAGGCTACGTGTGTCCCAGTCAAGCTCTTTCCGCTTGAGTGGCCCATCCTGCATGTAGTCCATCTCGTCGCCGTACTCTTCGTACGAGGACGTCGACTGGCTGTCCCTGTAGTCGAACCCGCCCATGATGATAGACATGGTCTCCTCTTCGGAGTTGTGATGGAATTGTGTTTGTGCTACTTCATGATGGAAAGCATGGACTTCGCCGCGTGCTGCGTTGGCTGTTCCACGATGTAGTGTGCTGCAGTCGTGTTACAGTTCCGAGCACTTCTTTCGAGTCTGCGTCGTAGTGCCTGGACCTCGTCGTTACTGTCATCTGAATCGTCTACGACAAGAGTACCCGTTCGCTCGTCATACATCATGGCAACATTCGCAAACGGCCTGATGTGACTGCTTCCAGGAACACCCTTGAGAGCCGCCCGACCGAACTGACTACGCGTCTGATGACTCAGCTTCATCGTAGTCTTGATCGCACGTTTCGACGGAACAGCTCTCGACTGCATCTCCCTCTCAATGCCTCCTTGGTTTAGAGGCTTAGCTCCACCTTCCTGATGGAACTCCCACAGGGGCGTTGTGTCTGCTGCCAGATCGCGCCTCGTGATGTCGTTGAGAGGTACGTTGTTGAAGCTGACCCGACTCGGAAGCTTGTTCGACTTTTGAGTCGAGGCTCGCTTCTGCTCTTTGACCGACGCAGGCTTCGGTACTGATTGCACCTTAGCGGCTGAGAAGGAAAGAGTCGTGTTACCTTTAAGCCCGGCTAGTAGCTTGGCTCGAAGGTCCTCTTTCATGTGGCGCCTCCGTCTTAGGAGCGTGGGAAGAGGGTATGTAGTTGTTATGTAGTTGTTATGTAGTTGTTATGTAGTTGTTTTTCGGTTGGTCTGCGTCTCCTTGGAGTTGCAAACTTTTGTGCTATCTTTATTATACATGGTCCCCTGTAGGCAATGCAAGTCTATCGCCTCGAGGGTTGATTATGCAATTTTTTACACGGAACTTTTGGGAACTTCGGATTGCATCGCACGCTTTTCGAGAATCTCTGCGAACTGCACCTTGTACGACGCTCGGAAGTGATTCTCGCAGTCCTCGCGTCCTTCAGGCCATCCGAACCTGTCCATGTGTGCGTCGATCTTAGCCTTAAACCAGGCCTCGAACGTTGCATCAGCTTCGTTGCCATCCTTACGAATGGACTCGGCGTTGTGATAGATGAACTCTACAACGCGTAGAGCACCTTCCCAACCGAACTCCATTCGAAGGAGATCGAACAGTTCCTTGCAGACACTACAGATCGGCGGAAGTGCCAAACCATGGAGTATGTGAAGTCCCTCCGGCTTGGGATTCTTACACGATCCGCAGTACATAACGTTTGTGGTCCGAGTGAAGATGCGCTCAGAGTAATCGCGTCCAGACTCTTTCCGCATCGCTGCGTAACGCTCTCGTTGATACTGTGACTGATGTTCGGCACAGTATGTTTGGTTTTTCTTCCGAGGAAGTCCGCAATAGACACCATGGAGTCCCTTGCAAGGCTTAGGACGACCATCTGTACCTGTCTCGAACTCTTCGACACTACTCCTTGCTCTAGCCACGATGGTACCTTTCAATTGTGCGGCTAATACAACCTACACTTAATATTATAGTGTAGCCTCTATTAGTAGCACAAGGGAGAGCTTTAACATTTAAGGTAATGTTAAGGTTACATGGAAACAACCCACTATCGAAACCTATCGAAACCTATCGAATTTCTCAGGCCGTTTTTAGTATGATTTTATTCAAAGTATTTAGGTATTTAGTAGCAATATAGTGTATATAGTAGAGTAACAAAGACTATTATTCGTAAACCGAGATGTTTGTCTCTTGATAAATCGCTTGTTTTTAGTGTTACTTGCGAGTTTCTTCTAAGAGAGTTTAGTATAGCATGACATTATAAGAATATACTACGAAGGCTACCCTTCTTGGGATTAGGAAACGCTTAGTGGGTCCTATTTCCTATTACACCAACACAATCCGCTGTGGGAATCTGTCTAGGAAATAGGACCCCTTCATCGCTTGAGCGACGTATTACCCTAGGTTACATTGAGCCGAGTATTAACCTGTAACCCTCGATGGCAAACGGGGCCAACGCTAACGCGACTAAGGTCCCATTTCCGATCAGAGCCCAGATGACTCGCTCAACGTCCCGGTTGCTCATACGGTCCACACCGTTGAGTCGGTCGACGTGACCTCACCCGCGTGGTTCCCTGAGGCGATCCACTCGTAGATGTTGTACTCCACGACGTCCTGGTCGCTGAACCACGACTCGTTGGCCGATTCGTGGCCGGAGTCGATTGCGTTCTGGACCATGCGACGACGTGTGGCCGCCAGGTCCGATCGGGACAGGGACACTCGGAAGGTGAGGGTTGCGTCGAATGTCAGCGATTCGTTCAGGACGGTTTGGCCGTCCAGTGGCCGTCGGGGACCCGGGATCGCTGGGGGGTTGTTACTCATGTCGATCTCCTCGATCTAGTTGCTTTGGCCAGACTGGTGCCTTGGCCGATAGATCTAGAATCACGGCCCTCATCGCCGACTAGGATGAGGGTGAGCAGGTTGATCGTTTATAGGACCTTAGGCCGTTAGGCTTTCGAACTTGTAGACGTCGTAGACGGTGAAGACGACCAGGTGGCTCGGGACGACTTGCTCATCGCCCTGCTCCAGCTGCTCGATCGTTAGGCCGTTGGCCTCAAAGTAGGCCGTCGTGTTGGCCAGAGCGACCATGTTGAACGTCTCGCTCGGGTTGATGTCCTCGATCATCTCTCGGACATGGTCGATCAATCGATCCATCGCTTGATCCTCTCTATCGAGTGGGTCTAACTGGTGGATATGATCAACCTGCTCGGATTCGTAGATCATGAAGCTCAATCGATCCCATCGCGTGGATCTAGTTGCTTAGGCTAACTTCAGCCCTTGAGCGCCTTGAGCGCGTTGGCGCGGAGGGCGTTCTTGTCCAGGCGGTCCTTGCTCGACATGGTCCCGCCGAGCCGAGTGCCTCCGACGATCGAGGCGACTACATCGCGCACCTCGTCCAGATCGAACCGAGCGTCCTGACCCTTGATCGCGCGGAGCGACTTGGTCTTGTTGTAGACGTACTGGGGAGCGATCTGCTTGACCTGCTCGACTCCGTCGCGGTCGATCACCGTGATCCCCAGGATCTCGAAAGCGAGGTTGGCGACCACGTGGATCTGGTAAGCAGTGAGCTGAGCGTCCTGAGCGAACTGCTCGAGGAGCGACTCGATCACCAGATCGGGCGAGATGCTCTGCTCGACCTGCTCGACCTCGGTGACCTGCTCGACCTGCGCGACCTGGACGTGCTTGGGCGCCTTGGCCGACTTGGTCGACTCGAGCGCTGCAGCGGTCTCGTCAGCGATGGTGTTGATCGTGTTCTCGGACATGGTCGATCTCCTCTGAAAAGTGATTGCTTAAGCGATTTGGCCATTGGGCCGATTGATCGGGTTGAGCTGCTTAAGCGAGGGGATCGATTGAGCCACAAGATCTACGAATCCTAATCCCTAAGGTGCTTACATCGATAGATCAGCTGAATCCGATTAATCTACTTAATCGTACGATCCGATTGATCGATTGATTAACTACATCCACACGATCCATTGTTCGCTCGAGCAGTAAAGCAGCTCGAGCAGATCGGATTACGTCGCTTAGTATACCCGGCTGTCATAATCGCTTCAGCCGCTCGATCTGCTTCATCCTCAGTGATAAAGCGACTAGATCCAGGAAAGCTCTTGAGTCGATTAATCGCTATAATCGACGTCATCCTAGTCGCTTGAGTAGCATAAGCGCTTGATTGCTTCATCCTAATCGCTGTAGCGATAGATCGCTTCATCATAATCTCCTATATCGATAGAGCCGATAGAGTAGATCATACGATTAAGAAGATTAATCGGATTAAGCTATGCGATCGATTAATCAGACTCGATCGATTTATCAAGATACAGTCGATGAAGTAGATTAATCAGAAGATCGATTTTCTCAACTTCATCAACTATATTATATCATCCTTTTTCAAGATCCACAATCCCGCTGGGGTTTAATCTGAGCTAGACGGAAATCCATGTGTTACACAGTAACACGAGAAATCTGAGCTAGTGAGAAAACCACGTATTCATGACTCTCAATATTGGCGAGGCTTGGAAACCTTTCATAGTAACACTCACCCCTTGCTAAAAGCCTATGCACAAGTTATAATCGTGATATACGGAAAGGAGGTGAAAACAATGCCTAGGGAAAGTCGAGACGAGTTCCTGACAGACGAGGATTTCGCAGCTCTCGCAATGAGTGCAGATCCTCCAGGCAAGTACGAAGCAGTGACGGCTAACCTGCTCCGTAAGCACGCCAGTAAGGCGGCACAAGCTGTCGTTGACATCGCACTCAACTCCGAGAACGACCGCGTTCGACTTGACGCAGCTAAGTACATCATCGACCGTACACTTGGTCGGGTTGGAGAAGAGCGTCAGCGCGATGAGGATGGCCGAGCCCCTTGGGAGAAGGTCTTCGACTCCGTGCTTGTCGAGCCTCCGCATGATGAGCGCGTTGCAGGCAAAGGCATAGAGCCTTACAGACCTTAAGAGCTTAGAAGCTACAAAGAAGAATAGAGAAGTAAATAGACAAGATAGTAGATATAATAGACGAATTTACACATATACTTAAACCTCCTAACATACGAAGAAAAATTCAATCGTCTAATTAAAGTCTATTCGATGGTCACAGAGAGCGGAACGAAGTAGCAGAGAACATCCGGCCCTGTGGAAGTTCTGACGAGCGCCTTGGGCCATATTGATTCCAATGAATGGATGGGTATGGACATGGAAGGGCCGGCACAAGGTGTGACAGACTTCGGGTGGGCTCTGAGGGCCTTGAAGGTGGGGAAGAAGGTCTTCCGGCCTGGATGGTGTGCGGGTGAGTTTATCGTGCTGCAGCGCGGATACCCCGAGGGCATTGCGATCAATCAGAATACTGCAGATGCTACAGGCCTACCAATGGGTACCGTGTGCATCTTTAAGCCATACTTTATGCTATGCATGCTTGACAAATCGTTCGTGCCTTGGGTGCCGAGTGTAACCGATTGCCTTGCCGAAGACTGGCTTGTGAAGGAGATGTGACATGCTAAGAGATGCTGTGCTTGGTGATACCGTTCAGTATCGCAATGCTGCTGGGCAGACGTTTAACGCGATTGTTCGAGGGACGCAGCCCGCTATTCCAGGGGCCGGTGTGTGGTCCGTTGCGAACTCTGGTACTGGTGGCACCTTGGGTGCTGCTACGTACAGTTACCGAATTGCGAAGGTGCAGAACGGTATTGAGAGTGCGCCGGCAGTGGCTAAGACGACTGTTGTTGGTGCAGGCTCTACGAACAAGTGTACGATTACCCTGCCGACGGATGTTGGTACTCTGGGTATTACTTACAACGTTTACGGGCGATCCGCAGGTAGTGAGCTGCGAATTGGTACGAATGTTGCTACTGCGACCTTCGATGACACGGGCTCTGTGACGCCGACTGGTGCTTTGGCTACGGCTGATGGTCGGATCTCCCTGATGAACTTCACGGGCGGTCTTCCCACGGCTGCGTTCGCTGGTGCGGGTGTACTCAAGGCGACTGCGCTGCGTGGTGCAGGCTCGACCAACGTGTACATGAAGAGGTAAGCTATGGCTTACACACGTAGAGTTAACAGGCATGTAGCCTACTTGCAGCAGAAGACAGTCAACGGTAATGCTAACTACGTGAAGCGTAGGCCTTGCACGATTACGGCTTTAGGCGGTGGGACAGCCGTGAACTTGCGAGTTACGCATACCGCGACGACGTACGCAGGCATCAGTAAGCGAGCAACTCCAGACGCGGATACCGTGGCTGTGTATGTCCAGTATTGATAAGTGTCTGACACCTAATTGTCCTTTGACGGCTGAGGCCTTGGAGTACGATTCTGACGAAGACGTGTACCTGATGCAGTGTTCGGATGATCATAGGCACTACGTATCAGACGACACGGAGACCTGGAAGTAGGCAACACATGGAGCGACCGACCGGCGGCAAGGTAGTTGATAAGGCAAAGTGGTTTAAGGCTATTGGTTACGAGCCTCACTCCAAGCAGTGGCTGTACCATCAGTCCAAGAAGCGCTTCAAACTGCCTAGCTGCGGTCGTCGTTTCGGCAAGAGCACTATGGCTGCGCGGGACTTGGAACCAGAGCTGCTCATTCCCAATCGTAGGTACTGGATCGTAGGACCTACGTATGACTTGGCTGAGAAAGAGTTCCGTGTCATTTGGAATGACATGATCCTCGGCATGGGAATGGGTAAGGATAAGCGAATTCGTAAGGCGTACAACAAGCGTTCAGGCGAAATGTACATCGAATTCCCCTGGCAGACGCGACTTGAGTGTCGCTCAGCTAGCCACCCAGAGACACTGGTTGGTGACTCCTTGGACGGTACGATCATGTCCGAGGCAGCGAAGCACAAGCCGGATACCTGGGAGAGATATATTCGAGCGGCTCTATCAGACAAGCGGGGATGGGCAACCTTCCCCACTACTCCTGAGGGCTTTAACTGGTTCTATGATCTTTGGTCATTCGGGATTTCGGGTGATCCAGCACATAAGGACTATGAGGCTTGGCGCTTTCCGTCCTGGGAGAACCGAGTTGTGTTCCCGAATGGACGACAGGATTCCGAGATCCTTCAGGTGGAGGCAACTACTGCACCTGAGTGGTTCATGCAGGAGTTCGGAGCCGAGTTCGGAGCATTCGTTGGTAAGATCTATGGCGAGTTCGATCCGATGGCACACGTTAAGCCACATACGTTCAACCCAGATTGGCCTAATTATATAGCCTTTGACTGGGGCTTTACCAACCCGCTAGCGGCTATCGAGTTCCAGGTTGACCCGTTTGACCGTATTTACGTATGGCGAGAGCACTACCAGTCATACAAGCAGCTCGGTGAGCACATCGACATGATGAAGAACCAGCGTGAGCATCCTCCAGGGTATCACTTGGACTTGGGCTTCGGAGATGCTGCTGATCCTGAGGCAGCTATTCACATGAGTACTTATTTCGTACCCACGTTTGCGATGCCCGAGGCAAAGAAGAATTGGCGGGAGGGTATTGACCTTGTTAAGTCGTTCCTCAGGACGCGTGATCAGTTCAGCCCCGGCGGAAGCCTCATTGTCACAGATGAGTATGGAACACCTAAGCAAGAGCCTATGCTGTTCATCGATCCCAAGTGTCACAACATCATCCGAGAATTCAACAATTATAGGGCTCCTGAAACTCGTTCAGAGATTAACACTCGAGAGGCAGCAAAGAAGCACTCGGACCACGCTCTCGATGCTCTACGTTATGGGCTTATGCACCTATTCAGACTTGGATGTCGTTCACACCTGAGCGATGTCTACACTCCGCAAGACCTGATCAACGAAAACGAATTCAACTCGCTCATTAGTGGCTCTGAACGAGGCATGCCCGAAGGCGGCTTCTTCTCCTCAACAGATCTGGAGTTCTAGCATGACCACACTCCCTGTGGAGCCTGGGAGGGACCTAGCCGGCATTGATGAACGTGAGGATGCAGGATCTGCAGCCCTTGACGCTTACATCGATCAGAAGCAGATGTCGTTCCGAGAGGCTCTTGAGAAGTACGACATCGTTCAGGCTGTGCATGATCCCAATCAGGGTTCATATGTGATCTTGGCAGACCGTACGATCAATCGTCCTGGCAGTGGTGCTAATGCCAATCCAGGCTTTGCTGAGATGGGCTACGTTTCACCTTCTCCGTACACCTCGTGGACGCGTGAAGAGTGGAATCCCAAGCTTCGTGACAAGCAGGGCCTGCGTGAGTACTACAAGATGAAGCGTCAGGATGGCACCGTTCGTGGTGCTCTTCGTCTTGTCAAGACTCCTATTCAGGCTGGTCGTTGGTTTGTCAAACCTGGTAGTGACTCGGCTGCTGACAAGAAGATTGCAGAGTTCGTCTTCGAGTGCCTGTTCGAGAAGATGAACGTGTCCTGGTCTGTCCTCTTGAACGATATCCTGCTTATGTGTGAGTATGGGTATATGGTGTTCGAGAAGGTATGGAAGCAGGAGGATGGTAAGATTGTCCTGCAGAAGCTCGCACCGAGGCACCCTCTTGACATCCAGGACTGGGAGTACGATCCCAATGGCGGTCCCGATGCTATTGTGATGGAGCCTACTCCAGCACTTCAGACGATGGGCCCTCCGATTCGTATTCCGATCAATAAGCTTGCAGTGTTCTCATTGGAGGCCGAGGCAGGTGACCTACGAGGTATCTCCCTTCTTCGTTCGGCGTACAAGCACTATTACTACAAGGATACGCTCTACAAGATTGATGCCATCCAGAAGGAGCGCCACGGAATCGGTGTTCCAGTTATCAAGCTCCCTCCTGGCTTCTCTACTACGGATAAGGCGCTCGCTGAGAACCTCGGGCGAAACCTTCGTACAAATGAGCGTGCTCACGTTGTGCTACCGCCGAACTGGGAACTTATCTTCGCTGCTCTTGAGGGTCAGCCTGTCGACTGTATCACAAGTATCGACCACCACGATAAAAAGATCATGTCGAACATTCTGGCACCGTTCCTCGACGACTCCTCTGTTGATCCTAAATCAACAGACATGTTCCTAAAGTCGACGAGGTACATCGGTCAGTACATTATTGACATCTTCAACAAGTTCATTATTAAGGAACTTGTCAACTTCAACTTCACTCTTGGTAAAGGTCGTAACTATCCCACACTGCAGGTCCGACGTGTCGGCGAGCAGGAAGACCTCCGTACGATGTCCTTCACCCTCCGCAACTTGGTTGGTGCTGGAGCTATTGTTCCGGATGACCCGCTGGAGGACTTCCTCCGCGAGGAGCTCGATCTGCCTATGCGTGATCCTGAGACGTCTCGTGACATTGTTGAAGGTGACCCAGCTGATCAGGAAGTTGATCAGAAGGATCAGCAAAACAGTGCTCTCTCCCGAGACAAGAACAAGACGCAGGCTCCTAAACCTGGGCGTACAGGTCTTCCTAGGCAGGCAGGAACTCCTGAGATGAAGCCGGGTCGCACTACTTCCGGCCGAGACACGTCAGGCGGAAAGTAACCAAGTTATACTAGCCACTGGCGTACCCGCTATACCACCGTATATAATACAGAAGAGGTGATCGACATGCCTAAGAAGGGCATGATACCTCCGGCAGAAAAGCTCCCTCTTCCAAAGAAGGCAGCTAAGAAGGCCGTCGCGGTCAAGAAGAAGAAGTCGAAGGGAGGGTACTGATGACGGTTTGGAAGGTTGGCTACTACAGCGATCTGAGTGCTATTCAGCTTAACGAACAGCGCCAGAGCTGGATTCAGGCAGCTCGACCGGGCCAGTATCAGCATCCAAAGTACGGCGTTCTGGACTTCTCCTTCGAACGTCTTCGCCGACTGATGGACAGTGTCAAGAACAAAGTTCGTGGCATTGACCTCGACATCGATTACGATCACAAGACCGATGTGGCTATGGGCAACAAGGCTGCTGGTTGGGTTCGTGATGCAGATGTTCGCAATGACGGGCTTTGGCTGCTGGTGGAATGGACTGAGCCTGCCGCTCAGGCAATCAAGCAGAAGGAATACCGGTACTTTAGTCCGGAGTTTCTCTCTGAGTGGGTCGACGCGGCCGGCAAGAAGTTCGAGGACGTCCTGTCCGGCGGTGGAATTACCAATCGGCCGTTCCTGAAGGACCTGCTTCCGATCAACCTGTCGGAGCTGGACTTCGGACAGTCGAACGAAAACAACAATGAGGGAGTTGAGATGAAGCTTAGCGACCTTGCTAAGGCCATCGGGCTCTCGGAGACGGCCACCGAGGCTGAGGTGACTGCCAAGCTCGCTGAGCTGAGCAAGCCTTCGACTCCCCCGACTCCTGAGCCTCCGAAGGAGAGCATCCAGCTGACGGAGACGATTCGGCAGCTTGCTGAGTCCAACCCGATGGTTGGTACCTTCGTGCAGCTGTTCGACCAGATGGCGGCGGAGAACGCGGCCAACCAGGTCAAGCTGCGTGAGCAGTACGTGTCGACCAAGCTCTCTGAGCTTGACAGCAAGGACTTCCTGCTGGCACCGGCGATGAAGACGCAGCTGAGCGAGCTGGGCCTGGCCCTGCCGACTGAGCTGCAGGAGAAGTTCTGGGACACGGTTAAGAAGCTGC
>Ga0184628_10001242_pt1 | contig 12671 bp, 9 predicted proteins | sample PLM4_5_b1_FD_133149 | JGI IMG/M metagenome (GOLD analysis project Ga0184628, IMG submission 133149) | Groundwater sediment microbial communities from an aquifer in East River, Colorado, USA - PLM4_5_b1 | ecosystem: Environmental > Terrestrial > Soil > Riparian zone | place: USA: East River...
CGTCTCCACATTCCAAAGTTTGATTTTTTGATCATAACTCCCGGTCGCAAGAACCTTGCCGTCGGGAGACAGCGCGGCGGAATAAATCGCGTCTTGATGTCCCTCGAACAAACGCACGAGCTTTCCGTCCGCGACATTCCACTGGCGCACTTCGCCAAACACGCCAGCCTCGCCCGCGGCGGCGAACACGTGGATTCCATCGGACGAAAAAACGACTGCGTTTACATTGCCGCGCATCGGTCCCAGTTTCCTTGGCGCTAGGCCAGGATCTGCTGATCGAAGCTCGATTTCGCTGTAGCGGGCGACAGCGATGAGCTTCGACTGCGGCGCGAACGCCAGCGAGTTGACAGGCCGCCGCGGTTCACCTTTCAGCGCAATTTTCGGAGTGACGAGTTCGATTGGTTTTCTCGGGCCGCTCGGCCCTTTCGCCCCGGCATCAATCCACGCTTTGAGCAACGCGATCTCATCCGAGTCGAGTTTCTTTCGCTTCGCGCCGGGCGGCATGATTTTTCGTTTGCCATTCTTCTCGAACGAACCCTCGACGCTCTTCACCAAAATGCTCTCCGCACTCTTGCCTGGCACCACCACCGTTCCATCTTCGCCGCCTTTCATCAACAAGTCATAGCTTCCGAGAATCAGTTGGCCCTCAGCATCCTTTGCGTTGTGACAATCCAGACAGTGTTTTTGGAAGAGGGCGTCGACCGACCCGTAATTCGGTTCTGCAGCGTTGAGTTGTAGCCACGAAGACACAAAAACACAAACGAGGTACAGAGCGCGAACTTGTTCCGTGAATGTCGCGATTTGGCGGTTCATACGTATTACGCTGCTCGAATGCGGATTGCTGCGATCCGATAGCGCGCCAGTGGATCAACGCCATCCCAGTCCTGTGGCATCCGGCTTCCGAGTCCACACTTTTGCAAAATCCCGTGTTCCGAGGCTGCCAACTCAACTGTCACGAGCCACTCCTGGAGAATTGTCTCCAACTTACTGCGATCCAAATCTGGACTGCTCAAGATGTGGCGACAAAGAACCTTTAAGGGAACTGCGTGGTCGATCTCACGACTGTCTTCATTTGCCGCTTCCGACCGTGCAATAAGACGCGGTCGAATGCGGCGGATGGTGGCTCGAAGAATACGGTTAGTCGCGCGCTCGGTGACACGACCAATCTTGAATCCTTCAACCTGCCAAAGAATGGAGTCAACAATTTCCGATTCGAAAGGCGTTAAATTCACAGAGGCTCCCTAGTGATTAAACAAAAACTCCCGGCTGCTCAGCAGCGCCCAAAGCATGTCCTCCAATGCTGCACGCTTTTCCTTCGCTTCGACTGAAGAAATCGTCGCAACCATTTTTGCTTTCTCCGTTGCTGTCGGGAAACGCGAGAGCGCGGCCAGATACGCTTCATCCACCAACTCCTCCGTGGGCTTGTTGTCCTTCATCCAGCGCGCGATGCGATTGTTTTTATCCGCCAGCTTATGGTTCAGCGTGTCGCCGTTCACGATGTGCAGCACTTGCGCGACGTTCGGTTCGCTGGTGCGCTCGCACTCGCACGTTTTCTCGCGGTCGGGGCGGCCAAACGTCTTCAGGAAATAGGAGAACACGCGGGTGTCGGGCAATTGCGTGGCGCGCAGACCCGCCGGATACTTCTCGCCGAGGCCGCGGTTCTCGTTCCGCAAATCCACGCGAAACTCTCCGGGCACATCGGTAACTTGCGAATAGGCGTCAAGCAGCACTTCGGCGATGACGCGGCGCGGGTAATAGTGCGAGTAAAAGCGTTTGTCTGCGGCATTCTCGTTCAGCGCCACGCTGGAGCGCTGATACGTCTCGCTCTGAAGGATCGCCCGCATGAGCGCCTTCAGATCGAACTTCTGTTCCACGAGAAACTTGGCGGTCGCGTCGAGCAGTTTTTCGTTGCTGGGCGGATTTGTTTTGCGCGTGTCGTCCACCGGATCAACTAGCCCGACGCCGAAGTAATTCGCCCAGACCCGATTCACGATCGCGCGCGTGAAGTAGGGATTGTCCGGCGACGTGAGCCAATCCGCCATGTGCGCGCGGCGATCTTCCGCCGAGTCCATCGGCATCGATTTGCCATCAAGCGGTTCAGGCATCTGCGGTTTGCCGGTGAGCGGTTGAACGAGATCGCCTTGCGCTGCCGCGAAAACGATCTGGTCTCCATCGCCTGCGGTACCCACCTTCGAGCGCACGCGCGCGAACAGGTTCGCCATTTTGTAATACTGGTCGTTGGTCCATTTCTCCATCGGGTGGTTGTGGCATTTGGCGCAATTGATCGACATGCCGAGAAACGCCTGTGAGGTCGTCTCCGCCATCCCGGCGGGGTCATCGTGCAACACGTAGAAGTTCGCCGCTCCATTCACGAGCGTGCTGCCCTGCGCCGTCACCAGTCCTCGGGCGAATTGATCCCACGGTGTGTTCGCCTCCACGTTGTTGCGAATCCACGTGTAATAACTCCACATCGCCGGCGTCTTGAGCTTTTTGCTCTGCACGAGCAAGAGGTCCGACCACTTGTAAGTCCAGTAGTCCACGAACTCGGATCGCTTGAGCAACGACTCGATTAGGTCATCGCGTTTCTTTGGCGATCGGTTTGCCAGAAAAGCGCGCGCCTCGTCAGCGGCGGGCAGAACGCCGACCGTATCGAGAAACGCGCGTCGGATAAACTCCGCGTCCGTGCAGCGCGGCGATGGCGGAATGTTCAGTGCGCGCAATTTTTCGAGAACGAGGTCGTCGATGGAATTCCTTTTTGGCGCTTTCGCGAACAGAGTCTTCGGGATCTTCTGTTCGTACGGAGCGCTCACGGTCGCGATGGCGATGCGGCTCAAATACCACGCTGTGATCGCGCCTTCGCCGTTGCCAACGACTTTCAACTGGCCGTTTTCCTCGATGGTGGAAACAGTCTGGTCCGCTGAAGTGTATTTGGCCCAGCGCGTCACGTCTTCGCTGTGCCCGTCGCTGAAATGGGCGCGCACCAGTATCTGCTGCGTCATGCCGGGCTTTAGCACCACGGTTGGCGGAAGAATCTCGATTCGCTCGACTCGAACATCACTCGGCTTCGGTCCCGGCGTGCCGGCAGCGATCCATTCCGCGAGCACTTTGTATTCGAGAGAATCGACGGCGAACTTCTGCCCGCCCTTGTGCGGAATGGTCCCGGTCGGCTTCAGCAGCAGGAGACTGCGGCCCGGATCGCTGGGCACAATGCGCCGGCCCATGGCATTTCGGGTCAGCGCGATGAAGTCACCTTCATTGTCATAGCCGCGCAGTGAAAGTTTGAATCCATTCTTGCCGGCAGCCGCCCCATGACAAGCCCCCGAGCTGCAACCAAACTTCGCGAGCACGGGCTGAACATGATTGCGGAAGCTCCACTCGAATGGCTGGTCCAGCCCCGTGACCATGACATCGGCTCTGGTGGAATCGCGGCCATCGCTGGCCCGCACAGTCGCTGTGCCATTGGCCACCGGGATGGCCATGCTGTTCTCAACACGCACCACGTTCGTGTCGCTCGACGTGAATCGAATCGCGTTCGTGATTTGTCCGACCAGTTGCTTGTCCTGCATCCGCTCGACGACAAGTTGTTGTTGCGCGGCGGGGCCGCTCAACGTGATCTTGCCGGGAATGACGACCAGCGAGTCGGCGCGGGCTGCCGGTGCGACCACGTGCAACACCAGGGCGAGGAGAAGTGGCACGGTCCCAAAAGAGGCAAAGTGGACTGAAGTCCGCACTCCTTTCCAGCCACGGAGAGATTGCATCGACAGTATTAATCTGTGCCTCATGGTGCCCCCAACAGTCTAGTTCTGTTGACGTGAAAATCTCTAACTCTATTTTCGACCAAGCATGATGTTGAGAACGAAGTCCGAAGCACTGTTTGCCGAGGCGTTGAACTACATTCCCGGCGGTGTGAACTCGCCCGTGCGCGCCTTCCGCGCCGTGGGCGGCAAACCGTTTTTCGTCAACCGCGCCAGCGGCGCCCATGTGTTCGACGTCGATGGCAACGAGTACATCGACTACGTCGGCACGTGGGGTCCGGCGATCCTTGGTCACGCCCATCCCAGAATTATTTCCGCCGTGAAGGCCGCAGCGGAGCAGGGGACGAGCTTTGGAATTCCCAACCCGTTCGAAGTGACGATGGCGAAGCTCGTGTGTTCCGCCGTCCCAAGCGTGCGGAAGGTGCGCATGTGCAACTCCGGCACGGAGGCGTGCATGTCTGCCATCCGGCTCGCGCGTGGGTTCACGAAGCGCGACAAGATCATCAAGTTCGACGGGTGCTATCACGGTCACGCAGATTCATTGCTCGTGCGCGCCGGCTCCGGTGCATTGACGTTTGGGCACCCGGACAGTCTTGGTGTGCCGGCTAGTTTCACGCAGCACACCATCGTGGCGCCGTTCAATGATGAAGAGGCGGTCCGCGCCGTGTTCGAAGCGAACCGGGGCCAGGTGGCCGGCATCATCATCGAGCCGGTGCCGGGTAACGCTGGATTGTATCTGCCGGAGCCGGACTATCTCGAATTTCTCAGCCGCATCACGACTGAGCATGGCGCGCTGCTCATCTTTGATGAGGTAATGACCGGTTTCCGCCTCGCCCTCGGTGGTGCGCAAGAGAGGTTCGGCATTACGCCTGACTTGTCTTGCTTCGGGAAAATCATCGGCGGCGGCTTACCGGTGGGCGCATTCGGCGGACGCGCGGAAATCATGGATTGCCTGGCGCCGCTCGGCGGCGTGTATCAGGCCGGAACGCTGAGCGGCAATCCGCTCGCCATGGCGGCGGGAATTGCGGCGCTGGAAGAATTGATGGACAGACGTGCTCCGCGAGTCCCTGATCAAAGTTCGGCGGCAGAAAAGTCAGGGACTCGTGGGACTCGTCCCTCCAACGCTTACGCGCGGCTCGAAGAACTTGGCGCGCAACTCGAAGCCGGAATGCGCGACGCCGCGAAATCAGCGAAAATCCCCGTCACGTTCAATCGCTGCGGCTCCATGTTCTGCGGCTACTTCACCGACCGGCCTGTTCACAATCTCTCCGACGCCATGCACAGCGATCGCGCGCGCTTTGCGAAATTCTTCCACGGCATGTTGGACGCGGGCGCTTACCTCGCGCCCTCTCAATTCGAGGCCGGATTCCTTTCCACTGCGCATTCCAGCGAAGACATCGAGCAGACCGTTCGTGTGGCGGCGAAAGTAATGAAGAACTTATGAACCGCAGAGGCGCAGAGACGCAGAGCACGGGAAAGGAGGAAGGGTTCTCTGCGCCCGCGCGTATCCGCGGTTCAATACCCCTATGAGAATTCTCTCCCTCGACCACGGCACGCGCCGCATTGGCGTCGCGGTGAGCGATGAACTGAAAATCATCGCCACGCCGCTCGAATACATTCCGGCCGATCCGCTTGATGGCGTCATCGCACGCCTGCAAACGCTTATTCGCGAGAAGGACGTGGAACTCATCCTCATCGGCATGCCACGAAACATGGACGGGACGTTCGGCCCGGCCTCGCAAAAGGTGAAGGACTTCATCGCCTCGCTCCAGCCGCACATCACTATGCCGGTGAAGACGTGGGACGAACGTCTGACTTCCGTCATGGCCAACCGCGCGCTGCTGGAGGGGAATGTGCGGCGTGCCGACCGGAAGCAAAAGGTGGATAAAATGGCGGCGGCGATTCTGCTCCAGAGCTACTTGGACAGCCGGATTGAGTGAGCGAAATCTGCAAGACATGCCTGCCGGGCCGTGCGCGTCGCGAAGGATGGCCCCTCAAACCCTCAAAAATAGTCGAGAATAGCTATTGCGTTTGGCGCGAGACTCGTCACTTTAGCGCCAGTCTGTAGATAGCTTGGCAGTTCCAAGGCTTGGTGAATCCTCAGGTGAACGCAGTTCAGTGATGATTTTAGACCCGGTGGTCGGGAACAGTCTGGAGAGTGCAAGGGTGAGTCTAGGACAAAACATCACATGAGTAATAAACTGTTTGTTGGAAACCTATCCTTCAACACTACGGAGAATGACCTCCAGGACATGTTCGCAGCACACGGCACCGTCGTGGAAGCGAACCTGATGGTGGACCGCGTCAGCGGCCGCCCACGCGGGTTCGGTTTCGTCACGATGGGGACGCCGGAGGAAGCGCAGAAAGCGATCGAAGCTCTCAATGGCGCATCGGTTGACGGACGTAATCTGACGGTGAACGTCGCGCGTCCGCGCGAAGAACGTTCCGGCGGCGGTGGCGGCGGCGGTGGCCGCGGACCTCGTCGTGATTACGGCGGTGGCGGCGGTGGTGGCGGTGGCGGTGGCGGCGGTCGGGGCCGTTATTAATTCAATTTGAAATTCGCGCGAGGCCCGGGTTTCCCCGGGCCTCGTTTTTTTTGGCGGCATCCTCGTTTGCTGGTTCGTGGGATGCCGCTTGTTTTCGCGGACCAGCGGGCGGTTTCTGAACAAGTGATGAAAGAAGAACACATTGAAGTTGAAGGCGTCATCCACGCGGTCCTCCCGGGCACGATGTTTCGCGTCGAATTGGAGAACAAGCACATCGTCCTCGCGACGATTTGCGGGAAGATGCGCAAGCGCTGGGTACGCATCATCGCCGGCGACCGCGTGAAGATGGAGATGTCACCCTACGATTTGAACAAGGGCCGCATTACCTGGCGCCTGCGCTGACGCAGCGCGGGGCAGATGATTCTCGCGCTAAGTCTTCTTGCCCTGCAGGATGATTTCGCGGCCGGTCAGATACAGAATAACCACGAGGACGGCGAACGGGATCAGAGCCAGCAGGTCAGGCGACATTTGAGCCGGCGTTAGTTGCGTGTAGAACGGATTATGTTTTAACGCCCATTTGTCGAGTAAGTCGTAAACGTCGCTGAGCGCCCCGGCCATGATCGCGATGACAATGCCCGCAATCGCGCCACCCGCAATGTAGCCCGAGGCCATAAGCACGCCCGGACTCTTGTCTCCTTCCGCAACGTGTTCTTCCTCCGTCATGTGTGCAAAGTCGCGATGTCGGCGCCGCTGCCAGTCCACGAGCCAGCGCACCATGCCGCCAACAAAAATCGGCATCGAGGTGGCGATCGGAAGGTAAACCCCCACCGCAAAGGCGAGCGACGGAATCCCAGACATCTCCAGCACGATGGCGATCATCACGCCGAACAGCACCAGCGCCCACGGCAGCTTCCGGTCGAGGATTCCTTTGATGATGTACGAAACGAGCGTCGCCTTTGGCGCATCAAACTTTTTCACTTCGCTGCCGTCGGGGCGCTTCGTGACCGTGCCGTTGATGCCTGGATCGACGAGATAGACGGCCTGGCCGGCGTCGTTCACGAGATACTGCTGCGCGGCGCCACCGGCTGCGTCCTGTTTGTGCCAGACGCGGTAGGTGTTGGTGTCGGTGCGAGCCTGGGGGCCGACGAGTTGCGCCGTTTTCTTGAGCGTGGAAGGGTCGGTGCTCAACGCGGTTGTGACGGGCACATAAACTTTCGCCGCGTCGTTCAGCTTCAGAAGAATCGGCCCCAGCACCAGCGCCGCGCACAGTGCGCCGATCAGAATCGCGATTTGCTGCGCGCGCGGCGTCGCCCCGACGAGGAATCCCGTCTTGAGATCTTGCGAAGTGCTGCCCCCGTTGGACGATGCGATGCAAACGATACCGCCAACGGTCAAGGCGGTGACATACACCAGCGGATTGCTCTGCGGCGTCCAGCCGAGCATCAGGAAAACCAGGCACGTGAGGAGCAGCGTCGCCACCGTCATGCCAGAAATTGGATTCGAGCTGGAGCCAATTTCACCGGTGAGCCGCGAAGAGACCGTCACGAACAAGAAGCCGCAGAGCACAATCATGATGCCGCCGACCAGATTCATGTGCAGGCTGGGAGCGAAGTAGATGGCGATAATCAACGCCGCGATGCCGAAGAACACGAACTTCATCGGCAAGTCCTGTTCGGTGCGCGGCAAAGACGCGCGGCTCTGCGCCGTGCCGCCGAAGTCGCGCAGCCCTCCGCGGAGGCCGTGCCAAATGAGGGGAAGCGACCGCACTAGACTGATGATGCCACCGGCCGCGACCGCGCCCGCGCCGATATACAGAATGTAAGCGCTGCGAATCGCGCCCGGGCCCATGTCTCGGATGGGAACTTTGCCCGGCTCCAAGGGACCGACAAGTCCTTCGCCGAAGAACTTGATCAGTGGAATCAGCAGCAGATACGACAGCACGCCGCCTCCCGCCATGATGGCGCCGATGCGCGGACCGATGACGTAGCCGACGCCGAGCAACTCGGGCGTGATTTCACAAGAGATCGAACCACCTTTTGGCGGTGCGCTTAAAACGTTCTCCCGTGAATCCCTTCAGCGCCGGAACAACTTCCACGCCACCGTGTAAAGCATCCCAAGGCCGAACCCGGTTAAAATGGTTCTGGCTCCGACCGTGGCCATTTTGCCCAGCACGGTGCCGGAGCGGGCCGCCAACTCTCTTGACTCCGCCGAGGCGCCCGCTTTCAACACTTCAGCGCAGGCGGTGCCTTCGGGGTATTTCAGCACGCCGTGTTGCTGCACGATCAGCGCGCGGCGCAATGGGATCATCATGAGGATGCCGAGCAATCCGCCAAGCACTGAGACGAGAATGACGCGCGCCACTTCGAGGTCGAATCCAAGAATCAGAATGGCCGGCATGGTGACGCCGACGCCGAACGCAATCGATTCACCGGCCGAACCGGCTGTCTGCACGATGTTGTTCTCGAGAATCGTGGCGTCGCGCATACCGAATTTTGAAAGCAGTCGAAACAGCGCGACAGAAATGACGGCCACCGGGATCGACGCACTGACGGTCAGGCCGGTTTTCAGGACCAGATAGAGCGAGGAAGCGCCGAAAATCATGCCGAGTACGGTGCCGACGATCAGGGTCCTCGCCGTCAATTCCGGCAAATGCGCGGACGGCGGAATGTAGGGCGCGAACGGAATGGGCGGTTGGATGGGAAGAGCCCCGATGGAGTTGGGAGATTCGGGTCCGCTCTTGGTGCTCATGTGTCAGGTTTCGAGTTAATCATGTTCCGGCGGCTTCACGAATTTACGACCACGGATTTCCGTTCGTTGAAGGTAGTTCATGAATGCACCAATCTTTCGTCCCACTCGAAACGTTCACCTTCGCTTCGTTAGTTCAGCCACCAGCTTGTCCGTGCGATAAACTTTGCGCAGGGCTTCGATGATGCCGCGCGAATCCACCGACACGGCTCGCGCCTGGTCGTCGGTGTAAATGAAATCAAGCACCAGCGACTGAATGTTGCCGTCAAAGATGATGCCGACGAACTCGCCTTTGCGATCGATGACGGGACTGCCGGAGTTCCCGCCGATGATGTCCGCCGTCGAGACAAAGTTGAACGGCGTCTTCAGATCGAGCTTTGATTTACGGTCCAACCAAATCTTCGGCAGATCGAAGGGCGGGCGGTTTTCCTGCTCCTTCGCGCGCTCATACAATCCGCTGAAAATGGTGTGCGGAGGAATCTGCTTCCCGCTTTCCTCGTAGCTTTTGACGGTCCCGAAGGCGAGTCGCAGCGTGAACGTGGCGTCGGGATAAGTGCTGGTGCCCACGACCGCGAAGCGAGCCTTGGCGATGGCGGCGTGCGCCTGCTGTTTGGCTTCGCCTTGGTTCTCGATAATTTTGCGCGCGGCGCGGGCGTCGCTGTCAATAAGCCGCGCGAGAGCAATCATCGGGTCGTTCGCGCCATCAACGGCGCTCTTGCCTCCCTCGTAGAGCTTCTTGCGGAAACTCACGTCCTTTACCTTCGTACCCTTTACCAATTCCGTGGCACGCGCGCGTGGTGATTTCCCGGCCAGGACTTTCTGCACCAGCTCGTGCGATGCGCCCATTTCGGCCACGAAGTAAGTCAGCGAGTCTGAAAGAAGCAGTTCTTCGAGATCGTCGTAGATCGGTTTGTCGGAGAATAATCCCAGTTCGAGCGAGTCGCGGCTGGACTCGACAAACTCGCGCAGGCGTTCGCCGTTCGGCTTCGGTCGTTCGTCCGCGGCGCGCAACAGGGTGTGGGCGATGCCGAACAGTTCGCTGTGAAACGCCGCGCCGCCTTCCAGCAAATTGTAAGCGCGCGCATTCTCCGCGATCAGTTTTTGTGCCGCCGCGATTCGGTCCCAGGCGCCGACCACGTCCTTGAATTCATCGCGGGACGCCGCGCCTTCGCGCAGCTTCTTCTCGTCCGCGGCCTTCTTCGCCATCACGGCCGGGTCGAGCAGACCGGCGAGACGGCCGACGTTCGCCTTGCGGCTGTTCTGCACGCCGAACAGTTCGTCCTTGGCGCGGCGGGCGTTTTCCTGGCTGCGCCCGCTATAGGACATGAGGAGCACTTCGAGCCGATTGAGGCGTTCCATCGTTTTCGGCAGCCGATAGTCGCGCGTGTATTCCAACTCCGACATGGCCAGCAACCGGCTCGTTCGCCCCGGATGGCCGGACACAAACACAAGGTCGCCATCTTTGGTGCCGGCCTCGCTCCATTTCAAATAGTGCTGAATCTTCGCCGGCTTGCCGTCCTCGTAGGCACGGAAGAAACACACGTCGAGATCGTAGCGCGGATACTCGAAATTGTCCGGATCGCCGCCGTAAAAAGCAATCTGCTGTTCAGGCGCGAACACGACGCGCACATCAGTGTAACGCTTGAAGCGATAGAGATGATATTTGCCGCCCTGGTAAAGCGTTACGACATCGCTGCGTAAACCGGTTTTGTCCTTCGACTCCTTCTCGATCTCGGCCATCACGGATCGCCGCGCTTTGAATGCCTCTTCATCGGAAGCACTCGGCTTGACCGCCGCGTTCACGCGCGCCGTCACGTCTTCGATGCTGATGAGCACGTTCAACTCCAGGTCGGGTGCTTTGATTTCTTCGGCGAGGGTGCGCGCATAAAAGCCGAGCTTCAAATAGTCGCTCTCCTTGGTGCTAACCTTTTGCAGCGTGTCGGCGCCTACATGATGGTTCGAGAGAATCAGCCCATCCTCCGACACGAACGATCCGGAGCCACCGCTGTTGAACCGCACGGAGGATTTCTGCACGTGTTCCAGCCAGGCATCTGTGGCGTCGAAGTTGTAGCGCTCCTGGAGTTGTTTCCGAGGCGGGTCATTGAACAGCCACATGCCGTCATCAGCTGCGACGCGTGATGGCGGTTGAACGACGAGCGCGGCCAGGCCCAAAGAAAGAATCCAATGCTTTGTCTTCATATCGTGTTCCAGTTGGGCGGCGACTATCGGGGGTTTGCTGGCGCGGTTCAATTCCTTTGCTGGGACCCGGACCGTGTCCGAAGGTCAGCCCGAGAGCGTAAGGTTGTTTTGGCGGACCAGAAATCTGACTCGGCATGACACGCATCGTTGCTGGATTGATGCGGCGCACACAGTGGCGATTCGACGACGGGCAAAACCCCCGCCCTGCGATACATCCACGAACCTGTTGCGTTCCTTGCGCCAATTCACGACAACTGCGCGCTCAAATTTTTAATTTATGGCCAAAGCAAAAAACGAAGCCCAGTTGTTGAATCTGTTGAAGTCTGTCCTGCCCAAAGCGGTGCCGGATGCCAAGCTCGCGCAGCAAATCTACAGCGCGCTGGAAAAGGAAATCTCCTCTTCGGAGCGCACCGCGCACTTTGAGAAATTTTGCAGGAAGGTGGAGCTGCCCGACCTCAAGAAAGAGAGTCTCGCCGAGGTGAAGGAACAGTTCGAAGCGTCATTCGGCAAAGGCATGGTATCGGTCGTGCCGCATGCAGGGAAGAAGGCCGCGACCGTGGAGATTGTTACGCCCAAGGGAAATTTCGAGGGCACGATCAAAGTGGGTCCGAAAGCGCCGGAAGAAGGCGATGAGGATGCGGTGAAACCGAAGTTCGTGCCGTTCCCCGTTTGCCTGCCCGCGGATCCGGAACTTGTGTGGCTTCTCGGCCGCGACGAGCGAATGACGCCGGACGAAGCGATGATCGCGCTCGTGAAGATTCAGGACAGCTTCTGGGAATCCAAAGCCGGGCAGCAACATTTGCAGAAACGCACCGAGCGCACGTTCCCGGAATTCATTGCGAAGGTGCCGGGTAAAGTGCTGACGGAAGTGGGCTTGAAGCGCCATTACAAGGATCCCGAGCCGGTCAAGCCCATCAAAGTGCTCAAGGCCCGCAGGCACGAGTGATTCCATGGCTGCCACGCCGTCATTGCTTTCCGCGAACGAGTTATCCCTCTCGTTCGGCCATCAACTTTTGCTCGAAGCCGTGACCCTCGCGGTCGCCCCGGGCGAGAAGGTCGGCCTTGTCGGGCGCAATGGCTGCGGCAAAACTTGCCTGCTGAAAATTCTTGCGGGCGACATGGCCGCCGACGCGGGTGAGATCTCACGTCGGCGCGGACTGCGCATCGGTTATCTGCCGCAGGAGTTCGAACTCGATGGCACCAAGACCGTGCTGCAAAACATCGAGGCGGGTGCGGCGGATTTGATCGAGTGGCTGCACCGTTACGAAACAGGACAGGGGACGGAAGCCGAGCTGGGCGAAATCCTCCACAACATCGAGCACGCCGACGGCTGGAACCTGTCCTCGCGCATCCGCGCCGAGGCCGACGCGCTGGGCGTGCCACCGCTGGACACGCTGGTCTCGACTCTTTCCGGCGGTGAGAAGCGTCGTGTGGCCTTGTGCCGCGCGCTTGCGTCACAGCCGGATCTGTTGCTGCTCGACGAGCC
>Ga0184628_10001243_pt1 | contig 12671 bp, 20 predicted proteins | sample PLM4_5_b1_FD_133149 | JGI IMG/M metagenome (GOLD analysis project Ga0184628, IMG submission 133149) | Groundwater sediment microbial communities from an aquifer in East River, Colorado, USA - PLM4_5_b1 | ecosystem: Environmental > Terrestrial > Soil > Riparian zone | place: USA: East River...
ATAGCGAATTTGTGCTTGTTGTCTATCGTAAGCTTCTCTCTCTGCATTTGCTTCAGCTCTTTCGGCAGCAGTTACATTAAGAATCTGTTTCGCATCTTCATAAGCGGAGTTACTATCCACGGCATTTTGTGCCATTGCGGAAGCCATTTTCTCAGGAATACCTCTACGCATGAAGTCTTTATAAAGAATATCTTTGTGTCTTGCACTATCATCCTTATCTAAAGTCTCAGGGTCAATGTTGGGGCTACCTAGTTTAGCAGCATAAAACTCTGCTGCATCACGACCAGGATTAGCCATTTGCCAACGTATCAACTCTACACCTTCAGGAGATTTAGCAGCTAACTCTTGATATTCTCTCTCAACAGCTCTTTGAGCAAAGCTCTCACCAACTTTAGTTCCCCATTTAGCGATACCTTCAATACTATCTGGTATTTCTTCTCCTTCTTCCAGTTCTATACCTACTAAGTCAGAAGCTTCTTTATGCCAAGCTTGCTCTACAGGTGCAGGAGGATTAGGATTATTTGGGTCAACAATAGGTGGTGTAACTGGTGCAGGTTCAACAATAGGTAGTTCTACAGGTGGAGTAACCGGAGGAGTTACAGGCGGAGTTGCCGGAGGATCTGTAACTACAGGGTCAACTGTTTTAGTAGATACTACATTCTGATTAAAAGCATCAGGACTATCAAGAACATTACCACCAGTTTGATGTTGGTTCAGTTGTTTTCTCAGTTTAATAGACATAATTTTCTCTTAAATAGTTAGTTAAATATATAAAATAATTTTACTTTTTTTTACTATAAAGCAATAGAAATATTTTCAGTATCTCTATTGCCTTTACTTATATAGACTTAATTATTTATCGTACTTATTCTTATTGGCTTTAGCAGCTTTAAGTTGATTGTCAGAAGCGTATCTTTTAACATCTGCTTCCAATGCTGCAATCTTTTCATCAGAAGCAATCTTCTGACGTTGGATACTAGCCTTATTAGCTTCGGCAACAGACTTATTGTTTTCAGCTAGAATAGCAATAGATGCGTCTTTTATCCCTTCTGCATCTACAGGAGTATCTATACCGCTACCCATAGTATCCATGCTTTCTGCTTTAATAAGCGCAACCTGAATATCTTTGTTAATCTCTTTCTCTTGCATCAGCATTTTCACATCTTCTTGATGTTTAAGCATTGCTTGCTCTTCTTGTTTCATTTGTTGCTCATGCTGTTGAGCAGCTTCTTGTTGTGCTTGTGCAGCCTTAGCTTCTGCTTCATCAAAACCTTTAGCAAGTTTCTTGACTTCACTCATACTTTCCATATCTAGTAGTTGAGCAACTAACGAAGTCTTAACTCCTTGCTGACCACTATTCTGAATAATAGGTAGTAGCATTTCCTTAAACATTTTCACCTTCTGACGTTCTTTACCGGCTTTCTTAGCAACAACCCTAAATTCCATTTCAGTGTAATCGGCACCTTCAACCTGAAGGAATTCTTCTTCACCGTCTCCACGTTTAAACATTGCTTGTTTACCATGTCTCCAAGCAAACTTAGATAGGTCTAAAAAGCCTTGTACTTCTCGTTCTTCAAACTCTTCAAAGCGAGCAAAGTTCTCTTCACTAATTTCACTACTTGCTTGAACAGCGTTCTCAGTAACATCTCTACCGGCACTACTACCTACCTGCCCCAAACGTTGAGGTGTCATACCTACTAAATCCCAATAGAAGTTTCGCCACGTAACCAGTAACTCATATCCTTTCATTACCATATCCAACTGCGAAGCTTGAAGGACACTATATTGATTAAAACTTCTATCAGCACCCTTCTGACTCTTATCTATAAAGGCGATACCATACTCTTTCATAAAGTGCATGAAATCATCTCTATTAAAACCAGGTCTATTAGGTATAACAGAAATATCCATTAAGATTACATTGTCATTGTTTTTAGCTAATGTACGACCAACTCTATATCGAATTTCATTAACTTCTTTTTGGAAATCAATCCCTAACTTTACGATAGACATATTCTCAGCAAATCTATCTGAGAAGGCTCTACCATTATAAGGAGATTTAGCAACACCGTTAAAGGTATATCTTTGATAGGGGATAGGTCTAGGGTCAGAGAATACATCTTTAGTAACTTGATAGCATTCCCAATATTCATCAATCCATTCTTCGTCAATATCTATATCACCATGAGTAGGATCGAATTCGTAATCTTCATCAACAAACATCATCTGTTGTTCACCTAGAATATCGGTGTAAGTTAGAGTCTTACGAAGCATCTGACTTCTCCATACAATATGATAGATAGTTGTATGATGACCCATTTCCTCTTGTTGAATACTACGGTTCTGTATATAACCTGTATGAGTATCTCCTGCAACAAACTTACCAGGAGAAAAGGTAATACCGTATTTATCTTCAATGAGTTTTAAATCCTTTTTCTTAATCTCAGGGAACTTCTGAGGAATCTTCTCGATGGGGAATCGAGTTAAACGCCTTACCTGCGCTTCAGTATCTTCTACGAAATCAATGTCGGGAGAACCGGCATACCAAAAGTCAATAGGGGCAACAACTTCACTAATTATAGTATCCTTTTCAACACACTTATAAGTAAACACATATCCTGCTACAAGCCAATCAAAGAACATCTTCATTCGTTTCTCTGTCAACTTACATTCTTCTACGATAATGTTTAAGGCTCGTTGTCCTATTACACTACGTTCATCTACATAAGAAACATTAAAAGCCTTAACTACTTCTTCAAGTGGTGGTTGCTCTTGGGTAGGAACACCTGTATCTTGACCCTGAGCATTCATTATATTGATAGCAGCTTGTTCAAGATAACCATTTACTTTATCAAGAAGAGCAGCAGTCTTTTTATTAAATACATCCGAATTAAGAGCCTGAACAATATAGTCATTACTTCTCATTCTCATTTCTCCCATGAACTTATTCACGATGGGGGTTATAATAGGGAAGTTACGAAGTCTAGTAGCAGTACCTTTTTCAAGTATTCGCTTCTGTTCTTTATTAGCTTTACTAAGACCTAACTCATTTGTAACGTGCTGATAATCCCTTGTATTAATATAAGAGCCGTTTGCATAACGATACAGATTTAGAACATCATCTTTAAAATTAGCCAAACCTATATAGTATTTGGCACTCTCTTTCATTATCTTAAAATCGTTAGCTTCTTTCTTCTTACGACTAACTGCTTGCTCAGGCAGTATTAAATGACCGCGTGTATCCATATTAGTATATTAAGGTGTGTCCACCAGTATAGTTATCTATTATATTAATTTCGTCATCAGATACCCACTGTCCATTCTCATCATCACCACCTCCAAACAATCTCTTTCTATTAAAGAAATCATCTTCGCGTTCTTGTTCACCAATCACACGTTCAGTATATGCCAGTTCTTTATCATAGAACATAGCGATAAGCATTTGAGAAACTCTATCGAAGTTACCTTTGTGATTGAAAGCAATAAGTTCTTCGATAGTGGCAGGGTCACGAATCATATGAAGATTCAGGATAGCTTTACCATCTTTATCATATCCACGTAAGCGTCTCAACCAAACATTAAGATATCCTGCACCCGCAACCTTACGAGGATCAGTCATGTGCATACCATAAGGTCTTGCAACAGGAGAATCTTTTAAATCGTTATTATATTCTAGAGTGAATTGTGGTTCTAATAAATGAACCTTCTTCATTAGTTTAGCATTAGCAAGAACATCACCTCGATCATTCTCAAAACCTATCATTGCATGATAAAACTCTGCCAACATAAACATCCTTCTATCATACTCTTCAGTAGATGCAGGACGAGCATGATATTCAGCTACAATAATATCATCAGGAGACGACCACTTATTAACTCTTTTATAAACGGCACAAGAACCTAACGACTTACCACCACTCTGAGCAAAAGGGTCATTTGCAATATAATATAAATCTTCGGGAACAGCACCATTTCTTTTGAAAGGTGGTTCATACATCATTATACAGCCTTCACCTGCATCTTTAGGAGTAGGAAACTTTAGTATAGGACTAAGTTTCTCTATGATTTCAGGATTGTCAGTAATCCTAACATCTTCTCTACCAGTATTCTCATTCAAATAATACTCTAAATCAATAGGTACACCAGCATTTAAATGTCTGTTTACTTTAAGAGTATTAAGGTGAGCCTGTAATAATATCTTAGGGAATATATTACCAGTAGTTTGTAAGCAAGCTTCTCTTGGATTGAAAGGGTGTTCAGCAGCATGTTCATCAACTTCACTAGGGGAAGTAGCATTAGCAGCAATAATATCCCGTTCGTTCTGTTCAAATGCTCTTGCTTCTTCTATATGAGAATTACCATCATCATCCATGAAGGAACCGGCATTCATATAATCGGGCATGAAAAGCCCACCATAAGTACCGTGTCCACCTTCATCCCAAAAGTTCTCAATACATACAGCATTGTAGGCATTAGGATTATAGAACATTTCTTCCATGTCCTCAAAGTTACCTCCTTCTGTACCACCTGTACCTTGGGCAATCATAAACCCAGTTACAATATCTCTATCTTCTACAGATGGTCGTGCAATATTCCATGCACGTTTAAAGCCAGGGAACTTACCAGTTTCTTCCCATACAATAACTTTACCCCGTTTACCACGAGCCTTTTGAATATCGTTCTTTAGAGTTACCCCAATGATTTGTGATTTGTAACCACGTTCAACTTCGATATCTCCAACAGTACTTTTATACCCAGCAATCTTGTGCATAGGAGCGTTTTTTAAACGTCTCTTTCTCCACGGAGTTTCCTGGTCAATATGATCTAGATAATTCCACGCTTTATTTAATATACCATCTTTAATTAAGAATTCATTCTCTGATGCTATAGCATAACTCTTACTTCTTCTTATCAAGTAATAGTTACGAGCAAACATAGAACCACCCTTAAAGGAATAGCCTTTACCACGCGCTTTAAGTACTATAAGATGTTTGCGTTTAAAATCATTAAGTACGTTAAGACCACGTATATCAATTAAAGGGTTATGTGGATTCTCACAACGTTCAACAACATTATAGTATTGATGATCCCCATCCCAAAAAGCAGGAAAGAAATCATCTTTCTCAGTAATAGTGTAAGTAGGTTTATCATCGTGAACCGTACCATAAGTCTCTTCGGTACGCATAATCTTACAATAGTTAAGATAAAAATAATGATACCCTGTAATATAAGTATCTCCTATCTTAATTCCGTGTAAACACTTATCTATTTCTGCATCCCAAAAATCCTTGTATTCAGGGTGGTAAATCGGTATGTCAGTATATTTTCCATGCTTAGTATGGTACTGAGCCATTCTCTGAAATTCTCTCGTATTGGTTAACATTTTCTCTCTATCTTTTTTTCAAAAAAAGTTTACATACATAGAACGATATTCAAAATCTTTCGTTATATTTGTATGTACCTAAAGCACTAACATTATGAAAGCAACTAACACTACCGAAAACACAACTACAGAAACTAAATCAGTAATCACTCCTAGCAGCACCACTTGTAAAATCCGATTCAGGAAAGCCTTACAAGAGATTAACGATGCTCTCTCAGGGAAGAAAATATTTACCTTTTAATAAGAGTACTTTAGGTACTCTTTTTTTTGCCCTAATCTTCATACATACCGGCAGCACCACCACCACGAATTCTCTTAACAGTAACCTGTGCTTTACGTATATCCATTTCCTGTTCTTTAACAGACTTCCTAGCTGCTTGTAATTCCTTAATAGCACTAGCAATATCTTTCGGTTTATAAATAGCAGCACCAGTAGGCATTCTATTCTTAGGACCCGTTAGATCAATAGTATCAAGAAATTCCTCAATAGATGCTATAGCCTTTCTCGAAGCATTAAGCCCTTTAACATCCGGATTAGTTTCTAACTGAGTTTGTGCATACCATTCCCTAGCAGCAGCTAGATGTTTATCTTCTTTCCAATCTGGGTCTAAACCCAACACATCCTTCACTTTCTTTTCTCTATTCTCTATCACAGTATAACTCTGATAGATACTAGCCCAATGCTCCATAAAGTAAATCCAATCGAGTTCTCTACGAGCCACCTTTTTAATTCGGATACTCTTATTGTTTTTATCTTTAGTAACTACACCATGATCTCTATTCCAAATAGTAGCGATAATCTTAATGCCTAAATAGTGCGGATTAAGAACACGTTCTTCATCCACCAGTACCAGTAAGTCCATCCTTCTTTTCTTTCTTAGTTGTAATAATTTTTCTTCTCTCAGGATTAGAATAGATGTTACCTATATAATCCAGCTTAACGGAAACCGCAGGGTCATCCGCAAGAATAACCCCTTTGATTGTATCTCCCACATGTTTCATTATCTGCCTAACTTCATCTACAGGCGTAGAAGTCTTAGAAGCAATAGCAAAATATACCGTTTCATTTACGTATCTATCCATATAGTTTAAACTTAGCAAAGTAACCACCTTCTCCATTATGAAACAAATCATATTGGTAAGAAACATTAGTTATTTCGTATAGATTACTAATCTCATCTATTATACGAAGTAGGTCATACATTGTACCTGCATTAAACCTTGCGTAAGTTATCCTTAGATTCATTTACTTTAGCGGTTATAGTTACACGCTGAGACTGCAAACATCGCTCTAGAAGTTTTATCTGTATTTCATTCTCCGCACTCCAACGTTTCTTATTAGCTTCCTTCACATGATCAATCATCATAAGATAATGAGCCTCTCTCGTAGTACCCTCTACAGGATTTCTATTTTCATCTCTATGTGTAAATATAATCTCTTGTTCAGTCTTACCAGTAAAACTTCTAAGGCTATAATGTACACCTTTCTTAATTACCTTAATCATAATGCCTTTATTTAAAATAAACTCAATATAATAAAAAAAGGTTGACTTTCGCCAACCTTATTTAAAAAATATTTTAGATTATCATTTCTTACGTAGAGTTAAACGCTTAACTATAGTCTTACCGAATTTCTCTTTCTTATTAGCTTTTCTACTAACAGCACGTTCAGGATTCTTATACTTACGATTAAGCATTTCTGCTATCCTTTTATAATCTTCATCTGTACGCTTCTTCTTTTCTTCTAGCTCTTTTTCTGTGTACTGTTTAACCTTCTTACCTTTAGTTAGTCTAATAACCTCTGCATCTAAAGCATCATCCAATTGCTTTGCACCTTCAGTACCCATATAACCAACAAATACTCTTTCTTCTCTTTTCATAATCTATACAGTTGTCTTTTTTCTTTTCCTATTTGCTCTATCCCAATTCCTCTTATAGATAAGCCTTTTATATCGAGCGACCATTATCTTGAGTAGACCGTTACGAAGATTCCTAGCAAGCACTAACTTCACGTTAGGAAATATTCCTATAAAAGGTTCCATAATAACATACTCTTCCGCACTCCTTATATAAAACGTATGTACTTTATAATTAGTAGTGTGATGCCTTATAGCATTCTCTTCACGTCTATCAATATAATGATCGTCCATATAATTTCAGCTAGAAAAAGAAGAGAGATTAGTTTTCCACATCCAGTAAACCCTCCATTTACTATAGGTAGGGAAAGCCTCATTAGAATCGCTATCAATAAATATAATACCATGCCAACGAACATAGTGAAAGAACATAAACTTCTTCTTAGCTTTATACGCTAACATATCCACATAATCATGTAGATAATCTTCTAGGTTAGCATACTTTTCTTCTACCTCAGCTATTGTAGGATGTACCATAATATTACACCTAAAGCAGCCCCTATAAAACCAAAGATAATCCATTTAGATATTGTCTCAATAGAATACTTCTGTTCCTCATCATTCTCATCTCCAAGAATATCTTCTGGTGTTCTTAAATATTCAACACTACCATCGTCATTCTTCTTATACATATGAGACTTAGTATCTGCATCCCCATAAGGATCATTACCCATCATATAACGAGAAGGTTCAAAAGCTTTATCTAAATCCCAATCAGAACCCTTACTCTTTTCTTTGTCTCTATCTATTTCACTAACTAACTTAGATAAAGGTTCTCCTTGTTTCCATTCACTCTCTTTATTACAAGGATGGTCTTTTAAAGGATTACCTAGAGTTTCAATAGCCTTATTTAGTTCCTCTTGTTTCTCTTTAGACAACGCATCAAATGATTTTTGTAATAAGGATGCATCTTTCCAATCACCGACTTCTTCATATATAATGAGTGGTCTACCTTCACGTTCTCTTTTAGAAAGATAAACTTCTTCTTCTGTAGGAGCACCGTTAAAGGCATTAGGGTCAAGTTCTGCATTTTGTTTAGCAGCAAAATCCACCATCTCTTGTACAAGTCCTTCATCTCTTAGTTTAATTACTTCTTCGGGGTGAGCATCAAGATAATCTTTAGCAGCTTTAGTAATAGCGTCTTTAGCTGTTTGACCAGTATGATAAGTCATATCATACTTAGGTGGCTTTTCTTGTTCTCTTTCACGTTCTCTAGCCAAATACTCTTCTTTACTACGAGGTAAAGTCTTAGCCATAAACGGCTCTAAATCTTCCATTCTGTCGGTCAGGTGGTTGTAATACTTTTCCATAATCTTACTTTTTAATTCGTGGTTTAATATTCCCAGGGTCTCTATTAATTTTACGTTCTTTTACTTTTACAGGTTCATCCGTAGATTCATCAATTACAGCAGTAGCACTGTAAGGGCAATTACCACCCTTACAGTTACATTCAACAGATTTAACTTCACACCATATAATGCTCATATCTTTTCTATTTGTCTTTCTGAAAACCAACTCATTCTATTACCATCATCAAAATGAACACTATACCTACCACTATGATTATCGGTTATCTTATTAACTACGATTCCTTCCTTACCTATCAATTCAGGTCGTATATCATAATAGGAAGAAGTATCATCTTCAAAGATAAGAGGAAAGGTTTTAGCCATACTATCTCTATATGGATTAGCTTTATTCTTACTGAACATAATCATATGTCCATAATTAACTATTTTAACCCTATCACCAATTTTCATAGTTTCATCGGGTTCATTTATTGGGTAGGTTGTAGCGGGCATAGTTTCTATTTAAGTTCGTATTCGATTAAGTTCTCAGGTACTTTACCTATCTTCTGCAACTGTTTTAAGAACACCTGCAAGTTATTCTCAATATCCCCAATAGCGGAGTGAGCCTTACCCTGAGAAGCAATACCATAATGTTCACCGGCAGCAGTCAGATTCCACTTAACTCTTGAATAGGCATTTAAACATTTAAGCTGATACTCGTGGTGTTTAAGATAATCAAACTTATTCCATCCTAGAAGTTCTCCTTTAAACTGACCACCAGTATCAAAGCAATCGGAATCAACAATATAATGTCCACTACCCAACTGCCTTTGCATCATACTATATAACTTATTATCAAAGTTAAGAATATTATGACCAACTACACAATAAGGTTTATCTCTTTTAGCTTCAACCAGTAAGTCATGAAACTCACTCATTACTTCTCTCAGGTCAAACCCGTTATCAATAAGGTCGGCATCAGTAATACCAGTAAGGTCAGATATAGTCTGTCCAGTCTTTTTATTAATAACTTCAGCTTCAATAGAGATAGGACATTTAATATACTTATGCAGTACAGTCTTAGTGCCTTCCTTATCTATATGATAAGCAGCTAACTCTATTGGTTGTACATTTGGTGTATCAAGTAGACCTGTAGTTTCAAAGTCATACACTATTAGATTAATTGGCTTTACTGTCTCCATGTTCTATTATATTATATTTCTCAGGGTTATAAAATAATTCTCTTGCATCGCTGCATTTACTAAAACCTTCACCACCAGTGCCGGTTACATAGATAGCACCCGCAGGCTTATTACCATCCCTAAAGGCTCTAGGTAGGGCAGCTTCCAATATACCCATATACCAATTATAGTATTCTCTAGTAACCTTATAAGGATACCCACTCTCTATATCAAAAAGAATCATTTCATCTTCTTTAAGAGACTTATACATTTCCGCTACATTAGGAAACGGAAACATTGATTCAGGTCTTTTACCATTCATAATCTTATTCTTCTTTCTTAATTACTTTAACCCATTCTTCCCCATTATAGAAGTAGCTTTGATTCTCTTTTAGTACATACGCCAAATCACCCATATTAGGTTTGATGTGTTCTAACTCTTCTACATACATAACTCTTCTAGAAATATAAGCAGGAGGAACCTTAGGAATAGTTACAACTACCTTCTTAACTTTCTTTTTCTTCTTTGTGAACTTTAGTATAATAGCCCAAGCTATAGCTACTACAGCAAAAGGTGCAACTATAAGTACAGCCAGTTTTGCAATATCAAGAACCTCTTTCATATTTCCTAAGCTTTAATATTAAATCTATATTCTCTCTTTTCAAACGTTCTATTACCCTACTTTGTTTATATATAGTACCAACAGTAATCACGACAACAAGAACGAAATATATAGTAAGGATAGTCATAATACAACCTCCCCCAGAAACACCCACTGCCACTTATCCTGTACAAAGTCAGAACGAAATACAATAGGAGTCTTTTTCGGATAGTCAGGATTCCTATAAGTACTTTCAGTATCCCACTCCTTATAATCCCCTTCCCATTGAACAGGAGCAGTAGGTTCTTTTCTATGAAGCTTTAGAACCCTACTTCTATAAGCATCTGCATCAGGTAAACTCTCTTTAAATTTGATTAAAGTTTCTATGTGTATCATGGTTCCTACTATTTAGTTTAATAAATTGATTTCCTTTACAAAGATATTCATCACCATTACCAGTCTTGTAAACCCAGTTGTCTATCATTTCATTACTATAGAACTTACACACAGATTTACCTTCAACAATTACATCATACTTTCTTCTAGTTTCTCTAACATTGTTCATTTCTCTAACGTTACTTTTAAGTTTTGATACCTATCCTTAAATATCCTTTGAAGTGCAACAACCCTACTTTCCTCATCACCTCTCCAAAGGTAAATAGGATTAATCCACATAACTCCCCTACCCATCTCTATCAGAAATTCTTCCTTCCTCAATTCGGTAAGAGCCACAACTATAGTTCCATCTGTATAACCAACCGAACCTAATGCCTTAGCACTATGTTCAGCGAAATCTTCTCTAACACTTTTATTACTATAAATCACACCCTTTTCATCCATCCTGTCAGCTAGAAAGAAGAGAAGCAGTTTGGCGCAAGGACTAAGATTACACATCTTAATAACACCATCATTATAAACTTTTGTATGTACAATCCCTACCATTATATTTCTAAATTTAATATCGTTCCAATCTCCCTTATTAACAGTCTCACTATAATTCATAGCAATCCTACTATGTATAACCTTACCCATTTTTTATGAAATAAATACGCTAAAAAATTTGCTTTTTCTAATAATACTCTAAATATAGACTTTCTGTTTAGACCTTCCTAACTAAACTCCGTAAACGTACTTAATAACGTGGTTAAGTTGCTTACGCTCCCTGAATCGGTTATATAACGCATTGAGAATATTGGACTATTTAATACATAACTCGCTGACTATCAAGCTGTTATAACCATAACACTCTGCAATGAACGATTTTATGGCTTCTATAGGTAAAGATTCTAGCTCTAGGCAAAGTCCTAATGTCGAAGCAAATGACGCCACAATTAATTAACCTAATACCAAAGATTATGAAAAAGCTAATGATTATCCGAATCCTAATTCCAGTAAGTATTGAGGTCATAGGTCTACTGCCTATGGCTTTTGTGTTTTTAATGAGATGACGCATGAGAACGCTAATGATAATCTCCATAGCAATAATGATGGCAATAGTGTTTGCATCGCTGTGGATGTAAATGCCGAAGCTGCTGCCTATAAAAATTTTTTTCTACTGCAATTTTTTGTGATGGTACGAATGTGGGCGCAAACTACCCCAACAATAACCCCCCTTCGGTTTTGCTCCGCAAGGGGTACGGGTAGCACTCAGCTATTGCCGTTCTGTTTCACGCTATAAAACACTACGAAAATGTTAAGCGAAAAAATGACCTTTGACCAATTAAAAGCTAGAAATTCGGAATCCGATTCTTTAGGCTTTAAATCTACTAGTTTTGGTACTACATTAGACGTTGCAGTCTATAATGGTACTTCTACGGGAGAGTTTAAAGAACTGCGTTACACAAGCAAAAAGAAAAATGCAGACGGTTCGGTTAATTCCGGTCGTATCAATTTTGCACTTTGCCTTGTGGAAAATGCTAACGGTGAAATGCAAGAAGTTGAAGTGCCTGTGAATGATACAGAAGCAAAGGATTGCAGCGTTGCTGCACCTGTACAGTTTGAAGTGTTTTATCCTGAAGGGGATACAACGCAATACAAACGCGTAAAATTGCTACTTGTTTCTGCCGTAGTTACTGATAACAATCAGGCTGCACTTGAAAAAGAGTATGCAGAACTGGAAAAATCCTTGCCTACATTAACGGGTTTAGCACTTAAAAAGGCTGAAAATCGTATGAATGAAATTATGGCTAGTCTGTAATTTAATGGAGTACCCTATCGAGAAATCGGTAGGTGTACTCCTTAAATACACATTAACCTATCGTTTAGGCTTGATAATGCAGCTAAGTTTAGGGTTAATGCTC
>Ga0184628_10001245_pt1 | contig 12660 bp, 9 predicted proteins | sample PLM4_5_b1_FD_133149 | JGI IMG/M metagenome (GOLD analysis project Ga0184628, IMG submission 133149) | Groundwater sediment microbial communities from an aquifer in East River, Colorado, USA - PLM4_5_b1 | ecosystem: Environmental > Terrestrial > Soil > Riparian zone | place: USA: East River...
AAAATCTGATCTGCTACGCATCGATGGGGCGGGTGCTGGCCGAGGAGCAGCTGGCCGGGCGCCTGCGGATCTCCCCGCGGGCCGTGATGTGCTCTTCGGAAGTGCTGACGGATGAAGCCCGGCGGCGCATCCGTCTCGCTTTCGGCGGGGAGCCCTTCAATGTCTACGCGGCGACCGAGCCAGCGGGGATCGCCGCCGAATGCGAGCGGCACCGCTTGCATCTGTTCGAAGATCTCGTGATCACGGAGGTGGTCGACGACCGCAACCGCCCCGTGCCGGCGGGCGTGGCCGGCGCCAAGGTGCTGGTCACGGTGCTGTTCTCGCGTACGCAACCGCTGATCCGATACGAGATGAGCGACACCATAAGCCTGTCAGCTTCGCGCTGCGAATGCGGTCGGGAGCTCGCGCTGCTGGACCGGCTCGAAGGACGGATCGAAGACGTGCTCGCATTGCCGGCGGCAGCAGGAACCACGGTTTCGATCCATCCGAACGTGCTTCATCGCGTACTGGAGCCGCTGCCGGTGAAGCAGTGGCAGCTGGAACAGACCGAAGGCCCACTCGTCCTGCGCATCGTGCCGGGAGAAGAGACGGTGGCCCCCGAGAGCATCGCCGCCGCGGTCACCCGCGCGCTTGCCGAAGCCGGTGCCCTGCCCCCGCCGGTCAGAGTCGAGCTGGTCGACGCCGTCGTGAAGACACCGCTCGGCAAGTCGCCGCTCATCAAAGCGCTTTCGCCAATCCGAACACGCCTGCATCGCTGACGGTTAGCGCCGGAACGTGTCCGCATCGATTCTGTGCCGCCGCAGGAGTCGGTGAAGGCTCTCCCGCTCCAGCCCGGCGCGCGCCGCTGCCCGCGAGACGTTGCCATCGAACACCTTGAGCAATGCTTCCAGGTATTCACGGGAGCCGCGGTCGCGCGCCTCGGCCAGCGCTTCACGGTACGAGAGGGCCGTCAGCTGCGCGTCCACGGCCGCGGGCTCGTGTTTGCGGACCCGCTCGTGCCGTCGTTCGAGCGCACGCGCGACGACCAGAGTGACGTCATCTGGATGGAAGGGTTTCGCAACGTAGTCGTAGGCGCCGAGCCGCAAGGCATCGACCGCTTCCGGAATCGAGGCAAACGCCGTCATGAATACGACCTCCGTGAGCGGCCACCTCTTCCTGATCAGGCGCGCCAGCTCGAAACCGTCCGGGCCGGGCATGCGCACGTCCGTCAAGACGACGTCGAACGGTGCCATCTCCAGCTTGGCGCTGGCCACCATCCCATCCGGGGCCAGGACGACATCGTGGGGGGGCGAGAGCACGTCTCGGAGCAGTGATCGCATGTCGTCCCCGTCCTCGACGATCAGTACGCGCCCGCCGTTGCTGGCCATCACGCCTGCTCCTTTCGAGAGCGCTGCAAAGTGCAGCTGTGACCAGCGTGGTTACAGAAAACGCTGTACGACAGTGCGCTGCCCGTCGGGAATTCCTTTTTTCCGACTGCCCCGCCGATGTTGGCATTTACCAACAGAAGGGGCGGCACGACGCTCGAAGATGGTCGAGGTTCTATCGTAAGCAGCCGCAATTTCACACGAGGGGTGCGTCCGGTCGCTGGACGAGCGCTTGCTTCCAGGAGCAGATCCACGAACCCACCCTGATTGGCTCACCCTGATCGCGTTTTTATTTTTGGCGTCCCGTGAGGCGTCGCCTGACCGGAGGCACCCGCAGCGACAGTTGCGGGTGCCGTTCGAGTGATCGGGGCTCGGGCGCCTGCGGGTCGGTGGCGGCGCACAACTGGTTCGATTCGAAGGGAGACGCGGCAATGCGACGTAAAACGCAAAAAGGGATGTTGTCACTTGCGCTGCTGGGCGCGGGCCTGATGGGCCTGGCCCTCTCGGCTTACGCCCACGATGAAGAGGAGCCGGAGCCCGCCCCGGGGTCCAGCTGGGAAGCGGAGACGTGTCTGGACGATTCGCTCTGCGGCGACGCCGAGGGCTACGTCGCCATGAGCTACAACGCCGTCGGCAGCGCGATGGTCTGGACCACGGAGCACTGGGAAATTCCGATGGTTCAGTACAAGGGCCGCCACTCCGAATGGCGGGCGGACGACATGTACGACGTCAACTGCATCGAGGCGGCGATCCTCGGATCGGGCTACTCGGCCTGGCCGATCCCCCACGACGAGTGGCACGACCAGTTCCCGAGCGGCGTTACCGTTCCGGGCAACGTCTTCCTCGACGGGAACCTGGTCACCCGGCGGGACACGACGGGGAACTCGCACGGAACCAAGAGCCTGTCCCCTTGCATCCGATCGTCGTTCAAGCAGCTGGTCTACGGCGGCTACTCCCTGCATCAGGGACAGTCGCTATTCGCAGCGAGCCGCATCAAAGCGTACATGCACAGGGAGGGCTCGCAGATCTGGGACTGGGCCCACCCCGATGCGTTCAAGAGCGATCATGAGGCGTTCGACAACGTGGACGTCACCGAGGAAGACGGGCTTGCCAACCTGGCCAGCCAGACCGACTCGGGCCAGTCGCGCGGTCTCTTCTACAGCATCTACTCGCTCGGGTACGCGACGATGGAGGACGGCCGCGTCGTCCACATCGGCGGCCACAACATGAACAGCAATAGCGGTTTCCGGAAGATGAACGTCTACAACCCGGAGACCAACCGCTGGGCCCCCCGGCCTATCCCGTGCAACATCGCCAACTGGAACGCCGATCCGGGCGGCGTGGCGCTCGGCTACAAGGCCTTCGCGGACGCCGCGGCGGCCGCGAGCGGCCAGCCGGGCTCGTTCGGCGGCGTCACCAGCTACGCTCCGGGCGGCGACCAGCTCGTCAACCCGCCGATCGGCGCGCCGACATGGGGACCGAACTGCGACCAGCGCAACCGCGACCACGTGGATCCCAAACACCCGACGAACCCGCGCTACCAGCGCTGGTATCCGTCCGGTATCACGCTGCCCGACAACCGCATGGTCGTTTACGGCGGCGACGACCTCGACGAATCGGTAGGCCCGAACGAGGCCGATCCGGCCTTCGGCTCGCGTGACGCCGACTTCCGGAACACGCGCATCTTCCACGCCGTGTCGGAGATCTACAACGTCGACACCGAGCGCTCGATCCCCCTCGAGAGCGCGCGCAAGGTGTTCAACCTCTATCCGGCCGCGACGATCGTGGAGACCGGCCCTGGGCCGGACGACTGGAAGCTGTGCGCGATGACCGGCGAGCCGGCCCCCGCGTCCGAGCTGCCACCCGGCGCGAGGAATGAAGACGTCAACGACGCGGCCGATTGGCGTCGGTTCTGCACCACGCCGGGCTGCGCCGCGGACACGCGCGCGATCCGGATGGTCGGGACGCGGCCTTCGTCCAGCGTCGACTGCCTGGACGTCAAGGCGGCGGAGCGCGATCCGAACCGGAACATCCCGGCCGAGAACCACTGGACGCACGTCAACACGCTCAAGAACCAGTACATCTACTGCTGCGGCGTCGCCGACATCCTGAAGATCGGCCCCAACGGCAAGACGATCTCGCACACCTGGACAACGGTGAACGGCGCGATCGGGCTCGGCAACCCGGGCGCCGGCGAGCGCACGGACGAGGTCGAGACCATGAACTGGAACGATCCGAATCCGCAGTGGCGCGTCCTGCCCCAGAGGACCTACCAGCCTGGGACCACCATCCACGCGGTGCCTCTGCCCGACGGCACGATTGTGCTCCGCGGTGGCAGCGGACCCGGCGGCGGATCGTACGAGTTGCGGAACTACACCAAGTATCAGCTGGTCAACATCGAAGACGGCACCGTGCGGGTGATGAGCAAGACCACCCACCTCGGCGGCCTGCACAAGGCCGTCTTCGTGATGCCGGATGCATCGGTCATCTCGATGGCCGGCGATCGGACCGCCATGGTCGCGCTGGGTGATCGCCGGTTCACACCGGGCGATCAGGACCTGGGTGTCTCGGTCGCCCAGATCTTCAACCCGCCGTACGTCTTCGCCGACGCGGACGGGAACCGGAAGCCGCGGCCCATCATCCAGTCCGCGCCAGATCGGATCACCTACAACCAGCAGCTCAGGATCCTCGTCGACGACGCCGCGAAGATAAAGAAGGTGTCGATCCTGCGCACGGGCGCGATCACGCACGAGCTGAACAACGACAACCGCGTCGTCTTCCTGAACTTCCGGATCGGCAAGGGGAACAACGAGCTGCTCATCGACACGCCTGCGCGGCCCGCGCAGGCGATCCCGGGCGACCACATGCTGTTCCTCATCAACGATGCCGGGACGCCCAGCGTGTCGAAGCACGTGCGGCTGCTGCGCAAGCTGAAGAAGGGCGACGAGTTCGTCAGCGGCGGCCCCAAGACGCACGAGCCGTTCCCGCACACGCACGGCCTCTGGCAGTAGGGGGTGCGATGAGGGGCGGGGCCGCAAAAAGCGCCCCGCCCCGCATCGTCACTTCAAGACGCCGGCGAGCAGCGCCTCCAGGTCCTGCATGCCGTTCTCCAGCTCACCGAACACGATGTTGTCGCCGACGATCAGCTGCGGCATCGCGCCGTTGCCGAAGCGCTTGAAGGTGGCCTCGTAGATGGCGATGTCCTGCGCCAGCTGTTTCTCGACCCAGGGATCGTTCATCGCGCGGCCCAGCGCCTCCGGTCCGACGATCTCTGCTGCATATCCGGTCACGCCTTCGAAGGCGGGCGGTTCGGCCGGCTCGAACACCCAGTCGTTGAATCGTTCCATCTTGCTCGGATCCGCGCGCCAGACCGCGAGCGCGAGCCGGGCGTACTGGCAGGCGTTGACGTGCGGAGGAGCGGTTTGCTGAATCACCTTGTTGCACGCGGCGTCGAGCGGCATCGGCAGCGTGACGATCGCCAGCTGGCCGCGGTGGGCCTGCTCGGCCGCCAGCAGCACGCCGTGCATCTGGCGGCAATGCCGGCAGGTGTAGTCGAGCAGGCTCACCATCACGGCGGGCGCGTCGCGGCGCCCGATGAGCGGCACCTCGTCGACGTTGATCCGGAACAGGCCGTTGAAGATGTCGAGGTGGCGTCCGGGCGTCAGCCGCGCGGGCGACGCGGATTGGACCTCGTGGCTCGCCGGGCGATTGATCCAGGGCCCCGCAATCAAGAATGCGATCCCCAGCGCCACGGCGGCGAGGACGGAACGGTGCCGGAACGGATTGCCCGTCGCTCGGAGAATCAGGACCGCGGCAGCCGCCCCGGCGAGATGAGCCGCCAGACAATAGGGACAGAGCTGCCGTACGACCAGCAGCTGCAAGCTCAGGAACCAGACCGCTCCCGCGAGGATCAGACAGGCCGCCCACGACAGGAAGGCCCACGCCTTTTCCCGCCGCGCGGGCGGCACGCGCGGCGTGGCCCAGAACGTCGCCGCGAACAACGACACGTAGAGCACCAGGGCGGGCGCGCTGACAGGCAGCCCCATCCAGTGGGCCCAGCGGCTGGCGAGCACGCCCTCGCAACCGCTCGCGGGGCCGCAGCCGGCCACGTGGCCGCCCTGCGACGAGGTGACCAGCATGTATGATGCAACCACCGCCGCGATCGCGGCCAGCACGCGGATCAGCGCCAGGTTTGCCGTCGGTGCGATCCGCATCAGGAGAGGGTGCCCATGACGACGATATCCCGCAAGTTGATGTTGGCTGTCCTGGGTGTCCTGGCCGTCATCATCGTGGTGGTCGTCGCGGCGCGAAAGAGCAGGCAGAAAACGCCGGCCGCGAACGAAGACACCGTGACCGCGGCGGTCACACGGCCGCCGCGGCAGTGGACCGCGACGACCGCCGCCGAGCAGGCCCCGCCGGCAAGCTGCGCGCCGCTGGCGGAAGGCGGATTTTCTTGTGGCGCGTGTCGCGACGACTCGAACTGCCCACCCGGTCAGTCGTGCTTCGTCGACATCCAGAGCGGCCGCACCCAGTGTCAGGGGTCGGAGTGCGCGAAGAACGAGGACTGTCCAAAGGGCACGCTCTGCCGGGTCGTGGCCCGGACGTCGCGCGGCGAAGGGTGGCGCGGCTGCGTGCTGTCCGGCAACCGAACGATCGGCGCCGCCTGCGAGTCCGACAACGCGGGAGATCCGTCCGTCTCGTGCGGCTTTGGTCTGCTCTGCGTCCAGGGTGGTTGCGCGCCAACGTGCGTGGAGAACGAGTTCCCGGAGAAGATCGCCTGCGTCGGGGAGGTTCCCTGCGTCAAGACGGACGACGGCTGGGGCTGCGTGCCGAGCTGCAAGCACGCGCCCAAGGATTCCTGCCGCGACGGGAAGGTCTGCGAGTATCTGTCCGTCGAGGATCCGACCGCGCTGTGCGTCCACAAGTCCGGCGCCAATTGCCTAGGCAGCAAAGGCGGCTGCGCCCAGGGCACCGACTGCATCGTCGAGACGAACGCCCGCGAGGAGCGCGTGACCTTCAGCTGTGCGCTGCGCTGCACGCCCGGCGATCCCAACCTGAGCTGCGCCGGTGACTCGGTCTGCGTACCGGGGAAACCGTCAGGTCACTGCCGGAAGCGCTGCACCCCGGACAAAGGGACCGCCTGCAACGCGGGCGAGAGATGCACGCGGTCCGGAATGGCAGGCGAACTCTGGTTCTGCTCGGCCGCCTGAGCCCTCCGAGCTTGGTGCCGCCAACGCCGGGCAGGCGCTTCCGGCGAAGACGACGTAGTCTCGGAGCCACCATGACTGTCCCAACCTCCCTGCGGCGATGGTTCGTCGTGCACTTCGCCGTCGACATCGCGTTTGCAATTCCTCTGCTGCTGGCGCCGGCGGCGCTCCTGCGTGCCCTGGGCTGGGTGACAGTCGACCCGCTGGCCGCCCGGATGGTCGGCGCCGCTCTCGCGGGGATCGGCATCGAGTCGCTGCTCTGCCGCAACGATTCGATCGAGACGTTCCGTTCGATGCTGCGCCTGAAGAGCATCTGGTCGGGCGCGGCAGTCGCCGGCATTTCGCTCTCGATCGTTCAGGGCGCGCCCGCGGTCGCGTGGGCGATTCTGGCAATCTTCGTGGCGTTCGCCGCGCTCTGGACCTTCTACCGGCTGAAGTTACGCCCGCAGCGCGCTTGAGCTCACGGCATCACCATCAGGTCGCCCATCATGCCCAGCTCGGCGTGCTCGAGGATGTGGCAGTGGAACATCCACATGCCGAGCGGATCGTACTGAACGGCGAAGCGCAGCGTCGATTTCCGGGGGACGTTGACGGTGTCTTTCCAGCCGTCGGTCACGGGCGGCGTGCCTCCGTCGGGCAGCACCTGGAAGAACATGCCGTGGAGGTGGAACGGGTGGTCCATCGCGGCGGCGTTCTGCACTTCCCATATCTCGATGTCGCCGCGCGTGACGTGAACGGGCTGGTTATCGGGCCAGCGCTCGTCGTTGATGGTGAAGATTACTGGCACGCCGGGCTGTTCGAATTCGTTCAGCACGAATGAACGAACGGGCGTCGCATCCGTGATCGGAAGGCGCGGGAGGTCTCCCCAGGTCGAGGGAAGCGGCGCCGGCGGGGGCGTGACGGCCGAACCGACAGCGACGCGCAGCAGATCCTGCGGGCCGGGATCGGGGATGTCGTGTCCCCGATCGTAGTGAATCGTCTCGAGAGCGGCCATGCTTCCGGGGTTCCCTTCGAAGGTCACCAGCACGTCGTAGCGTTCGCCGGGCGTGATCAGCAGCGTGTCGGTGCTGTAGGGCTGGGCGAGAAGACCGCCATCCGACCCGATGACCAGGAAGCGCAGGCCCGGGATGCGGAGGTTGAAGTAACGCCCGTTGGCCGCGTTGAGGAAGCGCCAGCGCTCTCGCGCGCTGGCGCCCACGTTCAGGGCCAGCGGCGCGCGCTGGCCGTTCACGAGCAGCACGTTGCCCTGTCGCCCGAGCATGCGATCGAGATCAGTCGTGTCCTCGTTGAGCGTGCCGTCGGCGTCGAGCTTGACGTCGTCGAGGACGATGATCCGGTCGGCCGTCACGTCGGGTGTGACACCGCCGGTGACGACCAGGGGCGCGTAGAGCCCGCGTTCGATCTGATCGTAGGCGCGGATGTGCGGGTGATACCAGAACGAGCTCGCGTCCCTGGCCGTGAATCGGTATTCGTATTCGCCGCCCGGAGGGACGGGCGTCATCGTCGACGGGGTTCCGTCGGACTCCGCCGGGAGGCGCAGGCCGTGCCAGTGAACGGTCGTCTCGTCGGCCGGCAGCTCGTTTCGAAAGTGGACGATGATCTCGTCGCCGAGCTTCGCGCGCAGCAGCGGCCCGGGGACGGTCCCCTTGCTGCCCGGCACCGCGCCGTCGCGATAGGCCCAGACCTGGGCCGGCTTGCCGGCGAGGTACTCGGCGGTCGAAACGGCCGCCACCAGCTGCACCTCGACGATGTTCGGGTCGGGGTTGATGTCCGTGAGCGGCGCCGGCTCGGTCAGGGCCGGCAGCGATACGCCCCGGTCTGCGGCGCCGCAGCCGAGCGCACCGATCGCGATCAACGCCCGCCAGCACCGCATGTCAGTTGTTCGGCGCGCCTTGCAGGATCCAGTCACCACTCTTGAGGATGTCGTTCGCCGTCAGCGACGCCCCGTTCGGAAGAACCACGGGATCGATCTTCGGCATCTTGGCCACCGGCATGCCGTTGGCCGAGCACTTTCCCCCCATCGTCGGATCTCCCGCGATGACCTGGTAGAGGAGGCTCGCTTGCAGGTCGGAAGGCACGACGTACCTGGCGCGCTGGGACCACGTCGACCCCTCGCACAACATGCTGTGGAGCTGCATCAGTCGATCGTAGAGCCCGAGATCAGGACAGCCGGTGGGCTTGCCCGCATTGGGCCCGCTGGTGAAGGTCGCACCCAGCGGGCCATCCACCGACGAGAACCAGATCACCTTGCACGGCCCGTACTGCGGCATGATCCGACCGACCGCCTGGTCACTGTTGTGACAGCCGGTCGTCGTGCTGCCGCATGTTTGCACGAGGATGGGCGCGACATCGTTCCTGAACGACACGACCACGGTTCCCGCATCGGGAGCGGCCGTGCCGCCACCGCCGCCGGTTCCGCCGGCGCCCCCGCGTCCGCCTTGACCGCCGGTCGTGCCGCCACCGGCGGCGCCGCCGCCCACGCCGCCACTGCCCGTGGCCGATCCTCCGCTTCCACCCGAGCCGGTCGATCCGCCGGTGCTCGCTCCGGGATCCGCGGCCGCCTCGTTCGAGAAGGCGGAGTACGTCATCCCGCGTCTCGCCCGGACGCGATACGTGTACGTGATTCCCAGCGTGACCGCCGAATCGTGATAGCTGACCGAGTCGAACGGAACGCCGTCGAGCGCGCCGAAGCTGCTGGCCGCGTCGCTGCGTTCGATGTCGAACCCATCTTCATCCGACGCGTTGTCCTTCCAGGTCAGATGGACGCCGCCTCCCATGGGCGCCACCGTCAGGCCCGACGGCGCCGACAGTCCGGGGCTGTCGCCGGCGCTGCCCGTACAACCGAGCGCCCAACCGGTCGCGAGCAGGAACCTGAGAAGCGGAGCTCTGGATGGACCTGCGGGCATGGCGACCTCCAGGCCCACACCAATCGGAGGGCCTCCCCCTGACACCCGCCGAATCGCCCGGCCGGGACATAAAAATGAGCCGGTCAGAACGCGCGGCTTCCCCCCACGGTGAAGTTCAGCGGATTGTACGGTTCCGCGTTACATCGACGTCTCGATCATATTGACGCCGGTCCTCGGGAGGGGACGGAAAATGCAGAACCTTGGCCCGTCATTTTCTGCGGCGTGGGCTCATCCCGCTCACCCTTCTCGCGAGCTGCTCCGGCGCGCCCGGCGTCGCCGATGTCCGCGACGCGGCGCAGGGCAGCGATGCGTCCGCCGGTGGCGGCGCAGGCACGTCGTGTGAGGGCGTGGACGGTGGCACGAGCCCCCGCCCCGGTTATCTGGACATGCACATCACCGCCTCGGGATTTGGCGCGCACGAACGCCAGACCGTTTTTCTCGTCACGAGGGAAGGCAACTCCGGCGTGCTCGGCGCGGGACGCGCCACGGTTGTCGATGGCGGTTTCACGGTCAGCTTCCCGAAGGGCTACCAGCGTGCCTCGAGCCACGAAATCCTGTGGCTCGTCGACGCCGATGGGGACGGTCTGTGCACCGAAGCCGCCGGCGACCACACCGGGTACCTCGTCGCGGGAGGCTTCGACCCGCTGGGAAGCGAGGCCTTCACGGTCGCGATCACCGACAATCACATCAGGACGACTCCCCGGACCCCCGACCTCTGCAATTCAGTCCGGGCGTTTGCGGACATGCTCGATTTCAACGTCACCGGCTCCGGATTCGCATCCCACGACGGCCGGCGCGTGCACCTCCTGACCAGGACGGCGGTGAACGGAGCCATCTTCGGCTCCGGCGTCGCGACGGTCACCGGCGGCAGCTTCTCCTTCAACTTCCCGAAGGGCTTCGAGTGGGTCAGCTATCAGGAGGTCTTCTGGTTCGTGGACGAGGACGGCGACGGGATCTGCACGGCGGCAGTCGATCATCTGGGTTACGCCGTGACACCGGCGTTCACGCCGCTGGAAAACGTCCCCGTCACCATGCCGATAACCGACAACCACGCTACGCGCAGTGCCAGGGGCGCCGACGTCTGCGTCGTGATGAACGGCTGCCAGCTCGCGCCCTGACCCTATGAGCCGGGCAACAAAGACGTTTCTTGAGCCGTCTCGCGAGCTGCGTCCTCACCTATGAGCATGCGCCTCCGCAGTTTGATTGACAGCGCTGCCGCGCTGGCGCTGCTGGCGGCGGTCTGCGCGTGTAGCTCACGTCCCGCACGGCCCGATTCCGGTACCGGAGCGGTTTCCGGCAACTCGGGAGGGATCGGCGGCGAGGGAGGGGGCGGCGCCGGGCGTAGCGGCGCGCCGGCCGGGGCCGGCGGCAACGCGACGGCCGGGGCCGGTGGCAGCGGTTCGCCCGGCGGAGCCGGCGGGATCGCGGCGGGCGGGGCCGGGGCAGGCGGGAATGGAGCCGGCGGCACGGGCGCGACGGGCGGAGGGCCAGGCGGCACCGCCGGGACGAGCGGAGGCGGAGGCAGCGATCCCGGCGGCAGCGGTGGGAGCGCAGGCTCTTTCGGTGGTGGTGGCACCGGTGGCGCAGGGGGCTCCGGCACCTGCGGGGGCTACGATCAGCGCTGCTGCGCGGGCAGCACGTGCGCCAACTCGGACGCGATCTGCGGAGCGGTCGGTATGGCATCGGAATATATCTGTCTCCGGTGCGGCAAAACGGGCGGACCCTGCTGCGAAGGACGCGCCTGCAACGGCGGTTGCTGCGCCTACATCCCCGGCTCCGGCGCGCGTAACTGGCAGTGTTTGGCGCGCGGTGAAGCATGCCCCGTCGGAGGCACGTGCGAGCTCGACGGTTCTTGCACCTCCTGTGGCGGAACGGGCAAGGCTTGCTGCGAAGATCAAGCACGCAACTCTGGCGTCCACTGGTGCGGCGTGCCGGCCACCACCTGCGTGCGGGAGCAGACGGCGCTGACCGGGACCTGCGAGGTCTGTGGGGAGCTGGATCAGCCCTGCTGCGTCAGCACGGAACAGGCCTTTCCCGTGCCGACGTGCCGCTCGCCCCTCCGATGCACCGGCACGCGCGAGTCGAACGCGTGTCGCCCGCCGACCTGAGTCGCGTTCTACGGACAGGTCGCCATCACGCTGGCCATGCAGATCCCCTCGAACCGCCCTTCGGTGCCGAACAGGTTCTCGGCGTAGCCCGAATACATGATCCGGTAGCTGTTTCCGTCGCGGTAACCGGAGACGGAGTCGCCGACGAAGCTGGTGTCGGGGCCGTTGGTCGCCGAGCCGGGGAGGAGAACCGGGTTGGCAGCGCCGTCGGTCCAGGAGATCCCGTCCAGGCTCCACTTGAAGTTGATCCGGCCGCTGCTGGTCGTGTCGGACGCGTGCCACAACAGCCACACGCCGCTCTCGTAGAAGAACGCGCCGCCCCAGAAGTTTCCCCAGCGGTTCGTGTCCAAGATCGGGCTGCGGGCGTCCTTGGTCCACGTGATGCCGTCGGCGCTGGACGCCATGCCCAGGCTCTTCCGCCGCGAGCTCGCGTTCGCGCCCGTGTAATACATGCGGTAGCCCGCGCCGATCCGGGTCACGCGCGGCTCGGCGACCTGCTCGTCGTCGAAGGCGCCGGTCGGGCCGACGTCGAGCACCGGATTGCTCGCGTGTTTGCTCCAGGTCAACCCGTCGGGAGACGTCGCGTAGCCGACGCGGGTCGTCCCGTAGCGCGTCCCGGAGCCGCCCATGAAGTAGCCACCGCCGTGGTACCAGAGCTTGTACACGCCGGCTTCGAGCAAGATGAAGTTCGGCGAGACCTCATCTCTCTCCCACGAGGTGGCTCCGCCCGGCGAGAGCGCGGTTCCCTGCTTCGTCCAGGTCAACCCGTCGGCGCTGGTCGCGTAGCCGATGACGGTGATCCCGGCCGATCCGACGGCCTCGTACCACATGCGGTACGTGCTCGGACCCTCCTTGAGCACGGCGCGCGGCCCGGCCTTTTGAAAGTCGATCGCGCCGGGTCCGTTGCGCACGATCGGATTCCCCGCGTAACGCGTGAGCGGCCCGGAGGGCAGACCGGCGGGCGGGTTCGCCGGACACACCGTACCGGCGCTTCCGCCCGCGCCGCCGCGCCCGGCGTTGCCGCCCGCGCCTCCGCGGCCGCCATTTCCGCCTGCGCCGCCGCCGGCTCCCGCGC
>Ga0184628_10001246_pt1 | contig 12658 bp, 9 predicted proteins | sample PLM4_5_b1_FD_133149 | JGI IMG/M metagenome (GOLD analysis project Ga0184628, IMG submission 133149) | Groundwater sediment microbial communities from an aquifer in East River, Colorado, USA - PLM4_5_b1 | ecosystem: Environmental > Terrestrial > Soil > Riparian zone | place: USA: East River...
CAGCCGGTCGCGATGACCACCACCGGCGCCACTGGCGAGTTCGGCTTTGGCGCGGTTGCCGAGGGACGCTACCGGGTCCGCGCGCAGGCATCCGGCTTCGAGGCGGCGACCACCGATTCGATGTTTGTGTCCAGCTCAGGCCGCACCTCGATTGACATCGTCCTCCCGGTGGGCCCATTGCAGCAGGCGCTCCTCGTGACCGCCGCGGCGGCCGAGCTTCCAGCGTCTCGCACTGGCGCACCTGTTACCGTCATCGACAGCCAGACCCTCGAGGCGCTCGGCAAGCCGGATGTGCTCGAGGCTTTACGTCTCGTTCCTGGCGCGCAGATCATGCAGACGGGGCAACGCGGCGGCGCGACGTCGCTGTTCATCCGTGGCGGGAACGCGAATTTCAACAAAGTGCTGCTCGACGGCGTCGCGGTCAACGACATTGGTGGCGCGTTCAACTTCGCCCAGGCCGCCGTCACGGGCGTCGAGCGCGTCGAGGTGCTTCGCCAGTCCAACAGCGTCATGTACGGTAGTGATGCGCTCTCAGGCGTCGTCAACGTGACCACGACACGCGGTCGCACGCGAATTCCTGCGCTCGAGTTCTCGCTCGATGGCGGGAACTTCAACACCGTTCACAACGCGTTGTCGCTCGGTGGAGCGGTCAAGCGCTTCGACTACTTCTCCGAGTACTCGTATTTCGACACGGACAACAGCACGCCGAACAACGGTTTCCGCAATAAGACGTATGCCGGGCGGTTCAGTGTCGCCGTGGGGCGCGGAACCGATGTGAGCGGCACGATTCGAAGGGTCGACGCAAGATTCGGAAGTCCGAACGGGTTCGACCTGTATGACATCGCGGACGACTCGGTGGCGACGAACACGCTGAACGTCGCGAGCGTGACTGCCGAATCGCAGATGACCGATCGGTGGCAGAGCACCGTCCGGTTCGGCAATACCGACTTCACGTCGAACAACACAAATCCGACGCCAACAGGCACCCCCTTCGATCCGTTCGGTTTCGGTACGAACTATCTGGGAAAGAACGTGACGCTGACCGGCGCGAACGGGTATTCCGTGACCGGCCAGGCTATCCTCGATTTCAGCGGAACTTATCCGTCGGTGTTCAGGAGCCGCACGCGCCGCCGGGCGTTGTTTGCGGACACGACGTACCACGCCGGGAGCGGTTTGGACATCTCTGGAGGCGGGCGGTTGGAGCGTGAGGAAGGCTTCAGCGACCCGGACGCCGACGCCGATGCGACCCGCAATAACGGTGGCATGTTCGCGGAGGCGCGCGGGACCCTGGGGGGGCGCACCTACATCACCGCCGGCGTCGGCTTCGAGCACAACGAGGCGTTCGACAACGCGGTGACGCCGCGTCTTTCCATCGCCACGTATCTCCGTAATCCCTCATCGAGCGCTGCGGTCGGCGACACGAAGGTATCGTTCAATGCGGGGAAGGGCATCAAGGCCCCCAGCGTCTTCCAGCAGCAGAACTCGCTGTTTGCACTCGTGCAGTCCACGCCGGCGGCGTCCAGTGCGTCGCAGATCGGGCCCGAGCGCGGCAGCAACATCGACATAGGGATCGAGCAGGGATTCTGGTACGGCCGTGCGCGGATTCGTACCGCGTACTATAGGAATGAGTTCAACGACCTGATCGAATTCCTCAGCAAGACACAGCTACCCCAGGCGGGCGTGCCCGCATCGGTCGCTGCCGCCACAGCCTTTGGCGCCTACGTCAATTCGTCGTCATTTCGCGCGCAGGGCATCGAGACCTCGTTTGACGGAATGGCCGGTCAGCACGTCCGTCTGAGCGCCTCGTACACGTACCTCGACGCCAAGGTGACCGAGGCATTCAGCGCAAGCGCGTCAACGAACCCGAAGTTCCCCGGCATTCCGATTGGCGCGTTTTCACCGCTCGTCGGACAGCGCCCGTTCCGGCGTCCGCCCCACTCGGGGTCGGCGATGGTGAGTTACATGCGCGGACCGGGACAGGTGACATTCTCGGGCTACTTCTCGGGAAAGCGCGATAGCAGCACCTTCCTGACCGACGGCTTTTTCGGCAATTCGCTGCTTCTGCCGAATCGCGACCTGGATGCCGCGTACCAGAAGCCGGACCTCAGCGCGTCGTACGCCGTTCATCCACGTGCCCGCATCTATACGAGCATCGAGAACATTCTCGACAGGAAATACGACGCGTCGTTCGGCTTTCCATCGCTCCCGCGCGCCGTGCGCGCCGGCGTACGGATCACGCTCGGGGGAGACTGATGTTCGTTATCCGGTCCGCTCCGGCTTCCATCGGATCCCCAGCGTAATGATGCGGTCAAGGAGCTCTTCGTACGAGGTGCCGGCCACTTCGGCCGACTCCGCGAAGTCCTCTCCGTACGCCAGGTTCGGGTTCGGGTTGGCTTCGAGCACGTAGGCGCGTCCCTCGTCATCCATACGCAGGTCGATACGCGCATACCCGTTGAGATCGAGGCACGATACGCGCGCTTGGCGATCCGCTGGATGCCATCGGTCGCCGTCGCATCGAGCTTCGCGGCGTTCGTCATGATCCCGTGTTTCTTCTGATACTGCGTGCTCCACTTGACGCGCTCGGTGGCAATGCGCCAGCGGTTGTCCGGCATCTGCGCGAACGACATCTCCCATACCGGAAATACGTCGAGCCGCTCGTTGCCGAGCACGCCGACGTAGAGTTCGCGCCCGTCGATAAATTGCTCGACGATGGCGGCTGTGCCGAGGCTTTCGTGAATGAACTGCACCCGCCGTGCAAGCTGTTCCACGTTCTCGACGACCGACGCCTGGGAGATGCCGGCGGACGCTTCGAAGAAAAGCGACTTCACGATCAGCGGGAAGTGCAGCTTCTTCGACAGCACCGGCTTGTGCCCATAGCGAACGACGGTGAAGTCGGGCACGGGGATCCGGTGATACGCGAGCAGCTTCTTCGAGAGCGCCTTGTCGCGGGCGAGGATCAGTCCGCGCGGATTGCAGCCGGTATACCGGAGGCGCAGCAGCTCGAGATAGCTGACGACGTTCTGGTCGAAGGTCGTGACCCCGGCAAACGCTTCCATCAGGTTGAAGATGATGTGCGGCTCGAAAAAGCCGGCTGTCGGCCTGATCCCGGCGAGATCGTCGTGGACGCCGAGGACGCGCACTTCATGACCACGCTCGCGGAGCGTTTCGATCACGTCGTATTCCATCTTCCACTCGGCCTCGAGGATGTCGATGCCTGTGGTGTCCTCCGGCGGGACAAGATGATCGTGCACGAGCGCGAGGATTCGCTTCTTCACAGGAACAGCCGGTGGCCCCCGCTATGGAGATGGTTCATCGTCTGAACCGTGAGGAGGACGGTGAACTCCTGTCGCGCCTGTTCCTCGGAAACGGCGAGACGGAGCTTCAACTCGCGCGACCGGGCGATCATGTCCTCGATGACCTGGTCGATGGTGTACTGGTAGATGCCTGTCCAGTCGGCGACAATGCGGCGCGTCTGGCGGCGGATGCGGCCGATGAACTGCGCGGCGGTGAGATTACCGGCAAACTCGGGCGCGTCCGAGAAGAGCCGGCGCAGGTCGCGGTCGTAGAAGTTCGGATATTCCACGCCGTAGTGGCGGCGTTTGGTCCTGTAATGCTGGCGCAGCGTCTTCCGCACGCGCCTGAGGGGATCGACCTCCTCGGGGTTGTCGATGCGAGGCGCCTTGCCGCGCACGGATCGCATGAGCGCGTCCATGTATTGGAGCTTCTTCGCCGCCGGCCAGCCGGCATAGCGCGGCCGCCATTCGCTGCTCGGCGTGAGCCACACGGCGAACGTCTCGGCGAAATCCTCGTCGGGATGGCTCTGCGCGTACCACGAATCAAGGTGCAGCACGAAGCTCTTGCTGTAGGGTCGCGGGGAATACGACTCGGGATATGGTTTCTTGTACGAGCCGAAGACTGTCCGTCGTTGGCGACGGAGCCGGAGCTTGAAGGCGTTATCGATCGCGTGACCCGCTTCGTGCCGAAGGATGCGCATGCACGACTCGTATTCGCCACCTTCGACCTCGAGCATCTGCGCTTCTTCGAGCTTCGCAAGGCGTGGATGCGCGAGATAGAAGGGGATGGCGATCGCCGTGGCGCCGTCAGGCGTGAACCACTCCTCGGCGAGATAGAAATGCACACGCGCACGAATGCCGGCGGCATCGAGCTCCTGCCGCAGTTGGTTCGTTCGCTCCGCGAGCGTGTCCTCGATCCGCAGCGGCAGATCGCACATGCGCAGATTGAGGAGATCTTCGTCCGGAAGACTGGCCCAGTCAGTGGGCACCGGCGGGTGGCGCATCGTTACGATCTTAGTAGGGAGCTGTCTTGCAACTGAACATCACAAAATTGCCGTCAGAAACCCGCTAGACTGGCAGATGGAGGCAGCCCTTGTCGCGAGCGCGCGTGGCGGCTGTGAGTATCGATGGCGGCGTTGACGACGGGGCAGGATCGGGATCGATCCGCGATTCGAGACAAGTACAAATGGAACCTGGCGGATGTCTATCCGGATGACGCCGCGTGGCGGGCCGCCAAGGACGCGATTGCGCGCGAGCTGCCAACGCTGAGGGGCTACCAGGGCAGGCTCGGGTTGTCGGCGCAGATTCTGGCCGATGCGCTCGAGACGATGTCGCGGCTGGAGAAGGAAATCGCGCGACTCTCCGTCTATTCCGGCATGCTCGCCGACCAGGATACGCGCGTGCCGGGTCCGCAGGGGATGCAGCAGGAGATGCAGCAGCTCGCGGCGGACTTCAAGGCGCAGATTGCGTACGTCGAGCCCGAGCTTCTGCAGGTCGATCCGGCGGTGCTCGAGAGATTCCTCGCGTCAGAGCCGCTCCTGAAGATTTACACCTTCTATCTGCACGACATCGAACGACGGGCGCCGCATACGCTTTCGGATGCCGAAGAAAAGATTCTCGCGGATGCCAGTCCGCTCGCGGCCTCAGGCCAGAACATCTACAGCATTCTGACGAACGCTGATTTTCCGTACCCGACGGTCACGCTCAGCGACGGGCGAACGGCGAGGGTTGATCCCTCCGGCTACGCGGAGCTGCGCACCCTTCCAAACCGGGACGATCGCGAACTCGCCATGTCGGCGTTCCTCAACACGCTGGCCACGTTCAATCGCACGTTCGGGACCATGATGAACGCGAATGTGCAGAAGGTCGCGTTCTATGCGAGGACGAGGAAATACGCGTCGCATCTCGAAGCGGCGCTGGACGGTCCGAACATTCCGATCTCCGTATATGCCCGCCTCATCGACGGCATCAATCGCTCGCTGCCATCCTTCCATCGGTACCTGAGGCTGCGAAAGCGAATGATGGGCCTCACGAACGATCTGCGATACCACGACTTGTACGCGCCGCTGGTGTCGTCGGTGCAGTTGAAGTTCACTCCGGAAGAGGCGGAACAGAAGATTCTCGATTCGCTGCATCCGCTCGGCTCCGAATATACGGAGGTCGTGCGCCGCTCATTCAACGAGCGTTGGATCGATTTCTTCCCTAGCCCCGGCAAGCGCTCCGGCGCATATTCAGAAGGCGGTGCGTACGACGTGCACCCGTACATGCTGCTCAATTACCAGGGGCAGTACAACGACGTGAGCACGCTGGCGCACGAGCTCGGCCACACGATGCACAGTTACTATTCGAACGCCTCGCAGCCGTACGCGCTGGCTGACTATCCGACGTTCGTCGCGGAAGTGGCATCGACGTTCAACGAAGCGCTGCTCATCGAGCGCGTGCTGCAGGAGACACAGGACGTCCCGACACGCCTCTCATTGCTTGGCAGCTACCTCGAGAACATCAAGGCCACGGTGTTCCGCCAGACGCAGTTCGCGGAGTTCGAGCTGCGCGTGCATCAGACGGCGGAGCGTGGCGAGCCGATTACGGGCGAGACGCTCAGCAACATCTATCTCGACATCGCGCGGAAGTATTACGGTCACGCCGAAGGGATCTGCGTCGTTGACGACTATGTCCGCAACGAGTGGAGCTACATTCCGCACTTCTACCTGGGGTTTTACGTGTTTCAGTATGCGACCTCGTTCACGGCGGCGGAGGCGCTGTCCGAGAAAGTGCTTGCGGGCGACGTGGACGCGCGGAGACGGTATCTCACGTTCCTCGGTGCCGGCACGTCGAAATATCCGATCGAGCTGCTCAAAGACGCGGGGGTCGACATGACGACCGACGAGCCGCTCGACATGACGATCAGGAAGATGAACAGCGTGATGGACGAAATCGAGGGGTTGCTGGTGACGACGTAGGCGGACCTAAAGGTCCGCCTCTACGGTCGTCATCTAGCGGTCTACGGCGTCATCCATCGCCCGCCGGCGTCATCGATCGCTCGGCGAGGTCATCGATCGCTCGACGGCGGCATCGATCGCTCGACGGTGTCATCGATCGCTCGGCGGCGGCATCGATCGCTTGACGGCGGCGTCGATCGCTCGACGGCGGCATCGATCGTAGAGGCGGGTCTTCAGACCCGCCTAGAGAATTCCCTTCCCCAACGCCGAGAGCGCGAGCTCGGCGCCGAGCTCGGCGGTGGTATTGCGAATGTCCAGGGTTGGATTCACTTCAACCAGGTCGAGCGCAATCAGCTGCCGCGAGTCGGCGACCATTTCCATGATCATGTGCGCCTCGCGGTAGTCGAAGCCGCCCTTCACGGGCGTTCCCACCCCGGGAGCGATCGCCGGATCGCAGACATCCATGTCGAACGAGACGTGAATGCCGCCCGTATCGCGCGCCGCGAGTCCAATGGCGCGCTCGGCCACGATCGCGATGCCGTCCCGGTCGATGTCCTTCATCGTGAAGACGTGCACGCCTGACGCGTGAATCTGTTCCTTCTCACGCTCATCGAGATTCCTGATGCCGACCAGCACGGTGTTCTGAGGCAGGACTGACGGCGAGAATCCGATCGAGGCGAGCTCGAGGGGCTCCTGGCCGAGAAGCGCAGCGAGCGGCATGCCGTGTACGTTGCCGCTTTCCGTGGTCGACGGGGTATTCATGTCTCCGTGTGCGTCGACCCAGATCAGGCCGAGCGGCTTCGAGACGGTGCGCCGCACCCACTCCGCGCTGGCCGCGACCGATCCGGCGGCAAGGCTGTGGTCGCCACCGAGCACCAGCGGCAACGCGCCCTCGTCCAGCGATTTCAACGTCAGGTCATAGAGCTTCTGGCAGACTTTTGCGATGTCGCGGATATATTTCTTCTTCGTGTCCGCGGGGCGTTGCGTTTCAGGAATCGGGGCGGGGAGATCTCCCTTGTCGACCGTGACACAACCGAGCGCGGCAACCTGATCGCGGATCCCCGCAATTCTGAACGCCGATGGCCCCATGTCGACGCCGCGGCGGCCGGCACCCAGATCTAAGGGGACTCCAATAAGGTGGACTGGTTTCATGACTCAACTTCCAATTCCCAACCTCCAACGCCCAAGACATCTAACCATGCTACTTGGGAGTTGGGAGTTGGTTGTTGGGAGTTGCTAGCGAAGCTTGTACGACACCGATATGCCTTCAGAGCCAGGAGAGACAACGGATGTGAAGAGACCAGGATGCGCCTGGATCGCCTTGAGGAAGGGCTCCATCTCGGACGCTTTGTTGACGACATTGTGCGCAAGGAAGACGCCCCCCGGATCGAGCCGCGGGTAGACCATGTCGAAGAAGCGCTTGTAGTCAGGCTTCCACGCGTCGAGGAACACGAGATCGAAGGTGCCTTGCAGCTTCGGGATCTCGGCAAACGCGTCACCGTGGATGACGCGCACGACATCGGTCAGCCCGGCTTTTCTGATATTCTCCGCCGCCTCCTTCGCCCGCTGCGGGTCGAACTCGATCGACACAACCCGGCCTTTCGACTCGCGCGCGCCCAGGCCGAGCCAGATGCCGCTGTAACCGCTCGCGGCGCCGATCTCGAGCACCGACTTCGCATTGCGCATCGCCACGAGGACGCGCAGGAACCGTCCGTCTTCTTCCGACACCGCGAGCAGCCCTTTGTCGGCGGCACGGATGTTCTTCAGAATCGATTCGATCGGCGACGTCAGAGTGCCCGGTGAGCGCTGCTGCGCGGCGATTGTTGCGGCAAAGAGGGCGAGAAGAAGAGTGGTGAATGTGAGGCGCATCGGTGACGATCTTACGCCCACGCGGGCCACAAAGACCGTTTAACCACAAAGGACACAATGAACACACTAGTTCGTCTTCGTGGCCTTCGTGGCGAACGCCGCGGCGCGGGCGGCCGTCTCGCGTGCGTCGGCGATGCAGTCGGGGATACCGATCGATCGAAATCCGCTGCCGGTGACGAACAAGCCGGGGATCGCCGCGAGATGCGACTCGATCGTCGCGATGCGCTGCAGGTGGCCGACTTCATACTGCGGACTCTGGCGAGTCCAGCGGTACAGCCGTGAGAAGAGTGGATCGCCGCGCGTTGGCATGATGTCGGCGAGCGCTTCGCGGGCCGTCTCGATCAACTCCTCGTCAGTCCGTTCCAGACGATGGGGATCCCGGCCTCCGCCAAGAAACGCGCGCACCAGGACGTGGTTGTCGGGCGCGCGATGCGGCCATTTCGACGTCACCCACGTGGCCGCGAGGAGCGGATGTCGCTCCACGCGCGGTACGACGAACCCGCTGCCTTGCATCGGATGATCGATTTGATCGCGGCGAAAGCCGAATGCGACGGTCGCCGTCGAGGCGTACGGCACTTCTTCGCAGAGCGCCGCCAGCCTCGTGTTGATGCCGCGGAGGATTCCGCCGGCGGCGTATGCGGGAACGGCCACGATGACCGACTTCGCGCGAACATGCCCGGCAGTGGTGTCGAGCACGAACGTTCCCGCATGCTGCAGATCGGTGACGCGCGTGGAGGTGGCGATGGTTCCCGGGGCGAGGGCCGTGGTGAGCGCATCCACAAGCTCGCCCACGCCTCCGGGCAGCGACACGAACGCGCCCTGCGGCGACGGTCTCATGCGCAGCGCGCGGAACGCACGGATCACGCTGCCGGACTGGCGCTCCGCATCGACGAGCCGGGGGAACAGCGCGCGGATGGACAGGCGATCGACGTCGCCGGCGTGGATGCCGGCCAGCAGCGGCTCGGCAAGATAGTCGACGGCTTCCTCGCCGAAGCGGCGGCGGACGAACGAGGCGATTGATTCATCCTCGTCGGACGGGTCACCGGGAATCAACGCTTCGCACGCCATTCGCAGCTTGCCGCGGAGCGAAAACAGCGACGAGCGCGCCAGCGCGCTTACGCGCACCGGGAATCCGAGGAACGATCCCTCCGGGATCGGATGCAGTCGCCCATGACGGAGGACGTACGCCCTGCGCGGCGTCAGCGTCGAGACCAGGCGATCCGCGATCCCCAGCTCGCGGCAGAGACCGACGGCAGCGGGCTTCTGCACGAGCATCGAGTCGGGTCCGCCATCGATGACCCAGCCATCGATCCGATCGGTGTGAATGACACCGCCAGGACGATCGGATGCTTCGAGGACGCGTACGCGTGTGCCGCCGCGCTGCAGCTCGTAGGCGGCGGCGAGGCCAGAGATGCCAGCTCCGACAATCGCTACGTCGACGAGATCCATATCACCTGAGGCGCGGATAACACCCAACCTCCAACTTCCAACTCCCAAGAAGCTTGTTGGGAACGCCTTGGGAGTTGGGAACTGGTAGTTGGGAGTTGACTGACCACCGAGACACCGAGAAATTCATTGGTTTGTCTAAACCACCGGTCGGGATCACCGCATCTGCCGTGACGCTCGATGAACATATTGCGCCAGCATCTGCACGTTCTCCACCGGCGTCGACGGCAGGATGCCGTGACCCAGGTTGAAGATGTGACCCGGACGTCCGGCCGCGCGAGTGAGGATGTTTTCCGCCTGGTCGAGCATTCGGCGTGGTGGACCGAGCAGCAGCGTCGGATCGAGATTGCCCTGCACCGCCCGGTCGAAGCCGATCTGCTCCCAGGCCTCGTCGATCGGCACGCGCCAGTCGACGCCGATGACGTCGCCGCCCGCCTCGCGCAATTCGTCGAACATTGTCGCCGTGCCCGTGCCGAAATGAATCGACGGCACCCGGCCGGCAAGCGCCTGGAAGATCTTCTGCGAGTGTGGCAGCGCGAATTCGCGGTAGTCGGCGGCGCTCAGCGTGCCGACCCATGAGTCGAACACCTGCACCGCGTCGACGCCGGCGTCAACCTGCGCCACCAGATAGTCGGCTACGACGGTGGCGAACTTGTCACACAAGCGATGCCAGGCATCGGGATGGCCGTACATCAGTGACTTCGTGCGTGCGAAGGTATTCGAGTGTCCGCCTTCGATCGCGTACGACGCGAGCGTGAACGGCGCGCCTGAAAATCCGATCAGCGGCACGCGTCCGTTCAACTCCTCCTGTACCAGCTCGATCGCTTCCAGCACATGGGCAAGCGCTTCGCGTGGCTCGAAGAGTTTCAGCTTGTCGATGTCGGCGGGCGATTCGATCGGGTGCTCGATCTGCGGCCCTTCACCCTTGATGAAATCAAAGGGGAGTCCCATCGGCTCGAGCGGGAGGAGCAGATCCGAAAAGAGGATGGCCGCATCCACCTCGATCCGGCGGACCGGCTGCAGCGTGACCTCGGTGGCGAGCTCGGGTGTCCGGCAGATCTCGAGGAGCGAGTACTGCTCGCGAAGGGCGCGGTATTCTGCCATGTAGCGGCCGGCCTGGCGCATGAACCAGACAGGGGTCACGTCGACAGGCTCGCGGCGGCACGCTTTCAAGAACCTGGAATTGGGCACGCTCAAGACACACCTGCGTTGAGCATTGAGCATTCTGCTTTGGGCATTGTGCGTTGAGGAGCTAGTCCTTGACGGTAATGTTCAGGAGCTCGCGCGCGAGCGTCACCAGCTCCTCTAGCCAGAGCGGTTTATAGCGGAGCTCGGCGCCGAGCTCTTTGATCTCATTCGACTGCGCGTCGTCCAGGTAATAGTCTCCCGTGACGATCGCGACCGGCGTATTGGTCAGGTCGGGGATGGCGCGGATCGCGCGGAGAAATTGGAGCCCGCTGGTCAGCGGCATCCGGAGATCGAGGATGACGGCATGCGGCCGATGCCGCTGCGCGAGGCTCAGCCCCTCGTCGGCCGAGAGCGCGGCCCACACCTCAAAACCTTCCAGACGAAGCATTCGCGAAAACGTGTCGGTGACACTGACGTCGTCATCGACGATCAAAACGCGCGGGATGGGCTCATTGGGCGTAGAAGGGGACACCGGGTCATTGTGCGGCCGGGCTTTGAGGTCGTCAAGCAATCTCGTGCTATATTCAGCCCCTTTGCACGGATCTCGATCTCTTTGTTGTCGGTACGCACACGCGTCGGAGGTTGTGTGAGCCCAATTCTCGTGCGGCCTGTCCGCGAGCAGCTCGAGCACGACCGCATCATTCGCCTGCTGCAAGCAAAATATAAGAGAAAATTCGAAGTCGCCATCAACCCGGGCAACGAACAGACGTCGCCCGTCGGGGGTCCTCCACCGTGGTACCCCGACCTCGTGCTGCAGGACGCGCGCGGGAAAAAGCTGCTGGGCGTGGTCGAGGTCGAAACCGCCGAGTCGGTCAATCATCTCGAGGCGATGTCGCAGTGGGTGGCGTTTTCGCGATTCCGTACGCCGTTTCATCTCTACGTGCCCGTCTCCATGATCGATGTGGCGCGCCGTCTCTGCCAGGATATGCAGATTCCGGTCGGCGAGCTCTGGGCGTATTCGATGCTCGGCGATCAACTCCGCTTCAATCTGGTGCAGCGCTCGGCGCAGGCCCCTGAAAGCAAACCGCGGGCGAGCGCGCCCGCGTCACGTCCATCCGCCACTCCCGCCGCTCGTGCGGGTGCAAACGGCCAGTCGCGCGCGAAACGCCCTGTCGCGCACGCCTCTCGGCCCAAAGCCGCCGCAAAGAAGACCGCACGTGTCAGTGCCCCCGCGCATCGCGCGGCGGCGCGAAAGCCCGCTGCACGCCCGGCGCGGGCCGCCGCGAAGAAGAGTTCCTCGACTTCGCGGGCGCAGAAGCGTAAGTAACGACCCGTGCCGTTCCTTCGCGTGATCCGCGACAAGCGCGGATACGAGACGACGTACCTGATGCATTGGTGCCGCGAAGGTAATCGCCAGCACTCGCGGATTCTGTACGTCTTTCGCACGCCGGGTGGCATTCGGGTCGGGCGCGAGGCACTCGAGGCGGACGTCCTGAAGCAGATCGAAGCGCACCATCCGGAGATCGAGTTCGACTGGAACGCGGTGTTCCACAACCAGCAGGTCGTCGAAGCGTCAACCGAGCCGCGTCGTCCCCGCAAGCGCCCGTCGACCGAGGCGCCGGCAGAGCCACGTCAGACGCAACCGCAGCAACCCGCGCCGCGGCCCGCGATTCCGTCGAAAATCGAAGGGGCGACCGCGGATGAGCAGATCGCGTTCCTGGTGCGCTGGCATGCCGTCATCCGGGAGCGAATCCCGCAGCGCATTTCGGATCCGGCTCGCCAGCAGGTGCTCCTTGCGCTCGCCGAGCGCCTCAATTCTGTCGCGTGGACCGACGTGGATCAGATCACGGCCGGTCTTCAGCAGGCTGCCGAAGCGCTCGAACGTCTGTCGCACGTGTTCGCAAAGCGCCGCCGGCGCTCGAAGAAGCGCGGCGGATCAGCCGCCGGGCCCACCGCGCCCCTCATGTCGGACACCGAGACGGG
>Ga0184628_10001247_pt1 | contig 12655 bp, 13 predicted proteins | sample PLM4_5_b1_FD_133149 | JGI IMG/M metagenome (GOLD analysis project Ga0184628, IMG submission 133149) | Groundwater sediment microbial communities from an aquifer in East River, Colorado, USA - PLM4_5_b1 | ecosystem: Environmental > Terrestrial > Soil > Riparian zone | place: USA: East River...
GCTGACCATGTAAGTGAGCGGAAAGCCTAGTGCCGTGGGAAAATGCTGGTAGCCTTGATAGCGCTCGCTGCCGACCAGCCACGGGTGGCTGTGTTGGGCTTCGTACACACGCGCCGCTGGATGGAGCAGAATGGGAATATTCAAGTCGGCGATTTCTTCGTAAAGCGGATAGAGCACTTCACTGTCCAAGTCGCCGTCGCCCCATCCGCCGTTGAGCTTAACCGCTTTCAGACCAAGCTCGTTCACTGCGCGGCGCAGTTCTTTTACGGATTCCTTGATGTCCGGCAAATAGATCCAGGCGCAGCCGATGAAACGATCGTCGCCCTGAATGTCCTCCGCCACCGTGTCATTGTAGGCTCGCGCCAGCTGTCGGCCGAGTTCTGGATCGCATTCATAAATCAGCGGCCGGTTATCGGGTATCAAGACCTGCTTATCGAAACCGTCTTTCTTCATGAACTCGGCGCGCAGCGCAATGCTCCAGCGCCCTTCTTTGAAGGAGTGGACCTTCTTGCCGTCGCGATAGTAAGTTGCCACCTTGCCCGGAACTACTTCGCCGTAGCGCACCATGTCGCCCTTGTCCTCGACCACTTCCAGGTGGCCTTTGCCGGGATGCTTCACCTTGTCGATAAAGCGCAGCGGCCAGTAGTGGGTATCGCCGTCGATATACATTGCTCAAGCTCCTTCACGCATACTATTGCAGCCACTCCCGGCCTGTCATTTCGACCGCAGGGAGAAATCTAGATCGCATTACTCAGATCATTCCAATGAGGATTGAGCTGTATGACCAAAGCGTGTTTCTTTTCCCGCCGCCATTTCTTGATTTCTCATTCCCGCGTCAGGGCGGTGAATACGTCGTTAGTCTGTTCGTAGTAAACCAGCTTGTTGACGTTGTATTTCTCTGTGAAACCTTTCACTAACTTGTTCTGGTGTTCATAAACTCGCCTTGTGAGGTTATTGGTTACACCAACGTACATGACTTTATTGTTCGAACTGCAAATAGACGTAGTAGCAGGTCTCTGCCAGCATGGATTTCTCGCTGCGCTCGAAATGACAAAACGAAAAATTCGAATTCTATGTGGAGATCCCTCACTTCGTTCGGGATGACGACCACGCTGGGTGGTCGTCATTTCACGCCATACTTGGTCATGATCTCATCGATGAATCCGCTCTGGTCGAGCTTCTTCATGATCCGGTCGTCGATGAGATTTTCCGGTTTCACGCTTTCGATTTTTGGATTGCTGCGTTTCATCAGCCGGATGACGTTGGTCGCGCCCGCCGGGTTGGCGTAGGGTTTGCGGTCGAGACCCATGACCATATCGCGATAGCCCTCCTCCGCGTCTTTTTCCGATATGCGCAGATACTTTTGCAGAATCTTCAGTGTGCTGGGTTTTTGCGCTGCCGACAGGCAAAAGGCCGCGCCTTCGATCACCGCGCGCAATACATTCTCGACGATCTGCGGGTTTTTCTGAAGGTAGGGTTCGCGAACGACGATGGAAGAACTCAAGATCGGCAGCTTGGCTTTTTCGAGCTCGGCTAAAATCGGAAAGCCCTTGGCCTGCAACGGCCGGCTCTGCACGCCATCGAGCACGGTGGCGTCGATGGTGCCGTTGGCCACCGCCTGGGCGAGCACGGTTTGATCGCCAGCGGCGATGATGGCGATCTTGTCGCGGTCGGGGTCTAGGCCAAGGTGTTCGAGCGCTAATATCGCGCCCATCCATACCGTGCCGCCGATGGCTTGCACGCCGAATTTCTTGCCGCGCAGATCCTCCGGCGTCTTGATGCCCGGCCGCGCCACCAGTTCGTAGGTGACCCGGTTGGTCAGCGCCGATAAAACTTTTAGATCGGCACCGGATGCGACCGCGCCGATGACCGCGGTGCCGCCGGTGTAACCGACTTCGATATCGTTGGAGGCCATGGCGGCGACCAAGGTCGGCGCGCCGCGCACGAAGAGCGTTTCAGCGTCAAAGCCGTATTTGGCGAAGAAGCCGCGTTCGCGCGGCGCCCACAGCGGACAAACCCGCGCGTTCATGGCGGCATAGGCGATGACGAGTTTCTTGCCGGCTGCCGCGGCGAAAACACTTCCTGGAGCGGTCAGGAAACCGAGCACTAGGACGATTGCCAGGATCGAACTCGCCATTGGGCCTCCCGTCTCACGGTCGAACGAATTCACAGCACGAGATTGCTCACGTTGGTTCGGAGTGACAAGTTTGCCCGAGACGCTTACAGCCCCAGGGCCAATAAGTTGATCGCGTTCTCGCCCAACACCTTGCGCTTGTTCTCTTTAGAAATCTTCGTGCTGTTAGCCACCGGACCGGTCACCTGTCCCGGCACCGACGAGTCCCAGTGCGGCGAATCCGTCGCCAGCACCAGCCGGTCGCCGCCTAAATACTCCACCGCCCATTCGAACAGCCCGTCCTCGAATGGCTCGCAGCCGACGAAGACGCTCTCATTGAAAATGTCCGTCGGTTTGCGTTTCTGCCAGGGAACGAGATGGGGCAGCTTTTCGAAGTGCTCATCCATGCGCGACAGCCACCAGGGCATTTGCGATGCGCCGGTTTCGAGACAAATGATTTTCAGATTGGGATGCTTCTCCATGACGCCGCCGCACAGATAGATCATCAAACAGACCATGCTCTCGATGGTGCGGCCGACCATGTGGGAAAAGAAAAAATTATCGGCGAACCGTTCGTGGCCCATGGAGCCGGTCTTGGTATCGTGAAAGATGATCGGTGTGTTGGTTTTTTCCAGTTCGTCGAAGATCGGATCGAAGTGCGGGTCAGTCCATTCCTTGCCAGGAATCGGCGTCGCTTTGACATTGAGCGCCTTGCTGCCCAACTCGCGCGAGCGGTGCAGCTCTTTAATCGCTTCCTGAGGATCTTGCAGCGGGATGACGCCTGCCCACATCAGCCGCCCCTTTTGCTGCGACGCGTACCAGTTCATGTAATTGTTCTGCGCCCTGGCATAGGCCGCGGCGAGCTCCGGATCGTCGGCGAACCAAAGAATGTCGAGTGCCGGCGAGTTGGGCGACAGCACGGCTATATCGATACCGTCCAAGTCCATGTTGCGCACGCGCCCTTGCGGCGTCAGATCGGCGGGCGTCACCCATTCTTTCTTTTCAGCTTTTTGCCGGCCAAGCTCGGAACCGATCATGATTTGATTGCCGACCAGGGTCTTGCGCCGCTCGTTATCCTTGGTCGGCAGCTTGCGCGGCAGGTATTCTTTATACCTTGCTTCGATGGTTTGGTCCCAGCTCTCCAAGTCGCCGACTAAGTGGCTGTCAAGATCGATCACCTTCATGCCGTCGATTGCCATAATTCCTCCTGCGATAACCTTCCGCTGATTATTTGACTCCAGACTTTACGCCGAATTGCTGATCGAGGAAACCGCTTTTCTCAAACTCGCGCATGAAACTCTCGTCGATCAATTTTTCGAGATTGAGTTCAGCGATCTTGGGATTGCGCAGCTTCATGAAACGTTGAATGTTTTTCAAACCGTCGAGGCCGACGTAAGGCTTGCGCACGACACCGCTGACGTAATCTTCGTAGCCGTCGGCGGCGGCGCTTTGGTCTTTTATCCCAAGCCGTTTGGACAGAATCTCCATGGAGCTGCTCTTATTGGCCGGATTCAATACGTAGGCGTGGCCTTCGATCAAACTGCGCAGGACACTTCTCGCGATCGGCGCCTGATTCTGAAGATAATCGGCCTTGAGCACCAATCCCGTGCCTGTGAGTGCAATCTTGGCCGGCTCGCCGGGAATCCAGTAACCTTTCCTGGCTAGCGTCCGACTAAATATACCCGCCAACGCCCCGCCCTGGATCGTTCCGGTTTCGAGGGCGTTGCTGATCACTCGTTGGTCGCCAAAGGATGAAAGCTGCATCTTGTCGCGCTCAACGTTGATGCCGATCTGTTCGAGGACCAAGAGCGCCGACATCCAGCCGGTGCCGCCGATACTGGTGACACCGATGCGCTTGCCCTTCAGATCCGCGGCGGTCTTAATCTCTGGCCGGGTCACCAGTTCGCTCTGCACCCGGTCGGCAAAGGCGGCGATCACTCTGACATCAAGTCCCGCCACCGCCGCACCCAAAGTCGCGGTGCCTCCGGTAAAGCCAAAATGGACATCGCCGGTGTTGAGCGAAGCGATCAAGGTCGGCGAACCTGGGATAAAAACCATTTGGGCATCGATTCCGTTCTTGGCAAAGAACCCTCTGTCCTGGGCAGCCCACAGGGTCAGCACGACGGAACTCATCGAGGCGTGGCCGATGACGACGCGCGGCCGGCTTTGAGCGTTGACCTCACCCGGCGCCTGCGCGGAAGCGATCAACAATGAGACCAAGAGCAGTAGTGTGGCTAGGTTAATCATTCTCATCGGATAACAAATCGCTCATGGGGCGTCAAACGTCACGGCGTTTTGCGCCAGTTAACCAGGCTTAAGCCTTTCACAGGCCCAGTTCTTTCTGCGCCTGGCGCACATAGCTGTGGTCCGCGTAGCGATCGGGCGTCGGTAGCGGTTCTTTGAGGATGCCGTCTTTAAACTGGATATCGATATTGGCTTTCAATCCGTCAATTGTCACCGAGCCATCGATGGGAAATACTTTGTTCTTAGTAAAATAATCCACGCCACGCCGCGCGTAGGGCGGCTTGATGCCCATCTCGGCGGTGAATAGGTCGGCGGCTTGGTCCGGGTGTTCGTGGATCCAGCGCAGCGAGCGGATATGCGCCTTCAAGAAGCGCACGACGTTGGCGCGATTTTTCTCCGCCCAGGATGGATTCACGGTGAGGCCGTTGAATTGATAAGTCGAGATGACGTCCATGGTGTCGCCCAAGCGCGTGAATCCCTGGTCGACGGCTATATCTGAATAGGGAAAACCCAGCACCGCCCCGGCGATGACGCCGGTTTCCAATGCGGTCAATCGGCTCACCGTCCCGCCGGAGATCACCGTCAGGATAAAATCCCGTGGGAAGAACAGCCCCTTGGTCTTCAAATACTCAAGCAAGATCGAGGTCGCGCCGCCGCGCAAGCTCGACACGCCAAGGCGCGCGCCTTTGAGGTCTTCGACCTTTTTGTAGTTTTTGCCGCCGATGAGAAAATAAGGCGCGGCGTTGTCGACCCCGGCAACGACCTTGAGAATGGCACCTTTTTCGGCGACGGCGATAACGCTGTCGGCGTTGAGCGTGCCGAAATGGATTTCGCCGCTGAGCAAAGCCTGTAAGTGAACATCGGTGCGGCCGATGAGAATCAATTCAACCTTGACATTCTCTTGGTTGTAAAAGCCGCGCTTTTGGCCGACGTAAAATGGCAAATAGAAAAGCGTCTTCGAAGTCATGCCTACTTTCAGGCTTTGGGCGAAAGCGGAAGCATGTAATAAGCCGATAACGAAAGATATCGCCAAAATGACGGTTAGGATTCGTTTCATCGAGCAATGATCCTCCTAATTCGATCGTTGACCGCTGGCCGATACTATCCGGCACCTTAGCGCGATTACAACTAGAAAAAGTTAGCTTGACTTTAAGTGACCAGTGGATGTATGCGCAACTGCGAAGGGAAACGAATCATGAAAAATTATCTCGCCGCCGCGATCTTACTCGGCTTCGCATGCATCGGGGCAGCCAACTCGCACGCTCAGAGCTACCCCAAGCAGCCCATCAACCTGATCATTCCCCTCGCCCCGGGCGATGCCACCGATGTCGCCGGGCGGACTATCGGCGAAGGTTTATCGAAACTGCTCAAAGTCCCGGTGGTGGCGGTGAACCGTCCTGGCGCCGGCGGCACCATTGGCACTGACAGCGCAGTGAAAGCCCCGAAAGACGGCTACACCATTCTCATCACCAACAATGCCTCGATGGTCTTCAACCGCGTACTCACGCCTGAGGCGGTGCCATACGATCCGTATAAAGATCTGACACCGCTGGGCATGGCCGCGCGCACGCCGATTGTTTTAGCGGTGCACAAAGACACGCCATTCAAAAACTTCGCCGAGATGATCGACTATGGCAAAAAGAACCCAGGCGGTATTCGTATCGGCACCGTCGGTCCCGGCTCGGTCGGCCATTTCACGGTCGAGATTGTCAATTCGATCAGCCCGGCCGATATGACGATGATCCCGTTCAAAGGCGCCGGACCAGCGGTGACCGCCGCTTTAGGCGGCCACATCGAGGGCGCTGCCGCGGCCCAGGGCGTCGTCGCCGAGCATCTCAAGGCCGGCACCATGCGCGGCATCATCGCGTCGAGCAAGATGCCCGAGTTTCCGCAAATCCCAACTTTGGCCCAGTTGGGCTACAAACAAAATCTCTTGGGAGTGTGGTCGGCGTTCTTCGCGCCTGCCGGCGTGTCTGCAGAGGTGTCAAAGACGTTGATCGCCGCTCTTGAGAAAGTCATCAAAGATCCCGCGGTAGTCTCCCGCTTAGGTAATATCGGTATGGTCGCGGATTACGAATCGCCCCTCAAACTAATAGCTGAAATACGCGAAGAACATCGCGCCGTGGAACAGATTGCCAAGAAGGCTGGATTGATCAAGTAGTGCCTCGAGTCCTTCCACGATTACTAATGGAAGATCGAGTTCACCAGGAACGTATCCTAAGCGCCGTTTGAAAGCGCGACGAAACTGCATTCATAGTGTTGTCCGCGATATCACACTTCCCTTTCCGTCATTCCCGTGTCAACGGGAATCCAGGTTCTCCCCACTCCGTGCCAGAATAAATCTGGATTCCCGCATGCGCGGGAATGACGGATTAGCACAAACCGCTGTGCTGTCTATGTGCTCTGGAAAGAGACCATTCACCGGATCGGGCGTATGTCATGCGCCCCTGCCAGAGCTTTGTGGCGAGTTGAAATGTCCCCTTCAGCCCGTCGCCAACCCTAGCTTTTCCAAAAACGCGATGACTTCCGCAAGGCCCTCGCCGGTTTTTAGATTGGTAAACAGAAACGGTTTGTCGCCGCGCATTTTTTGGGCGTCGCGATCCATCACCTCGAGAGACGCGCCGACCAAGGGTGCAAGATCGATTTTGTTGATGATCAGCAGATCGCTCTTGGTGATGCCGGGGCCGCCCTTGCGGGGAATCTTGTCGCCGGCGGCAACGTCGATCACGTAGATCGTCACATCAGCCAGTTCGGGACTGAAGCTCGCCGCTAAATTATCGCCGCCCGACTCGATAAAAACCACATCCAGATTGGCGAATCGGCGGCACAGCCGGTCCACCGCTTCGAGGTTGATCGAGGCGTCTTCGCGAATTGCGGTATGAGGACAGCCGCCGGTTTCAACCCCAAGGATGCGCTCGGCCGGCAGCGCCTGGTGACGTACCAGGAACTGGGCGTCCTCTTCGGTGTAAATATCGTTGGTGACCACCGCGAGATCGTAGCGCTCGCGCAGGGCGCGGCAGAGCGCGAGGATCAGCGCGGTCTTGCCCGAGCCGACCGGCCCGCCAATGCCGACGGAGATAGGTAGCGATATTTTCATACGAGTTCTTAGGAACGAAACAACCGGGAATATTGCGTCTCGTGCCGGCTCGACAGTAGCGCCAAGCGCGGTGTGAACGTGCCGATGTCGTCGTCGCTAAGTGTCGACGCCTGGGCAACGACGGCGGCGAGACGGTCGCCGATGGCGAGCAGCATCCGTTGTCCGTCGGTTTGTCCCAGGGGCACAATCTTGAGCGCTGCCATAACCTGATTTTCCGCCCAGGACCAGAGATAGGCCGAAAGCGCCGCCGCCGGCGGCAAATTCCACGAGCCCGCGGCTAAAGCGAAAGCGCTGGGAAAAGAAATCTCCCTCAACTCGGTTAAGTATGTGAGCGCGTCCGAGTCGATGCCGTCCAATTGGTTCAACAGCCGCGCCAGTGAGAATCCCATCTGCAACGTCTCGGCGCGCAGCTCGGCAGTCTCGCGGCTGGCGAGAAATAAATCGTTCCAATGTTGCACCGCGGCGAAATTTTCCGACCGCCACGCGTCGATCAAACGCAACGATACTGGCGCTTCCATGGATGCCATAGCATAGCTAAGCAGATCGATGATCCAAGAGTGCGCCGACTTTTGATCGTGCACGACTCCGGCTTCTACCGCGGCCTCCAAGCCATGGGAATAGCTGAATGCGCCGACCGGCAGAACCGCGCTGGCCAATTGCAGCAAACGCACGAGATCGCGACCGTTATCAAGATTCATTTGTTGCTCGTGGCCGGCACCGGGCCATATACATGGATGCGGCCGGGTCGGCCTGCTTCTTCGCTATGACGATGGCCATGGGCGTAAGCGCCCGCCTCGGGGTCGAACGGGGCAACCACGCGGCGCATTGTCGCGCCGAGGCCAAGCAGCATGTTTTCGAGCACGGGGTCCTCGGCGATGCGAAGGAAACCATCGCCTACCTGGGTAGCGACATGGCGATTGCCCAAATGATACGCCAGCCGTGCCAGTTCGCTCGGATGGTTCGCCTCGACCTGTAAAAGACTCTCCGGCGCGGCGATGACTTCGATCAACCCACCGTCGCTGGTACGCAGCAAATCGCCGCCGCGCAAGATCGGCCCGCGCGGCAAGCGCACCAACGTTTCCTCACCGGACCGCAGCCTGCTGCTGAATTGGCGTTTCTGACGCAACGCGAAACTCAGTTCAAGCTGCCCCGCCAGCGGCGCGCCGCGGTTCGGTTCATTTCTGTCGTCGATCTCGATCATCAGAATAGAAAATACCTCTGCGCCAGCGGCAACTCCTGCGCCGCTTCGCAGACCAGCAGCTCGCCGTCGGCGCGCACCTGATAAGTCTCCGGGTCGACGTCGATCTTGGGCTGCCAGTGATTATGAATCATATCTTTCTTGCGCAGTTTGCGGGTGCTCTTCACCGCCACCAGCGGTTTGGTTAACTTGAGTTTTTGCAGCGCCGGACTCTCGAAGCCCGCTCGCGAGACGAAAATCACCGAACTATTGAGCCCCTTGCCGAAGGCGCCGAACATGGGCCGGTAGTGCACCGGCTGGGGCGTCGGAATCGACGCATTGGGATCGCCCATGGCTGCCGCGGCGATCATGCCGCCTTTGAGTATCAGCGCCGGCTTGACGCCGAAAAATGCCGGCTTCCAGAGCACCAGATCGGCGAGCTTGCCTGCTTCCACCGAGCCGACCAAATGCGCCATGCCGTGGGTAAGCGCGGGGTTGATGGTGTATTTGGAGATGTAGCGTTTGACGCGCTGGTTGTCGTTTCTATCGGAATCGCCTTTGAGCGCGCCACGCTGCACTTTCATTTTATGCGCGGTTTGCCAGGTGCGGATGATCACCTCGCCGACCCGCCCCATTGCCTGGGAGTCCGACGACATCATCGAAAACGCGCCGAGGTCGTGCAGGATATCTTCGGCGGCGATGGTTTCCTTGCGGATGCGCGACTCGGCGAACGCCATATCCTCGGCGATGCTCGGATCGAGATGGTGGCACACCATCAGCATGTCAAGATGTTCGGCGATGGTGTTGACCGTGTATGGCCGGGTTGGATTGGTCGAAGACGGCAGGACGTTGGGCTCGCCGCAGACCTTTATGATGTCGGGCGCGTGGCCGCCGCCGGCGCCCTCGGTGTGAAAGGTGTGAATCGTCCGGCCTTTAAACGCTTTGATGGTCGCCTCGACGAAGCCCGATTCGTTCAATGTGTCGGTGTGAATCGCCACTTGAACATCGAGCTTATCGGCCACCGTCAGACAATTATCGATGGCCGCCGGTGTCGTGCCCCAATCTTCGTGCAGCTTCAAACCGATGGCGCCGGCTTTAACTTGTTCGATCAGCGGCTGCGGCAAGCTCGCGTTGCCCTTGCCGAAGAAGCCGAGATTCATCGCAAACGCCTCGGCCGCACCGATCATCGATTGGATATGCCAGGGGCCCGGCGTGCAGGTGGTGGCGTAAGTCCCCGTCGCCGGACCGGTGCCGCCGCCGAGCATGGTGGTGACCCCCGACATCAAGGCGTCGTCGATCTGCTGCGGGCAGATGAAATGAATATGCGCATCGATGGCGCCGGCGGTGACGATCTTGCCCTCGCCGGCGATTACCTCAGTCGCCGCGCCGATCGGGATTGTCACGCCGGGCTGAATGTCGGGGTTGCCGGCCTTGCCGATCTTCCAAATGCGGCCATTCTTGATGCCGATATCGGCTTTGACAATCCCCCAGTGGTCGATAATCAGCGCATTGGTGATCACCGTGTCGGCAACTTTTGCCGAGCCAAGCTGGCTTTGCCCCATGCCGTCGCGAATTACTTTGCCGCCGCCAAACTTCACTTCCTCGCCGTAGGTGGTGAAATCGTTTTCGACTTCGATCCATAGCTCGGTATCGGCAAGGCGCACCCGGTCGCCCACCGTCGGACCGAACATTTCCGCGTAGGCATGGCGGTCGATCTTCATTTAAGCGCTCCCATGACCTTGGCGTTGAAACCATAAATCTTTCGACTGCCTGCCACCGCGAGCAGCTCCACCGTGCGGCTCTGGCCGGGTTCGAAGCGCACCGCCGTGCCGGCGGCGATATTCAAGCGAAAGCCGCGGCTTTTCTTGCGATCGAATTTGAGCGCTTCATTGGTCTCAAAAAAATGATAGTGCGAGCCGACCTGAATCGGCCGGTCGCCGCTGTTGGTGACTTCCAAGGTCAGCGTCCGTCTGCCTTTGTTGATCTCGATCTCACCTTCGGCCACTTTCATTTCACCTGGTATCATCATCTCTCCTCAAACGATTTGAACGGATGGAACGATTGGAACGATTGGAACGGAGCCGATCTTTATTTTAAACAATCGGATTATGCACGGTCACCAACTTGGTGCCGTCGGGAAACGTCGCTTCAATTTGAATATCCGGAATCATCTCAGCGATTCCTTCCATCACATCGTCGCGGGTCAACAACGTTGCGCCCCAGCCCATTAATTCCGCAACGGTGCGGCCATCGCGCGCGCCTTCCATGATCGCCGCGCTAATGAACGCGACGGCTTCGGGATAGTTGAGCTTCAAACCGCGGGCTTTGCGCCGCTCGGCCAACAATCCGGCGGTGAAGATGAGCAGCTTATCTTTTTCTCTCGGAGTAAGCTCCATTTATGACCTCCTACAAGATGAACAACCAAAGGTCGAGGATGGAAGATTGATAATGGAGAATCGAAAATCGTCGTCTATCCTCGATCTTCTATCTTCCATCCTCGACCGACTTACGTCCTCCAGATTCTCGGTTCAACCGCCGTGCGCCCAATCACCGCCGGCCGGATCGCCTGCCAAATTTTTGTAAAATAAAACTTCGCCGCTGCGCTCGACCCGCCGAGATACCGTCCGACTAGGAGTCCAGGCAAAAGAGTTATGGCACCTTGGCCGCGCAGCGGCGCGATTTCACGGCAAGCTGCCAATAACGGCGCAGTCAATTTATCCGAGGCCGCCAGCATGGTGGCGACAACCGGCTCCCCAGCCAAGACTGCCGGTGCTTCGAGAGCGCGGTCATTACCGGCCAGGCACGCGCGCTCGAACCATAATGGTTTGCCGTCGCGTTTGAGGGTCGTGCGCGAACGCCATTCGCCGCTGCTGAAGCGCTCAGCCGAACCGGTGCGGCCGAGGCAGAGAATTTCCCAACCGATAAATGCTCCATTGCCACTGAGTTCGACGTCAAGACCCGCGTCGGCGCGGGCCCCGTCGAAGACAATGGTTTCCTGCGGCAACCATTCGAGACTGGCCGCGCCGGCGACGTTGAAAATGACTCGCTGGCGCGCCCAGTCTCCCGCTGAGCGATACCATTTTGCCGCACCCGGCGTAGTCAGCAATGCGCTGGCCTCGGCACCAAGGTCGGCGCGCAACTCAAGCTCGTCGCCGCCGGCGATGCCGCCCGGTGGATGAACGATGATCGCGTGGCAAACCTCGTCGCCTTCAGGATAGAGCGGCTTTTGAATTACCAGAGGACCATCGTGGCGCCGCGCCGACAAGACAGTGCGCGCGGCGCGCCGTTCAAACTCGAGGGCGAGTCGAGCATGCCATGCATGGCATTGGACCGGTTCGGTATTCAGCATTGTGGCAATAAACTGACCGGTCTCGTAAAAATCGAAGAGCTAGTGAAATCCCCGATGGGATAGCCGCTGTCGAACGTTGCAGCGTTCATTGGCGCAACAAACTCTCTAATCCAACCAGCGGCCGGTAACCTATTCGTTTGTCGCATCACTGCGGCGCGATAACCGGGCAATCGAATCGATCAGCACGCGTTCTTTCTCGACCAGTGTGCGCAGCGATTCCTTGAATATCCGCTCTGACAGCAAAGGATATCGCAATAGTAAATTGCGAAAGACCTCAGCGCTCCATTGCAGCACCGTCGCCGATTCCCGCGCGCGCACGGACGCCGCCCGAGGGAGGCCGCAAAGCACAGCCAATTCGCCGAGGATCGTGCCCTGCCCGACCTCGGTGAGAACCATATCACCGCCCTCGCGTTCGACAAAAACCTGTATTTTACCGCCGAGCACGAGCAGCGCAAACGCCGGTGGATCGCCCTCCTTGAATAGAAGTTCTCCCGCCGAGCAGGCGCGGATTTCGCCGCGCTCCATCAGCCTTTGGGCGCCCTGGGCAGTAAAACCCTGCAACAATGGAAACGTCGTCATGGTCTGGGCGAATTGATCGTGCATAACCACCCCCGCCTCCCTTGCCGCTGCCGGCGATAGTATCGGCAACTTGGTTTGAGATCCCTCGAAGCGAAA
>Ga0184628_10001249_pt1 | contig 12650 bp, 4 predicted proteins | sample PLM4_5_b1_FD_133149 | JGI IMG/M metagenome (GOLD analysis project Ga0184628, IMG submission 133149) | Groundwater sediment microbial communities from an aquifer in East River, Colorado, USA - PLM4_5_b1 | ecosystem: Environmental > Terrestrial > Soil > Riparian zone | place: USA: East River...
ACAGATGCCAGGCGCCTTGCGCGAATGGGGCGAGAAGGCGAGTTGGTTCCGCTCGACAAACAGGACCGAACTTTATGGGACCAGGAAGCCATCGTTGAGGGCGTCGCGCTGATCAGCCAGACCCTTTCCCGCGGATCGGTTGGCTCCTACCAGCTGCAAGCCGCGATCGCGGCGGTTCACGACGAGGCCACAGGTGGCGAGGATACCGACTGGCCTCAGATTATGGTGTTGTACAGCTTGCTCAAGCGCATGTCCGACAATCCCATGGTGATGCTCAATCACGCCATCGCTGCAGCCATGGTGCATGGCCCCGCAACCGGCCTCAAATTGCTGGAACCCCTCGACGCCGATGCACGAATGGCTGGTCACTATCGCCTGGATGCGGTTCGCGCCCACCTATTCGAGATGGCCGGAGATCATATTTCAGCGATCGCACACTACCGGGCCGCAGCCCACCGCACGACGAGCATCCCGGAACGCGATTACCTGATGATGCAGGCCGCCCGGCTGGCTTCGTAAGGATTGTGTAGAGTTCAGAATTTGCGGCGGGTTCCCGTGCCTTCACTTCCTGTGCGTGTGAAGCAATATTTCTTTGACGACTTGTCGAATTCCGGTCCGGCCGTTCGACTACGTCGTGGAGGCAGGACAACCGACCCGCCCGAAGTCGATTACGGAAGAATGGAGAAATCATGGCGCAGTATTTGGTTGCAATTCACCACCCTGACGACTACGACCCGTCCGTCGAGGGCGAAGCAATGGCTCGCGATATCGACGCACTCAACGATGAGATGGTGGCTGCCGGTGCCAGACTTTTCGTTGGCGGTCTTTCCCCCGCCAGAAACGCGAGGTCGCTGCGGGCGCAGCCCGATGGCAAGGTTCTCATCACCGACGGGCCATACGTGGAGACCAAGGAGCACATAGGCGGCTTTTGGGTGCTGGAAGCCGCAAATCTGGATGATGCACTTGCATGGGGGCGTAAGGCTGCCGTCGCCTGTCGGGCGCCGGTCGAGGTGCGCGAATTCCTCGCAATGCCAACAGAATAGAAACTCCAACCCCAGATCACGGAGACTCAAATGAGAAAGCTCAAAATCATCGAACACATCTCGCTGGACGGCGTGATCCAGGTCTCCGGCGAAGACGGCAATTTCCCCTACGGCGACTGGACCGCGCCCTATCGGACCCCCGCTGGCCGGGACGCAATGCTCGCCGCGTATGGCGAGAGTTTCGATCTGCTGCTTGGCCGTCGCACGTACGATAGCTGGTCGGTCTTCTGGCCAAAGGCGCCGAGCAGTCCGATGGCGGACCGCCTCAATGGCGCAAAGAAATATGTCGCTACCCACCGTCCGGAAAGTCTCGAATGGGGCCCGTTCGAGGGCCTTGAACCGGATATGGTCGAGGGCATTCTCCGCATCAAGTCGCAGGACGGCCCGGACCTTATCCTCTCGGGTAGCATCACGCTGACATCGACGATGCTCGAACATGGGCTTGCGGATGAAGTCGTGTTGGTCGTCTATCCGGTCATGTTGGGCACGGGGAAGCGCTTCTTTGCGGAGGGAACCCCGGCACTTTCATTCAAGCTCGTCAGCACGCAAGCAATGCCGTCCGGCATCGTCCTCAGTACTTACAAGGTCGCCGGGCCTTTGAAGGCCGGATAGATCGACGTCGCGACATCGTCAGTGAATACCGGAACGCTGTAATCTTGCAGGCAAGAAAGTTGTGCCTAAGGCGATTGAGGCGTGTGGAAGATCGAGTGCACACGGGCTATAGCTGAAGCCAAGCGAAGTCCAATCCGTTGGATTCGTTATTGCGATTCCTCAAGTCGGTTTGCTGCACCACCGCATCGGAATGAAGCATATGGAGGGATTATCGTTCGCCAGTTTCATTCCGGACTCTGCGGCCCGCCCGATTTCCGTTATCGCATTCTCGATTGAATCGGCCATTGCCTCATTTCCGATTGCCCGGTAGAGCTCCGTGGACCTGGCCAGAAAATCCCGGGCTTGATCAAGATTCTTACGAGCGAAGCAAATTTTGCCAAGGTTGGTGCAATCAATGGCCATGCCCTCTTTGAATCCAGCGGTGGATGGCGAACTCTGCAATTTTCTGAAGTTGCAGTACGGTAACAATCATTGCCTGACTTCCAGGCTTGCGTTGATTTACTTTGCCCTCCCCAATGCGCCGAGGCGATTGCAATTCCGCCTTTGAACTCGAAAAAAGATGTAAACTTTTGCTGACAAAAACATTGGCGACCTGCCGCGCATCCGTGGCGCCGTTCGCTGACAGCAGGTCATGATTCAATCGACACTCTTCAGGAGCGCCAGGAATCATTCATGAATCGGACAGCAAATCCAGCGCCGCCAGTTGATTCTTCCGCTGCTTCGGAAACCCGTTCGGGAACACAGAACACTTTTCAGATCGCTGCCCCTTCCCTGTCACTACCGAAAGGGGGAGGCGCGATCCGTGGCATGGGTGAAAAGTTTGCCGCCAATCCGGCCACCGGTTCAGGATCGATCTTTATTCCGATTGCGACTTCGCCCGGCCGGTCGGGGTTTGGTCCACAACTTTCTCTCTCTTACGACTCCAGTACGGGTAATGGACCATTTGGACTCGGCTGGAATCTCCAGATCCCATCGATCACACGAAAAACCGACAAAGGGCTGCCGCAGTATAAAGACAGCCAGGAGTCGGACGTCTTTATACTAAGTGGCGCCGATGATCTGGTTCCCGTTCTGACTCAGAATGCACTGGGACAATGGGTCCCGGAGATCGTGCTTCCGCGAATCGTCAACGGCGCCACCTATCGCATCCAGCGTTATCGTCCTCGAGTCGAAGGACTATTTGCGCGCATTGAACGCTGGACCAATCAGGCGGATTTGCTCGACACGTTCTGGCGCTCGATATCGAGGGACAATGTCACAACGTGGTACGGCAAGACGACGGAGAGCCGAATTGCCGATCCCGGGGATCCGGGTCGCATTTTCAAATGGCTCGTCTGCGAAATCTATGACGATAAAGGCAACGCGGCGAAATATCGGTACAAGGCAGAAGACTCCAGCAATGTCGACCTGTCCCAGGTTCACGAAGCCAATCGCAATCCGAATTCGCGAACGTCGAATCGGTATTTGAAATCCATCCGATACGGCAACCAAACTCCTTACCTCCCCAAGCTGACCGCCAATGCACCGTGGCCAACACTTCCAGACGGCCAGTGGCATTTCGAAGTCGTATTGGACTACGGAGAACATGATCCGGAAACGCCAACTCCTGCAGGAGAAACGACACAGTGGCCACGCCGGAACGACCCTTTCTCAGTGTATCGCCCAGGGTTCGAAGTGCGAACGTACCGCCTGTGTCAACGCGTCCTCATGTTCCATCATTTTGCACTGGAACCGGGAATCGGAGCGGATTGTCTGGTCCGATCGACGGACTTCACGTACTCCTTCGAAGTGAATCCGGGTGACGCGCGCAATCCAATCTTTTCGACGCTTCTCTCTGCGAATTTGTGTGGCTACAAACGCCAGGCAGACAGCTATTTGAAGAAATCTTTCCCTCCGGTGGAATTTGAATACACACAGCCGGACATCGACGGAACGATATACGACGTGGACTCCGCCGGTCTGGAAAATCTTCCGGAAGGGCTGGATGGAAGGAACTATCAATGGATCGACCTCGACGGGGAAGGTCTCTCCGGAATCCTTACCGAACAGTCGCAGTCCTGGTTCTATAAACGCAACCTCAGTCCGATTAATTTGCTGCCCGGCAACAATATTGGCGCCCGCCTACAGGCAAAATTCGGCCCTGTCGAACTGGTGGACGTCAAACCAAACTTCGCAAGCTCCGGTGGACGCGCTCAATTCATGGATCTGGCCGGTGATGGTCAACCGGATCTCGTTTTGCTGGATAGCCCCGAAGGAGGTTTCTTCGAGCACGAAGGCGCCCGTTGGAATGCGTTTCGACAATTCACCTCGCAATTGAATCGCAGCACCGCCGACCCAAATGTCAAACTGGTAGATCTCGACGGCGACGGCCACGCCGACGTTCTGATTACAGAGAACGACGCTTTTACCTGGCATTCGTCGCTCGGCGAGGATGGGTTTGGTCCGGCGCTGCGGGTAGCCACAACCCACGACGAAAAACGCGGCCCCGCGCTGGTTCTTGCCGACGGAACACAGTCGATCTACCTGGCCGATCTGTCGGGCGATGGACTTACCGATCTCGTCCGTATTCGAAACGGAGATGTTTGCTACTGGCCCAATCTTGGCTATGGCCGGTTTGGCGCCAGAGTCACCATGGACAACGCGCCATGGTTTGAGAATCCGGAATTGTTCGACCATCGGCGCGTTCGTCTGGCGGATATCGACGGCTCCGGCGTCACCGATATTCTGTATTTGCATCGGGACGGCGTGCGGATTTACTTCAATCAATCCGGAAACAGCTGGAGTGGCGCGACCACGCTGCCTTCATTCCCGCACATTGATGATCTCGCGTCTGTGAATGTTGTGGATCTTTTGGGCAATGGCACTGCCTGCCTGGTGTGGTCCTCGCCGCTGCCTGGAAATGCTCAACGCCCCATGCGTTATATCGATCTCATGGGTGGACAGAAACCGCATCTACTCGTGAAGACCGTCAATAATCTCGGCGCTGAAACGCACGTCCGGTATACCTCTTCGACCAGGTTTTATCTTGAGGACAAGCAAAATGGGAATCCCTGGATCACCCGGCTGCCGTTTCCGGTACAAGTGGTGGAGAGGGTGGAAACGCTCGACCGCATCGGCCGAAATCGGTTTGTTACACGCTATGCGTATCATGACGGCCACTTCGATGGCACTGAGCGTGAGTTCCGAGGATTCGGAATGGTCGAACAGTTCGACACCGAAGAGCTGGCCGCTCTCACACAGGGAGGCGCCTTTCCGGATGCCGCCAATATCGATGCAGCCTCTTACGTGCCAACCGTGTTATCCAGGACATGGTTCCACACTGGAGCGTACATCGAAGGAGGCCGGATCTCCCGTCACTTCGAAGCCCGGTATTATCGCGAAGGCGACGCGAGCGATGGCGCTACAGGTCTGACCGACCCGCAACTTGATGCAATGCTGCTTCCAGACACGGAACTCCCCCTTGCCAACCTCACCGACGACGAGCTCCGAGAGGCGTGTCGGGCGCTCAAGGGATTCGTCCTTCGCCGGGAAGCCTATGCTCTCGACGGCAGTGCCCGGCAGGATCATCCGTATAGTACGTCGGAGCAGAACTACACGATCGAACTGCTCCAGCCTCGTGCCGGCAACAAATACGCGATCTTCTTTACCCACCCTCGTGAATCGATCGACTTTCAATACGAACGCAGGCTGGTCGATGTGGCCGGCACGAAAGTCGCAGATCCACGCGTGAAGCATGTATTGACGCTGGAAGTTGATGGCTTTGGCAATGTTCTCAAGTCCGTCATGATCGGCTATGGGCGGCGTCCCGGCCTCAGTACCCTGTCTGGCAACGACAAAATCCGGCAGGAGCAGACCCAAACGGTTTTTACGACAGCGGAATTCACAAATGTTATCGATGCAGAGGATGCCTACAGGCGGCCGCTGGCGTCGCGGTCACGCACATATGAACTGATCCACGTAACTCCGGATCAAACCCAGCCTGCCGTCACGAACCTGTTCCGGTTCGATGAAATTATTGCGAAGTGGAACCAGGCGTCGGATGGATCGCACGAGTTGCCATACGAAGATGTTGCCTTGTCGGGCGCGACGACGACGGATCCGTATCGCCGACTGATCGAGCATGTTGTCATATTCTATCGGCCTGATGATCTTGGTACAGCTCAAAATGATCCCATGGCACTGCTCCCGGCCGGCGCCATGCAGCCGCTTGCTCTTCCCGGCGAAACCTACAAGCTCGCCTTCACGCCAGGTTTGCTGACAAAAGTTTTTCAGCGCAACGGCCAGCCGCTAATTGCAAACCCTGCGAGTGTGCTGGGCGCCAACGGCGCAGACGGAGGAGGTTATGTGGATCTCGAAGGGGATGGCCGATGGTGGATCCCATCGGGTCGAACATTTTTCTCCCCTGACAGCAATGATTCCGCTGTGGAAGAGATGGACTACGCGCGCCAACACTTTTTTCTGGAGCGCCGTTACCGTAATCCCTTCCACACAAATCAGCATTCGACCGAGTCCTTTGTGAGGTTCGACGATTACCAGCTGCTGCCGATTGAAACCCTCGATGCGCTCGGGAACAAGACCGTCGCCGCCCATGAATATCGGTTGCTCTCGCCGCATACATTGACGGATCTCAACGGGAATCGAACCGAGGCTGCCACAGACGCACTGGGCATGATGGTCGGAACCGCGGTAATGGGAAAAGCGACGGAGCAGCTCGGAGATTCACTGGACAGCTTTATTGAGGACCTGGACGATTCGACAGTCGAAGCCCACCTGCAGGATCCGCTCCTTAATCCTGAATCCATCCTGCAGCGTGCCACCACGCGACTGGTATACGATTTGTTCGCGTTTAGCAGGACGAAAGACCAACCCAACCCACAGCCCGCTGTCGTCTATACAGTGATCCGTGAGACCCACGACGCGGATCTCCAACCCGGCGAACAAACGAAAATTCAGCATGCGCTTAGTTTCTCAGACGGTTTCGCCCGTGAAATTCAGAGAAAGATCCAGGCGGAGCCAGGCCCGGTGCCTCAGCGGGACGCGGACGGCAAAATAATCCTCGGGCCAGACGGCGCCCCGAAGATGACGGCAGAAAAGTTCACCCCACGCTGGGTGGCCAGCGGCTGGACGGTATTCAACAACAAGGCCAAACCCGTCCGGATTTATGAGCCGTTCTTCACAGACACGCATCATTTCGAGTTCGACGTCCGTATTGGTGTGAGCCCTGTTTTTTTCTACGACCCTGTTGGACGCGTCGTCGCCAGACTCCATCCCAACCATTCCTGGGAAAAGGTCCGCTTTGACGCGTGGCAGCAGGAACGTTGGGACTTCAACGACACGGTCTTACTCGATCCAAAGCTGGACGAAGACGTGAAGGATCTATTCCTGAGGCTGCCGGAGGAAGATTATTTCCCCACGTGGTTTGCGCAGCGGGCAGGAGGCGGGCTTGGGACGCCGGAGCAGGAGGCCGCGAATAAGACGGCAGTCCATGCCGCCACCCCTTCAGTTGCTCACTCCGATTCTCTGGGCCGGACGTTTCTCACCGTTGCACACAACAGGTTCGAACGAAACAACACAACCCAGGAAGAGAAGTACTTCAGTCGCGTCGAGTTCGACATTGAAGGTAATCAGCGCGCCGTCATAGACACAAAAGAACGGATCGTCATGCGCTTCGATTACGACATGACTGGAATCCAAATTCACCAGGCAAGCATGGACGGCGGCGATCGATGGAAATTGAACGATGTTTCAGGGAATCCCATTCGAGCCTGGGACAGCCGAGATCACCAGTTTCATACGACCTACGATGAATTGCGGCGGCCGGCGAAGAGTTTCCTCCAGGAAGGCAACTCGCCGGAGCTTCTCGTTGTACAGGACGTCTATGGCGAGAGTCAGCCCAATCCAGAGACAAGGAACCGGCGTGGCAAGGTGGTGAAGCTCTTTGACCAGAGTGGACTCGTCATGACGGACGACTACGATTTCAAGGGGAATGCGCTTCAAGTTCGCCGGCAGTTCGCCGGTGAGTACAAGGCAACGCTGGACTGGTCTGGAAATCCGGCGTTGGGAGAGGAAATCATTGTCCGCATATCCACATTCGACGCGCTAAACCGGCCGGTGACAGTCACGACACCCGACGGAAGCCTCTATCGAACCGCGTTCAATGAAGCCAATCTGCTGGAGACCGTACAGGTGAATCTGCGCGGTGCTCCGGCATCGACGCCGTTTTTGACTAACGTGGATTACGATGCCAAGGGCCGGAGAATCCTGTGTGATCACGGAAACGGCATTCGAACCGAGTATCGGTACGACCCACAGACCTTTCGTTTGACCAGCCTCATAACCACACGGCACAACGACCAGGCACGGCTTCAGGAACTGTCGTATACCTACGATCCTGCCGGCAATATCACTCAGATCCGCAACGGCGCTGAGCAGACCAACTTTTACAACAATCAAGTCGTCACACCGGACAACGACTACAGCTACGATGCGATGTACCGGCTCATCAATGCAACCGGGAGAGAACACATCGGTCAAATCTCACAACCGGAGACAACCTGGAACGACGCGTTTCGCATTCATCTACCCCAACCCGGCGACGGCCAGGCCATGCGTCGTTATACGGAACAGTACGAATACGATTCTGCCAATAACTTCGAACGAGTGATCCATCAGGCGGCAAACGGTAACTGGACCCGTACATTTGCCTTCAACGAGTCCAGTCCAATTGAGACCGGCAAGATGAGCAACCGCCTAAGCAGTACCACCGTTGGAGCTAACAGTCCGGAGCATTATTCTTACGACGCCCACGGAAACATGATTTCCATGCCTCACCTCACCGGAATGCATTGGGACTACCGCGACGAACTTCAAGCGACAACGCGCCAGTCCGTACAGGACAGTACAGCTGAAACGACCTGGTACGTTTATGACTCGAGTGGCCAGCGCGTCCGCAAGGTTACGGAGAAGCAGAACGGCACGCGAAAAAATGAAAGAAATTACTTGGGTGGTTACGAAGTCTATCGGGAGTACGACAACGGCGGAATCGCAGTTACCCTGGAGCGCGAGACGCTGCATGTGATGGATGACGTGCAGCGCATCGCTCTCGTCGACACAAGAACGATCGATGTTCAATTTCCGGCCTTCAGTCCACAGTCGCTGATCCGCTTTCAATTTGGCAACCATCTCGGCTCCGCGTCGCTCGAACTGGATGATGCCGGATTGGTCATTTCCTATGAGGAATATTTCCCATATGGAAGCACATCGTATCAGGCGGTGCGAAGCGCAACCGATGTGAGTGAAAAGCGATATCGCTATACAGGGATGGAACGAGATGAAGAGAGTGGACTGAACTATCACACCGCCAGGTACTACGCGCCATGGCTCGGTGTATGGATTGCGGCGGATCCGCTCGCATTGAAGGATGGCTTGAATCGATATTGTTACGTCAGGAATAACCCCATTTCACGTTTCGACAGAGAAGGGCTCGAATCGAAACAGCAGAGGTGGCAGAGAGAATTCGATGCAGATCCCGATATTCGGCGTTTTAAGGGCGTCGGCAATGTCGCCGGTCCGCGTGACGAGGGGGTGGTGACAGAATCCGGTGTTCGAGTGCCTCTGTACAAGGGGGACTATCTCAGCCCTCGCCCATTCTATGAAAGCCGAAATGCCGCATTGGCGGCGTATCAGGGGTTCATTCACTATGCCGAACTTCTGGAAACCCATCAGGAAGGGGCGGCGATGAAGGTGTCTATGGTCACCTACCGGAATGCCGCTATGGTTCCCGACGATCTACTGGACCTTGAAGGGCAAGTTGGATGGTCTATTCTTGCCATCAATGCGCGCCAGAATGCCATGATGCTGGCAATGATCGCCATGACAGCCAAAGCCAATGCCAACGCGGCCGCGGCACATGCTGCAGCGAAACTGGAGCAAACCGCTCTTGCACGGGCGGCGTCCACACAGGGCAACGTGATGAACGTGCCCAACGTGAAGAGGACCATTACCTCGGCCACCGGCGAGGAAACTTTTGTACACACCACTTCGCGCGTGCCAGCGCCGCACACTGGGGAAAGTGCGGCAGTCAATATCGCCGAGACAAAGTCGATAAATCTCAGCACCAGAGGTGAAGTGGCTCAGTGGGGGGAGGGCGCGTATGCCTATGAGGGAAAACTTCCCACCACTCCAACCACAACGCCGACGGTTCAATTCAAAGTTCCAAAGGGAACGGCAATCGAACGAATCGCAGTTCCAGGTGAGCAAACGATTGTGCGCCTTGTGCCGCCAGCGGGCGACACACTAACCATCGTGGACCCCGTCTTGAGTCTGACGAAAAGTCAGATAAAGGAAGCTGCCGAGTGGCTGAACTTGCTTCGGAAACTGCTGTGATCGACTAGTCCATCTCGAACAATTATTCCAAAGCCAGGAGCGATTCCATGAGCAAAGACAGAGTGTCATTATCTTACGAGGTTCGAGGAACAATTCGACTCGCCGACGGGTCTCCAGCGCAGGGACTGAAGGTTTCAGCGTTCGACCAGGACTTGCGCACCGAACAACTACTCGGACAGTCGCAGACGAGCCGGGACGGATCCTACCGGATTCCCTACAGCAGCAATGCTTCGACGCGCGCCGAAAATGGAACCGCCGACCTTGTTATAAAGGTCTTCGATGCGGCTGGATTGCTTCTGGCCACTTCCCCAATCTTATTCAATGCCACAGCTTCAGCGGTCATCGATGTCACGATCCCGGCCGAAAAGCGCCAGCCGCCATCGCTGTTTGAGAAACTCGCACAGACGCTAAAGCCGCTGCTGAACAACCTGTCGGCGAATGAACTCGAAGAAGACGCGCAGCATTCGGACATATCCTTCCTTTCTGGCGAGACAGGATTGGACAAGACGGTCCTCACCCGAGTTGCCCTGGCACATCGCCTGGCGCTAAAGAAGCTGCCGCCGGAATACTGGTTTGCTGTGCTGGGAGGCTCATTCCACCAATTCGTAGAAGGTCAGAGTCTTGCCGGCCAGCTATCCACGCTGCTGTCGTCATTGCAGTCGCTGAATTCCACGGCAGTCCGGAAGGCGCTGACCCGCGCTTTTGATTCACAGGAAATCCCGGCGGCATTGCAGTCACACATACCCGCCTGGATCGAGGCGTTTGAAACATTCCTTGCGAATCGTTTGGTGACTGCGAAGTCTGCGCCTTCGTTTCTGCAGTCGGCGCTCGACAGTGCGGGCATTCGAACCGCGGCCAAACGGGAGACTGCGGCGCGTCTTTTCAACCAGTCTCTCTCGTGGACTCCGGATGTAAGTTCGCAACTCGAAAAAGACCCGTCCTTTTCCAAAGCGGAAATTGCCGATCTTCAGACCTCGTTTCAATTGGCCGATCTGACGCGCGCGGAATTTACCGTGGTCCAAATGGTGAAGGAAGGTTTCGGTGTTCGCAGTCCCGAGAAAATTCCGTCTCTGGCCACGCATCCGGAGGCCGAGTGGGTGCGATTGGTGAAAGCCCAGCATGATGCCGGCAAACTCGCTCTCCCCGTCGAAGTCGTCGATATCGATAAACAGTCGAAGGTTCCCGCAGCAGAGATTTACGGAAAGACTCTGGCGCGGCAATTTCGCGAGGCTTTCCCTACCGTGGCTTTTAGTGCAGGCCTTCAGAGCGCGATGCAAAACGGCGGCTCGCGCGGCTTGCGCAATGCAGCGCAGTTGACGGACTTCCTAAATCGTCATCCGGACTTCGAGTTGTTGACGACACCCGTGGATAAGTTCCTGACAACTCACGAGGCACAGGGGGATTTCCGGCAGGAACTGAAGGCCGTGCAACGCGTCTTCAAGCTCGCCCCAACGTTCGAGGGAACCGATGCGTTACTGGCGGACAATCTGCATTCCGCACGACAAATCTATCGTCTGGGGGAGAGTGAGTTTGTCCGCCGGTATGCCGGAAGCGCGAACTTCACCGCGGAAAGCGCCCGCCAAACCTGGAATCGAGCTGCCGATACCCATGCCGCAGTCTTAACGATCGTCGCAGACCTCAAGTCATTGGATGCGGATGCGGTGCCTCAGGTGTTGAAACACGATACAGCAGCGCTTTCGAGGTTTCCGAACTGGAACAATCTGTTTCAGGCTGGTGACATCTGCGCGTGCGAAGACTGCCGTTCGGTGCTGAGTCCGGCCGCATATTTTGCGGACCTTCTGATGTTTCTGAAGGACCGCATGTCGGCGAATCCTGGCGTGACCGTGAAGGATGTCCTTTTCGCCCGGCGCCCGGATCTCGGTTACCTTGAACTCAACTGCTCAAACGCATTGACGACGCTGCCCTATGTCGACGTAGTGTGCGAGGTTTTGGAATCCGTTGTGGCGGGAGATTCCAACGATATTGAATTGATCGGGTTCACGAGCATGCCGGCGGATCCTACCGCCGCGAAAACTGCAGTTGCCGCAGCTCTTACGGCTCAGCAGATCCGAGTCGGTGATGACTTTTCACTCACTCAGGTGACGGCCTCAGATCCCAACCGGTGGGTGGCGCACGGCGACGATGCAACCTTTTTACTGAAAAAGAAGGCGACGCTGAATTTTTTCGCGCAGATTCTGCCGAACACCAAGGCGAGCGCCGAAGAACTTCGGGCATATCCCCAGTACGTCAATCCAAAAGCGTATCAGCAGCTACGGCAGGCCCGATTCCCTTTTGCCTTACCCTTTGACCTGTTCGCGAGGGAAGTGCGAGCTGCCTTCCAGAAGTGCAATCTTCAACGCTGGGATCTTATGCGCACTTTCCGTGGAACGAGCGCACCCAACAATCCTGGCGACGGCGACATTGCGGCCGAGTATTTTGGGATTAGCTCGGAATCCGCTGCTTCATTCGACGAGAAACGTCTGATCCTTGTCGCCGACACCACAACGTCCGGACAACAGACATTGTGGGGAGAATCCGGCAACAATGATTGGCTTGCTTCAGTAACCAGCGCCTCCGATCCGAAGCTGTCGAATACCGTAGCGAACGTTC
>Ga0184628_10001253_pt1 | contig 12640 bp, 15 predicted proteins | sample PLM4_5_b1_FD_133149 | JGI IMG/M metagenome (GOLD analysis project Ga0184628, IMG submission 133149) | Groundwater sediment microbial communities from an aquifer in East River, Colorado, USA - PLM4_5_b1 | ecosystem: Environmental > Terrestrial > Soil > Riparian zone | place: USA: East River...
AGAAGACATTACTCCCTGCCAATTAGCAAATAGCCGGAGGCCTGTATGTTAGACCTTGGTGCAATACCAAAGAGACTCAGAACTTCAGGGAGAAAATCGGAAATTAAAATAAGCCAATTCAACCGGCGCCAAGCACGTCGTCGGAATGGACCACGCGCTGCTCGAAGATATTCCGCAGCATGACGATCGTCGCGTAACCGAGCAGCACAATCTGCGCGCAGTGATTGACCAGGCGAGGCGATTCCTGAGGGTAGCTCGGCGGTAGCACATAGTGAGCCCACTGGCTGGCAACCGCCGCGGCCAAGGCGACGAATGCCACCAGGCGGTTCACCTGCGGTCGAAGATGATCAGGAAAACGAGCAGCTGTACCGTTGAGAAAGCGAGGTCGGAAGCGACCGGCCCCAACAGCAGCCGATGACTAAAGGACTCGACGAAAGCCACGCCGACCATCGCAGCGAGAAGGATGGCGTATTTGTGGCGACGCAGGGTCGCGGAGTTGCCCTATTCACTGAATTACCAAGCGAGATTCGCAGCGCGAAAGCCAAAAATACCAGTGGCGGGTGTCCAGGGAAAAAACCCTCGTGGCACGACACGGCTGGCTCCTCGCCCCTCGCCACTTTTCCCTCTCCAAGAAAAGCGCCGTCCCTTTCGGACCACCCGCGCTGAACCCGCCGAATACGCTCGTTCTAATGCGCTGTAGTTTTCGCCACGTCCCATCGCTATGGGGACGGCATCGGCTACGGCTGCATTATTTCATCGTGATCTTTATACCGGCAGGTCCGACGCTCAATTGCGTGCCGGATTCTTGGCCTTCGTTTTTCAGAATCACGATGGTCACGCCATTCTGATTTTTCATCGACATAGTCACTCACTTCTGGACCCGATGATTGGGTCCGGATAACAGCTCCGGCGGCAATATCTTCGACGCGCTGAGCACCGGCGCAGTCTCATAGCCTTGCTGGGCAAAGGCCGGGAGCATGACTCCCAGCAGCGATGCAACCACCAGGGCACTAACAGCGCACCAAAGTAGCATCCTCGAGTTAAGACTTAATTCTGTTTGCCAAATTTTCATTGGTTATCCGTTCCTGCTTTCAATTGAAGTGTATCGAGCCAAGATAATAAGAACGTAAAGAAAACTGTTCTAACAGAAGGCAACGGGGGCAACGGAGTTTTTTTCAAAACCATCTCGGTTATCTCCGTTACCTCCTATAAAAAATCCGCAAGGATCGAGGGTCGGGTGTCGGGCGGAAGATCACGCTACACTGCTTGCTCCCTCGTCCCTCGCTAATCGACACTCATCCCTCGACACTTTTTAGAAAACCATCTGCATGCGCAGTCCAAGAACCGTCGATGTGCCGATGCTCTTTTTGCTGATGATCGCGGGTAGCGGGCTCAGGGTAAATTTGTTTTTCTGCGCGCCGCGGACGACCTGGATATCCGGCGTCACCATGAGCCATGGCGTTATGGCGAAATTGTAGAACGCTTCGAAACCGTACTCGTCGCGCAACAACTTCGTGGTCTGAAACAACCCCTGCAGTTTAGGGTTGTTGACATCGATGTAATAGAACCCCAAGCCGTAGCGGTCATTGTGGCGGTTCGGGATCACGCCCTTGCCGCCAATGCCGAGGCTGTAAAAGAAATGCACGAAGTTGGGATTGCCATCCGAAGCGCCGAAACGGCCGAAGATGCCGATCCCTTCGCCCGAGCCTTTCTTCGGCTCGTAAAGGTACTGATCGAAATTGTAATGGATGTTCCAGGAGCCTTTCTTACCCTCGAACGCGCCGTTCTCGAATACAAAGCGCGCGTTCTGATCGATGGAAGTAAAGTTCCGGTTGGAAAAGACCGCGCCGAAAAGCTGATGACCGGTCAGCCCAAAAAAGTCTGTCCTCACCCTGCCTTCGCCAATCAGCGTTAAATTGTTGCCGTCGAGATCGTCAAAGCCGCTGGTGCTGGCCTGGCCGGTGGATGAGAGAACCATAAAGCTGACGATCGCCTGGTTGGGATCTTTGGTCGGCAAGACGATCATCCCCGTGCCCAGGGTCGAGTAGGGCACTGTCGTCAGCAGTATCGGATTGACATTCAATGCGGTGTTCATAAAATTCGTGTCGCCTTTGCCATGGGCAAATTCATTCATGTCGCCGGCGGTAGCACTGACGGTGGCGTACTTGCCGATCGTCAAACCGAAATAAGGCGAAAGGAATTGAGTAAAATTTAACGCCGGCAGATTAAAGTTATCGCCGGCGGGCCGCGGAAAGCTTTGATTGGCATTGACAAACATCAGGGCGCCGGCCCTGCCGTTGATGGTCTTGAGCAAGCGATCGTCAGGAATGAAATTTCCTTCCGCTTCCAGGTTCAAAAAACCGCCGGGCCAAAGTCCGAGCTTCTGCGAGTCCAGATTCAAAATAATGTCGCCGCGCCCGCCGCCGTATTGCCAGCCGGTATCTTTGCCGCCGTGAACGATCCCCTGCGCCGACTGGGTTAACCTCATGTCTATCGTCACACCCTTTGCAGCCAGGTCGTTGCGCAATTCCCACCAGTCGCCGCTCAGCGTAGTGCGCGTCAGAAAATCCCCAGAGTATGGCCCTGGAGGCGCTGCTTCCCCAGCCCGGAGCTGCGTGCTAAAAGCGACGCAAAATAAAAATAGAATCGTTCCGCTAATTGTCGTTGTCTTCACTAATGTGGCTCCTACAAAATTGGTTTGAACGGTTTCGAGTACCGGGTGTTAGCCCTGAAACCTGAACATTGACATCTGGAACTTTAATAGTCTAACGCCGTTGCGTGAAACTTGAACTGCTCGACAATAAGCCAAACTTCGGTGATATCGTCGCCGTCACCTATTCATAATCTCTAAACTTTTTCGCGATCCTGCCGCTTTTACTAGCCAATAGAAACAAATCTATATATTGGACTTGGTGCAAAACGGCGGCTAGACGCATCTCAAGCGAATGTTTTTTAACAAGATTGACCGCCGGAATAAAATTGCCATCGGCTTTCAGCTAAGAAACCGCCGCAGAATGGGTTGTATGTTGGTCTTTGGTCCACTATGCAGAGAGAGGCTTTGTTTACTACAAGGAATTTAAGACGCGAAGAATCAGAGACGCAGTTTTCGCGATTTGATTTTTCCTCGCCGAAGCTTGACAAGTCGTTGGAAGCAGGCACGCACGGCTCGCGCCCATTACCGCCGACAGGTGAGAGCGCCGCGACGGTGGCCAAGGTGGTTCGCGACTACCTTCGTCAAAACATATAAAGGAAACACTGAAACACTATGGACGACGACGTTATTGACCTACTCAAGGCACATGAATACTTTCGCGACGTTCCCGACACCGCACTCGGAGAAATCGCCCGCTTTGGGACGATCGCTAACTACGACGCTGCCGCGGTCGTTCACCAGCTCAACGATCCCCTCACGTCAATCTGCTTCATACTCCGGGGTCGGCTAAAATCCGTGCGCGTGGACTCGCGCGGCGAGGAGCGCCTCTTTCAGATATTCGAGCGCGGCGAACAGTACGGCATGATCCTCGGCGGCCTAGGCGATTTGCGGTCGGTCAACAGGCCGCCCTCGTTCAGGTGCCGAAAATCCAACAACTGCTGGCCCGGCTCGATCCGCTGCTTTTTAAGCCCGCTCGGTAAAGTAAGGCCAGCGTGAGAGTTTTTCTTAACATTCTACTTGGGACCGCGATGACGGCGATAACGCTGTGGGGTGTTGGCGCACTGTATTTCTCGCCGCTGTTGGCGCCGCGCTGGCGCGCTCTTGCCGCCGCCAGCTACGGCAGCGCAAGTATTCTAGCCTTTGCTCTGCTGCCATACCCGGGCAGAACGGCCATTGCCGCGCTCGCTATCTTTGCAGTCTTGGTGATCTTGTTCCGCCGCATTCCCGCGTCTAACGACCGCGACTGGCAGGCTGACGTTGCGGTGACGCCGCGCGCGACGGTGAACGGTGAGTTGGTGACGATTCATGGCGTGAGGAATTTTGCTTATCGTACGGAAACCGATTTCGACGCCCGCTGGGAGGATCGCACCTACGACCTGGGCAAGCTCGATTCCGTTGATATCCTTGCCGTTTATTGGACCGGCAAAGCAGTCGCCCACATCATGGTCAGCTTCGGGTTCCAAGACCAGGACTATTTGGCGGTGTCTATCGAGACGCGCAAGGAAAATGGCGAAAGCTATTCGACCCTCGCCGGCTTCTTTCGCCAATACGAGCTTTACTACGTCGTCGCCGACGAGCGTGACGCGATCGGCGTCCGCACGACGTATCGCCAGCCGCAAGAGGATGTTTACGTCTATCGCTTGCGCGCGCCGCAGAGAAACATCAGGCGGAGCTTTCTCGACTACATTCAGAAGATCAACGACATGCGCGTGCATCCGCGCTTTTACAACACGCTGACTACCAACTGCACGACGACCATGCTAAAGCACACGCGGATCAATCCCGAGTCGCCGCCGCTGTCGTGGAAAATCTTGCTGAGCGGTTATGTGCCCGAATATCTCTACCAACTCGGCCGCATCGATACGGCGAAACCTTTTGCCGACTTGAAAAAGCTCTCGCGCGTAAACGAACGCGCGCAGGCCGCCGACAAAGATGCCTCGTTCTCGCAATACCTCAGGAAAGGGCTGCCAAAGCCGGCGCGGTTGCCGTAGCGACTCCGGTATCCTCGCCGCCATGGACAACAGCCTGGGCCGACTGGGTTAAACTCATGGCAATGGATTGAAATATTGGAATGAAGGAATCCCCTCGACACTCTCCCCACTCGCCACTTTGTTCTACTTAACCTCCACCGTGACCCTGTTGATCTTGCGGGTGAAAGCGTTGTTGCCCTGCTTGTAGTCGTTGGACACGTTGGTCTCACCGTCGAGCCAGACGTCCGCGCCTTCATCCGCAGAGAACGCGGAGGGCTGGGTCTTGGGAATTTTCCCCTCGGCGAGTTTCTTGCCATCGACGCTCAGGATCGATTTGCCGCCCGTGCCTGGCTTGCTTGCGTCCGGGATGAACTCGTACATAATCACATGCTTGCCGGGCGCGAGCGCCGTGGTGCTGGCGATGTTGGTGCGTTCCAAGCCGAAGAAGTTGTACTCGTGGTGCACCTTGCCGTCCTTCATGTACAGGACCCAGCCGCCGAAGTAGCCGGCTTGGGCGATGATCACGCCTTGCGCGTTTGCGTCCTTCACCTCGACCTCGGCGGTGACGGTTTGGCGCACCCCCTTCAGATTGAGGAAGGCGTTTTCCATCATGCCCGTCATGCCAGGATAGACCGTCGCGTCTTGCGCCCGCCCATAGGTCGGGACGACCCGCGAGGGCCGAATTGAAGCGCTCGGCGCGTCGGTCATCGATCGGCAGCGCGTTGTTCCGCGCGGCCTCCTTCATGAAGACCGCCTGCAGCTCTTTCAGCTTCGCTGGGTACTTTCGTCCTTCGCGCCGGGTAGGCCGACCTTAAGCAGGCCAGTGCGGAAGCCAAACCACCACGGCAACCGCCACAGCCGCGACTATGGCTACCTGCCCAGCGATCTGTGGATCATTCGGCAGAGCGTGCTTCGACGTCGCCGGCAGGACGAAACCGATGACGATGGCGCCGATAGCGGCGAGAGCAAAGTGAATAACAATGTTTCGTGTGCTGGAAGTCATCGATCAAGCGCGCGCACTGGTTTTTTTACCATCTCCGTTATCGCCGTTGCCTCCGGTAAAAAATCAGTAAGGGATCGACACTTCTCCCTCGGCACATTTAGAAAACCACCTGCATCCGCAGACCGAGGATGGTTGCCGGGCCGATGCTCTTTTTACTGATGATCGCGGGCAACCGGCTAAGAGTGAATTTGTTCTTCTGCGCGCCTCTGACGACCTGGATATCCGGTGTCACCATGAGCCACGGCGTCAGCGCGAAATTGTAGAAAGCCTCAAACCCATACTCGTCGCGTAAGAGCTTGATACTCTGAAACAAGCCCTGGAGTTTCGGGTTGTTGACATCGATGTAGTAAAAGCCCAAGCCGTAACGGTCGTTGTGGCGGTTCGGGATCACGCCCTTGCCGCCGATTCCCAGGCTGTAAAAGAAATGCATGAAGTTGGGATTGCCGTCCGAAGCGCCGAAGCGCCCGAAGAGACCGATGCCTTCACCGGAGCCTTTTTTTGGCTCGTAGAGATACTGGTCGAAGTTGTAGGAGACGTTCCATGAGCCCTTCTTGCCTTCGAGTCCGCCGTTTTCAAAGATGAAGCGAGCGTTCTGATCGATCGAAGTGAATTTCTTGTTGGAAAAACTCGCGCCGAAAAGCTGGTGTCCGGTGCGGCCGAAAAAGTCCGTCGTTACGCGCCCCTCACCGGCGACTGTTAAATTATTCCCATCCAAGTCATCGAAGCCGCTGGTGCTGGCCTTGCCGGTGGACGACATGACGGACAAACTTACGATAGCCTGCTTGGGATCTGTGGTCGGCAGTACGATCACGCCGGTGCCCAACGTCGAGTAGGGTACCGTTGGATCCGTTAGCGGATTAAAGTTCAACGCCATATTCATGAACTGCGTGTCGCCTTTGCCATGGGCAAATTCATTCATGTCGCCGGCGGTAGCACTGACGGTGGCGTACTTGCCGATCGTCAAGCCGACGTAATGCGACAGAAACTGGGTAAAGTTCAGTGCCGGCAGGTTGAAGTTATCGCCGGCGGGCGTTGGATAGAGCTGGTTGCTATTGACGAACATGAGCGCGCCGGTTCTGCCGTTGAGCGATTTTCGAAGCGTATCGGCGGGAATAAAATTGCCTTCGGCTTCCACGTTCAAAAAACCGCCCGGCCACAGACCGAGTTTCTGAGTGTCCACATTGAGAATGATGTCGCCGCGCCCGCCGCTGTATTGCCAGCCGGTTTGTTTGCCGCCATGGACAATCCCCAGGGCGGCTTGGGTGACGTTCATGTCTAGGGTGACGCCCTTGGCCGCCAGATCGTTGCGCAATCCGCCCCAGTCGCCGCTGAGCGTGGAGCGCGTCCAGATATCGCCCGAGTAGGGAGTTGCCGGCGGCGCTTCCGCCGCCTCGCCCCGCGCGCCCTGGGACACGCCAAACAGGATTAAAACAATGGCGATCGTTGCCAATCGCTTCATCGATAATCTTCTCCATTTCACTTCAAGAATTTGCGATAATTGCCAGATCTGGGCACGCCGAGCAATTCGTCCACACACCGGCTTCAACGCCCGCGGTTCGATTCTATGAACTGTTCCTCATTTTGTCGCGAACCCTTCTCTCTTCGCCATTCACTGACTACCGACCACTGGCACTGATAACAAATTCTCGTCACTCATCCTCATTTCGGAAACAGGAACTGTATCTGGAACCGCAGTTGCCAGTCCGGACCAAACTCCGGCTTGGCCACGTTGCCGTAGGCGGCAAGTTGAACGTTGATAGGCTGCGTGCCCACCCGAAATAGTTTGCCCACTCCACCGCCAAGCGGCACGGTCCAGACATCGCCGGCCTTGTCCGCTTTCCAATCGGCCGTGACTATCGGCGAAGTGGTTAAATACCAACCAGCCGGCAAGTTGTAGTTGACGAACGGCTGCAACACCATTGCATTCACAGCCTTGTCGCCCCAGCCGGCGAACGACCACTGGTTGTTCATCAAGGCGCCCAGCACCCAAGGATCTTCTATGGTCAGCGCCACGCCGGCCGGCCCCATGCTCCACTTGCCGCTGCCAAGCAGGCGATCGCTCGCCGTGGGTAATGTAAGCGTCGGCCCAAAACCCAAATCAAACTGCTCGGCTTCGACGGTGAGAAAAAGAAAGTGGGATTGATGTCGCCCTATCCCGCGGCGCTCTCGACGCCTGGAAATAACGACGGCTGATTGATGATCGGCATGATCACCCGCGTGATCAGGTTTCAGTCGTCAGCGATCTTGATCGGGATCACCGGCTGAACGTTGAGGAGGTAAATCATCTTGTCTCTGGAGCCAGCGCCGAAGTTGAAATTGCTCTGCAGCGGCACGCTAATCAAATCCGCTACCGGATTTTGCGTTTTCTTGGCCAGCTCCGCGCCCGCGCTTGTGAGAACAATGAAGCGGCCACCGCCACGATGGCGGCTAGAAATTGGATTTTTTTCATCATACATAAAGCAGCCAGCTCCGTGCTCCCGTTAAATTTCCCGTCACTCAACACTTGTTTACAGGAGGCAACAGAGGGAAGGGAGTTTCCCCAAAAGAACTTTCCCCCTGTTAACGCAGTTAACTTCTGTTGAAAATCCCTCTCTATTATCTCTGTTGACTCCGGTTGAAATGAATTTCCCGCCGCTCGCCGCTTTTCGTCCATGACTCAATGAACCATGCGCGCCTTACGCACCTGCTCCGGGGGTATCCATCCCTGCTTGGCAAAAAACTCCGACAGGTAGCGCGCTACTAGATCGCCGCTTCCTGCGGCCATGCGGGCGACCTCCGATTTATATGTTTTAACGCCTGCCACCGCGGCATTGGCAGCCACAATCCCAGCGGTGACCCCTCCCGCCGCCACCGCACCGACGCCCATAGTGGTCGCCGCGCCCGGCAAATTGCCGCTGTAGGATTGGGTGGTGAAATCGAGCAATTTACGCGCTTCTTGCCCCTGGTAGACTTGAACCTGGCTATCGACCGTGGACGCTCCATTGCCGAAGCCGACCACCAAACGATGCAGCGGATTGCCTTCATTGACGGTCAGGAATTGACCGTCGATCACCAGGTCGCTGCCCGTGGCCTTGGTCTCGCGGCCGACCCGCTCGACGACGAATCCCAGCGGCCTCAAGCCGTCGACAACTTCCGCCGCCAAAGCGTCTTTCACCTCCCTGGCGAGCAATCGTTCCCGCTCCGACGCGTCTTTTATGTTTGGCTGTTGGCGCATGATGCCCTGGTACTCTTTGACTTCGCTCTCACTCACGGCGAAGTCCAGCACCAGTATGCGACTGGGCCGCGGCAGATTGGTATCAGGAACCAGGGCAGCGCGGCGAATGCCCGTCTGGCCGCATGCAGCAATCAAACAGCAGAGCAGCGCGCCGGCAAACACGCGAATCCGGTTCGGCATCAGGTAATTTCTCCTCTTTCAGAAACCTGGCTTTTTGTCCAAGAATTTGGCGCCGCGCCGCAGGTTGCGCGTTCGGCAACCCGTCGGTTCGAAGCCACGGGGTTGCTGCACTCAACCCCTCGACATTATTTAGAGGAGGTAAAGGAGGAAACAGAGTTCTGTTAAAAAATTCTCCGTTAACTCCGTTTGCTCCTGTTATATTCCCCATCTCTCGACAGCCGGCGCTTTGCCTTACTTCATCAGCGGCACGCCCTGGGCGAGCTCGTACCTCACTATGGCGCGAATTTTATTTTCGATTTGCAGGTAACGCGCGACTTTGATGGTCGGCAGCGCTTTGCTGAGCTTGGGCGCGAAAGTGCTTTTGATGTTAACCTCTGCTTGCTCGATCGCGTTGGCCTCATCGATTAGCTTTTTCGCCTTGTCGTCGGTCAGCGACTTTTTGTGCATGTCATCGGCGTAGCTCTCAAGCAGTTTGATGAGGCGACGATTGATCTTCTGCAATTCCTTTTGATAGTCGTCGTAGATCGGCCAGAAGTTTTTCGCCTCCGACTCGGTCAACTCCATATTTTCCGCCACCACCAACTTCTTATCGGCTTTGATCTTATCACGCAGGATTTGCATGTTGTCGGCCGGCTTGTCCTGCGCCGCCAAACCAAGCGACGGAAGCCCTACCAGCATGATCGCTACTGCAACACCTATTATTTTCTTCGCTAAGTCTTTTCTCATCGTTTATCTCCTTGGGGCGTCATCTAACGCTTTGAACTACTCGAACGTTTTGAACGGCTTGAACGAGTCCTTTACGGCTGTCCCGCCTATGCTTATGGGTTGATTTTGGTAATCTTCGTTCCCTGGATACCCATTCCGCCCATCAGTCCCTTCTGGTCGAAGATGAATGCATACACACCTTTTTGCATTGTTGTCGTCGACATAGTCTTGCCGAAGCCATCGTCCAACACGACCAGGCTCGGCCCGACCCCCACTTCATACCCTTCGGTTTTGTCGAGATACTGGAGGGAGGCATCGTCCATGAAAAACAGCACGTAGCCAAACGCCTGGACCCCGGCCTGGAATCCATAGGACCCCGCCAGCGACCGGTAATAGGCGGTGGTCTTGCCGCCTTTGCGCAAAGCGCCGTCGCCGTATTGCCCCCCAACAATGAATCCGCCCTTGACAATGCTCGGGAAAACCAGCACCGCCACCGCCTTGTCGCCTAACGCTTTTGCGCCCGGTACTTTTTTATAAAGAGACGCCAGCGCCGCCCTCGCGTCGCGATCGATTTCGGCCGCGCTCGCGGCCGGCGCCGCGGCCGGACTCAAGAGATGGAAGGTAAACAGCGTCAATGTCAGCCCGACGATCATGATTCCTATCTTAGAATTTCGTTTATTTGCTCTCATTCTGTGCTCCTGTCATGAATATTGAGGTGATACCGCTCTTCCCTCGACACTTTTTTACAGAACGCAACAGAGGAAACAGAGGTCTTCGAAAAAATTCTCTGTTATCTCCGTTTGCTCCTGTTAAAATTTCCTGCCACTCGTCCCTCGGCATTTTTTTTACTTAGCCAACGGCACGGTGGCCGCAAGATCGTACCTGAGCAGCATGCGGTACTCATTCTCGATCTGCAGATAGCGCGCCGCCTTCTTTGCCGGCAGTGCTTTAGTCACCTTGGGGATAAAGGCGCTGCGCTGCTTAACCTCGTCCTGTTCGAGGGCGATCCACTCGTCGAGCAGCTTCTTGGCTTTCTCGTCAGTGAGCGACTTGCCGCGATAGTCCGCGGCATAGCTTTTCAAGAGCGCGCCCATACGCTCGTGGATTGTCTGCAAATCCTTTTGGTAATCATCGTACACCGGCCAGAAACTTTTCGCTTCCGACTCGGTCAGTTCCATATACTTCGACACGATCAGCTTCTTGTCCGCCTTGAGCTTTTCGTGGACGATTTCCAGATTGTTAGCGGGCTTATCCTGGGACCGCGCATTTGTCGGCGCACTCCCGAGCGCGGCCACGAATAAAACCGCCAAGCATTTTGTCCGGTTATTTCTATTCATCTCAACCTATCCTCCTTCTCGATGTTTTTTTACCCATTAGAATCAGCCTTGAGGGCGTCGCGTCCCGGCGACGACAGCAAGTACCACAGCATCACCACCGGGACGATCGACCAGACCAGCGCTCGCGCCGGTGATTCGCCTTGGATCACGACGCTCACGATAAGGAATAGCGTCACCGCAGCGACTACGATGCCGAGCCATCTCGCCCAGCTCCGGCCCAGCAATGCTCCGCAGGCGAAGACAACGTAGAGCATCGTGATCGCGGCCACAAGGCCGCCGCGGAAAAATGCCAGGACACCGACCAGAGGGAGAATCAGTAAACCCTGTCCCATGAGATCGCTGCCAGCATCGAACCAGCGAAGCGCGCGCAGACCGCCTAACACGCTTTGCACTAGCGCCAACACGGCGACGACCGTCAAGCCGATTGTTCGCCTAGGTAATGCAGATTCCATTGGCCCCGCTACTGCTTCACTTCCACCCAGCTTTTATCCGGGTCGTAGTCTTTCATCGCCTCGGCGGCTGAGCCGGTGTTAGCACCCAAATCCTTTTGAAAAACCTTGCCTTGGTGATTGACGATGAACGTCATCACGCCGGAATTGCGGTATTCAGCGGGATAGGCGACCAGCGCGAAACCGCCAATCATGTTGCCCCTAACTAGATAGCTATAGGCGCCGCCCGGCGCGTTCTTGCCCTGGCCTGTAAGAATTCGATAATAATAGCCGCGGTAGGGCACGGGCTTGTCGGGTTTGTTTTGCCCGTACCCTTGCTTCACGGCGCGCGCGGCAAAGGGTCCGAGGGGACTACTCTCTTCGCCGCCTTTAGCTTCCCAATACAACCCATTTTTCTTGCCCGGGTCGCTGCGGAACTTCTGAGCGTATTCTACCAGTCCGTCGCCGTCGCGATCCTTCCTGGCGTACTCGCGCTGGGCGTCGACATAGGCGAGCGAGACTTGAGCAGCGTCCAGCTCGTTCTGCCCGATGCGGCGATTGAGGACTTCTTCTCTGCCTTTGGCGGTATCGAACACCCACCCTTCGCTCTTTTTGACCACGGGAATCGGAAAAGGCCACTCGTTGTTGCCGATCACGAGAACCATGCCCTCGCCTTCGGCGACCAGCCGGTTTTTCTGATCATAGGCGGCAAGAAATTTCGCCTGCCGCTCTTTGTCGGCGACCGGGTCCCCCGAAGAGAGCAAATCTTTCGCCTGCGTCCCAAAGATCGCCAGGAGATCCTTGTCATTATTGCTGCGGGCCGCGGCGACCGCGGTTTTCACTGCTTCGTCGGCGCTGGCAAAACTCTTTTGCGCCGCTGCCGCATGACCATCAATTGCGAAGCCGAGAAGCGCTGCGAATACAATGCCGAACGCTAGTAAAATTCTTTGCCCAAGTGATTTTTCACTTTCTCTATTTCGAAGTTTCATTTCTGCCTCCATCGGATCGGTTGCGGTAGCGAGTTTCTCGAAGCTAGATAGTAACTTGCTATCTGCGCCGTCCGCCGCCACCGCCGCCTCTGGCGCCGCCGCCGCCGCCGCCGCCCCGGCTGGCGCTGCCCTGCTGGCTGGCGCTACGCGCCGAACTGCCA
>Ga0184628_10001257_pt1 | contig 12619 bp, 13 predicted proteins | sample PLM4_5_b1_FD_133149 | JGI IMG/M metagenome (GOLD analysis project Ga0184628, IMG submission 133149) | Groundwater sediment microbial communities from an aquifer in East River, Colorado, USA - PLM4_5_b1 | ecosystem: Environmental > Terrestrial > Soil > Riparian zone | place: USA: East River...
CGCCACCCCGGCGATGCCGGCGCCCGTCAACGCGGGCGTGATGTCGACGCTCAGTTCCCGCAGGATCGTCAGCGCCGCGACCCCGATCGCCAGAACCGAGAGCGCTTTCTGCAGGATCCGGCCAAGCGTCTGCGCGCGCTTGGTCCGCTCGATGACGTCGAGGCCGGTGCCGCGGCTCATCTCGCGCTCGAAGCGGCGCGCGGCTGCGGACCCGATGCGAATCACGAGGTACGCCGCGACCGCGATGATCGCGATCCGAAGGCCTGCGTCGAGCACCCATCGAATCAGCGCTTCCGGGTTGCCGCCGAACCTCGTCCGGTAGCCGGCGAGCGTCAGCGCGGGGAACGCCAGCGCCGCCGCGGTGACGAGGAAGATCGCGACGCGCACGATGCGCCGTGGCCGGTCCACGAACAGCGCCTCGATTTCGCGTTCTTCGATGATCGCGCGGAGGATCGACTGCGCGACGCGCGCCACGACGTCGGCGACGAGATAGGCAACAAGGAGCGCCAGCCCGAGGGCCAGCAGGACCTCAAGCATGGCTCGGATCGTTCGGGACGTTCGAAATGCAGGTGTCGTTCGAGTCGTTCCGTCGTTCGAGTCGTTCGAACGATGCGAACGGTCTGAACGAGCGAACGGTCCGAACGCTACGAACGGATCGAACGACTGATCGTCCGCTCATTGCGCGGTGGCGCGCAGGATCGGGACCTTCAACTGCATCCGCCGACCGTCACGCAGGATCTCGACGGCGGCGGTGCTGCCGATCATCGAATCCTGGATGAGGCGCGACAGGATGCCGCTGTCGTTCACCGCGGTCCCATTGAAGGTGATGATGATGTCCCCGGGACGCAGGCCGCCGTCGTACGCGGCGGAATCGCGGCGCATTCTGCCGACGTAGAGACCGCGCCCGTTCGGCGCGCCGAGATCGCTTGACTGCTGCGTGGTCAGTGGCCCGTATTCGACGTAACCGATCGACCCGCGCCGCACCTCTCCGTACTTGAGGAAGTCGGCGACGACCCGACGCGCAAGGTTACTGGGAATGGCGAAGCCGATCCCTTGGTACCCCCCGCTCTGGCTGAAGATCGCCGTGTTCACGCCGACGAGCTCGCCGCGCGTGTTGACCAGCGCGCCGCCGGAGTTCCCCGGATTGATCGCCGCGTCTGTCTGGATGAAGTCCTCGTACCCCGAGATGCCAAGGCTGGTCCTGCCGAGCGCCGAGACGATCCCGAGGGTCACGGTCTCATTCAGCTGGAACGGATTGCCGATCGCCAGCACCCACTCGGCGACTTTCAGACGCGACGAATCGCCCCACGGCATCGTCGGCAGGTTCTGCGCGTTGATCTTGAGCAAGGCGAGATCGGTGGTGGGGTCGACGCCGATGATCTGCGCGCGCATCTCGCGCTTGTCACTGAGCGCGACGCTGATTGCCGGGAGCTGGCGCAGCGAGATCCGTCCCGCCTCGCCGGCGACCACGTGATTGTTGGTGAGGATGTAGCCGTCGGCGCTGACGATCACGCCGGAACCGAGGCTGCGCTCAATGTCGCGCTGCGGTCCGTACAGGTCGTTGTCGTCGCCGAAGAAGTAGCGGAAGAAGGGGTCGTTGGAGAACGGCGAATTCTGCCTGGCGATGACCTGCGTGGACGAGATGTTCGCGACGACGGGAACGGTGCGGGCGGCCACCACGGTGAAGTCCGGCAAGCTACCCGCGACCGGACCTGGAGTGACGATGGAAGGGCGCGCGGTTTGCTGCGGCTCCGGTGCGGCGGGTGGATCGGCCGGTTCAGTGGTCGCGCGCATACGGTTGGTCAGCACGAGGCCGGCCAGGAATCCGCAACCAAGAATCAGGACCGCCAAGATCAGAGACCGCGCTCTCATAGGTCAGGACACTCGAATGCGGCGCGCGCTCCCTTCAGCAGCCTTTGGACAGATGACCGTCAGGACGCCGTCGCGCAGGTCGGCTGTGATGTGATCGGTGTCGACAGGCAAGGGCAGCTGGAACGTGCGGCTGAATTCGCCGTGCCCGCGCTCGACGCGGTGGTATTGCTCGTAGGGGACACCGCCTTCGCGGCGTACTCCCGAGAGCTGAAGCCTACCGTCGCTCACCTGGATCTGAATGTCGTCCCGTCGCAGCCCGGGGAGCTCCGCCGTGATGACGTATTCGTCGGCAGTCTCGTGAACATCGATTGGAGGCACCCAGCCCGCGGGGCCGGGCGCGAAACGGTCGAGGCGTTGCTGGATGGCCAGCAGATCACGGATCGGATCCCAGCGCGCAAACGCCACGATCGGCATCCTAGCATAGCCATTCGGTATGCTACGATCCTGAGTTTACGGTTGTCGGTGTAGGGCGGGCCCTTGTCCGCCGCCGCCTCCGGCTTCGGCGAGACTTCGCCGTCGCGCGAAGCGCGGAGGCGGGCGACCCGCCAACCAATTTATGGCCTCGATAAACGCGACGCGTCTCAAGAAAGGCATGCTGGTGAAGATCGATCAGGACCTGTTCCGGGTCCTCGAGCTTCAGCACGTCACGCCAGGCAACCTCCGTGGATTCGTCCGGGTGAAATTCCGGAACATCCGGAGCGGGAACCTGTCCGATCAAAAGCTGCGATCGGAGGACACGCTCGATCGCGCGACGCTCGACGAGCGCGAGATGCAGTACCTCTACCACGACGGCGACGACTACTACTTCATGGACACGACGTCCTACGAACAGATTCACATCTCGAGCGAGGCGCTCGGCGACTCGACGAACTACCTGAAGCCCGAGATGACGATCAAGGTGGAGTTCTACGGCACGGAGCCGGTCGGCATCGAACTGCCCCCGCAGGTGGATCTCAAGGTGCTCGACACCGCACCGGGGATCAAGGGGGCGACCGCGAACAACCAGATCAAGCCGGCGACGCTCGAGACCGGCCTCGTCGTGAACGTGCCGCCGTTCGTCAACACCGGCGACGTGGTGAAAATCAACACGGAAACTGGTGAATATTTGTCGCGAGCCTGAGTGTTAACCACGAAGGTCACGAACGTCACGAAGGTCACGAAAAACCCTTAAGCTATTTCGTGTGCTTCGAGTTCTTTTCGTGACCATCGTGGTTTAGATATATGGATGTAGTCCGGCATCAACCCAATCAGGGCTGGATCGAAGTCATCGTTGGCAGCATGTTCAGCGGGAAGAGCGAAGAGCTGATCCGCCGGCTGCGCCGCGCCCAGATCGCGCGCCAGAAAGTCCAGATCTTCAAGCCGACCGTCGACACCCGGTACGCCGACGATCACATCGTCTCGCACAGCGAGATGCGGATTCCGTCGCGCGCGGTCAGCAGCTCCCGCGCGCTGCTGGATCTCGTCGAGGCGGACACGGAGGTCGTCGGCATCGACGAAGGGCAGTTCTTCGACCAGGATCTGCCTGCGGTCTGCAACGAGCTTGCGGATCAGGGTAAGCGTGTCATCGTCGCCGGCCTCGACCAGGATTATCTCGGCAAGCCGTTCGAACCGATGCCGCAGCTGCTGGCGATTGCCGAGTACATCACCAAGACGCTGGCGATCTGCATGGTGTGCGGCAATCCCGCCAACCACACGCAGCGCCTGGTCCTGAGCGGTGACCGCGTGTTGCTCGGCGCGCAGGGCACGTACGAGGCGCGCTGCCGCGCGTGCTTCGACCCGACGCTGGCGCAGGAAAATCCCAAATCCCAAATCCCAAGTTCCAAATCCCAAGTCGCAAACCCCAAATCCCAAAAAATCTGAGACCCATGGGGCTGCAGGATCTCCTTCAGCGCGTCCTCTTCTTCTTCGGCGTCGGGTTTTTCATCGCCAATGCCCTGATCCTTGTCGATCTCGTGCGCTTCCGAGTCCGCAAGCGGTCGGCGCTGCTGGTGTGGCAGGGTGAGAAGCCGCGGTTCTATGGGTTCAGCCTTGCGCTCGGCGTCATGCTCGGTTTCCTCTTCGTTTTCAAGCTGTTCGTGCAGCATCGTCCGCTCAATACCCTGCTCGGCGAGTCGATGATGTTCGTGTATTACGGCTATGCCCTTCCGCTCAGCACACGGATCGCGCGGGGGTTCTACAAGGACGGGATCTGGTCGGACACGGGGTTCCTGAAGTGGGCTCAGATCTCGGCGGTCTCCTGGAAGGAAGAGGGGTCGGTGACGCTGATCCTCATTTCCCACTTCCGGAACATCGCGAAACGGCTCGAAGTGCCCGGAACCCTGTATGGCCAGGCCCGCCGGCTCCTCCGGGACCAGGTGAAGGCCCACGCCATCCACATCGGCGGGGCGGGGCTCGATCTGGGGAGCCGGGATGAAGCTGACGCCGTTTAAGGTTCAAGGGTTCGGGGGGACCCTCTGAACCTTGTGAACCGTTGAACCCTCTGAACCGATAAGATTCCGGTATGCCTCCACGTCCTACTTGGAAAGGCTTCCTCAAGGTCAGCCTGGTCAACATCCCGGTGAAGGTCTTCCCGGCGACCGAATCGGCTGATGCCATCTCCTTCAATCAGCTCCATGCCGAATGCCAGACGCGCATCCAGCAGAAGCGGTGGTGCTCCCACTGCGAGCGCGAGGTGCCGAATTCCGAGCTGGTCAAAGGCTACGAGTTCGAGAAGGGACGCTACGTCATCGTCAACGACGAGGACATCCAGAAGGTCCGCGTGGAATCAACGCGCGTGATCAACCTGGTGCAGTTCGCAGACGACTCGGAAATCGATCCGATCTACGTGGACCGCGCGTACTACCTGGCGCCGGATGGTCCGATGGCCGCCGAAGCGTTTGCCGTCATGCGCGAAGGCATGGCGGGCAAAGCGGGTATCGGCAAGATGGCGCTCTACGGCCGTGAGTACCTGGTGGCAATCCGGCCAAAGAAGAAGGGCCTCGTGATGTACACGCTGCACCACGACGCCGAGATCCGCAGCATCGATCAGATCGAGGAGCTGAGCTACGTTCCCACCAAGGTGAACCCGGCGGAGATGAAGCTCGCCAAGCAGGTCATCGCGACCTTCGACGCTGAGCTGAACCTGAAGGACTACAAGGACGAGTACAAGGAAGGCCTGCGGAAGATCATCGACGCGAAGATCGCGGGCGAAGAGATCGTCGCGCCCGAGGTGGAGGAGCCCGCACGGGTCGTCGACCTGATGGAAGCGCTGAAGCGCAGTCTCGATTCCGTCAGCCACGACAAGAAGAAGCCCGCGAAGGCGGACTTGAAGAAGGTGGCCACGGTCAAGCCGATCAAGGGCGCAGCCAACGGAGCAAAGAAGCGAAAAGCGTCGTAAGATTCCCGCCGACCCGATGAGCCGTGTTCTAGTGACTGGAGGAGCCGGGTTCATCGGCTCCCATGTGGCGGACGCTCTGATCAGCCGCGGCCACAGCGTCACCATCCTCGACGATCTGAGCGGCGGCTTTCTCGAGAACGTTCCCTCGGCCGCCACCTTCGTCCAGGGCACGGTGACCGACCATCATCTCGTCGACCGCGTGTTCGCGGACGGCCGTTTCGAACATGTCTATCACCTCGCCGCGTACGCGGCCGAAGGCCTCAGTCATTTCATCAAGCGCTTCAACTACACGAACAACGTCATCGGCAGCGTCAATGTTCTGAACGCCGCGATCAACACCGGCGTGACGACGTTCGTGTTCAGCTCGTCGATCGCGGTCTACGGCGGGAGCACCCCCGTGCCAATGACGGAGGAGACCGCCGTCTCTCCCGAGGATTCGTACGGGATCGCGAAGCACACGGTGGAGCTCGAGCTTCGCGCATGCCGCGAGATGTTCGGTCTCAACTACGTCATCTTTCGTCCCCACAATGTCTTCGGCCCGCGGCAGAACGTCGGCGATCGATACCGCAACGTCGTCGGCATCTTCATGAACCAGATCCTGCAGGGTCTGCCGATGACCATCTTCGGAGACGGGACGCAGACGCGCGCGTTCAGCTACATCGACGATGTGGCGCCGATGATGGCGGAGGCGATCGACGTGCCGGCCTGCTGGAACCAGACGTTCAACATCGGCGCGGACCAGCCGTATTCGCTGCTGCAGCTCGCGACCGCCGTGTCCGTCGCGATGGGCGTGCCGTCACACGTCACGCACCTCGAAGCGCGCCGGGAGGTGCAGCACGCCCATTCGACCCACGACAAGGCGCGGCGGCTGTTCGGCCCGCGTCCACAGACGTCGCTCGAGGACGGTCTCGGTCGGATGGCGGCATGGGTGCGGCAGCACGGCGCGAGGACGAGCGCAGCCTTCGCCGGGATCGAAATTGCGAAGAACCTTCCGGCGTCATGGCAGGCACGGTGACCGGGTACCACGCAGCGCATCTACCCGAGGATCCGGCGCGCGCGACGGTGTGGAGAGTGATTGCCGGGCATCTGGCGTCATGGGTACCGCCGAATGCGCACGTCCTGGAGATCGGCGCGGGGTACTGCGATTGGATCAACAATGTGTCCGCGGCACGGCGCGTGGCAGTGGACGTGTGGCCCGACTTCGCGCGGTACGCGGCGCGGGACGTGCAGCCCGTCGTGATGGACGCGTCGCGCGGCCTGCGAAGTCTTGGCGAGTCGGTGTTCGACGTGGTGCTCGCGTCGAACGTGCTCGAGCACTTCGCCCCCGACACTGCCGCGTCGGTCGTGCGTGACGTGGCCGCATTGCTGAAGCCGGGCGGACGCATCGTCATCGTCCAGCCAAACTTCCGGTACGCGTGGCGCAGGTACTTCGACGACTACACGCATCGCGCCGTCTTTACCGACGTGTCGCTGCCGGCGCTGCTCCGGGCGCACGGCTTCCGGATTGACCTCGTCCAGCCGCGTTTTCTGCCGTACTCGATTCATGGCGCAGCGATGCCCATTCGTCCGTGGATTGTGCGCGCGTATCTCCGTTCGCCGGTCAAGCCGATGGCCGGGCAGATGCTCGTCGTCGCGCACAAAGGCTGACGGCTCATGTGGAATTCGAAGACCGTCAGCATCGTGCTGCCCGCCTACAACGAAGAGAAGTACATCCGCCCCGCGGTCGAGGATTTCTTCGCGTCCGGCATCGTCGACGAAGTGATCGTGGTCGACAACAATTCGCGCGATCGCACGGCGGAAGAAGCGGGCGCGACGCGCGCGCGCGTCGTGCGGGAGAGCGCGCAAGGGTATGGTCACGCGTTGAGGCGCGGGCTGCGCGAGGCGACGGGCGACCTGGTCATCATGGCCGAGCCGGACGGTACGTTCGTCGGGCGCGACGTCCTGAAGCTGCTCGCATACGCCGACGATTTCGAGATGGTCTGCGGGACTCGTACCACGCGCGAGCTGATCTGGGAACAGGCCAACATGGGATGGTTCCTCCGGATCGGCAACTGGGTTGTCGCAAAAATGATCCAGGTCCTCTTTGACGGGCCGTCGCTCACCGACTGCGGGTGCACGCTGCGACTGACGCACCGCACCGCGCTCGTGCGCATCCAGGACGATCTGACTGTCGGCGGGTCCCACTTCCTCCCGGAGATGGTGATCGTCGGCCTCAAGCGCGGCATCCGCATCATCGAGGTGCCGGTGAACTATCGCGGGCGGGTTGGAGAGTCGAAGATTACGGGAACGCTCAAGGGGACGCTTCGGACAGGGTTTCGGATGATTGCGCTGATTATCAAATGCCGGTTGACCTGAACGAAGGCGGACCTCAAGGTCCGCCTCTACGACGACGGAGTCCGCCTCTACGACGACGGAGCGTGGTGATTGCGACGTGCGTAGTCGTGCTCGCCGCCGTCGTCGCCTACGCGCCGACGATTCACGACTATTTTCTCCAGGACGACTTCGGGGTCGTCGGCCTCCTGTCGCAGAAACCCTGGTTCTACTTCCCGCGCTGGTTCGTCGCGCCATGGACCGAGAACGTCTACGGTTACGTCCCCGACGAAATCCGTCCGTTCCCGGCCTTGTCGTATCAGATCGCGGCGGCGTTCGGCGCTGCATCGCCCGTGCCGAACCACATCCTCAATATCGCGATCCATGCGTTGAACGGACTGCTGGTGATGTGGATCGCGCAGGCCGCAGCCGGGATGACGCTCGTGCCGGCGATGTTCGCCGGCCTCGTGTTCGTGCTGCTGCCTATCCAGGCAGAGAGCGTCGCGTGGGTCACCGGGCGCGTCGATTCTCTTCCGACGTGTTTCTACTTCGCCTCGTTTCTGCTATTCGTCCGATGGCGGCGCAGCGGGCGCTCCGCAAGCTACCTCTGGTCCCTGGCGCTGTTTTTCGCGGCGCTCTTCAGCAAGCAGAACACGATTACGCTCGCGCCGGCGCTCGTCCTGTTCGACGTCATCGTCGATCGGCGCAGGATCGAGCTGTCGTGGAAGTGGATCCGGCCGTACGTGCCGTATGTGCTGTTGACCGCCGGTTTTCTCCTGCTGCGCTACGCGCTGTTCCACGAAGTTGCGCGCGAGGGCGTGCTTTCGGCCCAACGCTTCCGGGAATTCATCTCGGACAGTTCACGACACCTTGCACGCCTCGTGTTCGGCGGGGCAGGGCTTCGGCATTGGGCGGCGCGCGACAGCATCATCGTCTCTCTTGCGTCGGTCGCAGTTGCGTTCATTGCGGCGCGTGCTTCCGGTGACGATGCGCGGAGACTCTGGCGCCCGGCGATGTACTTCGGCGTGATCTGGATTGCGTTTGGCATGGCGCCGATCCTGGTGTCCGGTTACTACTCTCCACGTCACATGTATCTCGCGTCGCTTGGCTGGGCCGTGACGCTGGGAATCGCGCTCGACATACTGTGGCGCGCCCGGCCCGTGCGACTTGCGCGTGTGGCTGTGGCGTTGGGCGCCGCCGCGCTCCTGATCGCCTATGCCGGCCAATTGCGGGACGTTGTTCGCGACTGGAACAGCCGCGCCGCGATCTCGCACGGGGCGCTCGCCGATCTCGAGCAGGAAGCGATGAACGATCCGGATGGGACGCTGATCCTCGTCGGCGTGCCGACCGCGAGCTGGGCCTTCGCTGTGCCGCTTGCGCTTCGGCCTCCATTTACACGCACCGATCTGACGCGCCGCGTGCTCGTAGTCTCCGATTCATCGCTGCACTGCTGCCCCGTGAGCCACTGGAACGAACACACGCGGGAGATGCTGCGAGGCTGGCACGGTCGCGCCGATCGTGCGTCTGTCGTTGCGATGTATTGGGATGGCCGGACGGGAAGGCTGTCGCGTGTCTCCGACACCGACGACCCTCAGCTTCGGACGTTGATCTCGCTGATCGTCGAAACCGACAGCCGCGAAACGCTCGACTCGGCGATCCGCGGACTGCTCAAGAATTTCGTCGCGGTCAGGTAACGGTCCCGCGCGATCGCTTTGGGAGTTGGGAGTTGGCGATTGGGAGTTGGGCCACGCTCTACACCCACCCCCACAATGCCAGCCCCTGCGCCGTCGGGTCGTGGATCCAGTCTGGCGGTGTGAGCCACACGAACGCCAGGATCGCGATCACCCACAGGTCGTAGGGAAACGTCGTCCGTTCATCGGTCCAGAAGAATGCGCGCCAGAAGACCCGGCTGAGCGGATTCGATCCACGCGGGACCGGTTTGGCGTTGAGCACCAGATAGGTGTAGTGAATCCGGTTGATGACCGTCACGATCGACAGGATGAGGATCACCCACAGCACGGCAGCCATGCGGTTCGTGAACGCGCCGATCATGAACAGCACGATCCGCTCCGGCCGCTCCATGAATCCGACCTTGCACTTGTCGATCAGTGACTCGGCCCGCGCGCGCGCGTAGCTCGTCATGATCGAAAACATCATGGCCAGCGACGCGACCATCACGTAGTCGGTGCGCCGAAGGCTCGCGTAGAGATAGATCAATCCGAGGAACAGCGCGATGTCGGAGAACCGGTCGAGCGTCGAATCCCAGAACGCTCCGAACTGCGAGACCGTGTTGGTCAACTGCGCGACCTTGCCGTCGATGAAGTCGAAGATGTTTGCGACGATCATGATGAGGCCGGCGAGAGTGAAACGGTCGAAGCCGAGGGCACAGGCGGCGGCCACGTTGATCAGGACGCCAATGAGCGTGAGCGTGTTCGGGTGGATGCGCAGGTTTACGCAGGCCTTGATGATGGCCCGCAGCGGGAACATGCAGATCTTCCCGATGAATCCGGTAAACGTCATTCGTTGGTTATAATTGAGGGTTGTCGAGTCCGGGAGCAAACTCGCCATAGTAGCCCATGCCCATCCAGGACCTCAAGGATCAGATCGCGCGGTTGCCCGAGCAGCCCGGCGTGTATCTCTGGATGAACCGCGCGGGCGAGACGATCTACGTCGGCAAGGCGCGCGCGCTGCGCGATCGCGTGCGCAGCTACATGGCCGCCGCCGGGTTGAGCCCTCGGCACGACGCGCTCCTCGAGGAGATTACGGCCGTCGAAGTGATCCTCACCGACTCGGTGATGGAGGCGCTCGCGCTCGAGAACAACCTGATCAAGCAGCGCTCGCCGAAGTACAACATCCTGCTGCGCGACGACAAGAACTATCCGTACCTGCAGCTGACGACGAGCGAGGCGTTTCCGCGCATGCTCGTGGCCCGACGCGTGGAGCGCGACGGCGATTTCTACGCGGGACCCTTTCTTCCGGCGAAGCTCGCCCGCCGCACGATGGGGCTGACGCACCGTCTGTTCGGCATCCGCTCCTGCAACGAAGTGATCACCGGGCGGCGCGGACGCCCGTGCCTCGAATACGACATCAAGCGTTGCATTGCCCCTTGCGTTGCGGAGATTTGCAGCGAGGAACAGTACGGAGTGGCGGTGGCCAACACGCGGTTGCTCCTCGAAGGGCGTAACGACGAGCTGATTTCCACGCTGCGTCAGCGCATGGTGGACGCGTCCGAGCAACAGCGGTTCGAGGAGGCCGCACAGCTGCGCGACTCGTTGCGCACGGTACAGATCCTCCGCGACCGCCAGCAGAAGGTGGCCACAGCGCAGCTCGGCGACCGCGACGTGTTCGGGCTGAAGGTCGGCCCCAGCGGCGGCGCAATCCAGGTGTTCGCGATGCGTGGCGGTCGGGTTGTGGAACGGATGGAGCTGGCGACGAATCCCGGCGGCCTCGCTGTTCGCGACGCGGATGTGCTACAGGCTGCAGTCCAGCAGTTTTACGAGATGCGCGTGCCGCCGTCCGAGATCGACCTGCCGCTCGACATCGAGGACTGCGAGGCGATGGAAGGATGGCTGTCGGAGAACGCCGGCCGCCGCGTGAAGATTCTCGTGCCGCAGCGCGGCGACAAGCGTGCGCTGGTGGAGCTGGCGACCCGCAACGCTGAGCTTTCGTACCGCACGCGGTTCAACGAGAATATCGCGGCGCACTTCGACGCGCTCGAAACGCTCCGCTCCGTCCTGGAGCTGCCTGCCGTCCCACGCCGGATCGAGTGCTTCGACATTTCGACGATCCAGGGCAGCGAGACCGTCGCGTCGATGGTCGTCTGTGAAGACGGGCGGATGAAGAAGAATGAGTACCGTAAGTTCCGCATTCGCGGAACTGCAACGCCCAAGACCCAACTCCCTCCCAAGGCGCGAATCCTGGATCCCGGATCCCGGATCCCGGATCCCGGGTCTCGCATTCCCGATCCCGCATCCCCGATCCCGGATCCCCCGTTCGGCTCCGACGATTTCGCGGCGATTCGCGAAGTCGTGCAACGTCGCTACCGGAAGATCCTCGAAGACGGCGGTCCGTTTCCGGACCTGATTCTCATCGACGGCGGCAAGGGTCAGCTCTCGGCCGCGTACGAAGCGCTCGAGGCGATCGGGCTGGGCAATCTCGTCGCGGTGGGCATCGCCAAGAAAGAAGAAGTGCTCTTTACGCGCGATCGGCAGGAACCGATTGTTCTGGCGGAAGACGATCCCGCGCTCCTGCTGATCGAGCGCAACCGCGACGAAGCGCACCGCTTCGCGGTGACCTTCCATCGCAAGGCGAGGACGATGCGCGACTTGCGATCGGCGCTCGACGATGTGCCGGGAATCGGGCCGCGCCGCCGGCGGGCGCTGCTGACAGCGTTCGGGAGTCTGGCGGGTGTGCGGCGGGCCACCCGTGAGGAGCTCGATAGCGTCGTCGGTCCGAAAGCTGCGGGCGCTGTCCTCGATTACTTCGCGAAGTCCGCCTGAAGGCGGACGCTACGGACCGGTAGTGTCCGGCTTTAGCCGGACCGCTTCACGGCTTCAGCCAGACCGCCTGAGCTGGACGGCTTTAAGCCGGTACCGCTGGTCAGCACCGAGATCGAGAAAGCCTTCCCGCAACAGCTGCGCGACGATCTCGTAACACTCCTGATCGCCCAGACAAAACAGCCGTCGCGCCTGCGCCAGGGTCAGCGACAGACCGCGCATGTCGCTGAACTCGCGGCGCACGCGCTCGACGAGCTTCTGATCGGCGGGCCGGAACGCCCGCGGCCGCCGCGGTGAGCGCATGCGAAGCGGTGTGAGCGGGACGTGCAACGTGTGCTGCGGGAATGAGAGTGTTTTACGCGAGGTGGCCGTCATAACGCGAACGCCCCCAGTTTGCCGTCGCGGAAACACAGCGCGGCGCGCCAGAACGATACGCCTGTCGCGCCGCCGGAGCAACCGCTCGCTTTGCGGCTGAGCAGCTATTCACATCTTCGATGCCTCGACGAGATCCATCGCCTTGCCTATGCAACAGGCTGACAAGGTTGCGTCTCCGAAATCTCGCGCC
>Ga0184628_10001258_pt1 | contig 12619 bp, 13 predicted proteins | sample PLM4_5_b1_FD_133149 | JGI IMG/M metagenome (GOLD analysis project Ga0184628, IMG submission 133149) | Groundwater sediment microbial communities from an aquifer in East River, Colorado, USA - PLM4_5_b1 | ecosystem: Environmental > Terrestrial > Soil > Riparian zone | place: USA: East River...
ACAACCAGCGGTGCTTACCCATATCCCTGATCCCTTCTGCGACGGCGTGGTCGGAACAAGCACAAGATAAGCCAGGTCCCCGACGGAGGAAAGGGGTTATCCCGACATTCGCGCCGTTGACGCCGATCGTGATCCCCGCTTGCAATCATGGATGTGCGGGGAGCGACGTGGGGGGCGGTGGCGGTGGTGCTCGTCGCCGCCGGCTGTGAGCCCCGCGCCCTCGAGCCGGTCAGCGGTTCGACGGGTGGCTCCACGGGCGCGGGCGGCACCTTCGCGGACCCGCAGGAGGACCTCGCGACGACGCTACGCGACCTCAACGACCCGTCTGTCTTGCTGGTCGTCGCTGCGAGCGCCGGGACCTTGATCGACACACGCGACCGACATGCTCGCCCGGCTCGCGGGCCTCAAGACCGCATCGACAGTGGTCATCATCGCCGCCAACACAGCAGTGACCGTGCGCAGCTCGAATAACGGCGTCAACTTCTTCTACGACGCCGACATCGTCATCCCCGATTCGCTCGCGCTGCCGACGCCGCCATCCGGGCAAACCCCCGGTCTCTCCACCGACGAGGCGCTGGCGCGCTGCGGTCGGCTCTAGCGCGCGTCTCAACGTTCTTGATCTCGTGGCGTGTGTGGACGCGGGTTTCTCCGCAACCAAACGAATTCCGCGCCGAACAACTATCGCGGATTCAAGATGGCACGCCGCTCGCAACGTCAGCTTCGACTCCCGGTCCCCAAAACATGGGGAGGGCGACGGGCCGGCGCCGGTCGCCCGCCTGCCCCGGGGCGGCCGAAGATGGGACACGATCGACGCGAAAAGCACGAGCCCCGCCATCCGGTCCTGCTGACGCTCAGAGCCGCCTCCGGAGTCTCTTCCCTACGTTCGCTTGCTCTTTTCGCAGCCGTTCGAGACTCGATCGCACGTGTCGACGGTGCAGCGTTTCGGGTTCTGCATTTCTCCGTGCAACAGGATCACATGCACGCGATCGTCGAGGCCGACAGCCACGACGACATGACCAGAGGCATCCGAAGCCTCGTCATCCGCATCGCCTTGGCGGTCAAGCGTGTCGCCAGCGTCGACCGAGTGTGGGGTGACCGCTACCACGCACGAGCGCTGACAACGCCGCGCGAGGTTCGACACGCAATCGTCTACGTTCTGCTGAACTTTCGAAAGCACCTGCGGGCGCCCGTGGGCATCGACCCGCGCAGCTCCGGACCGTGGTTCGACGGGTGGGGATCACATTCGCGTCTGCCGACCGGGCCCTGCCCCACGGCGCAAGCGCGAACTTGGCTCGGCGCGGTCGGTTGGCGCCGCGGGGGCCTGATCCAACTCCGCGAGGCGCCCCTTCCGTCGCGCAGGCGTTGAAATCGACTATCGCGGATTCAAGATGGCACGCCGTTCGCACGCGGTCGTTCGCAACAAAGCGCTTCGCGCGGGAGCCGTCAGTGACGCTGTGCCGGGCGCCGGCGGCGGTGATCGCGGTCGTCGGAGGCGTTCGACGGGTCGGAGGCCGCGCCCCGCTCTGCGGCCGCGCCTCCCGGCCACCACTTCGACGACATGATGTCGTCGCGGAACATCCAGCCAGCCCCCGCCGCCAGAGCCGCCGCGACGAGCAGCAGCCACAGTCCCGTCCGGCTCCGCCGCGCCGGCCGCGAGGCCGGGACCGACCGCGCCGGCCGCGAGGCCGGCGCTGGCACCGGCACCGACACGCCCGCCGCCGCCTCGAACGCGCGCGCCATGGCGGTGATCGTCGGGAACCGATCCTCGCGGCGCTTCGACAGCGCGCGCCGCAGCACCTTGTCGACCTCACGCGGGATGCAGTGCGCGACGTCGCGCGCCAGCGGCGTCGGCTCCCCCTGGATGACCTGTTCGAGAATCGCGTGCACCTCCGGCTGCCAGAACGGAAGCCGTCCCGACAACATGTGCCAGGCCAGGCATGCCAGCGCCCACTGATCGCTGCGGTGATCGACCTGGTCGACCCGGCCGGCCGCCTGCTCGGGCGCCATGAACTCGGGCGTGCCGACGACCGCGCGCGCCATCGTCAGCTTGGTCGTCGTCGCCTTCAGCACCTTGGAGATCCCGAAGTCGACGACCTTCACGAACACGCCGCCGCCCTCGACCCGCAGCAGGAACACGTTGCCCGGCTTGAGATCGCGGTGGACGACGCCCTCGGCGTGCGCCACCGCGAGCGCCGACGCCACCTGATTCACGATCTGCACCGCCGGCCGCAGCGGCATTCGGCCGTCGCGCTCCAGCGCCTGCTCCAGGTCCTCCCCGTCCAGGTACTCCATCACCAGGTACGGCTCACCCGTCGGCGACGCGCCGAAATCGAACACGTCCACGATGTGCGCGTGCGCCAGCTCGGTCGTCACCTTCACCTCGCGGCGGAAGCGCGCCAGCGCCTCCGGGTGAGCGGCGAGCTCCTTCGACATCATCTTCACCGCCACCCGCCTGCCGACGCCGAGGTGCGCGGCCTCGTAGATCGCCCCCATGCCGCCGATGCCGATCAGGCGGGTGATGCGGTAGGTGTCGCCGATGACGGTGCCGGCGGGCAAATCCATGAACCGCGCAGTTTAGCCGCTCCTGCGCTTGTCCGGCGAGAGCGATCGATGCCGCGCCGCCCCGCCCACCCGGAGCCCCAGGATTTCCGCTATCAAACCAGGCCGTGCTGATACGCGAACGCGGTGGCGGCGGCCCGAGAGGCGACGTTGACCTTGGCGAAAATGTTGCTGACGTGGCGATCGACGGTCTTCTCGCTGAGGAAGAGCTGCTTGGCGATCGCCTTGTTGGTCTTGCCCGAGGCGACCAGGCGCAGCACCTCGAGCTCGCGTGGCGACAGGTTGCCCGGCGTCGAACGGGCGCCCGCCGCATCCGGGGCGGCGAGGGCGGCGAGATCCGGGGCGGCGCCGAGGCGCTCGAAGACCTCGCGGGCCAGGTCCAGCTCCAGCGTGGCCGTGTCACGATCGCCCAGCGCCCGACAGGCGCGCGCGATGAGCAGGCGCAGCCGCGCCGCGATGTAAGGGGCGCCGACCTCGTGCCAGACGCGGAATGCGCGCCGCAGCGGCTCCAGCGCCGCCTCGGCCCGTCCGTCCGCGAGCTCGACCGCGCCGCGCGCGTGCGCCGCCATCGCCCCCAGCACCTCGGTGCCGAAGCCGGCGGCGATCTGCTCGAGCTCGCCACAGGTGTGGCGCGCGTCGTCGACGTCTCCGGCGGCCAGCGCGATCTCGACGGCGGCAGGCAGCAGGCGGGCACGGTTCAGCCGGTCGCTCGTCGCGCTGAGGGCGCCGCGGATGGCGTTGACCGCGTCGGCCGCGCGCCCCTGGGCCAGGCGCAGCAGCGCGAGCCCGGGCTGCGCCTCCCGCCCCAGCTCGCTGGCGCTGCGATAGGCGCGCTCCGCGGCCGAAAAATCGCCGCGCAACCTGTGAACCTCGCCCTGCTGGTAAAACGAGTCCGCGTTCGCCGCCCAGTCGACCTTGCGCGCCCGGTCGCAAGCGCGCTGGGCTTCTTCGATCGCTTCCCGCCACGAACCAGCGAGCTGCATCAGCTCCGCGCGGTGGACCAGGCAGGCGCCGCTGAACGGGACGAGGTCAGGCTGCGATTCGCACCAGCTCGCCAGCGCGGCGGTCCATTCGCGTACGCGGTCCATCATGTACAGCTGACTGCAACACGCGATCGCGTTGCAGTAGACGAGCCCCGTCAACACCGGGCCGATGCGGCCCGTCGTGACGGCAACCATCGCCTCGTCCAGCAGCGCGAGCCCGCGCTCGACGTGCCCCTGCCGCAACAGCACCTTCCCCTCGAGGCAACGCGCGAGCGCGGTCAGATCCGGGTCGCGAAAACGATCGCCCAGCCCGGCCGCTTCCGCCGCCGCCGCGCGCGCGCCGTCGTGGTCGCCGGCGGCCAGCAGCCGGTGGACAGCCGGCAGCAGGAGATACCCCTTCTCGACGCAGTCGGTTTTTTCGACCAGCCGCTGCGCGCTGGCCAACCAGCCGCTGGCGCGCCCCATCTCCTTCATCCCCAAGAGGCGGAACCCCACCCAGAAGGCCGCGCGCGCGGCGCCCGCCGGCTCGCCGCCGTCGAGACGGAGCTGGTAGAGCCGCTCCATGAGCGCGAAGCTTTCGTCGTCGCGGCCGAGCAGCGACGACGACCGCGCGTACAGCTCGAGATCGGCGGCCGGCAGGGGCGCCTTCTTGTCCGCCGCCGAAAACCAGCGGTGGGCCTCCGCCCACGCCTGCCGCGCGTAGCCGTCGCGGCCGCGCGCGATCTCGTCCGATTTCCTGGCCGCCCCCACGCGCGCAGTCTAACTACCCCACGACGGCCCGCAAAGCGTTCGCGGGCGCGCGCGCCGCCAGCGTGTCGACGATCCTCTTCGCGTCGCGGCCGACGCCGTGAATCATCGCCGACGACATGGCGGACAGGAAGTGCAGCCCCACGAAGAACAGTCCGGGCGCACCCCCGGCGACGCCGGCGTCGTGGATCACCTCCCGGCGCTCATTGAACACAGGCAGGTCGATCCAGGAGAACCCCGGATGAAAGCCGGTGCTCCAGACCACGTTGCCGACGTCCACCACCTGCCCGTCCTCCAGCACCGGCAGGCCGTCGCGGACGCCGGTGACACGCCCGACGCGCCTGACACCCAGCGCCGCGAGCTCCTTGGCCTTCACGCGGATCAGCGGCGTCGCGTGGTTCAGCAGCTTCGTACGGACCTTGCGCCCCATCGGCGTCTTCACCGTCAGCACGCGATGGAAGACGACCCGGAACAGCAAGTGCGTGAGAATCTCCCGCCCCGCGAGGCTGTTGAACTTGAACGGCACCTCGCCCGTCTTGGGGCCCGCCATCCAGATCTCGTGCCGGCCCACCAGGTCCTTGGCGATCTCGGCGCCCGAGTTGCCCGCCCCCACGATCAGCACGCCGCCCTCGCGGAGCTGGGCCGGGTTGCGGTAGTCGCACGAAAGAAGCTGAACGATGTCGGGGCGAAGCTCGCGCGCGAAGGCCGGCACGCGGTTGTTCTGGTAGTTCCCCATCGCGACCACGACCTGGTTCGCCTCGATCTCGACGTCCCCCGCCTTCACCACGAACACGCCGTCACGCTGGAACAGCTTGTCGACGCGCATACCGCTACGGACGGGCAGCTCGAACTTCGCCGCGTACGCCTCCAGGTAATCGCCCATCTCGTCTTTCGTGGGGAAGGAGTTGGGCGGCGCCGGGAACTTCATCCCGACCAGGCCGTCGAACTTGGCGGGCGTGAACAGACGCAGCGAGTCCCAGCGCTTGCGCCAGGTGTCGCCGATCCGTTCGGACCCATCCAGGATCAAGAAGTGCAGGCCGCGCTTGCGCAGGTGGTAGCCCACCGACAGCCCGGCCTGACCGCCGCCGATCACGACGACGTCGAAGCGTTCGCGAACGGCCGGGCTCTCCAGGCCGCCGAGGCGCCGGAACGCCTCCCCCGATTCGATGAACGGCTCGACGTGCGCTGCTGAAGTCTCCGCTGGTCTGGTCATGACGTCTCCTCCTGACCAGCAACGTACCGAGCCGGACGCCGCGCGACTTCGGCAGGATCCCCCAATTTTCACGGGCGTTCCGACTGGGTAATTTCACCCAGTGGTCCGGCCGACCCGTCGCAGTGTTGGAAAGCCACACCGGCCCAGGCTAGGCTGATGATGTGAGCCGCGCCGAAGAATCACAGCCGCAGGGAAATGACCCGGCAGACGGTCGTCGTTCGAGCGGTGAGACTGCGCTGACCGCCGACGAGCGCAGTCAGATCGCCGCTCGCCTGCGGCTCACGCCCAATGAACGGCTCCGTTACCTCGAAGACATGATCGCATTCGAGGAAATGGCCCGGCGGGCTCGCCGCGCCACTTGAGGCCCCTCGCGTGCCTCGTTTTCAACCACGCGTCGTCCTCGATACGCTGAACCGACACGGTGTCCGCTACGTGATCATTGGCGGAGTCGCGGCGACTCTACACGGCTCCCCGTTGCGAACCGGCGACACTGTCATCTGCCCCGATGTTCAATCGGACAATCTCGACAGGCTCGCCGCTGCGCTCCGCGACCTCCATGCCCGCATACGAACCGAAGGCGTCGAAGGCGGGCTGCCGTTTGCGTGTGACGCCGCGTTTCTTTCACGCGTCGCACTTCTGAACCTCGAGACCGACGCCGGTGATCTCGACGTCAGCTTCACCCCCTCCGGCACGAACGGCTATGACGATCTGGTCGCGCACGTTGCGGCGTTCGATCTGGACGGAGTCGTCGCACCGACCGCCGCGCTCCTCGACATCATTCGCTCGAAGACCGCCGCGAATCGCCCCAAAGACCACGCCAGCCTCCCCGTTCTCCTAGAGCTCGCGCGAAAACTGGGCCTCGCGGACTGACTGCGAGATCAACGTTCCCGGGTTCGGGCGTCAGCCCTGCTCGTAGCAGACGAGCACATTGCCGTTCTTGAAGGCGCGCGTCTTCGTCCGCTTCAGCGTCAGCGGGTGATCGAGGCCGTCAAACAGACCCTTGCCCTTGCCAAGCACGACGGGGACCGTGATCAGCTGGTATTCGTCGATCAGGTTCTCGCGCGCGAGCTGCGCGACGACGGTGCCGCTGCCGAAGATCATCACGTCGTCGCCCGGGCCGTCTTTCATCGCCCGCACTTCCTTCGCGAGATCGCCTTTCAGCAGCTTCGTGTTGTTCCACGTCACCTTGTTCAGCGTTCGCGAGAACACGATCTTCGGCAGCTTGTTCATCCCCTCGGCGACCACGGGGTCATTCTGGGCGGCCATCGGCGTCGGCCAGTAGTTCACCATCATCTCGTAAGTGACGCGGCCGAACAGCAGCCGCGCGTTCCCCTTCGCGTTGCCGCTGATGAACTCCTTCCACTCCGGATCGTCAGCTCGGTGCGCCCAGCTGAGATCGCCGTCCGGGCCCGTGAAGTAGCCATCGATCGATACCGAATTGAAAACCACAACCTTTGCCATCGCGCCCTCCTCCCTCCGTGCAAGCTAGACACGAACGTCACGGCTCGTAGTGCAGGATGACGCCCGTGCTGGCGTCGAAGTTGCGGCCCGCCACCCAGACGTCGCCCGCGGCCGAGCCGTGCACCTTGTTGAGGAACGGAAAGAAGGGAAGCGCACCGTACATGGTCTGGGTCCAGCCGGTGCCGTCCCAGTGCGAGATGCCGCCGACGTCGCCAACCGCCCAGACGTCGTCAGGCGCCGACCCCCAGATTGCATTGTGGCTGTCGTTCAAGTCGACGTTGCCGGCCGGAAGCATGTCCGCCCAGGTCGTGCCGTCCCACCGCGCCAGCGTGCCGAAGTCGCTCGTCGCCCAGACGTCGCTGCCGCCGAAGCCCCACAGCCCGGCGGCCTCGGGGGCGACGTCCGAGTCCTGGATGTCGACCCAGGCGGCGCCGTCCCACTGCGAGATACCGAATACCCCGCCGGCGAACACGGGGCCGCCCGCGACGCCCCACAGATCCCGGACCTCGCTGGTCTGCGTGATCCCCGTCGACCACGCGGTCCCGTCCCAGCGGTACACGTAGCCGTTGATGCTGTCGCCCAGCCACAGATCGGCGCCCGACGTGCCCCAAACCGCGGTCAGGTCGAGGGGATCGATCGCCCCCGCGAAATCGATCGTCGACCAGGCGGCGCCGTCCCAGTGCAGCAGCTCGGCGCCGGTCACCGCGTAGAGATCGTTCGGCGCCAGGCCCCAGAAGTCGTTGACGAAGCCGCTCGCCGGCGTCGACACCTGCATGAACGCCGTGCCGTCGAAGTGGAGCATCGCCTCGCCGCCCGCCCAGACATCGTCGGGCGCGAACGCCCACAGCGCGGTGACGTTTCTGGTCGCGGGCGCCGCGAAGTTGCGCCATGGACCCATCTTGGTGCTGCCACCACCGCCACCGTCGCCGCCGCAGCTCGCAACTCCCGCCAATAGCAAAACCATCAGGCGTAGACATCGCATCGCCCGATCGTACACCCGCGATGCGCCATTTTTTTGTCCCTCGCGGCGCCGCGGTGGCACATTCAACTTCATGCGCCGCCTGTTCATGACAGTCGTCGTTGCGGCGGCCACGGCGATCGCTTGCGGCGGTGCAGACGGCCCGACCAGTTATGTCCCCGACGCACCGCTCGCGTACGACGGGCGCTACCTCGCCGGATCGTTCGAGCAACAGCAGGGCAACTTCTGGGACGTTTGTCAGACGCGAACGCCGGAGCTCCTGCGCCAGATGGTCGATGGCGGCGCGGACGGCAACGCCTACCTCATGCTCGAATCGGGCGGTTGTCTGGGCGGCTGCGGGGCGAACAACCCGTCGCTCTCGCTGTTCGACATGTGGTTCGTCGGCGCGCCGAGCGTGAGCGCGATGGGCGTCTACTTCGACGCCAAGAACGTCGCCGGCACGGCCCCCACGGGCACCCTGCGTGTCTACGGCAACGGCAGCGTCTGCGCGCAGGAGATCCTGCTCGCCGAAGTCCCGCTCGACCGACTGGAGTTGACCTCGGACTGGAGCACGCGCTGCGCGACGGTCGACGAGCTGGGCCTCTACCACGGGATCGGGATCGCGATGACCGGCGGCTCGCACGTGATCGACCTCGACGCGTTCCGCCTCGGCCCGCCCTGCCACGCGCCGAGATAGCGCCGGTCTAGCGCTCGAACGCGAGACCGAGCTGGCGGCGGCTTCGAGGCTGGCGCCGCCGCCGATCATCGGCGACGGTCCGCCCGCCGAGCGCCGCCTTCGCTCGCCATTCGGCGGCCACGCCGCGGTCGAATTCTTCCGGCGTCACCGCGGCGGCGTCGAGGCGGCGGGCCTGATCGTCGAGTCGCCTGATCGCGGCCAGCCGCTCGGCCTCACCCAGCTTGGCGCGCTCGACCGCGCGCTTGAGCACGCCGATCGTCTCGTCGTAGACCGCGAGCGGCACCGGGAACGGGTGGCCGTCCTTGCCGCCGTGCGCGAGCGAGAAGCGCGCCGGATCGGCAAACCGACTGGGCGCGCCGTGCACCACCTCCGCCACCAGCGCGAGCGCGAACAGCGTCCGCGCGCCGACGCCGGGGACGAGCATCAGCTCGGCGAAGTCCTCGGGGCCGCGATCGGCGACCGCGGCCAGCGTCTTGCCGAGGCGCCCCAGGTCGATGTCTTCGGCGCGTACGTCGTGATGCGCGGGCATCCGCAGCTTCGTCAACCCGGCGACCGCCGCCTCCGGTCCGCCGCGCGCGAGGCCGATCATCTCACCGCGCGCGCCGGCCGCGCGCCGGTCGACCAGGTTCACGATGTCGCCGACCGGACGTCCCTCGATCGCCGCGTGCGGCTCGTCGACGAACGCGCCCGCGCGATCCCAGAGCCAGTGGTAGCGCCGGGCCTGCCGGCGCGCGCCGTTCATCCCCTGCTGCACGACCACCCAGGCGCCGTCGTCCGCGACGATGAACCCGTGCAGGTAAAGCGCGAAGCCGTCCTGCACGGCGGCGCTGTCGACCTTCGCGACGAGACGGCTCGCGCGCACCAGCGCGGGCGCGTCCAGCCCGACGCTGTCGCCCAGCGCGGTCAGCTCGTCGGGCGTGCGTCGCGAATGCCGGCCGCGGCCTCCGCAAACGTGCAGGCCCAGCTCGCGCTCGACGGGCGCGAGCCCGCGCTTGAGCGCGCCGATCACGCTGGTCGTGATGCCCGACGAATGCCAGTCCATCCCCATCACGGCGCCGAACGACTGGAACCAGAACGGGTTCGACAGCCGGCGCAGCACCTCGGTGCGGCCGTATTCGTGCGTGATCGCCTCGACGATCACGCGGCCGAGGCGCGCCATCCGCGACGCGAGCCAGGCGGGCACGCGCCCGCCGTGCAGCGGCAGATCAGCCGTTCCGGTCGGGCCCGCGCGCATCCGGCAAGCTTCGCACCACCGGCGACGGCCGCCAGTTCTTCAATCTCAGCAGGCCCAGCGTCGCCCACCACCTCTTCATGGACAGGTGCCCGACGTGCAGGAGACGGGGCTGACGCAGGTCGCGTTACCGAGGTCCGTGAGGTCGCAGCATGCGCCCGTGGAGCTGCCGTTGTGCGCCGCCTCGCACGTCTTCGTTTCGCTGCCGTCCAAGCACAAGATCTGGGCGCCCCCAAAGCCATTGCGCCCTGTCGCGACGACCTGGCCGGCCGCATCTTTCCAGACATAGTGGAGCTCCTCGCCGCGAAGCAGGGAGGTCTCGAACGAATAGCAGGGCGAGTCGTCGGCCTTGGTGACGCTCACGGTCTTGGGGGCGGAGTCGCCGGCTAATTCACCGGTGAACGACGCGCGCACGCCGGAAGCGAAGCAGAGCTCGGACACGGCGCCCGCATCCGTCCCTTCCGAGGTGCAGGTCCCGGCGGTAGCGCAAGTTGCGACCAGATTCTTCACGCAAGCCGGCAGCTCGAGGTCCTTTGAGCCACAGCCGAGCGCCAGCAGGCCCAGCATCGCCCCGAGACCGATCCTTGCGATCGCGTTCACGACGACCCCATGAGCAAGCACCATTTCGCTTCCGGAGGGCTTCGCAGCGCCCGCGACAGCCACCAATTCTTCACGCGCTGCCCCCGCCGCCTCCGCCGCCGGTCCCGCCGCTCCCGCCGGTGCCGCCCGCGCCCGGACAACTCCCCGCCGTGCAGGAACTGTGGGCGACGCCCGCCGCCGTGCAGGCAGCAGCGCCGTAGTCCGAGATGGCACAACAGCTATTCGAGGAAGGAGCCGAAGGCGATCCCCCGCAGGCCGCAATGTCGCCCGTGGCCGCGCAGGTGATGGTGACACCCCAGTTGGGATAGGCGCTCGAGTGGGCGGTCGCGACGACGTTGCCGGCGGCGTCCTTCCAGGTGTGCCCCGCCAGCTCGCAGGCATACATCACGCCGGCCATAAACTCGTAGGTGTAGCAAAGTGTGCCGTCGGCCTTGCTGACGCGGGCGACGGTCCTGCAGGTCGCCGAATCGCCGACGTCGTCCCTCGACACCCGCACGCCCGTCTCGAAGCAAACGTTGGCCCCCCCCTGCATGGGGGGCGTGACACACGCCCCTTCCGGCGCGCACGGCGCGAGCAGATCTCGCAGGCAGCCGGGAAGCTCCAGCGGTTCGGGCGGGTCTCCACCCGAGCACGCGACCGACAGCAAGCCCAGCGCCGCCCCGAGGCTGATTCGCACGATGGTTTTCACGGATCGCATTGACGGCAAGCACCATGCCCGCGCGGAACTCCGCGGATTCCCGAAGATACCGCCGTCCGGGCCGGATCGAAATGTCGCAATCCGCTGTCGATCGGGGCCGTCGCCGATCGACTGAGGTCGAACGCGGGACGTTTCGTCCCGCCAACGATCAACCGGGAGAATCACGATGAGAACGAACCGAACACTGTTGCTGCTGGGAATCGGCGCGGTCGCCGCGCTGGGCACCGGCGCGTCGGCGCTGGCGAAGAGCAAGCCCGCCCCGTCGCCGTTCGTGCAGCTGCCGTCCGCGGAGCTGAAGTGGGAGGAGTTCTATCCGGGGGGCCCGGTGGAATCCTTCGTCATCGGAGCGAAGGACGCGAAGCACGGCCCGACCGCCTTCTTCATCAAGTTCAAGGGCGGCTTCGACTCCGGCTGGCACGTTCACGAATCGGACTACTCGGCGGTCGTGCTGGTCGGGACGATGCTGGAGACCAGCAAGGGCGCGCCGGCGCCGAAGCCGCTCGGCCCGGGGTCGTATTACATGCAGCCGACGACCGTGCACCGCACGCAGTGCCTCGGCCCGGGCGAATGCCTCGCGTACATCTTCGAGGAGGGGCGTTTCAGCTTCACGCCCACCACCGAAGACGGCAAGCCGCTGCCGCCGCAGGGCAAGCCGCCGGCCGCGACGACCGCTGCCAAGTAACCGCGCGCGCGATTGCTCGTCACAGCCTGGCTGTGACGAGCGCCGCGATCAGCCGGCGGGCGATCGATTCCGCCGCGTCCACCGGCCGCGTCTGCAGCAGAAACGCCTCCAGCGTCGACAGCAGCGTGTTGCCCTCCTGGGGAACGAACGCCCAGCCCTTGACGGTGCGCCCGCTGACCAGCAGGTCGTTGGCGACGACGATTGCATGCGCGTAGAGCCGCCCCTGGAAGCCGTAGCGTCTGCCCAGCTCGAAGACCCGATTCGAATCGAACTTGCCGGTCGTCGCCAGCCGCGCATGCGCCGACAGATCGGCGGCGACATCGGCGGCGGTCCGCGGCGCGCTGAAGCGCAGGTTGAAACGGACCGCGTGCATCAGCTGACTCGGCGTCGTGACGTCCGAGCTGGTCACGATCGGCGCGAGCCCCAGCGTCGCGAACACGCGCGCCGCGTCGGCGGCGTGGTGCGTGCCGGCCTGCGCGTCGCGGTGCCGGCTGACGACGCTGGCGCCGACCAGGCGCTCGCGGCCGCCCAGGTCTTCGCAGCGGCGGACGCAGACCAGATCGGCTTCCTCCAGGTGTTCGAGCGCCGGGCCCGCCATCGCCGCCAGCAGCGTCGCGGTCGCGTGCGTGTTGCACGACGCGATCTGGACGAGGCGCGCCCCGATCACAGCGCCGGGATTGACGCCGCCGACGAACGGCACGCCGAAGCCGTCCTCGCTGCCTTGCGCGGACGCGCCGCGAAGGCTGCCGATCTCCAGGTAGCGATCGCGGTCGCGCCGCGCGGCGCCGTCC